>Ga0207648_10004129_pt1 | contig 15016 bp, 13 predicted proteins | sample KBSMisM32_FD_184310 | JGI IMG/M metagenome (GOLD analysis project Ga0207648, IMG submission 184310) | Miscanthus rhizosphere microbial communities from Kellogg Biological Station, Michigan, USA - KBS Miscanthus M3-2 (SPAdes) (version 2) | ecosystem: Host-associated > Plants > Roots >...
GGTGACGTTCCACGCGCTCGGCCTGCTGCGACGCGAACACCTCGGTGAGGCCGACACGTTTCCGCCGCAGCGCATCGCAATCGAGCAGCGTGTCGTGCGCGAAGCCGACCGCATCATCGCCGAGTGCCCGCAGGACCGAGCCGACCTGATGCGCGTCTATCGCGCCGACGCGCAACGCCTGGCCATGGTGCCGTGTGGCGTCGACTTGGACAAGTTCATGCCAGGCTCGAAGGCACGTGCGCGGCGCGCACTGGGTTTGCGCGACGACGAGTTCGTCGTGCTGCAGCTCGGCCGGATGGTGGAGCGCAAGGGCGTCGACAACGTGATCCGCGCGCTCGCGCTCATGGACCGCAGCCGCCCGCTGCGCCTGCTGGTGGTGGGTGGCAACAGCGCCGATCCCGATGAGCGTCGCACCCCCGAGATCGCTCGCCTGCGCGCAGTGGCGCACCAGTGCGGCGTCGCCGATTGCGTCACCTTCACAGGACAGCGTCAGCACGACTCGCTGCGCGACTTCTACCTGGCCGCCGATGTGTTCGTCAGCACGCCGTGGTACGAGCCGTTCGGCATCACGCCACTCGAGGCGATGGCCTGCGGCACGCCGGTGATCGGCAGTGCCGTGGGGGGCATCCAGTACTCGGTGATCGACGGGGTCACCGGCTACTTGGTGCCGCCGCGCGATCCGCCCGTGTTGGCGCAGCGCCTGCAGACCTTGCGCGCCAACCCCGCGCTGGCCGCCGCACTCGGGCGGGCCGGCGTCTATCGCGTGCGTTCGCGCTTCACGTGGGATCTCGTGACGTCGCAATTGATCGACGTGTACCGTTGCGTGGCGCGGCGCGGCAGCGGCCGACGCGCGGCAGCGCTCTCGCTCGTGCCGCACCCGTCATCGATGGCGGCGCCCGCCGCACATCACGCCAATGCGCCGGGGGCATTGGCGTGACGTCGCAGGCAGCGAACATCAGGGCCACTCAAGCCGTCGTGTTCGTCGACAAGGACGGAACGCTGGTGGAGGATGTGCCGTACAACGCCGACCCTGCACGCGTGCGGTTCATGCCCAACGCACTCGCGGGCCTGCGTCGGCTGGCCGACGCAGGCATGCTGTTGATGATCGTCAGCAACCAGCCGGGCCTGGCCACCGGGCGCATCCACCGGCGCGACTTCGCGCGCATGCAGCGCGCGATCGATCGCCGCCTGCTGGACGAGGCTGGCATCACGCTGGCCGCCTGGTACGTCTGCCCCCATTGCCCCGCCCTGGCGCCCGATTGTGGCTGCCGCAAGCCCGCACCGGGCCTGCTGCGGCAGGCGGCCAACGAGCATGGGATCGACCTGGCGCGCTCGTGGATGATCGGCGACATCCTCGACGACGTGGAGGCCGGGCGCCGCGCCGGATGCCGCACCGTGCTACTGGACGTCGGCAACGAGACGGTGTGGCGCATGTCCGAGCTGCGCGAGCCGCATCACCGCTGCCCCGACCTGCTGCAGGCGGCCCAGGTGATCGTCGAGCGCCATCGCTCGACGGCGATGCTGTGGAGTGAGCCGCGATGAACGACGCGGCGCGCCTCGAGCGTTGGCGCGCCGTGCGGCGCGTGCTGGCAGTGCGTCTCGACAATATGGGCGACCTGCTGATGACGACGCCCGCGTTGGCGGCGATACGCCGCAGCGTGCCCGAGGCGCACCTGAGCCTGCTCACCTCGCCGGCGGCGGCCGCCATCGCGCGCCACGTGCCCGAGGTCGACGAAGTGATCGCGTTCGACGCGCCGTGGGTCAAGGGCGGTGCCCAGCAGCGCCCCGGTTCGCTGCCGTCCGCCGCCGAGCAGCGGGTGCTCGAGCAGCTCAGCGCCGCGAGGTACGACGCCGCGGTGCTCTTCACGGTGTGCACGCAAAGCGCACTGCCGGCCGCACTGTGGTGCCGCATGGCGGGCATCGGGCTGCGGCTTGGGCACAGCCGCGAGAATCCGTACGACCTGTTGACCGACTGGGTGCCCGATACCGATCGTGTCGCCACCGGCATGCGCCATGAAGTGGCGCGCCAGCTGGCGCTGGTGCGCCACGTCGGGTGGCACACCGACGACGAACGCCTGCGGCTCGAGGTCACGCCTGCACAGTGCGCGCGCGTGCGTGCGCTGCTGCAGCAAGCCGGCATGCCGGCCCAGCGACCGTACATCGTCGTGCACCCCGGGGCCAGCGCAGCGTCGCGGCGCTATCCGGCGGCGCGCTTCGGCGCCGCGGCCGACGCGATCGCCGTGGGCAGCGGTTGCCTGCCGATCTTCACCGGCGATGCGGGCGAGCAGTATTTGATCGCCGAGGCGCGCTGTGCCATGACCCAGCCCTCGCTCACCCTGGCCGGCCAGCTCGACGTCGCGGATCTGGCCGCCCTGATCGCCGAGGCGCGGCTGCTGCTAACCAACAACACGGGGCCGGCCCACATCGCCGCGGCCACCGCGACCCCGGTGGTGGTGCTGTATGCGTTGACCAATCCACAGCACACGCCGTGGCGCGCGCGCGCGCGCGTGCTCAGTCACGACGTGCCGTGCCGCCATTGCCTGAAAAGCGTCTGTCCGCAAGGGCATCACGATTGCCTCAGCAAGGTCGAGCCGGCCGACGTGGCCGAGGCCGGCCTCGCGTTGCTGCGCGAAACGGCCGCGGCGTCGACGCGGCCGAGCCATCCATTCACAGGCGCGCGACGTGCGATGCCAGTCGTACAAGGGACCATTGCATGACTTCATGGATCGAGGGAGAGCCACAGCGCATCGTCGTCTTCCGGGCGTTGATGCTCGGCGATTTGCTGTGCGCCGTGCCGGCGCTGCGGGCGCTCAAGCACGGCTTCCCGTCCGCAGAGATCACGCTGGTGGGGCTGCCGTGGGCGCGCCCCCTGGCGCAACGCATTGCGCACGTCGACGACTTCATGCCGTTCCCGGGCCATCCGGGGCTGCCCGAAGGGCCGTGCGACGTGCGCGCACTGCCCGACTTCCTGGCGCAGGTGCAGGCCCGGCGCTTCGACCTCGCGGTGCAGCTGCACGGCAGCGGCAGCATCGTTAACCCCTTGGTGGCGTTGTTTGGCGCGCGCCAGAGTGCCGGTTTCGCGAGCGCGGATGCTTGGGTGCCCGAAGACGATGCCGAACTCTATTGCCCGTGGCCGGAGCATGGCCACGAGATCGAGCGACTGTTGACGCTGACCGACCATCTCGGCGTGCCGCGGCGCGGCACGCACCTGGAGTTTCCGATCGACGACGCCGATCGCGCGGCGCTGCATGCGCTGTGGCCCGATGCCGGCTCTGGGCGTCCGTACGCCTGCGTGCACGCCGGCGCACAGCTGGCATCGCGGCGCTGGGACCCGCGGCGCTTCGCGGCGGTGGCCGACGCGCTGGCCGATCGCGGCTTCACGGTCGTTCTGACCGGCTCGCCGCATGAAAGCGGGTTGGTGGGTGACGTCGCCGCCTGCATGCAACGCACGCCGCTCAACCTGTGCGGCCACACGAGTCTGTGGACACTCGGTGCGCTGATTGAGGGTGCCGAACTGGTGGTGTGCAACGACACCGGCGTGTCGCACATCGCCGCCGCGCTCGGCCGCCCGAGCGTGGTGGTCAGTTGCGGCTCCGACAGCGCGCGCTGGTCGCCGCTGGAGCGCACGCTGCATCGCGTGCTGGCGCAGGCGATGCCCTGTCGCCCATGCACCCACGCGGTCTGTCCGACAGAGCACGAGTGTGCGACGGCGATCGAGGTGCCTCAGGTGCTGCGCTGGCTGCCCACGCGCGCGCCGCAGCGCGAACAGCTCACCGCATGAATCGGTTGGCGCGCTCCGAAGCCGCCAGCAACCCAAGCAACCGGTTCTCCGCGGCACTCAGTCCGCGGCGATGCGCTGGCGGCGGCAGCTCGCGCTGCGCCGAACCGATGAAATCGAGCACCGCCGGGTGGATGTAGGCCTTGCGACACACCGCAGGTGTGTTGCCCAGCCGCTGCGCCACCTCTTGAATCACGGGCTGCAGTGCCATGGGGCGGCTGCCGGTCGCGCGGCGCACAGCGCATCCCCGCTCCAGTGCCAGTACCGACGCGTGCCAAGTGCGAAAGTCCTTGGCGGTGAAGCGCTCGCCGGTGGCGTGCTCCAGGTAGTCGTTGACGTCGCTCGAGCCGACGGTGCGGGTGACGCCATCGTCGTCGATGAACTGGAACAGCTCCTGGCCTGGAAGCTGTTGGCAACGGCGCACGATGCGCGCCACTCGCTCGTCGCGCACGCTCAGTTCGTGCATGCGCCCGCCCTTGCCGCGAAAACGCAGCCTCAGCCGCGCGCCCGATACCGCCACGTGTTGGCAACGCAGCGTCGTCAGCCCGTACGAACCGTTGCTGCGCGCGTACTCGTCGTTGCCGACGCGCACGAAGGTCGCGTCGAGCAGCTGCACGATCGTGGCCAGCACCACCGGCTGAGGCGGCGGACCTGACGCCGGTGCGCGCGCCAGATCGCGCCGCACCTGCGCGCGCGCGCGCGGCAACGCCCGACCGAATGCGGCCATCCGGTCGAACTTCGTGGCCTCGCGCAGCGCGCGGAACTCGGGGTGGTAGCGGTACTGCTTGCGGCCGCGCGCATCACGCGCGGTGGCCTGCAGGTGGCCATCGGGGCGCGTGCAGATCCACACCGACTCGTACGCCGGCGGGACCGCCAGCGTGCGAATGCGCTGCAGGGTCGCGCGGTCCCTCAGCCAGCGGCCCTGCGGGTCACGGTACGCGAAACCGCTGCCGCGGCGCACACGCCGGATGCCCGGCGCCGCGTCGCTGACATACACCAAGCCGCGCGGCAGCGGATCGCTCATTCAGCGGCTGGCGGCCGATGCAGGCGGCATCGGCGAGGTCGACGTGCCGGCGGCGCCCGACGTACCGCTCGATTCGCGCGGGCTGCATGCAGCGAACAAGGAAACAGCCAACGCGGCGATGGACAGGATGGCGAATGAGCGCATGGGAACTCCCCAAGGTTGAGATCAGTGCAGCCGGTGCGGCACATGGCGTGCCGACGAAAAGCGGCTGCAGAGGTTGCGCCCTCGTGCGCTTCGACCGATGCGCAGGGTGCGAGTGCCGTGGCGTTGCAGGCCGTGTCTGCGCCGCGTGCGAACTGCTTCGACGACCCGTGCCGACTGAGGGCTCAGGCAACGTCCGCGCCGCAACGACGTGAATTACGGCAAATATCGCTCCTGCCTCTGCGTGCGCGCCGACGGCAAGCCTTCGAATTTGGAGACGGCTCACACAAGGTGTTGTCAAACAATGACTTAGCGCACGTTGTAAAGCTTTGCATCGCTGCTCCAAGCGCGGCATGGTCGTTGCATTCAGGGCTCGCAAATACACGGAGCCTCCCATGCAACCCAGCGTGCGCCTTGACCATCGCCAACAGCAAACCCTGTCGCCACGACTGCAGCACGCAGTGCGCTTGCTGCAGATGTCGTCACTGGATTTCGTGCATGAGCTTCATGAAGTGGTCGGGCGCAACCCGTTCCTCGAGCAGGACGAGGCCGAGCCGGAAGATGGCGACGTGGCGGCGGTGGTCAGCGCTGTGGGCGTGCCGGCCGCTCTGGTGGCCAGCGAGCCCGGCTTGACGACGGTGGCCGAAGAGTTGGCCGACGCGCCGGCCGCTGCAGCAGAGCCCGACACGGCGCAAGCCGAATCGTTCGACCCGATGACGGACAGCGCGCCCGACAACGAGCGCGACACCTGGCTCAACGACGGCTCCACCCCGAGCCGCCACGGCGACGACGGGCAGATCGGCGCGCTCGACCTGGTGCCGTGGCGCGCCGGCCTGCGCGCCCACCTGCACAGCCAGCTCAATGTGCTGCAGCTGCCGCTGCGCGACTTGATCCTGGCCAAGGCGATCGTGGAGTCGCTCGACGATGACGGCTACCTTCGCCAGCCGTTGAGCGACCTGCTGAGCGACACCGGCCTGGAGCCGGCGCCCGACGAGCAGGAGCTGCAGGTCGCGCTGCGCCGTGTGCAATCGCTCGAGCCGGCCGGCGTCGGAGCCCGCAGCGTCGCCGAGTGCCTGTTGCTGCAGCTGCCAGCGATCGATTGCCCGCAGATGCGCGAGACCGCTCGCGTCATCATCACCGACCATCTCGAGAGCCTGGCCGCCAAGGACGTCCCGCGCCTGGCGCAGCGGCTGCACACCACGCAGGCGCACATCGAGGCGGTGTGCCATCGCATCCGGCGCCTCGACCCGCGGCCGGGCTGGCGCTTCGACTCGACGCACACCCAGTACGTGACGCCCGACGTGGTGGTGAAGAAGGTGCGTGGTCAATGGACCGCGACGCTGAACCCGGCGGTGGTGCCGCGCGTGCGCATCAACCAGGTCTATGCCGAGCTGTTCCAGCGCCACCGCGCCAGCCAGCACACCGAGCTGGCAGCCCACCTGCAGGAGGCACGTTGGACGCTGCGCAACGTCGAGCAGCGCTTCGTCACCATCCTCAGCGTGGCGCAGGCCATCATCAAACGGCAGAAGCGCTTCTTCGAGCTAGGACCGATGGCAATGAAGCCGCTCGGCCTGAAGGAGATTGCGCAGGAGACCGGCATGCACGAGTCGACGGTCTCGCGCGTCACCAATAACAAGTTCATGTCGACGCCGCTCGGCGTGTTCGAGCTGAAGTATTTCTTCTCGCGTGCGATGACCTCCACCAGCGGCAACAGCTACTCCGGCACTGCGATCCGCGGCCTGATCAAGGACATGATTGGCGAGGAAGACTGCCACTGCCCGCTGTCGGACGCGCAGATCGCCCAGCTGCTGGCGCAACAGGGCCTGGTGGTGGCGCGACGCACCGTCACCAAGTACCGTCAGGCGCTGCGCATCGATCCGGTGGATCGGCGGCGCGTGCACGCGTGACGCCGTAACGCGCTCACGCAAAGGGCCGCACGCAGCGGCCCCTCGCGTGACGGGCGGGACGACGCGTCCCGCCGCGTCGCCTCACTGGCTCTTCGAGGACGAGGACGAACTGCTGCCGCTCTGGCCGCTGCCTGACAAACCGCTGCTCTGGCGGCCGCCAGGGCGAGCCGCTGCCGCTCAGGCCGCTGCCGCCCGACGAGCTGCCACCCAGGCCGCCGCTGGACGAGCCGCTGCCTGAGGAACTGCCCGATTCAAAGCCGAAGCTGCTGCTGCCACCCATCGAGCCCGACGAGCCACTGCCCATGCCGGTGCGCGACGAGCGCCACTGGCCGAATTCATCGGAGAATTTCTTGTAGCGGTCTAGATTCCCAACGCGCAGGCGCGCGCATTGCCAGCTTGCGGCTCCGATCCAGCCGACACGATGCGGAGCTGCAGATGGTCGAATCCCAGGGACGCCGCAAAGACACGTGGGTGAAGGCGGTGCGCCACTACATGGCTGCCAAGGCCGCACTGAAGCGCCGCACCGCGCTCGGGCCCGGGCCGGCGATGCCGCCGATCCCGCCCGAGATGCCACCGGATCAGTCGCCGGTGGACATGCCACCGGTGGTGGACGATCCGCCGGGCGTGCCGCCGCCGGCCCCGGTGCACGACCCGCCGTCGATGCCACCGAGCCCGAACGCCAAGGTGATCAAGGCGCTGGCGAAGCGCATGCGTTGACGATGCGGTGCACCAGGTGGAGCTTGGCCACCGCCGGTGCCGACAGCACGAAGGGGTAGAAGTCGCGCTCGCCCATGCTGCGCGACAACTCGTTCAGCACCGCGGTCAGTTCCACCCACGCGTTGATCCATCCGAGGAATTCGGTGTCCTCCGACGCCTTCGCCGGCACGCCGCCGCGGCGCAACGTCTGGCGGCGGAACGGGTCGTGCAGCAGCCCCGAGGCCGATGCGTCGAGGCCGAAGCTGAGCGCGGTGTCGAGCGTGTCGATGATGTGCAGGTGATGGGCCCAGGTCTCTGCCCAATCCTCCCACGGGTGCGCGCTGGCATAGGCGCTGACGAACGACTGTGGCCAGTCGACAGCCGGCCCCTGCCCATGGTGGTGGCGCTGCAGCGCCGCGGCGTAGTCCGCCCGCTCGTCGCCGAACAGCTGACGATACGGGGTCAACCAGCGGCTGTTCGCCACCAGCCGGTCCCAGTAGTAGTGGCCCGATTCGTGACGCAGATGGCCGAGCACCGTGCGGTAGGGCTCGCGCAGCGAGTCGCGCACCGCTTCGCGATGCGCGTCGTCGGCCTCCTGGATGTCGAGCGTGATCACGCCGTCGGCGTGCCCGATCATCACCGGCGTCGCCGATTGGCCGCCGTGCAGCAGGTCGAATGCGAGCCCGTGCTCGGGGTCTTCGACGGTGCGCGAGGCCACCGGCAGCCCGAGCGCGATCAGCGAGGCCACCAGGCGCTGCTTGTCGCGCTCGACTCGCGACCACAGCAACTGGTTGGCGGGCTGCGACAGGTCGGGCAGCGTGCGATTGAGCCGGCACGAGCGGCATTGCTCGAAGCGCTGCGCCTCGCTGGCCTCGATCAGCCAGCTGCATGCCAGCGCGCTGCCGTGGTTTGCGCAGCGCCGGTACAGCGTCGCAGCGCCCTCCTCGTCGCAGCGGCGCCAGCCTTCGTTCGGCGCGACGGCCGGCTCGATCGGCAGCACGCGCGCCAGCGCCACGTCGTAGCCGAGCTCGGTGCCGCACGCCAGACAGCGCGTATTGCCGAAGAAAACGGGACGACCGCAGCGGCATTGAAAGGCTCGCCGCACGCGCGGACTCAATGCCGGCCCAGGCGCGGCATCGCCGGCGGTGGCGGCGTGCGGTGACGGGGACTCAAGCGCTCCAGACGATGCCATTTGCGTGACTCCTGTCACGCGCTTGAGCAAGCCACGCACCGGGCCGCAGATACGGGAACGTCGCCTGCCCGAACTGGCTCGCCGCACTCCGGAGCCTGCATGTCGAGCCCCCCTGCTTCCGCGTCCGAACTGGCGGGTCGCGTCGCCATCGTCACCGGTGGCTCGCGCGGCCTGGGCGCCGCGATCGCCGAAACGATCGGCCGCGCCGGCGCGCGCGTCGTCGTGGCCGACATCGAGATGACCCGCGCCAGCGAACGCGCCGCCGCGCTGAATCAGCTCGACATCGACGCGGTGGCGATGCCGCTGGACGTCGGCGACGAGGAGCAGGTGCGCCACCTGATCGACGCGGTGAGCATGCGCTACGGCAAGCTCGACGCGCTGATCAACAACGCCGGCGTCGACTTCACCGCCCCGGCCGTCGACCTGTCGGTCGCGCAATGGGATCGTGTGGTGCGCACCAATCTGACCGGCCCGTTCCTGATGATCAAGCACGCGCTCAGCCTGCTCGGACACGGCTCGCACATCGTCAACATCGCGTCCACCGCATCCAAGCGCGCGTGGCCCAACGCGGCCGCCTACCACGCGACGAAGTGGGGACTGCTCGGCCTGTCGCACGCGCTGCATGCCGAGTTGCGGCCGCAAGGCATCAAGGTGTCGGCGGTGATCGCCGGTGGCATGCGCACGCCGTTCCTGCTCGATCGGTTTCCTGATCTCGACACCGCCAACTTGCAGGATCCGATGGACGTGGCGCGCGCGGTGCGCTTCGTGCTGAGCCAGCCCGAGGGCACCGTGATCCCCGAGGTGATGGTATTGCCGATGCGCGAGACCTCGTGGCCGTGATGCAGCCTCGCCGTCGCAGTTCGGGCGCCGGGGTGCGGGCATGATCACGCTCGGCATCAACGCCGCCTTCCACGACAGCGCCGCCGCGCTGGTGGACGACGGCGCACTGGTGGCCGCCGCCGAGGAGGAGCGTTTCTCGCGCATCAAGCACGCCAAGCGCCCGCTGCCGTTCTCGACCTGGGAGTTGCCGTTCGCGGCGATCGATTTCTGCCTCGCGCAGGCCGGCGTGCAGCTGCGCGACGTCGACCACGTGGCCTATAGCTTCGCGCCCGACACGTTTGCGGACGGGCGCGTCGGCGAGGCAGCGACCATCACGCTGCCGCTGCAGCCGTCGGCGCACGACCCGGGCCGCTGGGAGAACCCGTGGGATCCGCTGTTCCTGGCGTCGATCGTCAATGCGCCGCGTCAACTGGTGGACGGTGTGCCGCACCACCTGCGCAAGCGCTTTGGCGGCCTGAGCGCCGGGCGGGCGCCTTATCAATGGCACTTCGTCGACCACCACCAGTGCCACCAGGCCAGTGCCTACCTGGCGGCCCCCTTCGAGCGCTGCGCGGTGATGACGCTGGACGGCCGTGGCGAGCACGCCACCACCACCTATGGGCGCTTCGACGGCGCGCGCTACCAGCCGCTGGGCGAAGTGCGCATGCCGCACTCGCTGGGCATGCTGTACGAGCGCATCACGCAGCACCTCGGTTTCCTGCATTCGAGCGACGAGTACAAGGTGATGGCGCTGGCGGCGCTCGGCCAGCCTCGATTCCGCGACCTCCTCGCGCAGCACGTCCAGGTGGGCGCCAATGGGCAGTACCGCGTGCAGCCGCTCGACTTCGGCGAATTCTTCGGTGCGCCGCGGGTGCCCGGTCAGCCGCTCGAGCAGCACCACCTCGACCTCGCCGCTTCGCTGCAGGACGTGCTGGAGGACACCGTGCTGGCATTGGCGCGATGGCTGCGCCAGGCCAGCGGCGAGCGCGCGCTGGCGATGGCCGGCGGCGTGGCGCTCAACTGCTTGATGAACTCGCGGCTGCGCGACGCCGGCGTGTTCGACGCGGTGTGGGTTCAGCCGGCCGCTGGTGACGCCGGCACCGCGCTCGGCGCCGCCCTGTGGGTCGATGCGCAGCAACGCCGCGGCGACGCTGACGCGCGCTGGTCGATGCGGCACGCCTACTGGGGCCCTGGCTTCGACGACGCCACCATCGAGCGGCACTTGCAGTGGGCCAAGCTGCCGTACCGCCGCAGCGACGACGTCGCCGCCGACACCGCACGCCTGCTGGCGCGCAATGCGATGGTCGGCTGGTTCCAGGGCCGCATGGAGTTCGGCCCGCGCGCGCTCGGCGCGCGCTCGATCCTGGCCTCGCCGATCGAGCCGTCGATGCAGGCGCGCCTCAACGAACTGAAGGACCGCGAAGACTTCCGCCCGGTGGCCCCCGTGGTGACGCAGGAAGACCTCGGTCAGTGGTTCATGCCGGCGTCGGCCAACGGCGGCGTCTCGCCGTTCATGCTGTTCGTCTATGACGTCGTGCCGGGGCGCAGTCAGCGCATCCCGTCAGCGTGCCACACCGACCACACGGCGCGCGTGCAGACGGTCGATCGCGACAACAACCCGCGTCTGCATGCGCTGCTGCGCGCCTTCGGACACCTCACCGGCGTGCCGGTGCTGATCAACACCTCGTTCAACGTGCGCGGCGAGCCGATCGTCTGCACGCCCCGCGATGCCCTCGAGGCGTTCTACGGCACGCCGCTGGACGCCCTTGTGATGGGCTCGTTCATCCTCGAGAAGCCGGCCGTCCTCCCATCCGCATGAAGATGCCCACCCAAAGCTTGCGTTCCGCGCTGTTGCGCGTCAGCGTCGTGATCCCCACCTTCCATCGCCTGGCGCTGCTGCAGCGCTGTCTGCAGGCGCTGCTGGCGCAGCGCTTCGATCCGTGGTCTTACGAGATCGTCGTGGTGGACGACGGCGCCGACGACGACGTGCGCACCGCGGTGCTGGCGCTGGCCACCGTGGTGACGGCGCCGGCGATCCGCTACCTGCGTCCGCTGGCCGGGCACGGCCCGGCGTGCGCGCGCAACGTCGGCTGGCGGCAGGCCAAGGCGGCGCTGATCGCCTTCACCGACGACGACACGGTGCCCGATGCGGATTGGCTGGCGCGCGGCGTGGCCGCGATGGCGCACCACCCGCAATGGGCCGCAGCAGCCGGTCAGGTCGACGTGCCGCTGCCCGGTGCCGCACAGCGCCGTCCGCGCGACCACGAACGCATGGTGCAGGGACTGTCGCACGCCGAGTTCGTGACGGCGAACGCGTTCGTGCGGCGTCGCGCACTGGCGCGCGTCGGCGGCTTCGACGAGCGCTTCGAGCGTGCCTGGCGTGAAGACTCCGACCTGCAATTCCGCCTGCTGCAGAAGGTGGGGCCCATCGGCCGCTGCAGCGACGCCCGCGTGCAGCACCCGGTGCGCCCCGCGCCGTGGGGCGTGTGCCTGCAACAACAGCGCAACACCTACTTCGACGCCCTGCTCTACAAGAAGCATCCGCGCCTGTACCGCCTGCGCATCCGCTCGACGCCGCCGTGGGACTACTACCTCGTGGTGCTGCTGACGCTGCTGGCGCCGGCGCTGTGGCTCGCCGGCGCGCCGGCAGCCTCGGGCTTTGCGCTGGCCAGCGCGCTGGTGCTGGTGCTGCGCTTCGCGGGCGAACGACTGCGCGAGACCGATCACTCCTGGCGCCACGTGGGCGAGATGCTCGCCACCTCGGCGCTGATCCCGTTCCTGTCGGTGTACTGGCGCTTGCGCGGCGCGTTGCGGTTCCGGGTGCTGTTCCTGTGAGCGTGCCGTGAAGCGGCCGCTGCGCGTGCTGACCTGGCACGTTCACGGCAACTACCTGTATGCGCTGACCCAGGTGCCGCACGAGTGGTATCTGGTCACCGATGCGCAGCGCTCGTCGCAGCACGCCGGGCGCAGCGGCACGCTGCCGTGGGGCGACAACGTGCACGAGGTGCCGATCGAGCGCGTCGCCGAGACGCCGTTCGACGTCGTGCTGTTCCAGTCGCGCAGCGGGTGGGACGACGAGCAGCATCGCGTTCTCAACGCCGCCCAGCGGCGTGGCCCGCGCATCTACCTCGAGCACGACCCGCCGCAGCAGCACCCCACCAACACGCGCCATTGGGTGGACGATCGCGGCGTGCTGCTGGTGCACGTGACGCCGTTCAATGCGCTGATGTGGGACAGCGGCGAAGTGCCGGTGCGCGTGATCGAGCACGGCGTGCGCCTGCTGCAACCGGTGCGCTGGCACGGCGAAATAGCCAGCGGCCTGGTGGTGGTCAACAACATCGACCGCCGCGGGCGCCGGCTGGGCGCCGACGTGTTCAACGAGGTGGCTCGGCATGTGCCGCTGACGCTGGTGGGCATGGGCAGCGAGCGCTGCGGCGGCATCGGGGAGGTGTCGCACCACGAGCTGCCGGCCCGAATGGCGGCGCACCGCTTCTTCTTCAACCCGATCCGCTACACCAGCCTGGGGCTCGCGGTGGTCGAGGCCATGATGGTCGGCGCGCCGGTGGTGGCACTGGCCACCACCGAGCTGGCCAGTGTGATCCGCAGCGGCGACAACGGCATCACCGACACGCGCATCGACCGGCTCGTCGAGGCGATGCACGGGCTGCTGGACGACCCGCGCCAGGCGCAAGCGATCGGCGAGGCCGGGCGCCGCAGCGCACTCAAGCGCTTCGGCATCGAGCGCTTCGTCGCCGACTGGGACGCCGCGCTGCGCGAAGTCACGCGTTGACCATCAGCTCGCGGCGCAGGTGCACGATCGTTTCGCGCAGGCCGTCCTCCAGGCTGACGTGCGGCTCCCATTGCAAGTGGCGCCGCGTGCGCGAGATGTCGGGACAGCGCCGGTGCGGGTCGTCGGCTGGCAATGCGCGGAACTCCAGCTTGGAACGGCTTCCGGTCAGGCGCAGCACCAGCTCGGCCAGCTCGAGCACAGTGTGCTCGACCGGGCTGCCGATGTTCAACGGCCCTTCCACCTCGCTGTCCATCAGGCGCCAGATCGCCTCGATGGTGTCGTCGACGTAGCAGAAGCTGCGCGTCTGCTGGCCGCTGCCGTACACGGTGAGCGGCTCGTTGCGCAGGGCCTGCACGATGAAGTTGCTGACCACGCGGCCGTCGCCCGGACGCAGGCGCGGCCCGTAGCTGTTGAACAAGCGGCCGATGCGGATCTCGACGCGGTGTTCGCGGTGATAGGCGAAGCACAGCGTCTCGGCGCAGCGCTTGCCCTCGTCGTAGCACGAGCGCGGCCCGATCGGATTCACGTGGCCGCGGTAGCTCTCGGCCTGCGGGTGCTCCAGCGGATCGCCGTAGACCTCGCTGGTCGACGCCTGGAACACGCGTGCGCCGGTGCGGTGCGCCAGTGCCAGCACGTGCCAGGCGCCGATCACGCTGGTCAGCGTGGTTTGAACCGGCGAGCGCTGGTACTGCGCCGGGCTGGCCGGCCAGGGTCAGCGACAGGTCGTACCAGCCGCCCTGCTCGGTCAGCGGCCAGGTGTTGGTGACGGACTGGCCCGGCGGCACGGCGACCTTCCAGGTCTTCAGCCCATAGGCGTTACCCATGGCGTTGGCGTTGATCGGCGCGGCGCCGGTGTTGCGCAGGGTCAGGCTGAAGGTCGTGGCCTTGCGGTCGAAGGCGGCGGTCAGCGCCAGCGGCGGCTCGGCCGCGCCGCGGAAATGCCGGTGGAAGCCGCCGGGGCCGAGGATCCACAGGTCGTAGCGGTCCTCCTGCCGTGGCCAGCCGTCCAGCATCCGCTCGCCCGGCCCCACGGTGTAGCGGCGCGGCGGGTGCACGGTGTCCAACAGGTCGTAGACGTGGAACACCGCCCCGACCGCACCGGTGTTGGCCAGGGTCAGGTGCGCCGCCTTGGCGTCCAGGGCGATGGTCGCGTCCAGCTGATAGGGCAGGGCGCGGGACGGGCGCGGCCCGGCGGCCTGCTCCGGCGCCTTGGGCGTCGCCGGTGTCGGCGGCGTGGTGGTCTTGGTCAGCGCCGCGGCGCGGGCCGCAGTCTGGGCGGTGGCAGGCATCGCCGGCGGGCGCTCGCGGTTGGGCTGGGCGAAGTCGAAAGCCGAGGTCAGGTCGCCGCACACCGAGCGGCGCCAGGCGGTGATGTTGGGCTCCATCACCCCGAACCGCTTCTCGACAAAACGGATGATCGAGGTGTGGTCGAACACCTGGGAGTTCACCCAGCCGCCACGGCTCCACGGCGAGATCACGATCATCGGCACCCGCGCGCCCAGGCCGTAGGGCCGGCCCATCAGGCTGGGGACGTCGCCCGGCTGCGGGATCGGCACCTTGAGGTCGTGGTACTCGCCGGTCAGGTCGACGGTGGAGCCGCCGAAGTAGCCGCCCTTGGGGTCGCGCGACGGCGGGGCGGGCGGCGGCATGTGGTCGAAGAAGCCGTCGT
>Ga0207648_10004133_pt1 | contig 15012 bp, 14 predicted proteins | sample KBSMisM32_FD_184310 | JGI IMG/M metagenome (GOLD analysis project Ga0207648, IMG submission 184310) | Miscanthus rhizosphere microbial communities from Kellogg Biological Station, Michigan, USA - KBS Miscanthus M3-2 (SPAdes) (version 2) | ecosystem: Host-associated > Plants > Roots >...
TGAGGGTCTTCTTCCAGTTGAACGACGGCGAGCAGTTGTAGGCGAGGAGCTTGCCCGGGAACCTGGCGTGCACGGCCTCCGCGAACGCCTTGGCCTCGTCCATGTCGGGCGTGGAGGTCTCGCACCACAGCATGTCCGCGTACGGCGCGTAGCTCATCGCTCGCGCGATCGCCGCGTCGATCCCCTCGCGCACGTGGAAGAAGCCTTCCTCGGTGCGTTCGCCGGTCGTGAACGTCCGATCGCGCTCGTCGATGTCGCTCGTGAGCAGCGTCGCGGCGAGGGCGTCGGTGCGCGCGATGACGAGCGTCGGCACGTCGAGCACGTCGGCCGCCAGGCGTGCGGCGGTGAGCGTGCGCAGGAAATGCGCGGTCGGGATGAGGACCTTGCCGCCGAGGTGGCCGCACTTCTTCTCGGAGCTCAGCTGATCCTCGAAGTGCACGGCAGCCGCGCCGGCCTTGATCATCGAGCTCATCAGCTCGAACGCGTTGAGTGGCCCGCCGAAACCCGCCTCGGCGTCGGCGACGATCGGGGCCAGGAAGTCCGCTTCGCGACCGCTCGCCCAGGCGATCTGGTCTGCGCGACGTAGCGCGTTGTTCAAACGCTGCACGATCGCCGGGACCGAGTTGGCGGGGTAGAGGGATTGATCGGGGTAGGTCTGACCCGACAGGTTCGCATCGGCGGCCACCTGCCACCCCGAGAGGTAGATCGCGCGGAGGCCCGCCTTCACGCATTCGACGGCCTGGTTGCCGGTGAGGCAGCCGAGCGCGGGCACGAAATCCTCGGTCGTGAGCAGGTTCCAGAGCTTGTCGGCAGCCTGGCCTGCGAACGTTTGGGGATCACGGATCCGGCCGCGAAGCCGCACGACCTCCTCAGCGCTATAGGGGCGTTCGATGCCCGCCCACCTCGCGTCGGTGTCCCATCGTTCCTGCAGTGCAGTGGCTTCACTCGTGATCTGCTCCGAGATCTCCATCGGTGCGGTCCTTTCCTGGGGGCTGACCTGGGAAACGAAAAACCCCCCGGCAGAGCCGAGAGGTCCTCTGGCGCGTGCGGCCTCGCGGGCCGCGGGCGCGCCGTTACGTCGCTACGTACCGCAGGGCGGTCTTGAACGACGATTCAAACATGTGTGCATCGTGCCAGATACGACACCACCAGGTCAAGTCCGCCGCCGGCGCGGAACGCGTCGGCCGCGACCTGGGTCATCGCACGACGCTGTGGACGCTCCAGGCCAAGACGGCGAAGACGGTCGTGGCGGCCATCACGACGACGATCAATGCGTACAGGAAGCGATTCATCGGGAAGGGTCCCCACACTAGTCGTATCGATCCGGATCGCTCAAACGCGCTGGACACGACGGCCGCGCCGGCGTTACGGGACGATCTTGGTGATGGGGAGCTCGAGGATGTCGGTCGCGCCGGCGGTCTTCAGCTCGGGGATCAGACGGTTGACGCCGCGCTTGTCTACCACCGTCTCGATCGCGAACCCCCCCTCGGCGAGCGGCGAGACGGTGGGCGCCTTCATCGAGGGCACCACGGCGAGCACGGCGTCGAGCTGACCCTCGGTGACGTTCAGCTTGATGAGGACCCGGCCCTCCGCCTCGATCGCGCCCCGGAGCAGGGTCACGACGTCATCCATGGCCGCGCGCTTCGCGGCGTCGGCGGCGGCGTGCTGGTTCGCGACCAACACCGCGTCCGATGTGAGCAGGGTCTCGATGATCTTCAGACCGTGGGCTCGCAACGTTGAGCCGGTCTCGGTGACGTCGACGATCGCGTCGACGATCTCGGGCACCTTCGCCTCGGTCGCACCGAAGGACCAGCTGACCTTGACGTCGATCCCGAGGTCGGCGAAGAACCGGCGCGTCAGCTCGACGAACTCCGTGGAGATGCGTGTGCCCGGTGGGATCTCGCGCGCGGCGTTCGCGGGGTGCTCGTTCGGCACCGCGAGCACCACCTGGGTGCCATGGCCGGTGCCGGTCTTCGCGTACGTGAGCGTCGTGAGCTCGACGAGGTCGGCGCCGGTCTCGGCGATCCAGTCCTGACCCGTGATGCCGACATCGAACAATCCGTCCTGGACGTAGAGCGGGATCTCCTGCGGGCGCAGGATCGACACGCGGTCGATGCGGTCGTCGTCGATCGTGCCGTGGTAATCGCGGTCGGAGCCCCGGCGCACACGCAGGTCGGCTTCCTCGAACAGCCGAAGCGTCTGCGCTTCGAGCGATCCCTTCGGGATGACCAGCTTGAGCATGGTGCAGTGTAGCCCGCGCCCTTGCGCGCGGTTACTGCGCGATGCGGAGCAGACCGGCGATGCCGAACGCGTAGGCGACCAGCACGAGCCACGAGTCGGCGCCGAGCCCCGCGTGCTTCCTGCGCGGTCGCACGATCAACCCGGTGGCGTAGAGGGCGGTCATGATGACGCCGATCCCGGCGAGCCACGTCGAGCTCGTGTCGACGGTCTGGAGCACGGGCTTGCCGGCGCACAGGTCGGCGACGAGGAACAACGTCATCTGCACCTGGTTCCCGCCGAAGATGTCGCCCATCGCGAGCCCGACCCGTCCGAGGCGAACCGCGCGGATGCCGGTGCTGATCTCCGGCAGGGCGGTGACCGCGGCGAGGATCGTCGCTCCGAAGACCACCCCGTTGATGCCCCATGCGTTCGCGAGGTCGTTGCCCGAACGCTCGAGCGCTACGCCCGCGACGAGCGTGCACAGTGAGGCGACGGTGAACGCGATCACGGCCGTCGAGGTGGAGGAGCGTTCGAACCGGTTCGGTCGAACCCCTTCCGCAGCGGGTGGTGCCGGCATCACGAGGTGAGGGGTAACGGCATCCGCGGCCGTCTGCCACCGCTCTCCGGTACGCACGCGGTTGAGGGTGATCAGCCCGCCGAGCCAGACGAAGACGATCACGAGCGAGATGGGGCTGACGGGTCCGATCGCCACGTCGGCAGGCAGCAGCGGTCCGAGCAGCGCGAACGACACGAGGATGATCACGAACAGCGCCTCGATGATCGGCTCGAGCACCTTCGACATCGAGGTGAGGGGGGTCCGGCTGCGGGACACCAGGTCCAGCAGCACGAGCACGAGGGTCTGCATCGCGATCCCGCCGAGCAGGTTCCCCGTCGCGATGCCGAAGTTGCCCTGCAGCGCCGCCGAAACGGTGATCGCGATCTCCGGCAGCGTGCCCGCGACGCCGAGCAGGATCAGCCCGCCGATCGCCTCGCCCAGGTGGAACCGGTCATCGAGGACGTCGGTGCTGTCGGCGAGGAAGAGGCCGGCGACCCAGGTGACGATGGTCGCGGCCAGGAACACGACCGCCAACGCCGGCACGCTCACGAGGCGAGCCTAGTCCTCGGTGCCCTCCAGGGCTCGGTAGAAACAGGAGCGCGCACCCGTGTGGCAGGCGGGACCCTCCTGGTGAACCCGCGCGAGCACGACGTCGGCATCGCAGTCGACTCGGAGCTCCTCGACGTGTTGGACGTGACCGCTCGTGTCACCTTTGCGCCACGGTTCCTGTCGCGAACGCGACCAATAGACCATGCGCCCCTCGGCGATCGTTCGCTCCAGGGTCTCGCGGTTCGCCCAGGCGAGCATCAGCACGTCGCCGTTCTCGGCGTCCTGTGCGATCACCGGGATCAGCCCGCGCTCGTCGAACGTCAGCTCGTCCACGTTCATCGGCGCACCACGATCCCCTCGGCATCGAGGAAGTCCTTCACCTGCGCGATCGTCAGGTCGCCGTCGTGGAAGCGACTCGCGGCGAGGACCGCGTCGGACACGCGGAGACCCTCGGCGAAGTGGGCGAGCGTGCCGGCGCCGCCGCTGGCGATGACCGGCACCGTGGTCGCGTCGCGGATGGCCTCGAGGAGCTCGAGGTCGTAGCCCTCGCCCGTGCCGTCGCGATCCATCGAGGTGAGTAGCACTTCGCCCGCGCCGCGCTTGGCGGTGGCCTCGGCGGCCCATGCGACGGCGTCACGTCCCGTCGGGGTCCGGCCCGCGTCGACGAAGACCTCCCATCCGTCGGGGGTGCGCTTCGCGTCGATCGCGATCACGGTGCACTGCGTGCCGTATCGGTCGGCGCACCGCGACAGCAGGTCGGGGTCCCGCACGGCCGCGCTGTTCAGCGAGACCTTGTCGGCCCCGGCGCGCAGGAACCGCTGCACGTCGTCGGTCTCCCGAACGCCGCCACCCACCGTGAGCGGGATGAACACCTGCTCCGCGGTTCGCGAGATCACCTCGTATGTGGCCGCCCGTCCGTCGACGGTGGCGGTGATGTCCAGGAACACCAGCTCGTCGGCGCCCTCGGCGTCATAGCGCTGCGCGAGCTCGACCGGATCGCCCGCATCGCGGAGCTCCTGGAAGCGCACGCCCTTCACGACGCGGCCGGCGTCCACGTCGAGACAGGGGATGATCCGCTTCGCGAGCACGCCGCTACCCCCGGATCACCTGGGAGAGCTTGAGCGTCTTCTCGTAGAGCGCCTTGCCGGTCACGGCGGCCTCGCACCCGGCGTCGCGGAGCGCCCAGATGTCGTCGGCGGTTCGCACGCCGCCGCTCGCGATCACCGGTCGCTCGGTGAGCGAGAGCACCTGCTTGTAGAGACGGAGGTCCGGCCCGTCCAGCGTGCCGTCGCGCGCGATCGCTGTGACGAGGTAGCGGGGTGAAGCGGCGTCGTCCAAGGCCGCGAGCGTCGGTTCGAGCTCGGGGCCCTCCTGTTGCCAGCCTTTCACCATGACGTGGCCGCCGCGCACGTCGATCGCGACCAGGATGCGCTCGGCGAACTCCTCGACCGCGCGAGCGACGAACGGCGGGTCCAAGGCGGCGGTCGTGCCGAGGATCGCGCGGGACGCGCCGAGCTCGAGCACGGCCTGGATGTCGGTGAGCTCGCGCACGCCGCCGCCGGCCTGCACGGGGATCGCGACCGCCTGGCAGATCTCGCGGAGCACCTCGCGGTTGTCGCCCTGCTCGAGCGCCGCGTCGAGGTCGATCACGTGCAGGCGCCGCGCGCCGTCCTCCTGGAACCGCGTCGCGACCTCCACCGGGTCGTCGTGGTACGCGGTCTCCTCCGCAGGGTTGCCGCGGAGCAGCCGGACGGCCCGGCCCCCGCGCAGGTCGATCGCCGGGATCACGATCACGCAGCGACCTCACGCACGATGTTGGCGTAGAGCTGCAGCCCGGCTTCGCCGGACTTCTCCGGGTGGAACTGCGTCGCGAAGACGTTGTCGCGTGCCACGACCGCGCTGAAGGTCTTGCCGTGCTCCGTCGCGCCGATGGTGTCCGGGCCGAGATCGGGAGCGAACGAGTGCACGAAATAGAAGGACGCCTGGTCGGGCAGGTCCGCGGTGAACGCGTGACGCCGGCCCGCCCACGAGACGGTGTTCCATCCCATGTGCGGTACCCGCACGCTTCCCGGCAACCGGCGTACGCGTCCGGGCAGGATGCCGAGACCGGGCTCGTCGTCCTCGTCGCTGCCGTCGAACAGGACCTGCATGCCGACGCACACGCCGATCACGGGACGACCCTCGTCGACCGCCGCGCGGATGGGCGCCTCGAAGCCCGCGTCGCGCAGCGCCCGCACGCACTGGCCGAAGTGCCCGACCCCCGGGATCAAGATCGCGTCGGCGTCTTCGAGCTGCGGCGAGTCGGTCACCCGCGCGTCCGCGCCCACGTGCGTGAGCGCGCGCGACACCGAGTGCAGGTTCCCGCTGCCGTAGTCGAGGACCGCGATCGTTGCGCTCACGAGAGGGTTCCCTTGGTGGAGGGCACGCCGCCGCGACCCGTCATCGCGCATGCCTCGCGCAGCGCGTTGGCGAGCGCTTTGAACGTGGCTTCGCAGATGTGGTGCGGCGAACGCCCGTAGCGCAGGTGCGTGTGGATCGTCAGCTCGGCGCTCTGGGCGAAGGCCCGGATGAAGTCCTCGAGCAGGCCCGTGTCGAACCCGTTGATCGTCTCGTACGGCACGGGCACCTCGTGCACGACGAACGTCCGTCCCGACAGGTCGAGGCTCACCTCGACCGCGGTCTCGTCCAGCGGGACGACGATCGACGCGAACCGGCGAACACCCGACTTGTCGCCGAGCGCCTCGCGCACCGCCTGCCCGACCGCGATGCCGCAGTCCTCGACGGTGTGGTGACCGTCGACGTCGAGATCGCCCGCGCAGGTGACCGAGAGGTCGAACCTGGCGTGCTTGCCGAGCTGCTGCAGCATGTGGTCGAAGAACGGCATGCCGGTGTCGGCGCTCGAGGCTCCCGAGCCGTCCAGCTCGAGCTCGACGCGGATGTCGGTCTCCTTCGTCGTGCGTGTGACGCTCGCGGACCGGCTCATCGGGCGAGGACCTCCTTGATCGCATCGAGGAACCGCCCGGTCTCGACCTCGGTGCCGGCGGTGACACGCAGTGCGTTCGGGACGACGGCCGTCAGGTCGCGGACCAACACGCCGCGATCCAGCAACGCCTGCCACACATCGGTCGCGTTGCCCGGCGGCACGAACAGGACGAAGTTCGCGTCGCTCGGATAGACGGTCACCCCGGCGATCGATCGGAGCTCTCGGGTGATCCGGTCGCGCTGGACGCGGATCGCGCCGAGCAACGCCGAGGCGTCACCGCGGTGGCGGAGCGCCACGAGGCCGGCCGTCTGGGTGAGCGAAGACAGGTGGTAGGGGAGTCGCACGCGCCGCAGGTCCTCGATCACGGATGGCGCGGCGAGCGCGTAGCCGAGCCGAGCGCCGGCGAGCGCGAACGCCTTGGAGAAGGTGCGCGTGATCGCGATGTTCGGGTTGCCGGCGATCAGCGCTTGCGCCGATCCTGCCGGCGCGAACTCCCCGTAGGCTTCGTCGACGATCACCAACGAGTCGGGCAGGCCCTGCGCGATCGCGACGATCGAGGACAGCGGCTGCGCATTGCCCGTCGGGTTGTTGGGCGAGCAGACGAACACGATGTCGGGCGCCGCGGCGATCGCCGCCCCGACCTGCGCATCGGCGAGCTCGAACCCGCCGTCGAGGCGGAGCTCCTCGACCTCGGTGTACGTCAACATGCAGAGCCGCCGATGCAGCAGGTACGTCGGCTCGAACACCACCGCTCGCCTGCCGGGCCCGCCGTAGGCCTGCAGCAGCTGCGTCAGGATCTCGTTGGAGCCGTTGGCCGCCCAGACGCCCTCGAGCGGGTGCATCGCCGTGGCAGCGAGCTCGCGCAGGAGTCGGCGCATGTTGCCGTCGGGGTATCGGTGCAGCGGCAGCTCGCGAACGGCCGCCGCCAGCTCGTTCAGGAACGCGTCCGGCAACGGGTGCGGGCATTCATTCGTGTTGAGCCGGACGGGCACCTCGGGTTGCGGCGACTCGTAGGGCTCGAGTTCGCGAAGACCGGGGCGAGGCTCGGCGCCGACGCTCATGCGGGCCCGGCCTCCTCGGCGCGCGCGTCCATCGCCTTCGCGTGGCCGACGAGCCCTTCGGCTCGCGCGATCGCCGAGGTACCGGGAGTGAAGCGCCGAGCCGCTTCGGGCGACATCTCGATCACCGAGCTGACGGTCACGTAGTCCGCCGCGCGCAGCCCGCTCGAGAACCGAGCGGTGCCGGCCGTCGGGAGCACGTGATTGGACGCGACGCCGTAGTCCCCGTAGGGCACCGCCGTCCAGTGGCCCAGGAAGACCGCACCGGCGTTGCGGATCCGCGGCACGATCGCCTCGGGGTCGGGCACCAGCAGCAGCACGTGCTCGGCCGCGAGGTCGTTCACCGCGTCGATGGCGTGGTCGAGATCGCGCACGAGGATCAACCGGGTGTGCTTCGTCGATCGCTCGACGATCTCGGAACGCCCCGCCTGCGGCAGCTCCTGCTCGAACGCTGCGGTCACCTTCTCCAGGAGTGCGGGGTCCGGCGTCAAGAAGTAGGTCCGCGCGTTCGGGTCGTGCTCGGCCTGGGCGATCAGGTCGAGCGCGGCGGTCCGTGCGTCGACGTCGCCAGTGGCCACGATCGCGAGCTCCGAGGGACCGGCGAGCCCGTCGATCCCGACGAACCCGGCAACCTGGCGCTTCGCCTCGGTCACGTACACGTTCCCCGGGCCGACGATCCGATCCACGGCGGGGATCGACTCGGTGCCGTAGGCCATCGCGGCCACCGCCTGTGCGCCGCCGGTCTTCGCGACGTAGCTGGCGCCTGCTCGCTTGGCCGCGTACAGCACCGGGGCCGGGACCGTGCCGTCGGTCTGTGCCGGCGTGCAGACGACGATCTCCTCGACGCCGGCGACCACCGCGGGTACGACCGTCATCGCCACCGTGGAGGGGTAGCGTGCCCGTCCGCCGGGCACGTAGCACCCGACGGTGCGCAGGGGCCGCACGATCTCGCCGTAGCGCACGCCGTCGTGCTCGTGCCACCACTCGCGCGGCATCTGTCGCGCCGCGAGGTCGCGCAGCCGCTCGATCAACTCGTCCAAGGCGGCGCGAAGCTCCGTGGGCGTCGCACGGCTCGCGGCCTCGAACTCCTCATCCGTCACCAGGATGCCGCCCTCAGGCAGCTCGATGCCGTCGAACTTGGCCGCGAGCTCGACCAGGACCTCGTCGCCCTCGACGAAGACGCGCTGGAGGATCTCGCGCACGGTCTCGGCGGTGGCGGGATCGATCTCGAGTTTGGTCGGCTCGAGCCGCCCGCCCCGCTCTCGCAGGTCGAGGAGCGTGAGCATCAGGACTCCTCGGCTACCGGCGGATGGTCGTTCGAGGGTGGCGACGTGCGTGGCGCGCGGCCTCGCGACCAGATGATCCAGCCACAGGAGCCGACGGCGAGTGCGGCGACGGCGAACGTCGCCAACGACAACAGGAACGTGGCGTCGCGGTCCATGGAAGGGTGTCAGGGTACCGGAACCCCCTGGCCACCGACCCGAGGGTGCGGGTGGCACCCTCACCCGCAACGGTGGTGCTGTCGGCCTCGCAGCGCAGGCCGTGGCTCCGTAGATTGCGTCCATGGAGACGTTGCCGGCCGCCCTGGCGATCCGTGGGCTCCGCAAGACGTTCGAGTCCACCGAGGACGATCAGGTGCCGGTCCGCGCGTTACGCGGCATCGACCTGGAGGTCCCACCTGGCGCGTTCGTCGCCGTCATGGGGCCTTCGGGCTGCGGGAAGTCGACGCTGCTCAACCTCGTGGCTGGTCTCGATGCACCGACCGACGGGGAGATCGTCATCGCGGGCGAGCCGATCGCAGGCCTGTCCGATGACGATCTCGCCGTGATGCGGCGGCGCCACATCGGCATCGTCTTCCAGTTCTTCAACCTGTTGGAGGGCATGACCGTTCGCGAGAACGTCGCCCTGCCGGCGGTCGTCGCTGGGCGCTCGCGCGCACAGGCGGAGTCCCGTGCGATGGACCTGCTCGACCTCCTCGGCATCGCCGACAAGGCGGGCACGACACCCGGGGTGCTCTCGGGCGGTCAGCGCCAGCGGTTGTCGATCGCCCGCGCGCTGGCGAACGAGCCGACCCTGCTGCTGGCCGACGAGCCGACCGGCTCGCTCGACTCGACCGGCGGCCTCGAGATCCTCGAGCTGTTCCGGCGACTGCACGGAGGCGGGCAAACGATCGTGATGGTGACGCACGACGACGACGTCGCGGCGTCCGCCGACGAGATCGTGCGGATGAAGGACGGCCGGATCGATGACGGCGTGGAGGAAGATCGCGGCGCGGGCGACAGCGTGTTCGGAGTGTTGCCGGAGGTCGCCGACCCATGAGCGGCGTCGGGATGCGAGCGCGCGCCGACCTCCGCAGCCGGCTCGCGTCGGTCGTCATCCTGACGCTCGCCACGGGGCTCGTCGGCGCGGTCGCGATCGGCGCGTTCACCGTCGCTCGCCGCTCCGACTCGGCGTACATCCGATCCCGAGAGGCGACGAACGAGCCCGAAGCGATCGCGGCGGGGTGCGACAACGGGCTCTTCCCGCCGCTCCCGGTCAACGAGGTCGCGTCCCTCCCGATGGTCGAGTCCTCCGAGCGGTTCATGTTGGTCAACCCGGTCGGCTCGTTCCTCGCCGACGGGAAGAGGCCGCTGTTCGGCGGATCGGACGCGTTCGAGGGCGGGCTCATCGCGCCCGAGATCCCGGATCAGGCGACGCCGATGCGAGTCATGGATGGACGGTTGCCGCAGACGATCGACGAGGCCGCGGTCTCCTGGGGCCCCGGGCACGTGCATGCCAACGTCGGCGACACGATCGTCGTGCGGATGTTCTCCAACGCGGTGTCGCCGCAGGATCTCTTCTCGGGTGGGGAGGCGCCACCCGATGCGTTCGACCCCGACATCAAGCTCACCGTGACGGGCATCGTGCTCACGCCGAATGACCTCGGCGGCACCGACAGCACGATCTTGACGACCTACCCGTTCTACGAGGCGCATAAGGACTCAGCCCTCGGGTGTGACGCGGTGGCCGTGCACCTCAGGGATGGGCTCGACGACATCCCGAGGTTCGGCGACGCCATCTCGAAGATCCAGCCGAGCGCCTTCTTCTTCGACATGACACAAGAGGCGGTGATCGCGGGGCGGTCCACGCATCTGCGCGCGATCATCACGCGTCTGTTCGGTTGGCTGGTCGTGATCGCGGGGCTGCTCGTGGTCGGTCAGGCGCTCGTTCGCCGCACGGTGCTCGCAGCGACCGAGGACCCGATCCTGCGCGCGCTGGGCATGTCGCGATGGCAGATCACGCGGGTCGCGCTCGTGATGGGTGCCATCGTCGGCATCGGCGGGGCATTGATCGCGGTCGTCGTGTCGACCGCGGTGTCGCCTTTCGCAGTCGTCGGGCTCGCGAAGATGCTCGATCCGATCACCGGTGCCTACGTCGATCCGATCCTGACACTCACAGCCGTCGTGATCATCGTGTCGGTCGCGCTCCTGCTCACCGGGATCCCCGCGTGGCGCCTTGCGGCAGCCCGCAGCGGCGTCGCAGGTGTGGCGGAACTCACGGGGTCGGGCAGGCCGTCGCGCGTTGCGTCCTTCTTCGCCGGGCTCGGGCTCCCCGTATCGGCCGTCGCCGGAGCCCGGCTCGCGCTCGAACCGGGCCACGGCCGAACCGCCACGCCCGTGCGGAGCGCTATCGTCGGTCTGGCGCTTACCGTTGCTGCGATGGTCGCCGCGTTCGGCTTCGCGGCGAGCATGCGGCATTTCGTCACGACGCCGGAGCTTTGGGGCCTGACCGGCGACTTCGGCACGGGAAGCCCGTTCTCCGGTCAGCGGTTCGCCAAGGAGGCGGTGCCGCTGCTCCAGGGCGACCCGGGCTTCAACGACATGACGGTCGGGAACTTCCAGAACTCCGTCTACCTCCAGTCTGGAGATTCGGTGATCTCGGCCAACGTCTGGGGCCTGTCTCCGGTGAAGGGGCAGCCGGTCGTCCCGACGATGCTCGCCGGTCGCTGGCCCGAACGCGACGACGAGATCGCCCTCGGGGCAGTCACCCTGCGGGGATTGGGGGCTCACGTCGGTGACGTGGTGCACGTGTCCGCCGGCGTGCAGTCGGTTGACCTGAGGGTCGTCGGCGAACCCGTCTTCCCTGACTTCGGCTTCGGCCCCGGATTCGGTCAGGGCGCGGGCATGACGTACGAAGGGCTCAAGCGTTTCTATCCCGACGCGCAGATCGCCCTCGTGCTCGGTCGCTTCGCGCCCGGCGCCGACACGCGCGCCGTCCTCGCACGCGTGAACCCGACCCTGAAACCGCTCGGGGCGGCGTTCCAGCCGGGCGACCTCGGCGCCCTCGGTGACTCGACGAGGGAAGCCCAACGATCTGAGAACGTGCCGCTGGCCCTCGCGACGTTGTTCACGGTCACCGCGCTCGCGACCCTCGTGCACGTTCTCATCACATCGGTGCGCCGCCGCCGGAAGGACCTCGCGATCCTGCGGACCTTGGGCTTCAAGCGGCGACAGGTGGCGAGCGCCGTGGCCTGGCAGGCGGTGGTGCTCGCGGTGGTCGCGCTCGTGATCGGCGTCCCCACCGGGATCTTGCTCGGACGGTTCGGGTGGTCGATGTTCGCAACCAACCTGGGGGTGGTGTCGGTTCCCGTGGTGTCGTGGAAGCCGGTGCTCGCCGCGATCCCCATCACGATCCTCGTCGCCGCCGCGGTCTCGCTCGGGCCCGCGCTCGCAGCGAGGCGCACGAAGCCGGCGATGGTGCTCCGGGCGGAGTAGGCGATGCGTGCGGCAGCTCGATGGCTGGTGTGGGGCGTGCTCGTGGCCGCGCTCGGGTTCGTCGTCGTGTGGGGGCTCGACGTGCTGTTCGGACGAGATGCGATGCCGTGGCTCGGGGCGTTGGCCGGTTCGGTCGCACTCGTGCCGTTCGCGATCTCGCTGCGCTCGGCCGGCGTCGCCGGGAGGGCCGATCACGCACTTGTCGCAACGTTGTCGTTCGCGGCCCTGCTCGCGGTCGTCGCGGCCGCGTATGTCGGAGTCCTGCTGCTCGCCGGCAGGGAGCCGAACGACAGCGAGCGCTGGTTCGTCGGGATCGCGCTGATCGTCGTCGTGATCGCCGCGCTGGCGTATCGAGCGCTCCAGCCGCGCATCGATCGATGGGCGCGCCGCCTCGTGTACCGGGACCGAACACCCTCGACCGACCTCGCGCGGACGTTCAGTGCGCGGATGTCGCGCGCGGTCCCGCTCGATGAGCTCGCGTTGCAGGCTGCCGAGCAGCTCCGTGAAACGATGGACCTTCGGAAGGTCGAGCTGTGGACGCTGCACGGCGCCACACTCCGCCCGTGGATCGGCGATCCGGGGATCGACCGAGCGCCGATCGACCTCGGCAGCCTCGAACCGGTCGTGGTCGTGCAGGCTGGTCTCTCAGGCCATGGGTGGCTGAGCGTGTGGCTCCCGCAGATGCTGGAGGGCCGCGAGGACTCCTACGTGCGGCTCGCACCGATGGCCCACGCCGGCGAGCTGCTCGGCACGCTCGTGATCGAGCGAGATGTGACCGGCACCTCATTCACCCCAGACGAGGAACGCACCCTCGTGGAGCTCGCCCGTCAGCTCGGCGTCGTCTTGCACAACGCGCGCCTGGACTCCGCGCTGGAGGAGTCGTTGCAGGAGGTCCGCCGGCAGGCGGACGAGCTGCAGGCCTCACGGGGGCGCATCGTCGCGGCAGGCGACCATGCGCGGCGGGGGATCGAGCGGGACCTGCACGACGGTGCCCAGCAGCACGTCGTGGCGCTCGGGATCCAGGTGAAGCTCGCCCGCGGGCTCCTCGAGAAGGACCCGGCCAGGGCTGCGCAGGTGCTGGATGGTCTGTCGAGCGCGGTCGAGGACACCTTGCAGGAGCTGCGCGATCTCGCGCACGGGATCTACCCGCCGCTGCTCGCCGACCGTGGGCTGCCCGACGCCCTGCAGGCCGCCGCCCGGCGCGCGGTCCTGCCCGTCACCGTGCGGACCGACGGCCTCGGGCGCTACGCGCCCGAGGCCGAAGCCACCACCTACTTCTGCGTGCTGGAGGCACTCCAGAACGCAGGCAAGTACGCCGGGGAGGACGCCCGCGTCACCGTCGACGTGAGCGCCCAGCCGCCGGGTCTCGTGTTCGTCGTCCGAGACGACGGCGCCGGCTTCGACACGCGCTCGGGCGGCCTCGGCGCCGGCTTCCAGAACATGCTCGACCGGCTCGGCGCGCTCGGCGGATCGCTGCGTGTCGAGTCCGCGCTCGGCCGCGGCACGCAGGTGACCGGCACGCTTCCCGCCGCACCTCGCGAAGACTGATCGTCAGGCGACGCCGTCGAAGGTGTCGTCGGCGTGCAGGCCCGCCGGATCGAGCTGATCGGCGAGTACCAGGTCGGCCACGCGGAACGCCTCGGCGCTCACGTCGTGGCGCTCGCCGTTGGCCAACACGAGCACCGTCGTCCGCTGCTCGGGGAACCGAACCATCTTGGCCGCCCACCCCGGGAAGCTTCCGCCGTGGCTGTGGATCGGCAGCCCACGATGCGTCCGGATCGACAGACCCCAGCCGTAATGGATCGGCGTGCCGTCGTCCAGCGCGCCCCGGACCGTGAGCCGCGACGCCACCGACCCGTCGTCGTAGAAGGCGGCGTCCCACCTCGCGAGATCGTCGGCGGTCGTCCAGAGGCCGCCCGCGCCGACCGCGTGGAAGCGAGCCGGCTCCACGTACGTGCGACCGTCGTTCGCTTCGAAATGACCTCGCGCCGCGGCGGCCGGAAGCGCCGTCTGCTCGTCCCGGAAGAAGCTCTGCGCCATCCCGAACGGGGTCAGGAGCCGATCCTGCGCGAAGTGAGCGAGCGACGCACCGGCGACGGCGGCCACCACCTGGCCCAGCAGCTGATAGCCGCGGTTCGAGTACGCGTACCGAGTTCCCGGTGGGAAGGACGTGGCGGACAGCGCCCGGATCTGCGCCATGGCCTCGTCGTTCCCATATGACCTGACACCGGCCGGCGACGGAGGAGGCCCGCCTCGATCGCGATCGGAGATCCCACTCGTGTGGTGGATCAGGTGGCGCACCCGGACGTCGTTCGCCCACACCGGGAGCTCCGCCACGTAGCTCGTCACCGGTGCGTCCGTGTCGAGCGTCCCGTCCGCGACGAGCAAGGCGGCGCACGCCGCGACGAACTGCTTGGCGAGCGAGCCGACGTAGAAGATCGATCCGCGTTCCAACCGGCGACCGGTGTCTCGATCTGCGAGCCCCTCGACCTCGATGGTGTCGACGTCGCCCGCCCGGATCACCACGGTGACCTGACCGGAGGGATCCTCGGGCGGCGTCACCGTGCCCGGACGGCGACCGATGTCGTGACTACCTGGAGGTCGCGCGATGCGCTCGGCATCTCGGGCGAACGCTCCTCACGTCGTCCCCTGATCGGCAGGAGGAAGAGCAGCACCACGTATGCCGCCACGAATGCGTTCTCGAGGATGACCGCGGCCGGTCCGCCGATCCACAGCCCTGCTCGCGCAAGCACCGGTGCATCCGAGAGGAAGAGGACCACCATGGCCACCCAGGCGAGCCGGCGGCGGCGCTCGGTCCCGTCGCCCAACAGGACGCCGGCCGCGGGCACGATCCATACCGCGTGATGGATCCACGACACCGGGGAGGCGAGC
>Ga0207648_10004134_pt1 | contig 15012 bp, 14 predicted proteins | sample KBSMisM32_FD_184310 | JGI IMG/M metagenome (GOLD analysis project Ga0207648, IMG submission 184310) | Miscanthus rhizosphere microbial communities from Kellogg Biological Station, Michigan, USA - KBS Miscanthus M3-2 (SPAdes) (version 2) | ecosystem: Host-associated > Plants > Roots >...
TGCGCAGGATCAGCTTATTGCTGGTTGGCATTTCAAACGAATAGGTGTGCCCCATCATAATAGCCGTGATCTGCGAAAAGGTAATCTTGTTGCCAGAAATCTGGTAAGTAAACCCGAGAGGCGGTACCGAAACGAAATTAGGATCGACCGAATACGGTGTAACACCTGTGCCATTATTGTTAAATTGAAAATAATCATTGGTAGCAGTATCCGGATAACTGATCGTATAGGGATTGTCCGAAAAGGCATTTGAAGAAGATGTGGTTGTAATTTGCCTGAAGTACCATTTTCCGATCATGCCATTAGGAATTTGAGATTTTGCATCCTTTTTGCATGCCGCCTGGCTACCCAGTAAAACTATCAAAAGGAATATATTGCAAAGTTTATTCATAAGATTCAGATTAATTGGTACTTCTAAGTTAATAAAATAATATTTAAGCTATGTCCTGATTCTTTAGGTACCAGTATCTCAGTTCGAATTTGTTTTATTTTACATCGTATACAATGTAAGCTGCAGATTTATCCTTATTAAGAAAGATATTGACTAAGCCTTTTGAAATGCTACCGGAAGTATAACATACATCAGCTTTAAAACCTGACTTTTCCCCGCCTGTAGCCCATCTCATAAAATATTTGTCAGGGTTAGGAGTGAGATTGTATTGCCTGCCTTGTAATAATTTAGCAATGTCACTTTTATCAATTATAACGTAGTATTCCATCCTAAAATCACTCAGTCCAAAAGATTCACATCTTATTATTTTTAGAGTAGGTGGTTTTTCCTTTACAAGAAGAACCCCACTTGTAAGAAAGTGTCTGTTATCGTATCGCACAAAAAGGTATATACCAGATATTGCAACGACAAGTACAATCAGCAATATTTTTAGTACACGGTATTTTCTCATAAAACCACTCGATTAGGTGGTTTGAATATATGAATAAGTTTTCGGGTGAATTCGATTGCCTTTCAATTTCTACGTCTTATTCACGGGATCTTTTTATAATGCGTATAAATAACATCCCTCTCCATAACAGCGTCGTTCAGACTATAAAATGATGTGTCCTGGCGTAAAACCATACTGCTGTCAGTTAACAGGACAATTTGCTGTGTGCTTGGTGAATGTGGAGTAAGATTAGTATTTCCATACTCCAGCTTCAGATCATTTGAAAAATATATTTTAGAATTAGCAACCTTATAGTTAAAAGTCTCTATTACAGACGACTGTTCGCTCTGAAAGCCTGCTCCATTACTATTAAATTGATAATAATCATATTGAACATCCGGATACGTGCCTGAACCAAATGCAAGTGGGGTTTCAGTGCCAAGGCTGTAGGTAGTGTCGTTAGTTGTGGTTTTCCCCCATTTTCCAATGATGGATGGTTTGGTCAACCGGCTATCCTTCTTACAAGAATACAAACAACAAACTAAAACGGCGGCGGATAGAATGAGTAAATATTTATACATCAGGTTTAGATTAAATTGATGCCCCTAAGTTAATAAATATCCTCATAGTAATGCCCTGCGACCTTTACAACCACTTCAACCCTTACAACCTCTACAACCAAAATGAACCAACTCCAACTATACATTAACTATCAACTGGTCGATCTGAACGACGACAGCCCCATTGCCCTTACCTTCCAGATCAACAACCTGGCCGAGGTACAAAATCAGCAGGGTAACACCAGCAACCAGTTCAAACTTCCGCTTACACAACGTAACCGGCAGATATTGGGTTTTCCGGATGATATTGCCTTTACCACCAATGCGCCTTATGAGCAGTACCCAGCAAAACTGATACAGGATGGCTTAGAGATCATTCCCTATGGCATAGCCGAGCTTACCAATGTGGAGCAGGACAATGTCAACATCACCGTACTATCCGGCAATGTGGATTTTTTTGATGCTGTAGATGGCAAACTGTATGACATGGGCGATAGTACCAGCCAATGGACCAATTACGGTAAAAAGCTGGTTTGGCAATCTTTCGATCATACCTGGAATCTGCAAAACGCTGCTACCTCCCAAACTAAAACCGACGGCTGGATATATCCGGTGGTAGACTATGGATACATTAACGGCCAGGATTTTACACAACCTATTGATGTTCACAATATCCGGCCAGGCTTTTTTATTAAATCTGCTATCGACCTATTGCTGCAATCGGCCGGCTATAAAGGCAAAGGATCATTACTGGATGACCCGCTTTATCCATTACTTATCTGTCAATTCAGTAACGGGTCGTGGGAACATGGTACCGATTACCAAAACCAACCCGACGTAAGAGGAATGAGCGCAGCCAATCAAACCGGCACCCAATTGAACCACCCTAATGCGCACAATCCTGATGGGGTTCTGATATGGGACAATATCCTATCAGACCCATCCAGGCAATTCTCCGGCGAATTGTTTACTTCGCAAAAGATTAATGCCGTAAAAGTAACGGTCACTTTTCCGCATGTACACCTGTATGGCCGTATCACTACTGACGACCCAAGCAAACTGGCAGCGATAATTTATTATCGCGACCCCAACTACCCATCTACACCCGATACCCCGCTTGCTTCTACAGAATTTTCGTTTACCGGAGTGGGTGAAAACAAAAATGGCAACAACCCTGGTGGATGGACACGGGACCCAAACACCAGCGGAAGCGGTATAAAAGGGTTCATTGATATTAAAAACACAATACTTTCCTGCGACACCACCCTGCCTGCAAACGGCGGCATTTTTGTCGGGTATTCATGGGAGGGGCTGTCCGGTTCAAATGCGCATATTTATCCGGGAACCTCCCTCCTTATAGAAAGTCAGAATACAGCAATGCAATTCGGCCAGACCGTTCAATGCGAACGTATCTTTCCCGACATTAGTCAGAAAGATTTGCTGAAAGATACCCTGCAACGTTTTGGTATCATCTGTCAAACAGATAACTCCTCGCGAACAGTAAGCTTTAATTCGCTGCGTGATATTGTAAACAACATTCCCATTACAAAAGACTGGAGTAGCAAATGCATTGATCAGGGCAAACAGGTATCATTCAAACTGGGCAATTATGCGCAGGTAAACTATTTGAAATATAAGGAAGATGACCACGTTTTACCCAAAGACTTTGCCAACGCGCAGATCAATATCAGTGATGCAACCTTACCTGCTTCCACCGATTTGTTTCAGAGTCAGTTTGCACCAACGCTCAACAGGCCCTTCATTACCGGACAAATAGCCCAAATAAAAATGATCGATAACGCATCCGATAGCATGGACTTTACCATCAGTGCATCTTCGCGCATTCTGATAGATCAGAAAACTAACCTCACTTCGGGCAAATCTGTTACTTTCACCGACGGCACTACCAACATTGTAGTGAACGATATTATCTCAACCCCCTATTTTTATAAACCTGAGGGACAATATAACCTCTGCTTCTGCGACATGCCTGGAACTGCCAATAGTACTCTGCCGGGACTGAAAACCAAATACTATCCCGAACTGCAAAAAGTGCTAACCCAAACCAAAAAGGTGGTTCGCTATTTCCTGCTCATGCCGCGAGATATCCTGGAACTCGATCTTTTGATACCGGTATACCTGCAGCAGGACAACGCCTATTATTATATCAACAAAATAGACAGCTGGCGCAAAGGGCAGCCATGCAAAGTAGAGCTGGTGAAACTGGGATAATTAGATTTACTTAGCGACAAAGTAATGAAATATCATCGTCAGCCGTATTATCCCCTAACCCTTTGGCTTTATTGAAATCCATACAGGCTCCGTTCTTATCTCCAAGATCATGTTTGGCATATCCTCTTAAAATATACAATGTACCATCTTTTTCATTCAGGGCAATTGCTTTGTTATAATCTTGTAACGCAGCCTTGTTGTTGTTAATTTTATGCTCCACCTGTGCTCTGTGAAGATATCCGTTAAAGTTATCGGGCACGGCATCTATCATACGGCTATATACTTTTAAAGCTCCAGCAGTATCTTTGCTATTTAATTTAATATCAGCTAATAGGATATAGGCCAGGGAAAATTTACGGTCTAACGAGATAGCCTTTTCATAATCCGCTATTGCTGCATTATTATCCTTTAATACCCATTTAAGTTTCGCCCTGTTAAGATATAGCAGAGCATAATCAGGTTCGGCTTCCACAGCCTGATCATATTCCTGCAATGCACCTTTATAATCTTTGGCTTTCCATTTTGCATTGCCTTTTTCAACATAAGGGTTACTTGCACCATGATTATTTTGGCATGCACACAGAAATAGTAATGAAAAGAGAAGGAATTGAAGTTTCATATTCAAGTTAAGGTTTAGATTATACATAAACATGCCGTCCAAAATGCTAATAATTTTCGCAAAACCAAATTAATACTAAAAACAATATGCCATTTGGCATATTATTCATATATTTGTATGTCACTCTTCAATCGCCGGCATTCGTCCGGGATTATCTCATAAACCACAATACCATCTAATCTTATGGCAGACGAAATTAACAAACAAATTACCGTTGATGTCCGGGTGAATACCGATGGACAACAACAGATTGATCAGTACAAGGCATCATTCAACAGCCTCCGCACATCCATCAATAACCTGGGTAAGCCAATATCCGACTTGTCAACCAGCCTCGATTCGTTGGATAAAGACATCTCAAAGTTTACTGATACTATATCCAAACTTAACAGCCAGAATCAATCATCCGCTTCCATAGGCGAGAAGCTAAAATCGAATATTGAAGGCTTAACTTCCTCCTATAAAGCCTGGAAAGAGGCTATTATCGCTATTCAGGAAGTCTCTGAAGGTTGGGTTGGTATTTTAGCTGCCGGGCTATCCATCCTGACTCAATACGCCCCACAAATTCTGGATTGGATAAGTAATATTACTAAAAGCAACACCGCACTCACCGCATACACAAAAGCATTGAAAGACTATAAGATCATTATGGATGCTCTTAACAGTACCAGGGCCGAGGGTGAAGCAGATGCGCAAAAAGAGCTTGCCCGCCTAAAGCTTTTATACAATGCCGCACAAGACCATACACTGGCTTTAAAGGACCGCAAAAAAATAGCCATGGAATTGAAAGATATGTACCCGGATATTTTGGGGAAACTATCAACCGAAGCAATTTTAGCAGGCAAAGCAAAAAAATCATACGATGAATTAACCCATTCTATTATTGCCGCTTCACAAGCCCGGGCAGCAGAAAACAGAATGACCAAAAATGCAGAGCGGGCATTAGGCAATAATGATAAGCTCGAAAAACTAAATAAGGACCTTACTGAATATCAAAGAAAACTAAAAAATGCTCAGAAAGACTATTCTGAGCATGTCGCGCATCCAGGAGTTGGCGGAAGCAGTTTTACCGGTGGAATGGATTCAGAAGAACAGAGCTTATACCAAAAAATGGAACACCTGGATGAATTGGTAGTTAAAACTAAAGAATCAATAAGTCATCTTGACACCGACTCAAAACTTTTGGATAAGCAAAACGAGATCCTTGCCAAATCAATAGTAAATGACACTGCCAAATATGGTGTCAAGACAATGGGGCTTACCAAAAAATCTATTGACCAGCAAATCAGCTACAGTTCAACAGCAAAACAGAAACTGGATAACCATCTTTCAGAAACCGAACAGAAACAACATGAAGCAATAATGCAGCAATTGCAAATGACCAATAATGCCTATGCCCAGGCTGCATTGGCCGAAGATCAGAATTATAAAGAGGAGAAAGCTAAGCTGAAGCAAATGCTGGATGATAAGCTCATCAGCCTGTTGCAGTATAATAAGGAAGCTCAGCGGATTGAAGCTAAACATAAAGAAGGCATGGGTGCTATTCTTGATAAATTTATCAGGGACGACTCTGTAAAAACCACCGATCTGCAAAACAAATTGGTTGGATTGGAAGCAAAAAGTTTCGGTCCTGACAAAATTGAGAGCCAGCTGAACATGACCAACCTGGTAAATGTGAAACGTATCGATCTGGAACAGCAGTACCAGGATAAGGTAACCAAAAAGGTAAAACTGTCGGCCGAAGAACGCGCCAACATCGAGAAACAAGCCGCCCAAAAAGTTTCGGATACAGCTTTTTCAATTATCAGCAAAAATATCCGGTCTCAAAGCGACGCAAAAATAAAGGGCCTCGAAACTGACAAAGCATTAGAACTGAATAACAAAAGCCTTACCTCGGCCCAAAAACAGGCTATCGAACAAAAGTATAAAAAGCAGGAAAATGCCGTAAAACTTAAAGCCTTTAAGAGCGAGCAAAAAGCTTCTATTGCGCAGGCCATTATCAACGGAGCAATTGCCATCACCAAATCAGAGGCAGACTTGGGGCCCATAGCGGGCACAATTGCAATAGCCGCTATTATTGCCAATACAGCGGCACAAGTGGCTACTATCACCTCACAAAAACCACCTGCAATGGCCAAAGGCGGTTATTTCAGGTCAGATGGAAAAGGTGCAGTATTATCTGGCTACAGCCGTGCCGACGATACCAACGCCTTCCTGCGTTCAGGCGAAGCAGTAGTCGTATCCGAAGCAATGCGCGATCCATGGGCCCGCAACCTGGTTAGCGCTATCAACGTAGCTTATGGCGGCCGTGACTTTTCGGTTCCTAATGTGTCGCGTGGCTATGCTGTAGGCGGTATCTTTACTGACGGCGGTAATGCCAACCGCTACTATAATCAACCCATGAATGATCAGAAAAACCTCGCCAATACAGTCGCCTACCAGATGATCAACAACTTCCCTCCGGTGTATGTTGATGTAAAGGACATTAACAATCAGCAAAATATACTAGCGCAGACAATTAATAGAGTGAATTTGTAACCACTGTGGGGTTATTTATCTATCCAATTATTGATTATGCCAGAGTATTCAAACTCAGCCTGATCCTTTGCATCTTCAACTGTTTCGTGCCAGGTGTCAGTAACCTCGGCCCAATCATCGGTGCAGTAAAAAAGATAATAGCCATCTCCCGGTTTATATTGACAAATAGCTAATCCATAGACAGTGTTAAATAGTTTGCCATTTACTATGTGCTGTGTATTGCCGGTAGGCAGGGATAAATTAACTACAGCATAACAAACCACTCTGGCATTTCCGATAAAATCGGGTACATCAGTTTCAAACATTCAAGTAAAATTAATAATCCTACACCAAATGAACATTAAAATAGCCAACGCGCTGTTCAACGACGGCATATTTTCCGAAATGTACAAAGCCGGATTCATCACCTCCAAGATCTTCAATTATCGCGAGATCTACCTGTGGGTACAGGCCCAGATACAAACACGTGGCATCACCAAAAACCAGGCAGTACTCGAAGCCGGGGGAAAATTCAACAGGGACGAACGCACCATCTGGCGCGCCCTGAATAGTTTTGAAGAGAACTGAGTGATATAGGTCGCTAATATTTTCTTTTTTAGGTTTGTTGGAAGTGCAGAGATCTGAGAAAACAATTCAACATTGTCAGACTTTGTTGCTTTCTTAAAACAGAAATCCGAGAAAGGAATAAAATAAAAGAACGTCAATTTGGATATTCGAAAGGCTTTTTTAAAATATCTGATGACTTTGACGAGCCTCTTGAGGACTTCGAGGAATATTGAATGACTACTTAAATTATTTCATTTCTCCTGTAACAACTCGCACCTACCCCCATCTAACATGATAAATCATATTTATCATGACTTGGAAATGGCCGTTCCGGAAAAAAACTGATTCACCAAAACCTAAAAAAAGCAAACTGCGCGAATGGATGGATGCCCTGTTATTCGCCTTTGTTGCTGCTACTATTATCCGCGGACTGCTTTTTTCTGCCTACGCCATTCCTTCCGGCTCTATGGAAGGAACACAACTTGTTGGCGATTACCTTTTTGTAAGCAAGATCAGCTACGGACCGCGTATAGCCAATACGCCGTTGTCGATTCCGTTTACGGAGCCTAAGGTGTATGGTGTAAGGACGTGGGTGGACTGGATCAAGCTGCCTTACTGGCGTTTGCCGGGGCTTTCCGATGTAAAAAAGGGTGACATCGTGGTGTTTAATAAACCGGAAGAGGCAGATCCGCAATACGGTCTGCCGGTGGATGAGCGCACTGCCCTTATTAAACGTTGCCAGGCAACACCCGGTGACGTGCTGACCATTGTTGACGGCCAGGTCTATATCAATGGCAAAGCCGCTCCGAATGCACCTGAATCGCAAACCGATTACCGTATAGTTACTGATGGTTCTAATATCAACCCTCAATTTTATACCGATTTGGGAATAAAACCATCAGAAACCGATGGAACCGCTGTGACGGTTCCCTATAAGAATCTTTCAGCTTTAAAGAGCCAATCTTATATTAAAAGTGTTACGCCGGTTGTTCTGCCTGCCGGTCAATGGGATTCATTGGTTTTTCCACATAATGCCCACTTCAAATGGAACCAGGATAATTTCGGCCCGTTAACTCTGCCAAATCGTGGGTACACGATTCCGCTAAACGATTCGACCATGGCATTATACCGTCGCGCTATTGAGTTATATGAACATAACAAAGTAGAGGTACAGGGTAAAGACATACTGCTTAACGGACAAAAAGCAACCAGCTATACCTTTAAAATGAATTATTACTGGATGATGGGCGACAACCGCCACAACTCGCTAGACTGTCGTTTCTGGGGCTATGTACCTGAAGACCATATAGTAGGAAAAGCGCTCATCACCTTTTTCAGTACCGATTCAACCCAAAGTTTCTTCAGCAAGATTCGCTGGAACAGGATATTTAAGCCGATTAATTAAGCAAATAATAATAGCACCCGCTTTTAAAAGCAGGTGCTATTATTATTTATTTGGATCAAACTTGAGCCACACTGCCCGCCTCCCTTCTTGCATTCAAACCAAAAGTATTTTGAACGGCATTGAACCAGTCTTCATCATTAGCTGCGTTCCAGTCTACCCATTCCTCATCGCTCATTGATGCGCGCCAGCCCAGAAACGGCTCTGCATCCGGCCCTACAGGATGCCGCAATTTCCAGGTGCCACTTTCTACTATTTCCAGCATTTTATCCGCTACAAGCGTAGCACTCGCCGGGGTTTGCAACGATGCGGCAAAGAGCCCCCCAAACCGGTTCACCTGCGGATAAATGGAATTACTGCTGTACCTGATATCCCTTGCCATTTGTGTATCGATGATACCGGGCTCAACAATAGCAACTCTTATGTTAAAAGGTTTAACTTCGTGCGCCAGGGCCTCGCTCAATGCTTCCAAAGCAAATTTGGTCGCTGCATAAGGTCCTAATGGTGTGCATGCTATCTTACCTGCAACAGACGCCACATTGATGATGCAACCTTTATGTTCATTGCGCATATGTGGCAATACAGCTTTAACACACCTGAGAACACCGAAATAATTGGTTTCCATTACCGCTTTGAAATCTGCCAGAGGCGTTTCCTCAACTGATCCATGGTGTTCGATACCCGCGTTATTGATCAGCACATCAACCGGTCCATTTTCCCGAAGAATTGCACTGATACAACTTTCTACCGAATCATCCGAATCTACGTCCATTGCCAAAATGGTTATAGGCAGATTCTCCTCTTTTATTTTTTTTCTGAAATTATCTGCGTTTTCCGGTTTACGCATGGTTGCAAAAACCCGGTACCCAGCTCTGCCAAAAGCAAGCGCTGTGTCAAGCCCGATACCTTTACTGGTACCTGTGATGATAACTGATTTCATAGTCCCTCCTATTTATTTAAATACTTATTGATTTAATTCGATTTACAAGAAATAGATAATACTCTTCACGCGGCCCATTGGTATACAACAGGCCCCAGGCAATTCATTTTAGCCGTTAAAAATTGATTTATTGAAAAGCCTAGGAAAATATCATCCTGAATAAAGAATGGTCAGCTTCGGTTTAATCTGTGGGGTGCAGATTTATCATTTATTATGAATAAATATAAGAACAAAAAGTATTTAATAATCAAGAAATTAGCACACTTTATGCACAATAATCCGTCTATAATAAACAAAGTATCCTACCATCAAATTCATAACATAATGATAATACGGGCTTAAAGACTTTCATTTCCGGAGAACGTATAATTGGCTAAAATCAACCTGATGGCCACCATCCTTTTGCAACAAGCTGTTTACGATCAATTTTATGCTTGCCCATCTGATGTACTCGAAGACGAGATATCACGCACCTCTATTCGCCTCAGACTACAGGATGCACCCAAATCAGATCAAGAACGTAACCTATACCAGTCGGAGCTTGACAGGCTTACTACATTAAAATACATCAGTCAACTGCGCAAAGGCAAACTAAGCCGGCAAGAATTTGATTTAAAAGTAAAACTGGCTGTCAATTTAAGTTGAGGCTTAATTAATAGCCCTCCTTTCCCTATACCTATATTATTTATCTCCTCTCCCGGCCACACCCAACTTATCAAAAGTATCAACAACCAAATGGGCGATAACTGAATCCCCTTTATTGGACGGATGCAGTCCATCATAGGTCATGTTTATGGCTGCCGGAGGGTAAGGATATTCATCAGTTTTTGGGTCGAAGGGAATAGTCGTCGACTCAGGATACTGGAAATCTTTGTATTTACCGGATTGCGGATCCTTCAGGCGTTTAAAGTTGACCATATTCCTGATATCAAATCTCGGATCATGATAAATATCTATCACCGGCAGGCGCTCATATTTACCAATGGCAACAACTGCATTCGCAATCTCCTCCAACGACTGCCCGTTCTTCGTCTTATAAGACCCAAAGGCATTATTATTCGGATCAAGAACATACACAAAATCACTGCGCTGCATGGGCGTTATCAATACAATTTTAGCCTGCCCGTTCAACTGGCGGACTTTATCTATAATTATCCTGTATGATCCAAAGACGGTTCCTGTTCCCGTTGCGTTTTTATAATCATTTATATTGCCGACGGGGATACCGCCCCACCAATCGTTCGTCCCCAAAAAAATGGTGTAAACGTCAGCCTTAACAAGCCCCAGCTTATCGATGTTGGCAGCAATGTCGGTTGATTTCCAACCGTTGTGCCCCTGGTTGACATACTGTACATTGGGCAATGTGGCTGTGACACGGCTTAAATAGCCCCTGGTCATCCTGTTCAATGTTTCATCCGGATGGTCATTTAAATAGGTGATGGAGTCGCCTATTGCGACCCAGACTATTTTTCTTTGGGTGAAAGAACTGAACAACAAGACGACAACCACCAAAATCAGGTATTTTTTCATACGTTAAAGTTTGTTATCGATTTATTAACGATCCTGTATGTCACTACTTACTAAGCAACTACGATTTTTCGACTTGGCTATTGTTAAAATACTCCACTATATTTTGGTATATTTCATATCCACCATCAATTTCGCTGGTACTTATTTTCAATTTTTTACCGTTTTTAAGAATAATCCTCATCAGCTTGAAACCACCGGGAGAAGCCGGTTTGATCTCTTTAACTTCGTCCCACCTGATAGCTTTCATTTTTAATCGATAAATTAATCCTTCTTCACTAAGTTCCAGGGCTGGCCGTCTTTTTATCAAAGGGAGCCCAACTTTAATGATCCATTCACAAAGCCAGTAGATCATAATCAAAGCGAGTACAATTTTGAGATATATCCAATACCTTGGTTGCTTAAGTATGAAAGGCTTTGTCACAAAATAGAAAAATATAACGAAGTTGATTAAGCGTAGAATTGCTGTAATCCGACTGAATTGATAAAATTTAGGTTCCATATTTTTTTGTGCAGTGAATTTAAAACAATCCAATTAACAAAACAACTAAACCACTGACAAAACCCTGTCACCACCTTCTCCAATAACTATCCCGATATTTGAATATATCAATTGGCTGAACCGTGATTAAACGGATTAAAGGATCCCCCTATTCTAATCAATTATGAAATCATAGTAAGTCAAAAAATCAATAGAATCATAATTCAGACAAACTAAACCACTGACAAAACACTGTCACCACTTTAATAAAAACTTATCCCGACCTTTGAAATATGCCAATCAGCATAATAATCATTATCTACATGGCAGCGCTGCTGGTTTACCACTGGAGAGAATCCGAAAACACGATTGAATGATTTTAAACGATTCAACATGATCCTGTAAATCCACCCAATCCATAAATCGTGTTCAAAAAGCTTCCGGACTTTCCGACCTCCGACTTTCAGACTAAAACTCACTACTAACCATTCGCCACTCACCAAATGAGCTACAAAATCTACCTCTACGACACCGAAACCGACTGCATTGGCTCGGGCACATTATCTTCAGCATACATTCAAACCCAATTGCAGGAAGCAGCCGGGCAGGATGTCGAGGTTCACATTAGCTCCGTTGGCGGCAGTGCTTTCGATGCCATCGCCATCTACGATTTGTTAAAAAAATACCCCGGAAAAGTAACTACCTGTATTGATGCACTGGCCGCCTCGGCTGCTTCCATAGTGGCTATGGGCGGTCAAACGGTGGCGATGAGCAAATATGCCCTGCTCATGATCCACAAACCGATGGTTGGCTCGGGTGGCAATGCCGACGAATTATTAAAAGATGTGCAGATGCTGAATGTGGTTCAATCGCGCCTGGCTCAGATATATATGGACAAAACCGGGTTGGACGAAGTGACAGTAAACAGTTTGATCAACTCTGTCACCTGGATGACCGCTGACCAGGCGCTTGATTTAGGCTTTATCGACCAGATAGAGGATTACAGCCGACCCATTACCAACAGCGCTCTCATTAAAAAATACACCAGCACGGCCCCTGCCATTTACCAGCGCTGCATCAACAAAATCTTAAACACAAATAACAACATGAACATGGAAAACAACGAACTTATCGACCGCACTACATCGGTTTTAGATAAGATTATGAACTTCTTTAAGAAAGTGGTAAACAAACAAACCATTACCGACAAAGGCACCCTGCACCACGCCGGCGAACTGGACGAAAGCACAGAGGTGTACCAGGACGAAGACATGAACACCCCCGCCGCAGCCGACACTTACACTACCGCATCGGGCCAGAAAGTCGCCGTAAAAGACGGCAAGGTACAATCGGTAACGTCCGCTGATCCGGATGCCGAAGATGATGACGATAGCAGCGTTTCGGATGATTTGCTCATCAACCCTAAAAAAAGAACCGATGTGCAAAACCGCATCCACTCCATCAAAGCAAAACTACACGCACAAAATGCATTATTAGCGGAAGCAAAAGCAGCCCTTGAAGCAGCAAACAACAGTCTGACCAAAACCCGCGATGAAATAAAAAACGAGATCCGCTCCGACTTCACTCCCGAAAACTCCCGCCGCAGCAGCAAAGCCAAAACCGAACCCGCACCATTCTTCGCCCCTCAGACTACCTTGGCCAAGAATGCGGTTAGGAAAGCGGTAGCCAGGTAGTCCATGGTCGATAGTCAATAGACCATAGTAAATTCTGTTATTCTAAAAATGCTAAATAGCTAATGGTCAATAGGCCATAGTAAAACCTCTAACTATAAAAATACAATGGACCATGGACCATCGACTATGGTCTATGGACAAACAAACAACATGCCTCAATTTACATTTACAAACAACACCTATGCCGGCGAAGCGCTGGCGGGGTTTATGGCCAGCACATTACTCGAAGCCGATTCGGTGAAACGTGGTTTATTAACCGTTATTAACGACGTTAAAGCACGCAAAGTAATACTTGATGTGGACGACGACGTAGTGCTGCAAAACCCATCGGGTGTATTCACCGATCAGGGCACTACTGCTTTGCAAAACGAAAGCTACCTCGACCCGGTAGCGTACGAATTTATGAAACAGGAACAATGGGACAAACTCGTACAATCATGGGAAGCCCAAAGCCTTAAACAGGGCGCATTCCTGGATTATGAAGGCGTTGTGGACCTGTCCGACTTTATGGTGCAGCGATATCTGACCAAAATACAGATCGCCAACGAGCGCCTGTACTGGCTGGGTAAATCAGCCACTAAAGAAGCCGCTTTTACCGTGCCTTTCATGGGCTTGCTGCCCACAATTTCCGCTGCATCGGGCGTTTACAAGGTAGGCCTGGGCAAACCGGCAACTTCAATGGCAGCTACGGCCATCAGCAATGCAGGTGTGGTAACTGTATCCGACACCTCTACCCTTTCTGACGGCGATGTAGTAACCATCACAGCTGTAACTGGCAGCAGCAAAGATACCACCAATGGCACACCAGGTATTGATGTGCAGGGTCAATCGTACTTCATACAAATTGTAAATGCTACCAGCTTTAAACTGGTGCGCAACTATAACGAAGTAAACAGCCGCAAAGCCGCAACTTTCTCAGGTTCATCAACCGCAGCAACCGTCAGTTACATCAACGTAAGCAATGTATTGCAGGTATTGGGCAGCGTGTACGCCCAGCTTGATCCGGCTGATCGCATACGGGACGACTTCAACCTCCAGATCCCTCTACACGTCGGCTATGCCTACGCACAGGCACAAGCCAACAAAGCAGTGAACGTGATCAACGCCTTTACAGACGTAAAAAAGATGGATTACCTGGGTACGCCGCTACAGATCATGAACCACTGGCAGGCAAACACGATCCTGGGCGCACGCTCATCCAACCTGTTCTTAGGTGTCGATCTGCTGGGCGATGCTTCAGAACTATCAACCGTTTACATGAAGCCCTACACCAATGATAACGTAGTCAGAATGAAAGCCCGCATGAAAGCCGCCGTCAACTACAAATTTGCCAACGAAATCTTTTATTTATCAGCGTAATAGTTGTGAATGGTGAATAGTGAGTAGCGAATTCATACTTGCTATCTATTCACCATTGACTATTCACCGCTCACCACTCACTATTCACCAACACATGTCAATTTACAACAAAATAAATGCAGGGTTCAGCCTGGGTACAGGCGAACCTATCACTTCAGGTATCGAGGATGTGATCTACATCTTCAACCAGGATGATATCACATTAACTTACGATACCACCAATCCGCTCATCA
>Ga0207648_10004138_pt1 | contig 15009 bp, 12 predicted proteins | sample KBSMisM32_FD_184310 | JGI IMG/M metagenome (GOLD analysis project Ga0207648, IMG submission 184310) | Miscanthus rhizosphere microbial communities from Kellogg Biological Station, Michigan, USA - KBS Miscanthus M3-2 (SPAdes) (version 2) | ecosystem: Host-associated > Plants > Roots >...
CGGGCATGAAGCGGCATGGTGTTCTTCCTTGATGGGCTGCGGATGATAGGAAAAATTGACACGCCCGACAAACGGCATCGACACTGCGCGGGCTCCAGTTCCGCAACTCACACAAGGAAGCCTGCGAGCTCATCTCGGCCAACACGCCGCCCACTCTTTGGCGCGCGGCCGTGACCTCGATCGAGCCGCTGAAGCCGCGGCGTCGGCGATCTTCTTCAATCAGGGCGAAATGTGCTCGGCAGGATCGCGACTGATCGTCGAGGAGCCGGTTCGCGAGGCGGTGGTCGAAAAAGTCGCGTAGGCCGGGCGACGCCTCGTCCCAGGCGACCCGCTCGACCCAGCGACGCGCCTGGGCGCGATCGTCGATCAGACGCAGCTCTCGACCGTGCTCGGTTACATCGACTCCGGACGGGAGGAGGGCGCGCGTCTGCGCGCCGGCGCAAAGCGCACGCGCGCGGAGTCCGGCGGGTATTACGTTGAGCCCACCGTGTTCGACCAGGTGCGGCCCGACATGAAGATTGCGCGCGAGGAGATCTTTGGTCCGGTGCTCGCCACGATCGGCGTCAAAGATGCGGAGGAAGCAGTCGCGGTCGGAAACTCCGGGATCTACGGACTCGCGGCCGTGGTGTGGACACGCGATATCAGCCGTGCGCACCGTGTCGCGCGCGCGCTGCGCGCAGGTGTCGTCTACGTCAACTGCTACGACGCGGACGACATCACGGTGCCCTTCGGCGGGTTCAAGCAGTCGGGCATGGGCCGCGACAAGTCGCTGCATGCCTTCGACAAGTACACCGAGCTCAAGACGACCTGGATCGACCTCTCGACGTGAGTTTCGCCTCGGAGCCAGATGTCCGGCGGCTCATCTGGCTCCGAGCCGATTCAGGTCAGCGGACGGTGACTTCGACTCGTCGCGCGTCCTCGAGCGATCCGCCGCCCGTGGTCACGACGGGCTTTTCCATGGTGATGCGAGCCTCCTCGATCCCTCCGGCGACGAGCGCGGCACGTACCGAGCCGGCACGATTCTTGGCGAGCTCCTCGTTGGCCGCCTGGTCACCGGTAGGATCGTGGTACCCGGAGATCACCGCCGTCGAGGCCGGATTCGCCTTCAGATACGCGATGACCGACGAGAGCGCGGTATCGCTGCCTGCAGGAAGTCCCGATTGATCGACGTCGAAATACACGGTCGCGGTCGGCGAGGCCGCCGCCGGAGCGACGGTCTCGGGTTCCGGAGCCGGTAGAGGTGCGGGTTCCATGGCCGCCGGCGGCGTCGCCTCCTCCACGGGTCGCTCCTTGCGCCCGAAGAGCGAGGACAGGAGCCACAGTAGCCCGAGCGCGATCAGCAGCGGCACGAGCCAGCGCCAGATCGACGAGCGGCGCTCCGCCACTGGCGGTGGCGCGGCGTACGCCTCGCGTTCGCGGGTCGGCGCGCCCATGGTGCCAATGTTTGCGAGCGGTCCTGGCAATGCCGCGGCGAAGGAATCCTTCTGGCCCAGCAACAGGCTCGCGAGCGAGGATGCGTTCAGTCCTTCGCTGCGAGTCTTTCTTCCCAGCACGGCCAGCACCAGCGGCGCCGCGAGATTGAGCAGCGACGCACCGGTCGAGCTTTTCACACCGGCGTAGCCGGCCAGCGCGCTGGCCACATTGCCGATGTTTCCGCCGAACAGCGTGTTGAGCAGCTTCCCACCAAGACCCATCATCGGCGAAGACGTTCCGCCGCCGAGCAAGCCGCCGAGATCGTTCAGAACGTTGTCATCGTTGGCGGGCGATCGGACGAGATCGAACAACGAACCCGCGAAGCCTGAATCGCCCGCGCGGCTTGCGAGTCCGCTGAGTACGACTGGCAGCGCACCCGTCATCCCCTTGCGGACCGAGGAATCCGATTCGCCAAACATCGATGCGGCCTTACTAGCCAGGTCGGGCGTGATGAGTCCGGTCAGACTATCGAGCAATGAAGCGGCCATGACAGTCCTCCTTTGACCTGAGCGGTCATTGTGAGCGCAATTCGGCAAGTGCCGCCACCGGTGGCGTCGACCCCCGCAGGCGTCAGCCGGCCCGTCAGGCCTGCGTTAGACTCGCGGGCCCGATTCGTCGCCGACCAGTGCCCGGAGGGAGCCATGGCCGTCACCTTTGCCGCCACCCAGTTCGCCTGCACCGAGGACGCGGCGACCAACATCGCCTCGGCCGAGCGAGTGTTGCGCCAGGCCGTTAAGAAAGGCGCGCAAGTCATTCTTTTACAAGAGCTGTTTGAGACCCCGTATTTCTGCAAGGACCACCTTGCCAGCCACTTCGAGATGGCCCGGCCGATCGCCGACAGCCCGGTCGTGAGCCGCTTCCGGGACCTGGCCCGCGAGTTTTCGGTGGTCCTGCCGCTATCAATCTTCGAGCGCTCGAACAATGCGTACTACAACTCGCTGGTGATGATCGACGCCGATGGCGAGATGCTGGGCGTCTATCGCAAGTCGCACATCCCCGAAGGTCCGGGCTATCACGAGAAGTACTACTTCTCGCCCGGTGATACCGGTTTTCGCGTCTGGCCAACCCGCTATGGCTCGCTCGGTGTCGGCGTGTGCTGGGACCAGTGGTTCCCTGAGAGCGCGCGCTGCATGGCGCTACTCGGTGCGGAGGTGCTGCTCTATCCGACCGCGATCGGCTCCGAGCCGCACGATGCGAGCATCGATTCGCGCGATCACTGGCAGCGGTGCATGCAGGGTCACGCGGCGGCCAACGTCATGCCGCTGATTGCGTCGAATCGGATCGGCGTCGAGCGGGGTCAGAAATACGAGATGACGTTCTACGGCTCGTCCTTCATCGCCGGATCGACCGGCGAGAAACTGACTGAGGCCGATCGGAGCAGCGAGGCGGTCATCACCGCAACCATCGACCTGGAACAGGTGCGCGCGCAGCGCCACGCCTGGGGTGTGTTCCGCGACCGCCGGCCGGACCTGTACGCGCCGATCCTGACACTGGACGGTCACCGCCCTGCGTGACGTCGTGGGGCTCGCTGGACTGCGCGGACGGGTGGCGTGCGTCGACCTCGAAACCACCGGCGGGGCCGCAGCATCCCATCGTGTGATCGAGGTGGGCATCGTGCTCCTCGATGGCGGCGTCGTGGTGGAGGAGTGGAGCAGTCTCGTCAATCCCGGCTGTCACATCCCGCGCGGGATCACGACTATCACGGGTATCGACACCGGCATGGTTGCGGAGGCGCCTCGCTTCGAGGAACTTGGCGAAGCGATCCTCAGGCGTCTGGATGGATGTCTGTTCGTCGCGCACAACGCCGGGTTCGACTACGGATTCCTGCGCAGCGAGTTCCGCCGCATCGGCATGCGCTTCAGCGCGCCCCGGCTCTGCACCGTGCGATTATCGCGCGCGCTCTTTCCGGAGGACCATGGTCACGGCCTCGATGCGCTGATCGCGCGTCTCGGGATCATCTGCGACGCTCGGCATCGCGCGCTGGGTGACGCGCGCGTGCTGCCCACGCTGCTCAACATCTTCGAAACGCGTGCCGGTCGGGCGCAGCTCGACGAGGCGGTCGCGTTCCAGATTCGCGGGCCGCACCTGCCACCGGGTCTGCCCGCGGACCTCGCCGACGATCTGCCGGAGGCTCCCGGCGTCTACGTCTTCCGCGGCGACGCCGGCGTGCCGATCTACGTTGGCATGGGACGCAACCTGCGCAGCCGCGTGCTCGCGCATTTCTCGGCCGGGGATCGCGAGACACGCATCATTCGCGAGCTGCGCGACGTCGAATGGTTCGAGACGGGTGGCGAGTTGGGCGCGCTGCTGCTCGAGTCGCGGCTGATCAGGGAACTCGCGCCGCTCGAACATCGTCGCCTGCGTGTGACCCGCGACGCATGCGTGATCCGGCTGCGCGACACGAGTGCCGGCGCGACGGTCGCAATCGAATCGGTGGAGGCGACCGGGATGGATAACGGGGATGAGGCGTACGGACCGTTCGGATCCGAGCCGGGGGCGCGTCGCGCGCTCGAGGGTCGCGCCCGCGCGGCGGATCTGTGCCTGAAGTTGCTCGGTCTGGAGTCCGGAGATGGCTCGTGTTTCGCGCGCCAGAACGGCCGATGCCGCGGTGCGTGTCTCGGCATCGAGCCCCGCGCGCTGCACGATGCGCGGCTCCGGCTCGCGCTCGCGCCCCTGCGACTGCGTTCATGGCCGTTCCCCGGCGCGGTTGCGTTCCGCGAACCCGCGGCCGGGTCGTCGGGCAGCGTGTTGCACGTGATCGATCGCTGGCGACACGTCGGCAGCGCAACCTCCGAGGAGGAATTGCAGTCGCTCTCTGGCGCTCGAGGCGAGCCGGGATTCGATGTCGACACCTACCGCATCGTGACCCGCTGGCTCCGTCGCGTCGACGCACGCGCCTGTATGCCCCTGCCTGTCCGCGGACCGAACGCGTGAGCGCCGAGGCCGCGGCACCGCGCTGCGAGTTCTTCGCGGCCTGCCCGCGTCATGTCCCGGAACTCCTTGCCGGAGAGCTGCGAACGCTCGGTGTGGAAGTGACGCGCACGCATCCCGCGGGAGTCGGTTTCGAGGGCTCGCTCGAGCACGGCCTGCGAGCCTGTCTGCATTCGCGGACCGCGAGCCGCATCGTGCTCTCGCTCGCGTCGGGGCCAGCGGCGGATGCCGAGCAGTTCTACGGTCTCATCCGCGCGCTCCCGTGGGAGGAGCACGTCGACGCAGAGGGCCGCATCGCCATCGACATCGTTGGAGACGCTCCTGCCTGGGTGCGACGCTCGACCTTTGCCGCGCAGAAGGCCAAGGATGCGATCGTCGATCGCTTCCGCGAGCGTGACGGCGCGCGACCGTCGGTGGATTTCGATGATCCCGATCTGCGCGTGAGCGTGCGATTCGGTCGCGACCGCGCTGCAATCGGGATCGACCTCGCCGGCCGGCCCCTGCACCAGCGTGGCTACCGCCAGTCGGCCCTCGAAGCACCGCTCAAGGAAAATCTCGCCGCCGCGCTGCTGTTGCGTTGCGGCTGGCCCGAGATCGCCGCCGGCGGCGGCGCCTTCATTGATCCGATGTGCGGTTCCGGGACGATTGTGATCGAGGCAGCGCTGATCGCCGCGAACATCGCCCCCGGGTTGCTGCGACGCCGCTTCGGATTCGAGCGCTGGAGACAACATGATCCCGAGGTCTGGGCGCGCCTGCGTACCGAGGCGCTGGCCGCGCGAACGATGGACGCGCTGCAACCGGGCCGGCTGCGCGGATTCGACCGTAACCAGACAGCGATTCGCGCCGCGCTCGCGAACGCAAACCGCGCCGGTCTCGCCGAGGTCCTCCTTTTCGAGCGGCGCGAGGTCGCAGGGTTGTCCGCCTCCGTTGCGGCGACCGGGCTCGTACTGGTCAACCCGCCCTACGGCGCGCGTCTCGGCGAGGAGGGCGAGCTCGAGCCGGTGTATGCGGAGCTCGGCCGGGCCCTGCTGCGGTGTCATCCGGGCTGGGAGGCGGGTGTGTTCACCGGCAACCCGCGTCTCGGGCGCGCGCTGGGTCTGCGGGCGAGCCGTACCCACGTGTTCTTCAACGGGCCGATCGAAGGCCGGCTGCTGCGATTCACGCTCGACGCCGACGCGGCCGTGCCGGACCCCGCGACGCTGCGTCAAGCACGCCTGGCGGCAGCACGCGCTCGGCCTGGCGCTGCGATGTTCGCCAACCGTCTGCAGAAGAACCTCAAGCGACTCTCGGCCTGGGCGCGACGCGAAGACGTGAGCTGCTTTCGCATCTACGACGCGGACATGCCCGAATACGCGTTTGCGATCGATCTCTATGGCAACGCCGAGCGCCACGCCTGCGTGCAGGAATACGCGGCGCCGGCGACGATTGCCGTGGAGGCCGCGCGTGCGCGGCGCGACGAGGTGCTGTCGGCGCTTCCGGACGTGCTCGCGCTGCCAACGGAGCGCATACATCTGAAGACGAGGCGGCGCCAACGAGCGGGCGCGCAGTACGAGCGTGCGGAAGGGGAAGGCGTATTTCACGAGGTACGCGAGGGTCGTCATCGCTTTCTCGTGAATTTCGAAGACTATCTCGACACCGGTCTATTTCTCGATCACCGGCTGACGCGTCAGCGCCTCGGCGCGCTCGCCGCCGGCAGGCGTTTTCTGAATCTGTTCGCCTACACCGGTACGGCAACGGTGCATGTGGCCGGCGGCGGCGCGGTGGCCAGCACCACGGTGGACATGTCGCGCACCTATCTCGACTGGGGCAAGCGCAACCTTGCGTTGAACGGTCTCGCCGGTGCGGCGCATGGGTTCGTGCAGGCCGACTGCCTGGAGTGGTTGCGCGAGGACCTGCAGGAGCAGCGCCGGCCGTACGGGCTGATCTTTCTCGACCCGCCGACGCACTCGCGCTCCAAGCGCATGAGCCGCGACTTCGACGTGCAGCGCGACCACGTGGAGCTGCTCCAGCTCGTGGTCCGGCTGCTCGAGCCGGATGGCACCATCGTGTTCTCGAACAATTTCCAGCGCTTCCGGCTCGACGCCGCCGCGCTTCCCGAGCTCGAGATACGGGACATAACGCGCGAGACCATCCCGCCGGATTTCGCGCGGAACCCGCGTATCCACCACTGCTTTCTCGTCAACCGGCGCGGCTGAAAGCCGTCTGTCAACCGCTGCCCGCGGCGGGCGTTTTTCACCCCGGACACGAGCAAGCGCGCTGAGATGGCGCGACCGTACCCGGAGGTGTAGCCGTGCGAAAACTCGCCTCGATTGCATTATTTGCGATGCTGGCTGCCGCGCCCGCTGTTGCGGACTCGGACAAGCATCGCCGGTACGAACCCCGGTACACCTACGGTTCGATCGTCTCTGACTGCAACCACCGGGCGAACCGGATCGGCCTGCGCGGGCATGATCGCCGCGAGTTCGTCGCGTGGTGCACGGACCGCGGCAGCAACTTCGCCAGGCACGATTGGGACCGGCACGACTGGGATCGCATCCGCTGGTTCCGCGACCGGTATCGCAATCGCTATCGTGAGGACTGGCGCTGGCAGGTGCGCGACGATTGGAACCGTGACGACTGGGACGACCAGGACTTCGTGCGGCTGTTGAGCGACGATCCGTACTGGTACTACATGCGCTACAACAACGATTGGCGCTACGCCGCGCTCCAGGACTTCATCGGCTGGAGCCTGCGCAACTGAGCACATCTGTTTTGACGCTTGGCGAGGCCGCCCGGGATCGCGCACACTGCGGGAATGCCCGCCCGGCGCAAATCGAGTTCCCGCCCCGCGAAGAGTACGGCGCGACGGTCGCGCGGTAGGCTCGCTCCGGCGCGTGAGCGACGCGGGCTTGCCGCCACCGAGGTCGCGCTGCCGCTCGATGAGCCGGAGGTCGCCTCGCTCGCCGCGCAGATCAACGCCGCCGGTGGCGCCGCGCTCGGTGCGTATCGCGATCCGCTCGGCGGCCGGCCGCTCGTCGTCGCGTCGCTGCCGCTGACGGCAGTGCAGCCGACACCGTTCCAGCGTGACCTGTCGCCGACGCACACCAAGCGCCTCGCTGCAAAGATCGACGAAGCCGGGGCCTTTCTCGACCCGCTGATCGTGGTGCGTGGCGCCGACGGCGGCCTATGGACACCGAACGGTCGTCACCGCCTCGCCGCCGCGAAGGTGCTCGGTCTGCGGCAGATCACGGCGCTCGTCTCGCCCGACGAGTCGCTCGCGTATCGCATCCTCGCGCTCAACACCGAGAAGGCGCACAACCTCAAGGACAAGAGCCTCGAGGTCATCCGCATGGCGCGCAGCCTCGCGAAGCGCGACGGAGCGGAGCGCGAGTCGAAGTACGCCGCCGAGTTCGAGGCGCCGGAGCTGCTCACGCTCGGGATCGTCTACGAGCGCAATCCGCGCTTCGGCGGTGGTGCGTACAGCCCGTTTCTCAAGAAGGTCGATCGGTTTGGCGACCGGCCGCTTGCGACGAGCCTGCGCGATCGGGATTCCTGGGCTGCGCGGTTGGGCGAGATCGATGCGGAGGTCAAGCGCATCGTCGCGAAACTGCAGGCGCAGGGCCTGAAATCTCCCTATCTGAGGAATTACGTGGTCGCACGGATCAATCCAGTGCGCTTTCACAAGGCGAAGAAGGGGGATTCGACGCCGCCGATGACCGTGGCGCAGGCGCTTACCCGGATGACGGCGGCGGCGAAGCGCTTCGACACGAAGAAGGTATCGAGCGCCGATCTTGCCTGGGTCGCCGCCGGGGCGGAGTCGGCGGATTGAGGCGGATGCCCCGGATTAAGAGATAATCCGCGCATGCGTGCCTTTTTCGGCGAGCTGCGCAGACGGAACGTCTACAAGGTCGGTGTCGCTTACGGTGTCGTGGCCTGGATCGCGCTCCAGGCGGCGTCCTTCCTGCTGCCAACGTTTGGCGCGCCCGCCTGGGTCTTCCGCGTCCTCGTCCTGCTGGTGGTGCTGGGCTTCGCGCTCGCGGTGGCATTCGCGTGGGCGTTCGAGCTCACGCCGGAGGGCCTGAAGCGCACCCACGAGGTTCCGCACGAGCACTCGATCACGCACGTGACCGGCCGCAAGCTGGACTTCACGATCATCGGCCTCCTGGTCGTTGCGCTGAGCGTTTCCGTCTACCTCAATATCAGGGAGGCGCCGCGCGGCGGCCGATCGGCTTCGATCGCAGTGCTGCCTTTTACGAGCCGTAGCGTCGACCCCGCGCACGCGATGTTTGCCGACGGCATCCACGACGAGCTGCTGACCAGCCTTGCAAACATCGGCTCGCTCAAGGTGATCTCGCGCACTTCCGTGATGGAGTACCGCAATACGACGAAGAACCTGCGCCAGATCGGCAAGGAACTGTCGGTCGCGACTGTGCTTGAGGGCGCGGTCCAGCGAGTGGGCGACAGCGTGCGGATCAACGTGCAGCTCATCGACGCGGCGACCGACGAGCATCTGTGGGCGAACACCTACGATCGGCGGCTGAGCACCGACAATCTGTTTGCGATCCAGACCGAAATCGCGACGACGATCGCTGACAAGCTCCAGGCGACTCTGACGCCGGACGAAAAAGAGCGCATCGAGAAGGTTCCGACGGAGAACCTGCAGGCCTACAACCTTTATCTCGCTGGGCGGCAGAACCTGTATCAACGGAAGCAGGAGACCCTGCAACGGGCCCGCGAGCTCTTCGAGCAGGCGATTGCGCTCGACCCGAGGTTTGCCAAGGCTTACTCGGGATTGAGCGACACATTGAACATCCTGTTCGTCAATTTTGATGCGCTGGAGCCCGACGAGGTGTTCTCGAAGTCTGGCGAGCTCCTGGACAAGGCGCTTGCACTCGACACCCAGGACGCCGACCTCTACGCGTCTCTCGGACTCCTCAAGAACAGTCGCTGGAACACGACGCAGCAGCGCGCCGATCTCGACCAGTCCGACGAGGCCTTCGAGCGCGCGATCGCGCTCAATCCAAATCACTCGCAGGCTGTCGCCTGGTACGCGGCAAGCAAACTCGACACCGGTGATTATGCCAGGGCAATCAAGCTCTTCGAGCGCTCGCTTGAACTCGATCCGCTGGCGCGCATTACGAAAACCAACCTCGCGCAGAGCTACGCGGGGATCGGGGAGAATCGCAAGGCGCTCGACCTGTGGCTCGAGAGTGCGCGGATGAACCCGGATTGGCCGGGAGCGCCCGAATCCATCGGCTTCCAGCTCCAGAGGCTGGGTCGGCTCGACGAAGCCCTTGCCTGGTTCTATAGAGCCATGGCGCTCAGCGAGGACCCTTCATCGGTGCGCGGAGTGTCCGGTGCGCATTTGGCGCTGGGGCAAACTGCGCGCGCGGCGAGAGTGGCCAGCCAGCTTCCGCGCGAGCACCCGCTGTGGGTGCTGAATCAGGCGCTCGCGCGTCGCCTTGAAGGTGACCCGGCCGGGGGTCTCGCCATGCTCGAAGCCGCAATTGGCAAGAACGCTATCCCGCCTCTCCCGGTCCTTGCGGCCGGCGCCGACCTGGCTGTCGAGCTGCGGAAGTTCGCAGAGGCACGCGGCTGGCTCGAGCGTTTGTGCCCGCAGATGCTCGATACGACTCCCCGCTTCGACGACTGGGGCTTCTGCAAGGGCGCGGGCTATGCCTACGTTCTGCGGGGGCTCGGAGATCGTGAGCGGTCGGCGAAGGTGCTCGACGCGTACCTCAACTACGTTGCGGGTCGGCCACGCCATGGGTTTCTCGGCTTCGGTATCGGCGACGTCGAGGCTCTTGCACTGTCGAGCAAACGGGACGAGGCGCTTGCGCGCTTGCGCGAGGCCGTCGACGGCGGTTGGCGCACGTCTGGTCCTCGGTCCCGATGGAACCTCATCGAAGACCCCTATCTCCAGAGCCTTCACGACGATGCCCGGTTCCGCGCCATCGTGGCCGAGGTCGATGAGGACATCGCCCGTATGCGCGAGCGCGCTGAGAAGTCCGAGGCGAGCGGCGACTGGCAGCGGCTGCTCGCGCTTGCCACGCAGGGCGAGGGTCGCGTAGCGCCAGCCCAAGGCGATTGAGGCGCGTCGCGCCAGTTTCCTTACCCGTACCCGTAATGCTCGCCCCGTGCGAAATCTCGCTCGCCGTGCGGCCCGACGCCGACGCAATCGCGGTGCTGTCACGCGACTGCATCGAGCAGGGTCTGCGATGGTCATGGACGGCGCAGCGCGTGCGGCGCTGCATCGACGACCGCGATACCAACGTCGTCGTGATTCGCGACCGAGGCATGATCGCCGGTTTTGCGATTATGAAATACGGCGACGACGAGGCGCAGCTTTTCCTGCTGGCGGTCAAGCCATCACATCGGCGGCGCGGTATGGGCACGGCGCTGCTGTCCTGGCTCGCGGTCACCGCCAGGACAGCGGGAATCAAGGTCATCCGTCTCCAGGTACGCTCGACGAACGATGCCGCGATCGCGCTCTATCGCAGCGTCGGATTCCGCGCCACCGCGGTGCACGCCGCCTATTACCAGGGCGCCGAGGATGCCTTGCTGATGAGCTGGGACCTTACGGTGGCTCGCTGACCAGCGGCTGCGCAGGTGCATCGGCGATGCTGCGCTGGAGGTCGAGCATCGGCTGCTGGGGGATCTTGATCGCGCCCGCTGCGGGGCGGTCAAGATCAGCGACCAGCGTCGCTGCCAGCGCCAGCAGTACGAACAGCAGACTCGTCGCCGTCCGATGGCGGCCCTTCTCGTAGCCGATCATGACGGCGGCGATCAGCGCATAGAGCATCAGGATCTCGAGGATCCGCGTCGGGATGTGAGCTTCTCGCGTGGCCTTACGTTCAGCCGCCAGGTCGATGGACTCGTTGGTCGTGGTCACGAGCAAGGCGGCGAGCGGGGTGGTGCGGAACGGCGCGACTGCTTCGCTGATCGCATCCCAGAGCTGTCGCTGCTTCTCTTCGGTCCTTCGGAAGACGGCGTCCTCCTGTCCGGGCGTTCTGGCCGTTCCAAATTCGACTCGGATGTCGACGTACTCACGAAGCACTGCCCGCAACCTCGTTCGATCGGGCTCGTCCAACAGTCCGGTCCGCAGCCAGGTGGTGCCGAGCGCGTTGGCTTCGTTGATGACAATCTGGCGCCGGGCGTCGTATCGCTGCAGGCTCAGCGAGAAGCTGAACGCGATCAACAGGGCGAGGAGGCCCAGTACCGAAGTCAACGCAAATCCATCGCTACCCTCGGCGTCGCCAGGTGGCGAGGATTTCTTGCGACGCTTGCGGAGCAGATATCCGGCTTCCCTCGCCCCGATCAAGGCGGTGAAGATCAGCACCGCCAGGAGCCAGAGCGGTATAGAGGAATAACTCAAGCAGCCTCCAGGTTGTTGCCCATGACCCGGGCGTCAGCCGCCCCAGGCCTTGAGATTCAGGAACTCGCGGCGCGTTCGCGGTCCGTAGGTGGCGAAGCTCGGATCCGGATCCTCGCGGTACTCCGCCCGTGCGACTGACACGCGATCCTTCGCAAGATGTTTCCGGAGCACGTCGTCCGGAACCGGGTAGATGCGGAGCGCGTTCAGCCCGAACACCTTGGCACGCAGCTCGCGCGTGATCTCGGGATACCCGTGCTTGTCGCGCAATGCCGGCGCGATCTGGAAGCTGCGGAAGGCCTGGATCTGGTCCTGGGGTGAGCCGTACCAGATCGAATCCGTGCCCCAGAGCACGTTGTCCGGCCCGCAGTAGCGGAACAGCTTGCCGAGCGCATGCGCCGCCGAATCCGGATCGCGCATCAGGAAACGCCAGGTCGATCCGAGCTCGGCGTACACGTTGCCACCGGGCTTGATCCCGTTCGCCGCGAGACTGGTGCAGAGCCCGTCGATCCCGTCGCTGCGCGCGGGATCGTACGGGCCTTCGGGATGCTCAGTGACGAACCCCGAGTGGTAGATCAGGAAGTTGACGTCGGGAAACCGCTTCGCGACCCGCCCGATGTCCGCGCAGGTCGAGTGCTCATAAGACTTGCGCCCGAAGGCCAGGCCCTTGTGGATTGCGATGTTCCTGACGCCGAGCTTGCGAGCCTTCTCGATCATCGCGAGACCGGCATCGTCGTCCATCCAGAAGCCCGTGCCGTCCGGCCCCCATTGCGTATAGGTCTTCCAGGCGCTGATGGTGTATCGCGCCGCGAGCTCGTCCATGCCCTCGAGATCGCCTGCCTGGTTGGGATTGACGCGCCCGTGCACGTAGAGCCGATGCGTGCCTTCGAGCCGCTCGACGATGCGGGCCGTGGCCGCCGCTTCCTCGATGGTCAGCGGCTCGCCTGCGCGGGTGGACGGCACGAAGGAGAGCACCATCAGGTCGGTATCTGAGTCAAGGAAGACGTCCTTGACGAACTGATCGGGGCCGACGCAGCGCAGGTAATCGAACTGGCCCGGTCCCTGGTGCGGCTCGCAGCGTGGGTCCGCTGTAAAGCTCTGCAGCGGGCGCGCGCCTTCGGGCAGTTGTCGCGTCCAGGCGCCGCTCGGGTTCACGAAATGGCCCTGGATGTCGAAGATGAACTCGCTGCCGTCCACGCTCGCCTGTGCGACTTCGAGATCGAGCGCAGCCTCGTCGGGCAGGTCGTACCAGCCGCCGCTGCGGCCAGCACGCGCATAAGCCGCGTTCATAGCGATCAAGTTGCTCGCGACGCCGCAGGCGGAGACCAGGAAGCCGCGGCGGCCCAGTCCGAGGCACTTGGCGTTCACGGTCGCCGCCTCGTGCGCGAGGCGGTTGGCCTGGTGATGCACCGGCGCGAGCGGCACCGGCGCGAACTCCCCGTTGGTGGTCGCATCGAGCTTGACCGGCAGGCGCCGGCCATGCGGGTCGTGTCGTTCGCTCATGGCAGTTTCCTCCACGCGTGACCCCGATGGTGGCAGAATCCGGGCAACGACGAACAGGGGGGCGCAGCGCAAACCTGGCCCGGGTTTCCACGCCGGAACGGCAAGCGCCGTGCATATCCCATGAGCCGCGATCTGCTCGTTCGCCACTTCCGGCAGATCGCCGTGTGGCCCTTGCAGCTGATGCCTGTCAGCGCGGGGCCGGTTCAGCGCCACTGGGAACTGCTGGATGCCGCGCCCGACTGCGAGTGGGCCGAGGTCGTCGACGAATTCTGCGAGGATCCGCGGGCGTTCCAGGAGCGTCACTACCGCGAGTTCGTCACCTTCCTGCCGTACGCGCAGCGCTTCCTGTACGGGTCCAGCGCAGGGCAGGAGAGCTCGCGGCGCAGGGGTGAAGGGAGCATCCGCACCTACCGGCGACGCGGTATTCATGCGGCGCGGATCACGTTCGAACGGGGCGGACCGGCCTCGACATTCCGTGTCGCGCACGTGGACCTGAATTTCTTCCTCGATGCGGACGTCGCGCTGCTTGCGTTCGAGATGCATGCCGACGACCTGCCCCTGGACGTCGCGCAGAACACGATGTTCCGCTTCGGGCGCGCATACCCCGGGTTCTGGGAGAAGAACGGCGACGGTGGCAACTGCCCGTACAGCGTGGAATGGCTGGGCGCCGACGGGCGCGTCCTGTCGGCGTCGGACTATTCGGACCGTGGCAAGTACCTGGAGTTTGTCGGGCGTCACCGCGCGCCGTGCACGGCTGCGCACTGGGACTTCCTGCTGCGGCCATTCGTGCTCGAGCACGCGGGGCAGGCCGGAGCACTGCGTTACCGCCAGCTCGAGTACTACCGCATGCCGTTCATGGCGTATTTCGCCTTCGACGATCCGAGGCAGCTCACGCGCGCCGACTGGGTCCGGCTCGGGCTCGTGACCCGTCCCGGCGGCCCCGACGAGCTGCCGTACTCACCGGTCATGCTCGAGGACTTCGAGGCCAAGTATTGCGACGACCGGTTCTGGGGTCGCAGCGGCGAACGGTCGCTGCGCGAGGTGAGGCTCGTGGTGACCGGACTCACGCTCTCGATGGTGGGTGCGCACGGCGACCAGTTCTACGCCGACGTCGAGCACGGCCTCCTGGCGCAGTTCCGCCACCAGTATTTCCTGCTGTTCCTGGTTGCACACTTCCACAAGGCTTCACTGCTGTCGATTTCCGACGAACTCGCTGTCGCGATGAACCGGCTCGTCGTCGGCAACACCGAGTCGGTCAAGGCTTTCAAGCGGACCATCCGTCAGATGATGGAGGCCTTTCTGCGCTTCACGCACCGCTACTGGTTCTGCCAGATCTCGAACCAGGAACTGGCGCAGAGCGTGTTTGACAAGCTGCAGCGGCATCTCGGGAATCAGGCCCTCTACGACGAGGTACGCGACGAGGTGATGGACATGAACAACTACCTCGACTCGGACAGCACGCGACGGCAGACGAACACGGTGCTGCGTCTCACGGTGGTTACCATCCTCGGGCTCATCGGCACGGTTGCAACCGGTTTCCTCGGCATGAACCTGATCGCCGCGGCCGACCAACCGCTTGTCCTGCGCATCGCCGCGTTCGTCGCGATCCTGGTCGCGACGTTCGTGATCACGGTTTTCTCGATCTCGAGGGCGCGCCGGCTCGCCGACTTCCTCGAGGCGCTGTCGGACGAGCGGGTGACGTGGCGCAGCAAGACGCGAACGCTGTGGCGCGTGTTCCGCCGGTGACGGTG
>Ga0207648_10004139_pt1 | contig 15007 bp, 14 predicted proteins | sample KBSMisM32_FD_184310 | JGI IMG/M metagenome (GOLD analysis project Ga0207648, IMG submission 184310) | Miscanthus rhizosphere microbial communities from Kellogg Biological Station, Michigan, USA - KBS Miscanthus M3-2 (SPAdes) (version 2) | ecosystem: Host-associated > Plants > Roots >...
ATCGATTGCCAGCACGATCTCGTAGGTGCCATTGTCGGCATACACGTGATTCGCGGGCGGGAGAGACCCGCTGCCCGTAGTTCCATCGCCCAAGTTCCACGAGAACGTCAGCGCGTCGCCGTCGCCATCAGTGCCGCTCAACGCGAGCGCCACGGCCGAGCCTTCCTCGCCGACGTACGGGCCGCCGACCGACGCAACCGGGTCAGCGTTCGTGTGGGCCGCAACCACGTGACCGACCGCCACATCATCGAGCAGCAGGGCACTAGCCGACCCGCTGACGGAGAACTGAAAGCCCGTCACGTACTCGCCGGGTTTCGAGAGCGCTATCCCGAAAAAGCGCTGGCCGTTTTCTGCCAACGGCACGTCCAGGTTGAACGAATAGCTGCCGAGGTTCGTGCGAAGGAGCAGTGACACCGGAACCTTGTCCCCGATCAGCATGAGATTCGCCCCGAAGAGCGTAACCGGGACCGAGTCGGCGACCGTGCCCGTAATCGGCGCGCCGAAGTCGGTCGAGATCGCGGCGCTCTGAATCCCCAGCTCCACAACGCGTCCGAGAACGACGTTGCTAGCCGAGGTGTACGTGACGCCGCTCGTCGCCCATGGCGATGCCTGGGGAAAGAACAACCCGTCGACGTTGAACTCGTCGAAGCCATTGAGGTAGTCGACGACACCGGCGCCGTTGAACTCCGACCGCGTGTCGAACGTCGAGTAGCTGGGCGTCACCATGATGGACGGGTGAGCCGCGTTCGTGCCCGCGCGCGGAGCCGTGAGGTCGTCGGCGCCGCAGGCCGCGGCCGCGAGCGTCAGACACGTTACGAGCAAGGCGTGAACGCCGCGTCGATCGGTCGACTCGCACACCCGGCGCTGTGATCGAGCTGAGGAGGAGGGGTTGGCGATCATAGTGTCGTTCGAACCGTGAGTACCGCGTTAGGCCCCAATGGAGACAAGGGCGGGATCTGCAGCGTTATGCTGCCGACCCGAGCGTCGCACTCACAGTCGCGCGTTTTTCGTTTCGATGCGGTGACGAGTCCCACCGGCGAATTGTCAGCCGCGCACGGGGACGTTATGACCGCGACGTGGACAATACGACTGAACGCCGAAGCCCCAGTTTCCCGGGGCGTTTTCAAGGGGTCAGAGCCCTTGATCGAGCCAGATCAAGGGCTCTGACCCCTTGAAAATTGACGGTGGGAAAACACGCTGCCGGCGGAGGGAAAAGGTCCCGCGTATACCGCCACGCGATCATCGTAACGATCGCGGATGCGCGCGGAGAGCGACTGCGCTGCGTCGTCCCCGTCGACGATCGCGTAGACCGATGGTCCCCACGAGCTCTGGCCGACGCCCGGCGCGCCACCGTCGCGCATCAGGCGAATGATTTCCGCGGACGGACCGGGCGCGAACATTCCGCCCTGCGCGTGAGAGAACCAACGGCCGTTGATCTCCTGCACTTCGCTGAGCGCCGCTCCGAATGTCTCGAGGTCACCTTCGATCACCGATGGCAGCATGCCCATGAGAACCAGATGAGACACGCGCTCGACACCGCGCTCGTCAGGCACGGGCAGCTCGGCAAATGCCCGCGCTTCCATGGCTCCGCTCACGCCGGGAGGCGCGTCGGGCACCGCGAGCACACACCGCCACGACTGCGGAAGTGGCTGACGCGCGAGCAGCGGCCCAACGTCGTCATCGACGCCGATGCGGCGACCGCCCTCGACCACGAATCCACCGCCCGCGAACGTCCACGTCCCCACAGCCGACCGCTTCGCGCGACCCACCGCTCGCGCCAGCTCCACCGGAGTCGCGGACACTCGATGCAACTCGGCGAGCGCCTTGGCGATGGAGAGGCCGAGTTGCGTTCCGGAGCCGAGGCCGGCATGTGCGGGAATCGACCGCTCGATCACGATGCGCGCGCCGGCACGGATCCCGTGGTAATCGAGGAACCGCCGGGCAAAATCAACTGCTCGCTCCGACTCGTTTCCCTCCGCCACGACCTCGCTCGCGGGCGAGACGGTCACCCGCACGGAGATGTCCGGAGCGGGCGCGCCGAGTCCGCCGAACCGCCGCCCCATGCCGCCCCTCAAGTCCAGTAAACCGAAGTGGAGCCGGGCGGGAGCCTCGACGACGACCGTGTCCGTCACCTAACGAACCCCAGCCTGATCGGGCGCCGGCGCCGAGCGGATGTAATCCGCCAGCATCACCATCGCCTCGTGCTCGTCGGCACCCGCGGTCTTGTCCACGATCACCTGCAGCCGGGCGAGCTCCGACTCGAGGAAGTCGCGCGCGAGCATGTGCACGCGGGTGGCGTAGATCGCCGTCTCGAGCACGGCATGTCGTGCGCGGTTGAATCCGATGAACTCGCGGCGAAACCCATGGTGTACGATCTCGGTCTCGATGCGCGAGCGTGGCGGTGTGCTGTCGATCGACCGGACCCGAAGCTCGCGCCAGGAGCACGCGACCTCGAGGACCACGCCCCGCACCACGGCGGCTGGCAGCACCGCGTACGACGGGTTCGAAATGGCTGCGCGGGCGAACACGCGCACGTCGTCGACCAGGTGCACCACCGCGGCGCGCGTCGCGACCGCGTTGCGGTACGTCGCGGTCTCGAGAAACGGCTTGAGCACCGGAGCGTCGTCGCCACCAGTCCACTCGACGCCCATCGGCGCGATGTTCACCGCGCCATCGATGTCCAACGTCGTGATGATAGTCTCGATGATCACTGGCGCGACCGGCCAGCGCGTTCCGACCGCTGCGTCAGGCGGACGTGCTCGGATTTCACTTCATCGGGCGGCGTCAGATAGCCCCAGGAGAGCGACCCCTCCTGGCGATACGTCTTGCCAAGCGTGATCGCGAGCTTCGCCTTGGCGAGCTCCTTCCCGAGGTAGAACGCGTGGGTTGCTTCGGTGACGCCGAGTTGAGAGAAGATCTCCTGAATGTCGGTACCGCGAACGAACCGGTCCCGGTTGAGCACCGTGATGAACTCACGATCGGTGAAGATGCGAAAGTTCGGGTCGGTGATGCGGCGCTGCAGGTCGCGCAGCTCCTCCTCGGAATACGCGAGGATTGCCGGGTCTTTCAGCGTGACGAGACGATCGTCAATGTGCTTCGGGACCGTGCGTCCGCGCACGGCGTAGTGCATGAGCTGGCGAGCGATGGACACTTCGCGCACGGCACCGCTCGCCCAGGGAATCACTTCCGTAGTGAGCACCGTGCGAATGCCGAGCTCCTGGCAGACGGCGATGAGGAGTGCGTTCACACCCGTGGAGTCGGCCGCGGTCAGCTCCGTGATGTTGCCAATACCCATCATCATCTCTGCGTCGGGATAGCGCCGGCGCACCTCCGCATACCGCTCGAGCGATGCCATGAACCCGAAGCCGATCGGCTCGATCACCGGATCGATGAGATGGCGAACGCCTGCCGCATCGAGCGCGGCGAGCGCGTCATCCAGGCTGTCGAGGGATGCGCCCGCGTCAGGCACCACGACGGCGCGCGCGCCGGCAGCGGCGAGATCCGGGATGACGTCGAGATTGGAGCCGTTCACGCTCAGCACGAGCTCGGCCCCCGCGGCAACGGCAGTTCGGATCTCGCCGACGTCGAAGCTGTCGACGCTCACGCGCATGCCGGCCGAGACGAGCTCGCGGACGGTATCGCCCAGGGCGGGAAACGGCAGTCCCGGCGTGCAGCCGATATCGATCACGTCCGCGCCGGACTCGCGGAAGTACTCGGCCACTCGCCGCGTCTCTTCACGCGTGAGCCGCGGAACGTTGTTGATCTCGGCCACGATCTCGATGTCCCACGTGCCGTAATCGCGGGGAGCGTGGCGGCCGAAATAGCCCGGGATCTCGCGGAGATCCTTCGGGCCCTTCGCGACGCGTACGCCGACCTTCTGGCGAACGATGTCCGGGTCGCCTTCGCACAGGCCGGGGAGGAGCACGAGGTCGGTGTCGTTCGACGGCGCAGCGAGATGTTTGGCGATCCACGGCGTCGTCATGAGCGCTGCAACGGTGATGCCTAACACGGCGACGTCGTACGCGAATGGCGGCGCCATGTCGGTCAACACGCGTCGCAGCGCGGGTTCGGCGAGCTTGCCGGTCACGAACAGCACGCGGTGCGGCGACCCGTTCCGCTCGGACTGCTCGCCGCCGTCGCCCGTCGAGCCGGAGCGTTCGGTCACCGACGCTCGCCGCTCCGCACGAACTTGTTAGGCGTGCCGGCGAGCGCCCCGCCGGCCGCCGGACGCCACAGCACGATGTCCTCGATCTGGCGCGCGAGCGCGAAGTCCTTGTCGGTAATGCCGCCGGCGCTGTGGGTCATGAGCTTGACGCCCACGCGCGCCCACGTGACGGACAGATCCGGGTGATGGTACGCCGCCTCGGCGACGTACCCGATGGCGTTCACGAGCATGAGCGTCGTGGGCCACCCGTCGGTCTGGTAGTAGCGCCGAATCCAGCCGTCCTCGAGGTACCACCCTGGGAGTGCCGTCAACTTCTCGGCGATCTGGGCGTCGTCGTAGGTCGGTTCCTTTTCCTTTGCCACGTCGGTCTCCTTCGGAGGGTGAGGGCTCACATCACGACGCCGCCGCCGACGAGCATTGTCTGCCCGGTGACGAAGGAGGCGGAGCGCGATGCGAGATAGACGGCGGCACCCGCGACGTCCTCGGGCGTGCCCCAGCGCTCGAGCGGCGTCGACGCGACGACCTGTCGACGAATCGTCTCGTCGACCTCATTGCCGTACGCGGTTTCGATCCACCCGGGCGCGAGCACGTTCACGCGCACGCGAGGTGCCACGGTTCGCGCGAGCGACTTGCTGAAGGCGAGGACTCCACCCTTGACGGCCGAGAACAGCTGTGCCTCCAGGCCGGGCATTCCGCTGAGCACGTGGTCCCAGCTCATGTTGATGATGACGCCGCCGTTCTCCTGCGCCGTCATGAGCTCGGCGGCCTGCCAGGACGCCAGCACGGTTCCACGAAGATCGACCCGCATGAGGAGGTCGAGCTTGTCGGCTGCGGGAAGCGAGGAGGCGGGGCCGGTGAGCACATCCGCGCCGGCGTTGTTCACCCACACGTCGACACCGCCGAGGACGTTGCGCAGCGCGGGGACGAGGGCGCCAATCGAGATGGGATCGGCGAGATCGAGTCGGATCACGCCAGCGCGGCGGCCGAGCGTTTCGATCTCGCGAGCGACGTCGCGAGCGCCGCGCTCGTTCGACCGGTACGAGAGAGCGATGTCGGCGCCCGCACGTGCGGACGCGATGGCGATCGCTCGGCCAATGCCGCTCGATCCTCCGCTGACGAACACGCGCATGCCGGCGAGCGAAGGTAAAGCGCTGCTTGGCGTCGCCAACTCGGGCTCCGAGGTGAAGGTGTGGGGGAAACTGTCATGCACGCGCGTCGCCAGCAATCAACGAAGCGCTTTGACTGCGATGCACCGGGCGCCTACACTGGACGGATGCAGCTTCTCGTGAGTGTGTCGGACGCGGCCGAGGCGCGGGCGGCTTTGGACGGTGGTGCGGACATCATCGATGCCAAGGACCCATTGATGGGCGCCCTTGGCGCAGTGCGGCCCGACGTGCTCTCGGAGATACGTCGCGTCGTGGACCCGCGTCGCCTCGTGACGGCCGCGCTGGGTGACGCTGACGCCGCGGCAGCGGTCGAGGAACTAGCCCGGGAGCTCGTGGTGCGCGGTGCGCACCTCGTGAAGGTGGGATTCGCGGGTGTCGCCGATGCCGGACGCATCGAGGAGATCATTGCGCGGCTGGCTCGCGCGTGTGCTGTGGCCGACGAGGCGAGCGGCCTGGTTGCGGTCGCGTATGCGGATGCGCGAGTGTTCGGTTGCATTGACGCTCACGAGCTGCTCCCCATTGCGGCCCGGTCGGGGGCGTCGGGGGTGCTGGTCGACACGGCCGACAAACGTGGACCAGGGCTGCTCGATTTGTGGAGTATGGCGACGCTCGAGTCCTGGGTTTCCCAGGCGCACGCACACGGGCTGATGGTGGCGGTTGCCGGAAAGCTCGGGCTGGATGATCTCCAGGTTGTTGCCGACACAGGGGCTGACGTCGCCGGGGTCCGTGGCGCGGCCTGTGTCGACGGCCGCGGCGGGCGCGTCAGCTCCGAGCGAGTTCGAGCTCTCGCGGCGAGAGTGGCGCTGCAACGATCGACCACCTGAGGCCGGGCGCGAGGGCGCGAGGGAAGTACGAGTCGACGGCTGCTTCGCCAGTCGCGCCAGGCGGTTTCACGAGCACGAGCCGGGTTGCCCGCAGCGTCGACGCAAACCACGCGCTGATGCTGTCGCTCGTCACGTCCCAGGTGTGCGGAAGCGGATCCGCATCACGGAGCCAGCGATACGGCGCGACGACCGGAATGCGGCGCGACGCAACGGCCGATTCGACGTCGTGCTCGGAGGCGGCAAGCGTGAGCTCGGTCCGCATACCGGCGAGCAGATGCGCGTATTGCTCCATCGCCAGCACGGCCATCCAGTGAGCGGTGTCATCGCTGAGACCGAAGCGACGGTCGGCGTCGCGAACGGTGTCGGCGAACGGGCCGCCGCCAGGAACGATCGCCACACGCGCCTGCACCGATGCGTCGACGATAGCGCTCAGCGTCGACGCGAGCAGGTCGGGGTAGGCGAGCAGGCTTCCGCCGAGCTTGAAGACCGTATCCACAACGGGAATCGGGAATCGGGGATCGGGAATCGGAGCGATGTCGCCTATATCAGTTGGCCAGAGCGAGTCGTTAGGCAGCGACGCGCGCCGGAACGGCGTTGTCCCTTCGCGGTGTCGCTCGAGCAAGAGGGCCACGGCGGCTGCCGGTGCACATCGCGCCCCGTCGGCGCCGAGGGCGTCGGCGAGCTGGATGACCGACAGCCCGGCTTGTCGAGCGGCGCGCGTGGCGATGAACGAACCGAGTCCGGTGACGACCGCCGTCCGAAGCGTTTGGTGACGTTCGCGAACGCGGGCGATCGCGCGGCAGATGTGGTTCACCTGCGCGTCGGCGACAGCGTCGGCGATCGCCGAGATCGCGCGGTCGTCGAGCATCTCGCGGTCGGCACAGACCACGCGCGCGATCCGCTCGCCGGCGAACTCGCGTGAGGCAGGGCGTCCGTCGGGCGCGGTAACGGAGTAGTCGTCCGGGGCGAGGTCGCCGCGCCAGACGTGGATGTCGCCGATGAGCGTGAACGACTCGGCCGAGACGCTGGCGAACGACGTGCCGAGTGGGACGCGGTGGGTGATTGCTTCGACGGGGCTTCTGAGTGCGCCAGTGTAGACCAGCTCACCGCTCGACAGGCGTGCCGGGTCGGTGGTGCCGAGCGCCGCCACTCGCCCGTGCACGATGGGAATGATGTCAGCGGTGGTGGTGCCAATGTCGATGAGGATCGCGTTCGGGTGGTCGAGCGCGACAATGCTCGCCGTGGCGGCCCAGTTGGATGCGGCGACAGCGAGCGGTTGGCTCAGCGCGTCCGTCGGCGATACGAAGCTGCCGACGACGGTGAAGACATGCAGGTTCGCGGAGGGAAACGCTTTGGTGGCCGCATCGAGCACGAAGGCGACGCCCTCGCGCTTCGTGCGGAACATCTGTGAGAGCTCCGCGGTCATCGTTATGGCGTGGCGGTCGTCGGCGGAAGTGCCGACGCCAGCGGCCAACGAACGGAGCAGCGGAGTGAGTGAGCGGGGGTCGCGCTGTATCTCGAACGGATGCGAGCGAGCCGCGAGCACGACGCCGGAGCGCACTCGCGCGACCTTGGTGTTCACTCCGCCTATGTCCCAGCCGATCACGCCGTGGTCACTCATTGCTGACTGGGTGGAATGTGCGCACTTGACGCATACGGTCTCTCCTTTCTTTGTTCAACGGCCTCGCGAAGCGCCAGTGTCTCGCGGCGGTTCATCACAAGATCACGGCTTCATTGCGCTACCGCGGTGGGCCTGTTCCGGAAGCGATCCGGCTGATCCGCCAGATCCCGACGCATCCGAAACACCCTTCGTCGTAGATGCCAGCTCTGAGAGGGCCGGCCCCACAGACGAAAGGGGGAACGGATGCAGCAGGATCACTCGGATCCTCCGGATCGCTCCGCGCCGGTGACATTTCCGCTCGCCACGAGCCGAGGTGAGAATGAACGACCTCGGGAAGCGAAGGCGTCCCCCGGGTCGTTGAACAAAAAAAATGGGAGAGACCGGACGTGCCGTCGGAGCGTTAACCAAATTCGGCGAAGTGCCGTAACAAGACAGCTTGCCGGGCGCCGTGCATAATCAGGCATGCGCATCGTCGGGGTGATAGACGTGCGTGGCGGCCTGGCCGTCCACGCGCTGGGAGGGCGACGGGAGGAGTATGCGCCCATCGGCCTCGCGGCCGGCGAGCGGGTGAACGGCGACGCCGCCGCGCTGGCGCGGGTGTATGCCGACCGGCTCGGCGTTCGGGAGCTCTACGTCGCCGACCTCGACGCGATCGAGGGTGGGATCGGCGCGCTGAATGCCGGGCCGCTCGGCCAGGTCGTCGCGTTAGGTGTACCGGTTTGGGTAGACGCCGGTGTCACGACTCCGGCGGCGGCGAATGCGGTACTCGAGGCCGGAGCGTCGGCCGTGATCGTTGGACTGGAGACGCTGCCAAGCCTCGACCCGCTCGCCGCGATCAGCCAGGCCAGTGGCCGTCGCCGCGTCGCGTTCAGCGTCGACCTCCGCAACGGCATGCCGATCACGTTGCCGGGTGTCGAGCACGCCCGGTGGTCGGCGGCGGAGATCGCCCGGAGCGGCGCCGAACGAGGAGTCGGGACCGTCATTGTGCTCGACCTGGCGCGCGTCGGGACGGGGACGGGGCCGGATCTCGAGCTGATGACGGCAATCCGGCGAGCGGTGCCGCACGTGGCGCTATTCGCCGGCGGCGGAGTGCGGGGCGCCGATGACGTGGATGCGCTGGCTCGGGCCGGCTGCGACGGCGCGCTCGTGGCGACGGCCCTCCTCAGCGGCGCGCTTCGCCTAACGTGATCCGGTACGTCGCCGACTGACCGAAGTTCTCCTCGACCTCCATCTCGATCGCCCGCAGGCCCGCCGCGCCCTCGTTCGCGAGCTCCTTCTGGAGTCGGTCCGTGAGGAGCTCCGCGAGCATCTCCACCGTCGTGTTGGGCACGGGCAGCAGGGCACAGTCGCGCTTGGGGAAGACGTAGCGCGGCGTGCCGTCATACGCCACCGTCACCGAGTCGCCCTGCTCGGCGATCTGCAGGTGGGGGTTCTCGGTCGCGAGCAGCACTTTGTGGTCGATCTCGTCGCAGAGCTTGCGCATGATGCGCTTGAGGGCGACGAAGTCGAAGACGTACCAGCTTTCGGGGTCGAGCGTGCCTTCGACCACCACACTCGCGCGATAGTTGTGGCCGTGCAGCGTCTCGCAGCGATGCCCGGCGAAGGTGATGAAGTGCGCGGAGGCGAAGACCAGGTAGTCCTTCGCCACCGAGACGCGATACTCACCGCAGTGCCGCATCGCTTCCTCCGTGTCTCGAATGCCAGCCGCCCGTGAGCAGCGTGACGAAGATGGCCGCCGTGGTGATGTCCGCGGTGGTTCCCGGGTTGGAGAGGTGGCGGGGGTCGGACAGGTCGGCGTGTAACTGCGCGATCGCAACTCGGCCCGCATTCGACCTAACGCCGCCGACGTCCAGGGCAGCGCCGGCCGTGCGCGTTACCTCCGCGGCACGGGCCTGGCCGGCGCGGCGGGCGATGTGGGTATCGGGGTAGGCCGCAAGCAGTGTCAGATAGGTCTCCACGACCGCGTCGTTCCAGTCGAGCCCAGCGCGACGTGCGGCGCGCAGCGCCACGGCGCCTACCTCAAAGGTAGCGCGAAAGTCGGTCGCGTACTCGTAGGCGACGCCGTCCCGGTCGGCGGCGAGGCGCATCGCGGCCGTGAGCGTCACCGTCGGCGACCTGGCGACGTCCTGGGAATCGACGGAGCCGAGCCCGCCGGGCGAGGCGAGGCGAATCGCCTCGTACGCCGCCTGCGCGTCATTCACGGTCGTCTCGGCCAAAACGGTCGCGAGCGACCTGCGGAGCTCGACGAGCTCGATCGGCACGTCATCGGGCGGGGGGCAGAGGGTAGCTGCGCGGGCGAGCGGGGCGAGGAGGAGGACGATCCCGAGGTTGGTGTTGACGCCGACCCAGCGTCGGGTGTCCCGAACGGCCATGAGAATGAGCTCGCCGAGCGGGCGCGAGGCGGAGCCTAACGATCGGCCGATCGCGGCCGCGCTGGCGAGAAAATCCAGGAACGACGTATCGCCGAAGTCGGCACCTGGCGAGACGTTGCCGGGTTTTGGCGCGTACGCCTCCAGCAGACAGGCGAGCTGCGCGGCGGCGCCGATGTCGACACGTCCGCTCATGCTCAGGCGCATGCGATGGCGATGAGGCGGTCGACGATCGCGCCGGCGATGTCCACGGACGTCGCCTTCTGGGCGCCGGACCAGCCAGGGATGCCGTTGACCTCGAGGACATGGACCGTTCCGTCGGATGCCGGCAGCAGGTCTACACCGGCGTAGTCTGCTCCCACCGCGCGCGCAGCGGTGAGCGCGAGCTCCGACCAGGCAGGCGGCAGGTCAATGGCACGCGCTTCGCCGCCGAGCGAGATGTTGGTGCGCCAGCCGCCGTCGCGGGCTCGACGCTCGATCGCGGCTACGACGCGATTCCCCACGACGAAGGCGCGCACGTCGCACCCCGCGTGCTCGACGACGCGCTGCACGTAGAACACCGCGCGTGCCAGCTCGAGCGCACGAAAGACGCGAAAGGCCGTTTCCGGGTCGCTCACGCGCACCATGCCATGCCCCATCGAGCCGAAGAGCGGCTTCACGATCACGTCCCCCATCTCGCGAACGGCTGCCATGGCGTCGTCAATGCGCTCGCACACGACCGTCTCGGGGGTGTCGAGCCCCGCCTCGCGGAGTAACGCGGACGTATAGAACTTATCGACGCAGCGCTCGATGGACCGGGGCGAGTTCATGACCCTCACGCCGCGATCCTCGAGCCAGTGCAACGCGTCCACCCGATAGATGATCTGCTCGAGCGAACCGTTGGGGACGATCCGGGCGAGCACGGCCGGCGCGGACAGGAGCTGTTGCGAGTCCGCCGAAAGGGTTGCGGTGGTGGTTCGTGGAGCGATTCGGGCCACGAGCGACTCGTATGGCACGACGGTGCCCGTGTGACCGCGCGCGGCGAGCGCGCGCAGCAGCTCGTCGGTGTGCCAGCCCGTGCGAGCGCTCAGGATCGGGACGTGCACGTTAGGCGGTTAGGAGTGATTCCCGCAGGACGCCTGAATTGAGCTTCCCACCGTGAAACGTGCGGCCTGTCGTCGCGCTCGTGAGCCACACTTCCGCGGGGCTGAACAGCAGCTTGTCGATCTTGTAGAAGTCGCGGTCGTATCGCTCGAAGATCCGATAGAACGGCGTGCCATAGTCACTCGACGCGGAAGCCGGGATCTTCGCAGCCAGCTCCTCCAGCGTGGCGTCATCCGCACGGACGGTATAGTGTGCCTGGCCGCCGTAGAGGATGCAGTCGTTCGTCCTCCCGATGGCGCGCAGATCGTTCTTCGCGACCGGAGGGATCGGCGCGCTCCCCATCGCGTGGGTCACGAGCCTGACGTCGAACCCGAGCACGTCCATCTTGTGCAGGCCGGTCTCGATGACGCGGGCGGGGATCTGGACACTGCCCGCGATGCTCGCGGTGGGGGCGACGATGAACGTGATTGCGCCCCGCGGCAGTCCGGCGCGCTCGCTCACCAGTGTCACGACGGCATCGGTGGGCAGCGATCGGGTCTCGAGCACGAGTACGCCGCGTTCCGTCTGCTCCGAGTAGCCAAGCTTGTCGAACAGCTCGTGCTCGACACGGGCAACGGCGCGCAGCGGACCGGAGCCCATCGCGAAGTAGTCACCGACCTGCACGGCCCAGCCGGCGTACTGCGACGCCATGCAGGCGGTCGCCGGGTGATCGGTCCACACCTGCACGCCGTGATAGGCGTCGCCGTCGATGGAAAGTGGAACGAAGGACGCGTGGCCCAACCCGCCCATGCACGCGTGAACCATCGCCAGACCGGCCGCGAAGCCTCCGGGCGCTTCGACACCGGCGTCGATGACGCGCGCGCCGCCGACGAGCGTGCGCAGGTTCACGCCGTACGTCGCCGACTCGGCCGCCAACTGATCGGCGATGTCGGCGGCGCGAGCGTTCAGTCCCCGGCTCATTCCCGAATCCATTCCAGAATCTCCCCCCGTCCAACGGTGCCCGCATCACCACAATACCGGCGGTACCTGCCCTCCACGAGTCCGGCGCCTAACGATAACTCGTAGCGCCGCGCGAGGTAGGTGAGTGCCAGGCGTACGTGCGGCGGCTCGTAGTCGCAGGCATGGCGGTACGTCGCGGGCACCTCCACGCCGCCGGCGACGACCAGGCTTCCGCGCTTGTTCGCGAACGCCGGCACCGGGCCAACGCGGCCGATCACGATGACGGTGCCCGCGATGATCGCCCGTGCCGCGAGCTCACCGGCATCGCCACCCACGAACAGCAAGCCACGACGCATGCGGGCCCCGGCGTGCGCCCCCACCGATCCGCCAATGACGATCTCGCCGCCTGTCATGCCGCGGGACGCACCAGCCAGCCCGGCACCGACGCGGTCACCGGCATCGCGCCGGATGCGCAGCGAGCCACCCGACATCGCCATACCTGCCTCGTCACCAGTGCTCCCGAGCACGTCCGCGCGGCCGCCGCTCATCCCGGCTGCAAGCCGTGCGCCCGCATCACCATCCACGACCAGATCGCCCGCTGCCATCCCTGTGCCAATGCCGTGTGCGCGCCTAACGTCACCGACGATGCGCACCGTGGCCGACCGGCCGCCGCGGACATCGAAGTAGTCGGCGAGCACACGCCGCGCACGCCCGGCCCAGACCGGTAGCGCGCCGATTTCCGCGTCGCCGAGTGACGCGAACGCACCGGGCACAATGCTGTCGGCTTCTATGGATTCGTCGAGCGGCGCTCGGAGCGTCAACGTGACCCGATCGCTCATGCCAACGCTCGCGCATCCGCGTGCCCGTCCAGGATGGAGCGCAGCGGGAAGTGGTGAGGTCCGAGCTTGCCACCGTAGTTTCCGGCGGTGATGGCACGAATGCCGGGCAGGCACGCTGCCACGATGCCGGCGCGCATCGCCCGCCGGATCGACGCCTCATCGAGGCCATCGAGCACGATCTCGAGCACGGAATCCACGTCGTCAGGCAACGACGACGCCGTCAGTGGCCGGAGTGTCGGGCAGTAGGCGTCATTCGTCGACGCGGCGAGAGACTTGTAGCGGCGCGACCCGACCTTGCTCCCGCTCCGCGCAATGCCGCCGGGGAAGGGAAGAATGACGCCCTCGATGCTCGCGATCGCCGCGACCGACGCTTCCGCGGCCGCGAGCGTGCTCCGTGCATCAGCGCCAAGGATGATGAAGTTCCCGCCACCGATCCCCTTCGCGACGCCGAAGCTCTCCTGCAGCAGGCATTCGCCGTCCATGACCGGGACGCGCCAAAACCGATCGCGCCCCACCACCTTGCTTCCCTGAAACCCGTCGCCGAAGATGCGCAGCGATCTGCCGGGCGTCAGGCGCTTCTCGGCCTCGGGAAGCCCGTCGAAGCAGCTCGTAGTCGGACACGTGAGGACGGTCTGGCCGATGCGCTCCACGAGCCGTTTCCCAAGACCCTCGGTGTCCATCGCGAACAGCAGCACGCTCATGCCAGGCCGGGCGTCGGGCGTTTCGCGGGGCTCGAGCTCGCGCTCGATCGCCGCCTCGCACTTGCAGGCGATGACCGACGTCGCAAAGCCGGTCAGCTTGAGCGCCGCTTCGCGAGCCCACCGCGCATTCACCGCGGTCACGACAATCCGCGCGGCGCGCATCGGGAAGGCTTCGGCGAACGTGTCGTCGATGAAGACGCCGTTGACGTACACGTCAGCGTGCTCCAACGGGAAGCGGCGAGTCGCGGAGCCCGGCAACGGGATAGTTCGCGAATCGCACGGTACCATACTGATCGAAGTAGCGCTCGATGTCGTGCGTGACACTCTGGTCGAACGACGGGCGCACGTGAAGGCGGTGGCCTGCCGGCGCGCGTCGGAGCTGGCCTTCCTCGACTACCAACACGCCGCCCTTCACGACGTATCGTGGTGTGGAGAACATCGTCGCCCGGTTGTCGTCAGGCACGTAGACCGTCACGTCGGCATCGGCGCCGAAGCCGAGGTGACCCTTGTTTCGGAGCCCGAGCAGCCGGGCGGGGCCGGCACGTGTGATGATGGCGATCTCGCTCAACGAGTACTCTCGTCCGAGCCCATCGGCGAGCGCGCTGCCGGCGAGCAGCTTCCCTTCCACTCGTCCGATCTGCTCGTCGCGGTACGCGCGATCCATGAGGAGGCGGATCAGCTCGGGGTATGACATGAACGAGCCGCCATTCGGATGATCGGTGGAGAGGACCATGCGCCACGGATCGGAGGACAGGAGAAAGAGCTCGAGGCCAATGGCCCACTGAAGCGCTGCGACGGCATTCCTGTCCTTGTACTCGTGAGGCACCACGCCGCAGCCGGTCTCGAGCTCGATGTCGACGTTCGCCCACTTCCGGCCACTGCTCTTGTGCAGCAGGAATTCGACTGGCGCATCGGCTGTGATCGTGGCAGCCGGCCCGAACATGACCTGCCCGACATCGCCGCTGATATTCTGGTGCGTGTTGACGTACTCGACGATCTCGCGCGCCGCCGATCGCCACCGCCCCTCCGGCGACTTCCCGTAGCTGTGAAACTGGAGGTGAGTGAAATGCGCGCGCCGCCCGTCGAGCGCGACCATCGTCGCGAGCGTCGTCGTGGAGTTGCCGGGCAGCCCGAGGTTGTTGCAGTGGATGTGCGCGGCGTGCGGGAGCCGCAGCGTGTTGGCCGCGTTCACCTGTTGCGGGCCGGTATGCACCACGCGGCCGGTGAGGGTGACGCCGGTGCGGGCCACATCCCATTCCACGTTCGCATTGGCGGTATATTCGGGCACGCCCGGCGCCTG
>Ga0207648_10004141_pt1 | contig 15006 bp, 15 predicted proteins | sample KBSMisM32_FD_184310 | JGI IMG/M metagenome (GOLD analysis project Ga0207648, IMG submission 184310) | Miscanthus rhizosphere microbial communities from Kellogg Biological Station, Michigan, USA - KBS Miscanthus M3-2 (SPAdes) (version 2) | ecosystem: Host-associated > Plants > Roots >...
CACTCCTTCACCATCGCTGCGCGCTCGGCGGCGCGCGCTGCGCTGCGATCGGCCGCCGCCGGAATGCCGGTGGAAATCAGCCACGCCTTGGCCGCCGTGTGATCCCAGGCCAGCACCCAGTCATACAGGCCGACTACGGCATCGTCGAGGCCGAGGTCGTCGAACCGCGGCGCCGGGAGACGCTCGAGCGTGAGCCCCCAGTCGTAGGCGAGATAGCCGGCCGCACCGCCTTGAAATGGCGGCAGCCCGTCGATCGATTCGGTCCGGTGCGGCGCCAGCAGCTGACGCACCGACGCCAGCGCCCCGGCATCGCCGCGGGTGCGGACCACGGCCACGGGATCGGCCATCACGAACGAATAGCGCCCGAGCCGCGCGCCGGGCGACGCGCTGTCGAGGAACAGGCGGTACGGCAGCCCTTCGAGCTGCTCGCAGCACCGCACCGGGTCCGGCACCGGGGTGAGCTCTTCGATGAGCGGCGCCACGGCGTCAGCCCTCCGCGGGCTCGTGCGCACGCCGCGCCCGCGTGGCGCGCTGCGTCAGCTGCACGTGCTCGGACTTCGCGTCGTCGGGCGGCGTGAGGTAGCCCCAGGAGAGCGCGCCCTCCTGGCGGTAGGTCTTGCCGAGCGTCATCGCCAGGCTGGCTCGCGCCAGCTCCTTCCCCAGGTAGAACGCGTGCGTCGGCTCGTGCACCTCGAGCTGCGCGAAGATCTCCTGGATGTTCGTACCGCGGACGAACCGCTCGTGGTTGAACACGGTGATCGCGTCGCGGTCGGCAAAGATACGGTAGTTGGGATCGGTAATGGCCGCCTGCAGCGCGCGCAGCTCCGCCTCCGAGTAAGTGAGCACGGACGGGTCCTTCACCGTCACCAGCCGATCGTCCACGTTCTTCGGGATCGTTTTGCCGGTCACCGCGTAGTGCATCAGCCGCCGGGCGACGTCGATCTCGCGCACCGAGCCGCGCGCCCAGGGAATGACCTCGGTGGTGAGCACGCTGCGGATGCCGAGCTCCTGACACACCGCGATCAGGATGGCGTTGACGCCGGTGGAGTCGGCCGCCGTCAGCTCGGTGAGATTGCCGATGCCCATCAGCATCTCGGCATCGGGATAGCGGCGGCGTGTTTCCGCATAGCGCTCGAGCGACGCCATGAAGCCGTGGCCGATCGGCTCGAGAATCGGATCGATGAGATACGAAATGCCAGCGGCTGAAAGCGCCTCAAGCGCGGGATCGAGGCTCTCGAGCGGTCCGCCGAGATCGGGGACGACCACGACGCGCGCGCCGCTGCCGGCCAGCTCGGGCACCACCTCCAGGTTCGAGCGGTTGACGCTCAGCACCAGTTCGGCACCCGCCCCCACCGCGGTTCGAATCTCGCTGGGATCGAAGGAGTCGATGCTCACGCGCATGCCCGCGCGCACCAGCTCGCGCACGGCGTCGGCCAGCTCGGGAAACGGCCGGCCGGGCGTGCAGCCGATGTCGATGACGTCGGCCCCCGCCGCGCGGAAGGCCTCGGCCGCTTCGCGCAGCTCGCGGCGGGACAGCTTCGGCGCGTTGTTGATCTCGGCCAGGATCTCGATGTCGTAGTCGCCGTAGTCGCGCGCCGACGCCACGCGGCCGAAGTGCGCCGGGATCTCGCGCAGGTCCTTCGGGCCCTTCTCCACCGGCACACCGAGCGCGTTCGCCACCACCGCGGCGTCCCCCTCGCACAGCCCGGGAATCAGCACGAGATCGGTGTCCTCGGGCACTGTGAGGCGGCGCCCGATCCATTCGGTGGTCATCAGCGCGGCCACCGTGATCTTGAGCACGGCGACGTCGTAGGCAAACGGCGGCGCCATCTCGGCCAGCACACGCCGCAGCGACGGCTCGGCCAGCGATCCGGTGACAAAGGACACCCGGCGCGCCGAGGTCAGGGGCGCGGCCGGTCCGGCGTCGCTCATCAGCGCGGATCGCCCCCGCGCACCCACTTGTCCTGGATCCCGCGCAGCGCGCTCCCCTCGGCCGGACGCCATAGCGCCGCGTCTTCGATGCGGCGCGCCAGCTCGAAGTCCTTGTCGGTGATGCCGCCCGCGCTGTGCGTCGCCAGCTTCACCGTCACGCGGCCCCACGTCACCGCGAGATCGGGGTGATGGTCGGCGGCCTGGGCAAAGTAGCCGACGGCGTTGACGAGCATCAGCGTCGTGGGCCAGCCGTCGGTCTTGTAGACGCGGCGGATCCACTTGTCCTCGTAGTACCAGCCGGGCAGCGCCTTCAGCTTCTCGGCGATCTGCGTTTCGTCGTAGACGGTTTCCTTCGTGGCCATCAGAACCTCCTCATCCCATCACGACGCCGCCGCCGACGTTGATCGTCTGCCCGGTGATGAACCCGGCCGCCGGCGAGGCGAGAAACACGGCGGCTCCGGCCACGTCGTCGGGCGTGCCCCAGCGGCGCAGCGGCGTGGAGTCGGCGACGGACCGGTGCACCTCGCTGTCGAGCCCCTCGCCGAACGACGTCTCGATCCAGCCCGGCGCCAGCACGTTGACGCGCACTCGCGGCGCCACCGTGCGGGCCAGCCCACGACTGAACGCCGCGACGCCGCCCTTCACCGCCGCAAACATCTGCGGATTCGTGCCCGGCATGCCGCTCACCACGTGGTCCCAGCTCATGTTGATGATGGCGCCGCCCTCCGGCCGCGTTTCGAAGAAGCGCGCGGCAGACCAGGACGCCAGAATCGTGCCGCGCAGGTCCACGGCCAGAAGCAGGTCGAGCTTCTCGACGGTCGAGAGCGACGCGCCCTCGCCGGTGAGAATGTCGGCACCGGCGTTGTTGATCCAGACGTCGAGCCGGCCGAGCGCCGCCTGCACCGCCCCGCCGAGGCGATCGATCGACGGCTCATCGGCCAGATCGAGCGCCTGCACGCAGACGGTGCGGCCAAGCGCCTCGATCTCGCGTGCCACGGCGTCGGCACCCGCGCGGTTCGCACGGTACGTCAGCGCAACGTCGGCGCCGGCACGGGCCACGGCCAGCGCAATCGCGCGGCCGATGCCGCTCGACGCGCCGGTCACCAGCACGGCGCGGCCACTCAAGGCGAGCGATGGCGCTTCAGGCATGAACTTCGATTCTAGTAGGATCCAGCCTCATGACGGCCAATCCGCGCTTCGCGCTTCGCTCGATCGCCGTGAAGCCGCAGGAGTTCAATCGGCTCTTGACCACGTTCGTGGACCGGTTGGGCCACTGAGCGCTGTTCACGACGTCGTCATCGCGGGCGCCGGGATCGGCGGCCTCACGGCGGCCATCGCCCTCAGCCGCGCCGGCATCCGCGTCCGCGTGCTGGAGCGTGCGACGGCCATTCATCCGGCCGGCGCCGGCCTGGCCCTGCAGCCGAATGCCATGGCGGTGCTTGCCGCGCTCGGGCTCGACGCCGCGGTGGCGGCCGCCGGCGCCGCGTTGTCACGCGCCGTCCTGCTCGATCCGTCCGGGCGCCAACTGGGTCCCGAAACGCGGCTCGAGCGGATCTTCGAGAACCCCGCGGCTCGCGTGGTCGCGCTGCATCGGGCGAGGCTCCACGACGTGCTGCTGGCCGCGGCGGGCAGCACCGTCGTACGCACGGGCGTGCGGGTGACCGGCTACGAACAGACCACGGACGGCGTGACCGTGATCGCCGATGACGGCACGCGGCTCGACACCGAGCTCCTGGTCGGCGCCGACGGCCTGCACTCCGCGGTGCGCGCGCAGCTCGTGAACGACGGCCTGCCGCGCTACGCGGGCTACACGAGCTGGCGCGGCGTCACGCCGGCCGGCAGCGTGCCGCCGCCCGACCGCGTCACGGAGACGTGGGGACGCGGCGCGCGCTTTGGCATCGTGGACATCGGGTTCGGCGAAATCTACTGGTTCGCGGTGGCCGACGCGGCGCCCGGCGGCACCGATGGCGACGTCCGCGCGGAGCTTCGCGCGCGCTTCGGGCGCTGGCACGCGCCGGTCGCGGCCGTGCTCGACGCCACACCGGCCGACCGCGTCCTCCGCACCGACATCTTCGACCGCGACCCGATCATGCGCTGGCACGACGGCCGAGTAGTGCTCCTGGGCGATGCGGCGCACCCGATGACACCGAACCTCGGGCAGGGCGCCGCGCAGGCGATCGAGGATGCGGGCGTGCTGGCCGCCAGCCTCGACGGTGCGGCGACGCTCGAAGACGCGCTCCGCACGTATGAGGCCTCGCGGGTCGGCCGCACGAGCGCGTTCGTCCGGGCCTCCCGCCGCTTCGGCGACGTCGCGCAGTGGCGGCATCCCCTGGCGGTGTTCGCGCGCGACCTGATGATGCGGCTCACACCCGAATCGGCGCTCGTCGCGCAGGCACGGCGCATGCTGGCGGTGCGCTGATGAAACTGCTGGTCAGCACGGCGTCCGCCGCCGATGCCTGCGCGGCCGTCGACGGCGGCGCCGACATCGTCGACGCGAAGGACCCGGCTGCAGGTGCATTGGGAGCCGTGACGTTCGACGTGTTCCGCGACATCGCCGCCGCGGTGGCCGGACGGCGGCCGCTGACGGCGGCGATGGGCGATGCCTCTTCGGCGACATCCGTCGAAACGGATGCGCGGATGTTCGCCTCGCTCGGCGCCGTATTGATCAAGGTGGGCTTTGCTGAAACCACGAACGCCATCGCCGCACATCCGCTTGCGGAGGCCGCGGTACGCGGCGCGCGCAGCGGCGGCGGGCGCATCGTGCTCGTCGCCTACGCGGATCGCCTGCACGAAGGCGTGTCGCCCGCGGCGCTCTTGGATGTAGCATCGTCCGCCGGGGCCGCGGGTGTTCTGCTGGACACCGCTGACAAACGCGGCCCGCGTCTCACGGAGCTGCTGTCGCCCGCGTCGCTTGCGGCGTGGGTGGAGCGGGCGCATCGACAGTCGCTGACTGTTGCGCTCGCGGGGCGGCTCCTGGCTGGCGACCTGCCGATCGTGCGCCAGTGCGGCGCCGACGTCGCGGGCGTCCGAGGCGCCGCCTGCACGGGCGGGCGTGGCGGCGTCGTCGAGGCTGCGCGCGTGCGCGCTCTCGTCGACGCCTGCAAAGGTGACAACACAAGGGGGCTTCGTGTCCGAGAGAACCTTGCTTCGCAACGGCTGCGTGCTGACGCTGGATCCGGCACTCGGCAACCACCGTCAGGCTGACGTACTGATCGAAGGATCGAAGATCAAGGCGGTGGCGCCGAACATCCCGGTGGGCGACGCCTACATCATCGACGCCACCGACACCATCGTGATGCCGGGTTTCGTCGACACGCACCGTCACATCTGGGAAGGCATCCTCCGCAACATCGCCCCCGACGCGCTGCTCGACGACTATTTCCGCGACATCCTCGGCGTGCTGGCGCCGGTGTATCGCCCGCAGGACGCCTACGCCGGCAATCTCGTGAGCGCGTACGGCGCCATCGACGCCGGCATCACCACGCTCCTCGACTGGTCGCACATTCAGAACACGCCGGAACACACGGACGCTTCGATTGCGGCGCTGCAGGAGTCCGGGCTCCGGTCCGTGTTCGCCTACGGCACGCCGAACCTCGACCTCGGCGCGTGGTGGCACAACAGCAGCCTGAAGCACCCCACCGACATTCTCCGGGTCGCCAAGCAGTACTTCCCGGGAAAGGACGGGCTCATCACGCTGGCGCTGGCGCCGCGCGGGCCCGAGTTCACCACGCCGGAAGTGTCGAAGCACGACTGGGATCTGGCGCGGCAGGTCGGCTGCCGGATCAGCGTGCACGTCGGCGTTGGCGAAGCCGGCAAGCACGGAAGGCTCGGCGAGATGGGCCGGGCCGGCCTGCTCGGCCCCGACACCACCTACATCCACTGCTGCACGCTCAGCGACGACGAGCTGCAGATGATCGCCGACACCGGCGGCACCGTGTCGCTGGCTTCACCAATCGAGCTGCAGATGGGGCACGGCACGCCGCCGATTCAGCGCTGCCTCGATCGCGGTCTGCGGCCAAGCCTGAGCGTGGACGTCGAGACCACGATGTGCGGCGATCTCTTCGCGCAGATGCGGTCGGTGCTGACGCTGCAGCGCGGGCAGGTCAACGAGCGGCGGCTGCGCGGCGAGACCAACCTGCCCAGCATGCTCACCAGCCGCGACGTGATGGAGTTTGCGACCATCGAGGGCGCCAAGGCCAACGGGCTCGACAGCAAGGTGGGCACGCTGACGCCGGGCAAGGAAGCCGACGTCATCATGCTGCGCACGGACCGCATCAACGTGCTGCCGATCAACGACCCGATCGGCGTCGTGGTGCGCGGCATGGACTCGTCCAACGTGGACTCGGTGTGGATTGCGGGCAAGCCGAAGAAGCGCCACGGCCACCTGGTCAACGTCGATCTCGATCGCGTGACGCGGCTCGCCTACGAGTCGCGCGACTACGTGGTGGCCAAGAGCGGCTTCGTGCTCCCGTCGATTTAGCGTCTTCGTAGGGGCGGGCCTTCAGGCCCGCCCGACCAGGTTCTTCAACTCGTTCAACTCGTCGGCCCTGACGACACGGGACTCGACATCCTCCGGAAGGGCCCGCTCAAAGTAGCTGTCGGTCAGTGCACCGGTGGCGCCCGGCGCCTTGATCAGCACGAGCGTCGAGGCGCTGGCCTGTCCAGCCACCCAGGCAGCGATGCTGTCGCTCGTGACATCCCAGGAGTGCGGCAGCGGATCGGCCTCGCGCAGCCAGCGTGACGGCGCCAGCACGGGCAGGCGTCCCGCCTCGAGCGCGGCACGCGCCTCGGACAGGCCGGTGACGCGAACGCTGCGCGGCATCCGGGCCACGAGGACCTCCGCGTACTGATCCATTGCGAGGACGGCTTTCCAATGCGCGGCCTCGTCATCGAGGTCGCCGCTCGCGTAGGCGCCGCGTACTGCGTCGGCATAGGGGCCGCCCCCTGGCACCACCAGCGTCTTCGACGTTCGATCGAGCAGGTCGAGGACCCCGAGCAGCGCCTCGTCGTGCGCCAGCAGGCTGCCACCCACCTTCGCGACAACGTCGATGGTGCCGGCGGCGTCGAGCAGCAGTGCCACCGCGGCCGCGGGGGCGCATCGTGATGCGTCGCCGCCGTCACGCTCGCCGAGGTCGGACACGTCGAGCCCGGCCGCTCGTGCGGCGCGCGCGGCGATGAACGCGCCCAGGCCCGCGACGACCGCGCGTCGAATCGACGGCTGGCGGGCGGTCACACGGGCGATCGACGCCGAGACGCGAGCGATCTGCGCGCCCGCGAGCGCGTCGGCGAGCGCGGTGATGGCCGCCTCGTCCATCAACTCACGATCGGCGCACAGCGCACGCGCCAGGCGATCGCCGGCGCCGGTCCGCGTGGCAGGCCGGCCGTCGGCCGTTCCGCCGGTCACGTCGTCCGGCGTCAGATCGTGGCGCCACAGGTGCACGTCGGCGGACGTGGCAAAGCCCTCGGCCGCCAGCGTGTAGTGGCGGCCGTGCACGGACACGTCCGCGGCCAGCGCCTCGACCGGCGTGCGCACCGCACCGGTATAGAGCAGTTCCCCCGACGCGAGGCGATCCGGATCGGTGCGCCCTTCGGCCACCACCACGCCGCCCACGATCGGGATGATGTCCGTGGTGGTGGTGCCGATGTCCACGAGCAGCGCATCGGGATGCGTCCGAGAGATCCAGCAGGCCGACGCCATCCAGTTGGCGGCGGCGACGCGCAGCGGGTCCAGACGCGCCGCGGCCACGGGGACGAAACCGCCGTCAACGGTGAACACGCGCACACGCGCCGCGCCGAGCGTCGACTCGACCGCGTCGAGCACGTGCTTGACGCCCTCACGCTTCGTCAGGAAATTTCGCGACAGCTCGGCGGTCATCGTGACCGCGTGCGCGTCGACGGCCGCATCGCCCGCTGCCTCAGCCGCAAGCTCCTGCAGCAGTACCGGCAGCTGATCGGGCGCATCTTTCACCTCGAATGGTCGCGAGAGCGCGCGGATGACCTCTCCGTCCTCGACGCGGCAGACCTTGGTATTCGAGCCGCCGATGTCCCAGCCGAGAACAATCATGGCGTCGCAGCGACACGCTGTCGCGCTAGGATCGGCGGCGTGGGGACCGAGGTGTGCGTGTAGTCGGCGTGCTCGACCTGCTCGGCGACCGCGCCGTGCACGCCCGTGGAGGCCAGCGCTCGCTCTACGAGCCGGTGGTCATGGTGGCGGGCGAACCGATCCAGCCGGGGCACGCGCCGGATCTCGCGCGCGCTTACGTCGATCGCCTCGGCCTCGACGAAATCTACGTCGCCGACCTCACCGCCATCGCCGCCAGCATCGATCGCGCGCATCATCGGTCGCGGGCTCACGCCGAGCCGCCGCGCCACGCCAGCACGCTCGACGGCATCACCGCGTGCGGCGCCGTGGTGTGGCTCGACGCCGGCATTGCCACACCGGACGACGCGCGGCACGCGCTGCACCTCGGCGCCACGCGCGTGGTGGTCGGCCTCGAAACGCTGCCATCGTGGAAAGCGCTCGAGGAGATCTGCTACGTGGTCGGCCCCGCGCACGTCTCGTTCAGCCTCGACCTCCGCGACAGCGCGCCGGTCTCGAGCCTGCACCTGGTCTCGGGGCGCACCCGGCCCGAGACGATTGTGGAGCTCGCCGCCGGCGCCGGCGTGACGTCGATGATCGTGCTGGAGCTGGCGCGCGTGGGCACGAGCGCCGGGCCGGACGTGGAGATGATCGAGGCGGTGCGACGGGCAGTGCCCTTCGCGGACCTGTTTGCCGGGGGCGGCGTGCGGGGGCCCGAGGATCTGAAGCGGCTGGCCGAGGCGGGCTGCGACGGCGCGCTCGTGGCCACGGCGCTGCACGACGGGCGCCTGCGCAGCAGTGATGTCGCCGGCGCGAGCCGGCTGGGTCACGCCAGGCTCACCCGATAGACGGCCGCCTGGCCGATGTTCTCCTCGACCTCCATCTCGATGGCGGTCAGCCCCTTGGCTCCCCCCTCGCGCAGCTTCGCTTCGAGCTGCCCCGCCAGCATCTCGGCCAGCATCTCCACCGTCGTGTTGGTCACCGGCAGGATGGCGCAGTCCTTCGACGGGAAGACGTAGCGCGGCACGCCTTCGTAGGCCACCTTCACCACCGCCCCGTCGTCCACCACCTGGATCTTCGGGTTGTGCATCGGCAGCAGCACTTTGTGATCGATCTCGTCGCAGAGGCCGCGCATCAGGCGCTTGAGCTGCACGAAGTCGTAGACGAACCAGCTCTCTTCATCGAGCGCGCCCTCGATGGTCACCCGCGCGCGGTAGTTGTGGCCGTGGAGCCCTTCGCAACGGTGGCCGGCAAACGTGATGAAGTGCGCGGAGGCAAACACCAGATAGTCCTTGGAGACCGACACGCGAAACTCGCCCCGACGCTGCATCCGATGATTCTAGCGTCCCCAGCCGCCTTCCATGAGCAGCACGAAGATGGCCGCCGCGGTGAGGTCGGCCGTCGTGCCGGGGTTGGCCGAGTGCCGATCGTCGCGCAGCGAGCGGTCGAAGCGGGCCACCGACTGCCGGCCGGCATCGGAGCGCACGCCGCCCTCCGAGAGCACCGTCACCGCCAGCCGCGACACGCTCGTGGCCCGGTCGAGCCCGGCGCGACGGGCGATGTGGGTGTCGGGCGCCGATGCGAGCAGCGTGAGGAACGTCTCGACGATCGCGTCATCCCAGCCGAGCCCGTCGGCACGCGCCTGCCGCAACGCGGGCACGCCGGTGTCGAACGTGGCGGTAAACGTGGTGTCGTACTCGCGTGCGATGCCGTCGCGATCCGCCGCGAGCCGCATCACCTCGCGCAACGGCAGCGTCGGATCCCGCGCCACGTCCTGGTTGGCGGCGCGGCCGAGTCCACCGGGGTTGGCGAGGCGGATCGCCGCGTACACCTCGCGCGCATCGTCCACGGTGGTGGTATCGAGTACGCCGACGAGGTTGCTGCGCAGATCGTTGGGGCCGAGCCCTGCTTTGGCGAGCGGCGCCAGCAGCAGCAGGATCCCGAGGTTGGTATTCGACCGCGTCCACTTCGACGTGGCCTCGACCGCCTCGCGCACCAGCGCGCCCAGCGCCACGTCCGCGACGCGCGAAAACGGCGCACCGATCGCGGCGGCGCTGGCCACGAAGTCGCCGTAGCCGACGTCGGCGAAATCGCGGCCAGGCGACACGTTACCCGGCTTGGGCGCGTGCGCTTCGAGCAGGCAGGCGAGCTGCACCGCCGCCGCAATCTCGCCTGGCGTCGGGGTGGAGGGCAGGCCGAGGCCGTAGTCGCCGGCACTCATGCCCGATTCGACGCCGCCCGCGCGCCTGTCTGTACGCGCGCCACCACGTGGTCCACGATGGCGCCCGCCACGTCGAGACCGGTGGCGCGCTGCAGCCCCTCCCAGCCGGGGATGCCGTTGACCTCGAGCACGTAGACGCGCCCGTCACGCGCCGGCAGGAGATCCACACCAGCGTAATCGGCACCGATGGCCGCGGCCGCGCGCACCGCCATCTGCTGCCACTCCGATGGGGCGTCGAAGGCCTCTGCCGTGGCGCCGCGAGCCACGTTGGACCGCCAGTCGCCCTCGGCCGCACGGCGCTCGATGGCCGCCAGCACGCGGCCGCCAATCACGAACAGGCGGTAGTCGCGACCGCCGTGATCGATGGCGCGCTGCACGTAGAACACCGTGCGCGTGGTCTCGAGCGTCTTCACGACGCGGAACGCCACGTCGGGGTCGCTGACGCGCACGATGCCGTGCCCCATCGAGCCGAAGATCGGCTTGATCACGGCGTCGCCAAACTCGCGCACCGCGGCCATGGCGTCGGCGGCACGTTCGCACACCACGGTCTCGACGGTGGGCAGCCCGGCTTCCTGCAGCAGCGCGCTGGTGTAGAACTTGTCCACGGCCCGCTCGATGGCGCGCGGCGAGTTGACCACCGGCACACCGCGTTCTTCGAGCCAGTGGAGCGCGTCCACGCGGTAGATGATCTGCTCCAGCGAGCCGCTGGGGATGATGCGCGCCAGCACTGCGTCCGCCTCGAACAGCGGCACGCCCTCGCTTCTTAACCCGCCGTCCGTACGTAGACCGAGGCGGGCCACCAGCCCCTCGTAGGGCACCACGACGCCGACGTGACCGCGCTCCGCGAGCGCACGCAGGAGCTCGTCGGTGTGCCAGCCCGAACGGACCGACAGGATGGAGACGGAAAGGCTCACGGCTCAGGGCTCAAGCTCGTACAGCGACGTGCGCAGCACCTCGGGGTTGAGCGCGCCCGCGTGAAAGGTGCGCCCGCTGGTCGCGCTCATCAGCCACACCTCGCCGGGGCTGAAGAGCAGCGGATCGATCTTGTAGAAATCGTTGTCGTAGCGCTTGAAGATGTCGTAGAAGGGCGTGCCGTAGTCCGGCGACGCCGACGCGGGCATGCGTTCGACCAGCTCCGCCAGCTCGGTGTCGCCCGCATCCACGACGAAGCGTGCCTGGCCACCGTAGAGTACGCAGTCGTTGGTGCGGCCGATCGCGCGCAGATCGTTCTTCGCGGTCGGCGGAAGCGGGGCGGTGCCCGACGCGCTCACCACGCGCCGGACGTCGAACCCGAGCGTTTCCATCTTGTGGAGGCCGGTCTCGATGACGCGCGCCACCACCTGCACGCCGCCCGCCAGGCTCGCCGTCGGCGCCACGGCAAAGGTGAGCCCGGCCGTCCTGACGCCCGCCTTCTTGGCCACCCACTCCGCCACATCGTCGGTCGGCAGCGTGCGCGTTTCGAGTACGAGAACGCCGTACGACCCATCCTCGGCGTAGCCGAGGCGCTCGTACAGCTCCTTCTCGACCCGCGCCTTGGCGCGCAGCGGGCCCGACCCCATCGCAAAGTAGCCCTCGGGAGTGATGGCCCAGCCGGCGTACTGCGACGCCATGCAGCACTCGGCGGGATGGTCGGTCCAGACCTGCAGGCCGGGCCACGATCCCCCGGCGATGGTGAGCGGCGTCAGCTCGGCGTGGCCCACGCCGCCCATGCAGAGCTCGGCGAGCAGAAGGCCGGCGGCCAAGCCGCCGGGGACGTTCACACCCGCGTCGAGCACGCGGGCGCCGCAGTTCAGCGTGTGCACGCCCACGCGCAGCAGATCGGCGTGCGCGACGGCGTCATCCACGAGCGCCCACGCGCGCTCGTTCAGGTTCAGGCTCGGCAAGCCCTCTACTTTACTGTGATCGGCACCGTCGCCACGCGGTGCTCCCACTCCAGACGCAGCTCGCCCTTCCCCGCTCCCTTGTCGGCAATCGAATACTTCAGCGTCTCGACGAGCGTGGGCGGCTTGCTCATCGTCATCTTCACGCGCCCGAGATCCTGCTTGGGGTCGTACGAGAGCCCCCACTGCCCGGTCTGCCTGTTGATGATGAGATCCCACGCGTCCGGGTTCTGCACCCACGCGTAGATCGTGTAGGTGCCCTTCGGCACCACCAGCGTGCCCACCATCAGGTCGGCATCGGTGGTCAAGGTGGTCGCCGAATTGGCACCGGCGCGCCAGGCCGGATACGTGGGGTCGCGCGACAGCAGGCCGCCGGCGCCGAAGATCTGGCGTCCGCGCACCGACGGCGCCGAGTAACGCACCGCGATCGTCTTGCCGTCGATGTTTCCCGTCGCCGTGGCCGCCGGGCTCTGTGCCGCAACGAACGGCGCCGTCGCCGTCATCAGGACGAACGCCGCAAGAATCTGTTTCAGGACCGCAACTCGCTCCATGCCTGCCTCCGGTCCTAACTACGGGTCTTCCGCCTTTGCCCTTTACCTTCTCCGCCCTCTCTGCCTTCTCTGCCCTCTCCGCCTCCATTGAAACACCTATACGAAACGAACATAATTCGCGGCGGCATGCCCACACCCCGCCTCATCCGCGCGTCCTTCATCTGCACGGCCGTGGTCTGCGCCGTCACAACGGCCGCCGCTGCCGGCTACTCCACCGTATCCGACTGGCTCAAGCTGCCGGCGGGCCGGCCGCAGCTCGGCAACATGCACGGCGACATCGCGGTGAGCGCGAAGGGCGAGGTGTTCGTGAGCGTGCAGGACCCGGCCGCGGGGCTGCAGGTCTACGCCCCGGACGGGACGTTCATTCGCAACGTCAACGGCGCGCCCAGCGACTTTCACGGCTTCGTGATCAAGCAGCAGCCCGAGGGCGAGTTCCTCTACGGCGCCACGCTGCGCGGCCAGACCGTCGTGAAGATGAAGCTCGATGGCACCATCCTGATGACGATCGGCTCGTCGGCGATTCCCGACGAGTTCAAGGTGCGCAACGCGCGCAGCAACGAGCTGCAGCTGCTGCTCACCGGGCTCGACGTGGCGCCCAACGGCGACATCTACGTGGCCGACGGCTACGCCAGCGACTTCATCCACCGCTTCGACAAGACCGGCAAGTACCTGACGTCGTTCGGCGGCAAGAAGGCGCCCTACAACTTCAACACGCTGCACAAGCTCGCGATCGATACGCGCTTCCAGCCGGCGCGCATCATCGCGGTGGACCGTGCGAACAATCGCGTGGTCCACATGTCGCTGAGCGGCGAGTTCCTCGGCGTGGTCGCCTCGGATCTGCTGCTGCCGGCGGCTATCACGTTGAACGGCGACAACGTCGTCGTGGGCGAGCTGCGCGGCCGCGTGACCATCCTCGACAAGGCGGGCAAGGTCGTCGAGCGCATCGGCGAGAACAGCGGCGAGGGCGTTGGCAGCAACCAGGCCAAACCGGAGTCGTGGCGTCCCGGCCTGCTGCTCTCACCGCATGGCGTGGCGCTCAACGCCCAGGGCGACCTGTTCGTCTCGGAATTCAATCAGTACGGCCGCGTACATCGCTTCAATCGTCAGTAACGGAGACCTCCATGCTGAGTCTCGTCCTCGCCGCTGCCGCTGCCGTCGCCACGCCGGCGACGTCGTGCGAATCGCTCCAGTCGATGTCGACGCCGCAGGTCGCCGTCACCGCGCAGGCGATGCCGGCGGGGCCCTTCGTGCCGCCCGGCGCCGCACCTGCCGCAGCACCCGCGCCACGCGCGGGAGGCGCGGGACGCGCGGGTGGGGCGCCCGGTGCACCTGCGCCGTTGCCCGCACACTGCCGCGTGAAGCTGGTGCTCAAGCCGACGGCCGACTCGAAGATCAACGCGGAACTGTGGCTGCCGACGGAGACCTGGAACGGCCGCTACATGGCGGTGGGCAATGGCGGCTTTGGCGGATCGATTCAGGGCTTCGGCGAAATGCAGACCGCCCTGCGCCTTGGCTACGCCACCGCCGGCGGCGACACCGGGCACGACGAGGCCACCGAAGGCCCCGGTGGGATGTTCGCGCTCGGCCACCCCGAGAAGATCGTCGACTTCGCGTATCGCGCCGTGCACGAGATGACGGCGACGTCGAAGAAGATCATCGACCGCTACTACAGCCGGCCGCCGCAATTCTCGTATTTCAAGGGGTGCTCCACCGGCGGCCGCCAGGCAGCCATGGCGGCGCAGCACGATCCCGAGGACTACGACGGCATCATCGCGGGTGCGCTCGCCAACCGGCACATCCAGATGCACACCGCGGGCGTCTCCCGCAGCATCGAGATGTCGCGCCATCCGGAGGCGAACATCCCGCCGGCCAAGGCCGCCATGGTCACCAAGGCCGTGATGGACGCCTGCGACACGATGAAAGAAGGCTTCCTCAACAACCCGCGCGCCTGCACGTTCGACTTCTCGAAGCTGGCCTGCAAGGGCGCCGACAGCGACAGCTGCCTCACGGCACCGCAGCTCAAGACCGTCGAAGCGTTTTACGGCGGCACCAAGAACAGCAAGGGCGAGCTGATCTTCTCGGGTCAGGCGCTCGGCAACCCGCTGCCGGCGCTGCGCGGCGTGCAGCCGGGCGGACAGCCGGGCGGCGGCTTCGACACCGTACGCATCTGGGCCTTCCAGGACGCCAACTACGACTGGAACAAATTCGACCTCGATCGCGACATGCCGATCATCAACAGCAAGATTGGCTTCGTGGACGCGGTCGATCCGGACCTGTCGAAGTTCAAGGCGCACGGCGGCAAGCTCCTGCTCTACGCCGGGTGGGGCGACACGACCATCACGC
>Ga0207648_10004144_pt1 | contig 15002 bp, 18 predicted proteins | sample KBSMisM32_FD_184310 | JGI IMG/M metagenome (GOLD analysis project Ga0207648, IMG submission 184310) | Miscanthus rhizosphere microbial communities from Kellogg Biological Station, Michigan, USA - KBS Miscanthus M3-2 (SPAdes) (version 2) | ecosystem: Host-associated > Plants > Roots >...
CGGGGAGATCGACCGCCAGCTCCTTGAGCGCGGACAGCGGCACGACGGCGAGCGTCTCCTCGTGCGTCGCCGCCAGGACGACCGGCGGCGCGACGCCGGCCTCGTAGGCCTGCCGCCAGGTCGCCGCGCACACGCACCACTGGTCGCCGGGCTTCAGTCCCGCGAAGTGGTATTGCGGCGCCGGCGTGACCAGGTCGTTGCCTTGCGCCTTCGCGAAGCGCAGGAAAGGCGCCGTGACGCGGCAGCAAACGACGTGCAGCCCCACGTCGTCCGGACCCGTGTTGCAACAGCCGTCGCGGAAGAAGCCGGTGCGCGGCGACATCGAGCAGGGCTCGAGCGTGCCGCCCAGCACGTTGCGGTCGGGAGCAGCGGACATGGTCCGCATCATAAAGCGATCGGCGGTCCGACTGCGACCGCCGATCGATTCACTGCCTTGTCGCTCGAGGCTAGACGCGAGGCTCGCCTTCGCCGTTGACCGCGATCGTCGGGCCGGGCGCCGCGCTCAACTGCGCGCGGTGCTGCTGGCCGCGGAAGACGTAGGTCACGTCGTAGTACGACGGCTGCCATCCGGACGACACCGTCTCGCAACGGCGCACGTCCTGGCTGGCGTAGGCCGGGCCGCCCGCGACGTTGGAGCCGATGGCCGCCCCGCCGACGGCGCCGACCGCCGTCGCGACGTCCTGTCCGCGACCGCCGCCGATCTGGTGCCCCAGCACGCCGCCGAGGATGCCGCCGACCACCGCACCGGCGACGTTGTTGCTGTTGTAGCCGCTGACGCGCTCCCGCTCGACCCAGCAGCGCTGCTCGGCGGGTCCGCCGACCGCGCGGACCGCGACGACGTCGGCCTGGTACAGCCGCTCGTCATGGCGCGGGTAGTAGTCGTACCGCGTGGTCTCGACCGGCGCCGGGGCGTACGCGTACCGCGGGGGCGGGCGCACAGGGCGGATCGACGAGATCGCGTTGCCCATGCCGAGCGCCGCGAGCGACGGGTACTGGCCCGGTCGCACGATCTTGCAGTCGCCGCGGAATTCCGAATCGGCGCAGATTTCCCATTCGCCGCGCTGGACGATCATCGACGACGCGCGGTCGTTGAACCCGGTGCCGGCGAGGTTTTCGACCGGACCGGCCGCGGTGAACGCCTGCCCGCGCATGCCTTCCGCGTTGTAGAGCGTCACTTGCGCGCTTGCCACCCCCGCGAACAACGTCGCGGCGACGGCCATGGTCAACTTCGAAGCCTTGTGCATGAAATCCTCCTGTCGAAAGTCGTTACCGACAGGTGATTTGTACCGCAGCGGGCGCGCTCCGCGCGTCGGCCGGCGCCGCCGCATCGCGACGGACGCGGCGGGCGCTTACACGTCCGTGGTCGTCCGACGCTTCTCCGCGTCGCCCAGGAGCGACGTCAGCGTGGCGAGCGTGTCGGCTTCCTCGACGGGCTTGTCGACGCGCCAGCGCAACATGCGCGGAAAGCGGACGGCGATGCCCGACTTGTGGCGCGGCGAGCGCTGGATCGCCTCGAAGCCGAGCTCGAAGACGAGCGTCGGCGCGACGCTGCGCACCGGCCCGAACTTCTCGACCGTCGTGCGCCGCACGATCGCGTCGACCTCGAGGATCTCGTCGTCGGTCAGCCCCGAATACGCCTTCGCGAACGGCACCAGCTTGCGGCCCTCGGATCCCTCGTCCCACACCGCGAACGTGTAGTCGGTGTAGAGGCTCGCGCGGCGGCCGTGGCCGCGCTGGGCGTAGACGAGCACCGCGTCGACGCTCATCGGGTCGATCTTCCACTTCCACCAGGCGCCGTCGCTCTTGGTGCGGCCCACCCCGTAGCGCGCGTCGCGGCGCTTCAGCATGAAGCCCTCGACGCCGCGGTCGCGCGACTCCTCGCGCAGCGTCGCATAGTCCGCCCAGCTCGCGCGCTCGACGCGCGGCGACAGGACGAGCCGCGGGTCGTCGATCGCGGCGACCAGCGCTTCCAGCCGCAGGCGGCGCTCCTCCTGCGGACGGTCGCGAAGGTCGACGCCGTCGAGTTCGAGCACGTCGTAGGCGAGCAGCACGACCGGTGTCGCGGCGAGCACTTTCGGCGTGAGGGCCTTGCGGCCGATGCGTGTCTGCAGCGCCGCGAAAGGCTGCGGCATGCCGTCGCGCCACGCGACGACCTCGCCGTCGAGGACCGTGCCCGCGGGCAACCGCGTCCCGAGCGACGCCATTTCGGGAAAGCGATCGGTGACGAGCTCCTCGCCGCGCGACCACAGCCACACCTCGCCGCCGCGCGCGACCAGCTGCGCGCGGATGCCATCCCATTTCCATTCCACGATCCAGTCGTCGGGCGATCCGAGCGACGAAGGGTCGCCGTTGAGCTGGTGGGCGAGGAAAAACGGGTACGGGTGGCCAGCCGCGCCGCGCACGTCGCCCTCGGGCGCGATCAAGGCGCGGAACGCGTCCGCATCGTGCTGCGCGTTGATGTGCGTGTAGCCGATCAGCCGCTGCGCGACCGTCTTCGCGTCGAGCCCGGCGTGCGCGGCGAGCGCGCGCGTGACCAGCAGTCGCGACACGCCGACGCGGAAGCCGCCGCCGATCAACTTGATCAGGAGGAAGCGGCCGTTCCAGTCGAGCTCGTCCCAGTCGGCGATCAAGCGTGCCTTCACCTCGGCCGGATCGGCGCCGCGCAGCGCGGCGAGGCGCGCGACCCATTCGGCGAGCCCACGGTCGGAGAGACGCGCTGCCGGCGGCAGGACGTGCGCAAGTGTCTCGGCGAAGTCGCCGACCGCCTGGTAGCACTCCTCGAACAGCCACGGCGCGAGGCCGGACGCCTCGATCGCCGCCTCGCGCAGCATTGCGCTCGGCACCGACTGCCGAGGCTTGCCGCCGGCGAGGAAATAGGTCGCCCACGCGGCGTCCCCGGGCGACGCGGTGGCGTAGTAACGCGCGAGCGCGTCGAGCTTGCCGCTCGTCGACGTCGTTGCGTCGAGCTCGACGTAGAGCTGCGCGAACGCCTTCACGCCCCCGCCTCCGCCGCGTCCTCGTCGTACTCGGTCGCGAACGCGCCGGCCTCGTAGCCCAGCTCGGCCAGGTGACGCACCATGATCGGGACGTTCCCATGCGTGACGATCACGCGCCTCGCGCCGGTCGAGAGGATGGCGGACATGAGGCCCGGCCAATCGGCGTGGTCGGAGAGCGCGAAGCCGCGGTCGAGCGCACGGCGCCGGCGCGCGCCACGCAGGCGCATCCAGCCCGACGCGAACGCGTCGCTCGCGTCGCCGAAGCGGCGCAGCCACGGCGTTCCCGCGGCCGACGGGGGGGCGAGCACGAGCGCGCGCTTGAGATCGGCCTTGGCCACGTCGTCCACGCGATGCGTCGGCGGCAGCGCAACGCCGGTGGCGCGGTACGCGTCGTTGAGCACCTCGACCGCGCCGTGGCAGACGATCGGACCGACGTCGAGCGCGCCCGCGTCGCGTACGCCGGCGAGAATGCGCTGGGCCTTGCCGAACGCGTAGCCGTACAGCAGGCTCGTGCGGGCCGCTGCGGCGTTGCCGCGCCACCACGCCGCGATGTCCGCGAAGATCTCGTGCGGCGGCTGCCAGCGGTAGATCGGCAGGCCGAACGTCGATTCGGTCACGAACACGTCGCACCGCACCGCTTCGAACGGCGCGCAGGTCGGATCGGGGTCGATCTTGTAATCGCCCGAGACGACCCACACGCGGCCCTCGTGCTCGAGGCGCACCTGCGCCGAGCCCAGCACGTGGCCGGCCGGGTGCAGCGAGATCGCGACGCCCTGGTGAACGACGCGCTCGCCGTACGAGATCGCGTCGAGCGCGATGTCGGCGCCAAGCCGGGTGCGAAGGACGCGCTCGGCGTCGCGCGAAGCGAGGTAGCGCGCGCTGCCGGGCCTCGCGTGGTCGCCGTGCGCGTGCGTGAGGACGGCCCGATCGACGGGCCGCCAGGGATCGATGTAGAAGCCGCCCGGCGGGCAATAGAGTCCCTCGGGCCGCGAGACGACGAGGTCGCTCATGGGGGGGCCGATTATCCCGCCGCCCGTCGCCGTCCTGCTGTAGGACGGCATGCCCTCCGACTTCCCAACGGCGCGGGTTCGTGCGCCAATGCGCGGATGTTCCGCCCGTCGACGACGTTATGGGTTGCGCTATGCGTGGCGGCGCCGGCCTTCGCGGCCGATGTGTCGTATCACGCCGAGACCGCGTCGACCGCGAAACGCCAGGGCGCGATCAACGTCGGCAACGTCGCGTGGCAGTGCGACGGCGTCAAATGCGTCGGTATCGGTCCGTGGGCGACGCCGCCGGCGAGCCTGTGCGTCGGCTTGGCGCGCGAAGTCGGGCCGTTTCGCGTATTCGCGCAGTTCGCGCCGCGGGATGTCGAGGCGTGCAACGAGGCCGCAAGCGCCGCACCCGTCGCGCCCCCCACCAAGGCGCCGCCGAAGGCAGGACCCGGCAGCGGGCAGGCTTGAAGGCGGTTGTACCCTATAGGTTGTTGTTGTAGCGCCGCAACATGCGCTAGTCACATAGGCGTCCCTCTGGGGCCGTCTACAAGACGTGTCGTTTGACACTCCTAGAGTGTGGGTACGGTCTCTGAGGGGGGACACGCTGATGGCTTCCATCGTCTCGATTGCGCTCGGGCGCGCGAAACGCCCGTTCGCCGCCCTGCTCGTTGCGTCTCTGGCGCTCGCCCCGGCGCACGCCGCGCCCCCGGTGGTCTCGTCGGCGTTCCAGCCGGTCCTGATCGACGGCAGCGTCGCACCGGCGAGTTCCGGTGAGGCGTTCAACGTCATCGTCGCTGGCGGGGTGTTCCACCTGTGGTACCGAACCGGGGGCACCTTCACGATTTCCGACCTCCGGCACGCGACGTCGACCAACGGCGTCGACTTCACGACGGACACGGGGTCGTTCTCGTTCGCCACCAATCCATTCACGACCGGCACCCCGCCGTTCCTCTACTACGACGCCGTGTCGGTCGTCGGCGGCACCTACAGGATCATCCACTGGACAGGGAATGGCGACGAGGGAACCTACCCCGACTACAACTCGAACAGCAGCGTGAGCGACGTCGGCGCGACGCCGTCCAACAGCGTCCTCACGCACCAAGGCGCGATCAACCCGATTCCCGGCGGAACCCAGGGCCAGACAATCGGAACGTTCGGGATCGAGTCGGGCCAGTGGATCGGCGCATGCGGCGCCACGGCCCAGCAGGTGTGCAGCGTCGCGTACACCGACGGCTCGCCGCCGAGCGTGCCCGCGACGATATATCCGGCCGCGCTGGATGCGAGCGGATTGTTCACGTCCCTCGGCATCCCGACCGGCTACATCAACAACCACGGCGACGCCCGCTCTGCCGGCGTCGGCCTCGAGATCGCGTTTACCCTCCGCGCCGACCCCGCCGGCACTCGATTTGACCAGCAGGTCTATTTCTCCGAGTCGAGCAACGGCGGTGCGTCGTGGAGCGCGCCAGTCGGACTGCTGACCGGCCCGCCGACGCTGGGCCCCGGCTTCGGCAACCCGGGAGGGAACTTCGCGCATCCGGAGCTCCTGCGCCTGCCCGGGGGGAACGTTCTCTACGTCAGCACACAGGACGCGAGCGGCGCATTCATCATCGCGGTCTCCGGCGAGGCCATCGCGCAAGTGCAGGGCGCACCGATTCCGACGCTCGACCCCGTTGGCCTCGCCGCGTTGCTGGCGATGCTTGCTCTGCTTGCGGTGCCGGCGCTACGCCGCCGCCGCTCCCCGCCGCGCTGACGTTGCAGGCAGCCCGACCTCGGGCGTTTCGTCGGCCAGCAGCGCGCGCGTGCGGCGCCACGCCAGCCACGTGAACGCTGCGCCGAGGAGGAACAGCACCACGCCGTCGCCCGGCGGTAGCTCGTCGTGGAGGACGAGCGCCGGCGCGGACAGCGCGGCGAATGCCGCGGCGATGCCCGCGCGCATCCACAGTCCCGCGAACACCAGCGCCGTCGTGATGCGCGGCGTCCACGCTTCGTTGCGGTTCATCGTCCACTCCCTTCACGGTCGCGGCCGACGTGCGGCCGCCATCCCACGATAGGGACGCGTGCGCCCCATTGCCAATCGTACGTTTCGATCGGCGCGATCGGCGCGCCGGATGACGCCGGATCAGAACGTGGCGATGCCGCGCGCCTTGAACGGCGTGGCGAGCATGCCCGACACGCCCTGCCACTCCGGCGCGGCGAGGCGCGCGAGGCCGTAGTCGGGCCGGCGCGCATAGTCGGGCGCGCGGTAGGTGCCGAACAGGCGATCCCAGAACGAGAACATCTGGCCGTAGTTCGCGTTGGTCTCGTCGACGCGCGGCGAGTGGTGGACGCGGTGGATCCCCGGGCTGCAGATCACGTGGCCGAGCGCGCGGTCGAGCGCCTCGGGTTGGCGCAGGTTCGCGTGCTGGAAGAGTCCGACCGGCACGCCGGTCACCCCGCGCAGCATCAGCACCCACATCGGCAGGCCGATGAGCCACAGCAGCGCCGCCTGCCACGCGAGCCCCACCAGGACCTCGAGCGGGTGGTGCCGCAGCGCGGTCGTGACATCGACGTGCGGGTCGGAGTGGTGCACCGCGTGGATCAGCCAGAGCGGGCGGACGCGGTGCTGGATCCAGTGCAGCAGCCACTCGGAGAAGTCGATCGCGAACAGGCCGATGATCCCCTGCGCCCACCACGGCAGCGACGCGAGTCCCACGAGCGCGCTCGCGGGATCGAAGGCGATGTTCGCCGCCACCCACGGCACGAGCCACCAGTCGACCAGCGCATAGCCCGCGAGCCACACGCCGAGGTTGACCATCAGGTGCGCGACACGCGCGCGCTCGTCGGCGAACGCGACGTACGGGCGAAACGCCTCCGCGACGACGAACGCGAAGAGGCCGCCGGCGAGCACCCAGAAGACGAGCCGGCCGAGCGCGTCGGCCAGCGCGGCGTCGCTCATCGTGCCCGTCTTACTTGCGCCAGCGCCTGGCGGCCCAGCTGGCGACCCCGCCGACCAGCACCGCGAGCACGACGAGGCCGACATCGTCGAGCGCGGGAACGGCGAACGACGCCGCCTGGCAGGTCGTCCCGGCGTGGGCGGGCAGCGCGAGCGCGGCGAGGGCGAGCGGAACGAGGCGTTTCATGGCGAATCCTTTTGGGAGGACGACGGTCGAGGAGCGCGCCCATGGTAGGGCAGCGCGCGCCAAAGGGGTAGCTTTCATCCCGCCGGCGGGGCTTGGCGCGCTTGCCACGCGGCGAGGTCGGCGCGGTAACGCTCGAGCGCGTCCTCGTACAGGTCGTAGACGCAGCGCGCGCAACCGCCCTGGCAGCAATCGTCGGCCGAGGGGCGCGTCGGCGCCAACGGCGGCGGGTCGTCGTCGGCGGGCGCGCCGGTCATTCCCAAAGCTCGACGCGCTGGCCGCGCGCACGCATGCGATCCGCGCGATCGCGCAGCCACCGCTGGAACGACGGCTCGTCGCGGTACGCGCCGTCGGCGACGTACGCGAACGACGACGCGAAGTGGAACGGGCGCAGGTAGGCGCCGATCCTGAACACCTCGCGGCCGGACGCGTCGAAGAACACGACCGCAGGCGTGTAGGCGACGCCGAGCTCGCGCGCGAAGGCGCCTGCGGTCGTCGCCTTGCCGGACGGCGACCTCAGCGGCGCGGACGAGCCGAGGAGGATGCGTGCGACGTCGAACCGCCCGAGCTCGCGCAGCACGTCGCGGCGGCCGAACGCCTCGCGGTGCATCTCGTCGCAGGCCTCGCAGTCGGCGCTCTCGACCACCACGGCGAGCGGCTTGCCTCCCTTGCGCTTCGCAAGATCGAGCGGCGCGCGCATCAGGAACGGCTCGTCGGCGCGCGGCGGCCGCGGCGTTTCCTTCGCACGCACCGCGAGCCAGTCGGCGAGCGGCTCGACCGTCTCGCGCTTCGCCGCGACGTAGTCGAGAACCGCGCGAAAGCGCTGCGGCGGCCAGTAGCCGTCGAGGCGCGCCACGACGTTTCCGCCCTCGTCGAGGAAGATCAGCGTCGGCGTGAACTGGACGCCGAGGCGCTGCGCGAGCGCCTTCTCGGCCTGGGCGCCCCCGTCGACCCACGTCGTTTCGCGGTCGCCCCACAGGTTGAGGGCGATCGGCACGAATCGCTCGCGCGTCGTCGCGACGATGTCCGCCTGCGAGAAGTTCGCGGTCATGAGCTTGGTGCAGTACGGGCATCCGTCCTGGCCCACGTAGATCATGACGCGCCGGCCGGTGCGCGCGGCGTCGGCGACCTCGTCGCGGAAATCGAGGAACGACGTCGCGAACCACGGCGGGATGTCGATGGCGTACGGCGATGCGACCTGCGCGGCCGCCGGTCCCGCCAGGCAGATGGCCGCAAGCGCGAAGGCGTGCAGGAGCTTCATGCGCGACGCGGCGAGCGCGTCAATGCGGATCGTCGGGGAGCTTGACCGCCACGCCCTCGATCACGTTGGGGACCGCTGCGCTCGCACGACCGTCGTCGAGGGTTCGGCGGAGCGCCCGGGTCTTCCAGGCGAGGTAGCCCCATACCGCCACCGCGCCGACGGCCGCGACGGCGACGAACACGAGCGAGAACGCGATGCCGAGCACGACGAGCACGGTGCCGGTGACGACGGCCGCGACTTTTCGGAGGAATCCGGCGCCCCCGCCGGGAGGCGGAAGCCCGGGCAACAGGCCGTGATCGGGTCGGGGGACCATGAATCTCAGGTGGGGTCGTGCCGCGAGCAATTCCAGTCCGCCCCTATTTGGGCGTGCGCGTGGGGGCGAGCTTCGCCTTCAGGTCGGCGAACGGCGAGTGGGTTGCGCGGCCCGCCGTGTCGGTGGGCATGGACAGTCCCGTCTGCGCCTCGAGCTGCCGTTGATGCTCGTTGTCGTGGCAGTACAGGCACAGGAGCTCCCAGTTGCTGCCGTCGGGCGGGTTGTCGTCGTGGTCGTGGTTGCGGTGGTGGACCGTGAGCTCGCGCAGGTTCGCGCGCGTGAACGTGCGCGCGCAACGGCCGCACACCCACGGATAGATCTTGAGCGCCTGCTCGCGGTAGCCCTGGCCGCGCTCCAGCGCGACCCGGCGCGCGTCGGCGACGATGCGGTCGAGCTTGCCGGGATCGCCCGCCTTCATGGCCCGGCTAGGCAGGTCGCGAGCCCTGGCGCGCGGCGCGCCCGCCCCGTCCCGCCTCGGGCACGAGCTTGGTGAGCTCGGCCCCGCCGATGAGGCGGATGCGCTTGCGCTCGGCGAATTCGCGCGCGTTGTCGGTGAGCTCGCCGGCGACGACGAAGATGGATTCGTGCGCATCGCGCGCGCTCTTCGCGCCCTCGAGCTCGCGCAGCGGCTCGATGCCCGTGCGCACGACCTTCCAGCGCTTGCCCGAGACGACCGCGCGGCGCCCTTCCTTCGCGATCTCGAAGTCGGCGGCGGGGCCGGCGAGACGGCTCACGTCGTAGCCATCGCGCTTGAAGCCGGTCTCGAGCGCGGACGCGAAATCGCTCCAGCTCATCGCGCGCACCGCCTCGAGCGTCGAGGTCACGCGGCGCGACGACGGCGCGCGCCATTGCCGCCACGCGGCGACGAAGGCGACCACGGTGAACGGCGCGCCGAGGAAGGCGCCGTACCAGCGCCAGTCGTGCGGGAACGTAGTCAACGTCAGCGCGAGGAAGCCCGCGGAGATGGCGGCGCTGATCCACCACGGCTGGCGCAGCAGGATCGCGAACAGCGAGTTCTCGGCCATCGTCCAGCGCATGCGCCCTCCTCCCGGCAGCCGTCGAGTATAGCCCCCGCCTATCGGCCCGGCACCAGCAGCGAGACCGCCGCGGAGAACGTGACGAACGCCAGCGCGGTCGACACGAGGATGATGCGCGCGATGCGGCCGTTGTCGGCCCCGAAGCGCTCGGCGAGCATCGCGACGTTGCTTGCGCTCGGAAGCGCCGCGACCAGGGCGACGACGATCAGCGCGTACGGATCGAGCGCGATGCCGAGGTCGATCGCGCTCCAGCCGAGCGCGAGCACGATGACCGGATGCACGATGAGCTTCACGAGCGCGAGCGGCACGTAGTCGGCGACCGGCGTCGGGCGGCTCAGCCCCTGCGAGCGCGCGAGTACCGCGCCGATCGTGAACAGCGCGGCCGGCGACGCCGCGTCGGCGAGCAGCCCGATCGTGTCGAGCAGCGGTTTTGGCAGCACGACCCCGGCCTCGTGTACGGCGATGCCGGCCAGGATCGCCCAGGGAAGCGGGTTGACGAGCACGCCGCGCAACGCGCTCCTGCCGGCGTTAGCCACGCCTCCGCTCCCGGCTTCGTCGAGGCGCGACAGCGCGATGCACAGCGAGCTGGTGACGACGAGGTCGATCAGGATCGTGACGATCGCCGGCGCGGCCGCCGCGTTGCCGACCAGCGCGATCAGGAGCGGCACCCCCATGTAGCCGGTGTTCGGAAACGCGGCGACGAGCGCGCCGAACGCCGCGTCGTTCCAGCCGATGCGTCGCGAGCGCGTCACGGCGATCGTGAACGCCACGATCACGATCGCGCACAAGGCATAGACGACGACCAGCCCCGGCGAGAGATGCTGGACGATCGGCGTCGTCGCGCCGAAGCGCCACAGCATGCAGGGCAGCGCGAAATACAGGACGAACGTGTTGAGGCCCGGGATCGCGACTTGCGGCAGCCAGCCGACCCGAGTGGCGATGTAGCCGCACAGGACCAGCGCGAAGAACGGAAAGGTGACGAGCAGGACGTCGAGCACGCTCGCATTGTCGCAGGGTCCGTCCGCGGCCGACGCGCCGTCAGCCTCAACCCGACAGGACGTTCGGGCCGTCGCCGGTCCCGCCGGGGAGCGCGTTCGGCGACGATGCAGGGGTCGCCACGGTCCACCAAACCAAGGCGCCAGATTGGCCGCGCGTTTCGCCGGCCGCAAACCGACAGGAGACGCACAATGATTACCAAACAACGGATGACGCTGCTGGCCGCGTTGATGGCCAGCGTCGGCCTCGTCACGGCGGGTTGCGGCGACCGCAGCGCCGAGCGGGTGGGCGAGAAGATCGACCGCACGACCAGCCAGGTCGCGGCGAAGACCGAAGCGGCCGCCGACAAGGCGACGGCGAAGATGGGCGACGCGGCGATCACCGGCTCGGTGAAGACCGCGCTGATCGCGGAGCCGGGCCTCAAGGCGCTGCAGATCGACGTCGACACCGTGAATGGCGTCGTGACGCTGACCGGCCAGGTCGACAACGCCGATCAGAAGTCCCGTGCGATCCAGGTCGCGCAGGGCGTGAGCGGCGTCGCCACCGTCAAGGACAACCTGACGACCAAGACGACGGGCTGACGTCCGTCTGCATCAGCGCCGCTCGGGAACCGAGCGGCAGAAATCGACGAGCAGCTGGCCAAACGCGTCCGGCTGCTCGAGGTTGGGAAAGTGCGCGGCGCCCGCAAACACGTGGCGCCGCGCTCTTTTGATCGTGCCGGCGAGGTGGCGGCAGTTGTCCACCACGTCGGGAAAGTCGAGTTCGCCCCACGCGACCAACGTCGGGCAGTCGATCGCGCCAACGCGGTCGTAGGCCGGCACGGGATGTCGCTGCGTGCCGCGGGCCTCGGACCGCAGGGCAATCTCGTTCATCGTGAGGAACAGGTCGCGCGCGGCTCCCGCGACCCGCCCTTCCGGCGCGAGCGGCCCGTCCAGCCACGCGCGCGCCTCGAGCGTATTGATCGCGTCGATGTCGCTCGCCGCTTCCGCGCGCTCCATGCGGTCGATAAGCGCGCGAATTCCGGGCGGGATGACCGTCGGTTCGGGCGCCCCACCGATGGCAGGCGCGACGAGCACCAGCCCTTGCACACGGCGCGGATACGCGAGCGCCGCGTCGATGGCGAGTGCGCCGCCGCGCGAGCAGCCGACAAGAATCGACGCATGATCGCCCGCGACGTGGTCGAGCACTGCGACGAGGTCGTCGACATGCGACCACGGTTCGTCGGCGTGGAGCGTGTCGCCGAAGCCTCGGCGGTCGTACGCGTGCGCATGAAATCCCGCGTTTGCGAGCGCCGCCATTTCCGCGCGCCACATGCGCCGGTCGGCGACGCCGGCGTGCAACAGCACCACCGGCGCGCCCTGCCCTGCAGACTCGACCGCGATCTCGGCAGCGCCCGACCGGATCGCCTGGAGCGTCACGCCGGCGGGCGCGTGAGCATCATCGATTCACGCCCGCCAAACCACGCGAACCACGCGGCGACGTTGGGGTGGTTGTCGCGCCAGCCCAGCGTGCCGAAGCGGAGATCGAGGTAGCCGAGCGCGCACGCGCAGGCGATCGTGCCGACGTCGACGCGCTCGCCGAAGCCGCTCGCCCTGGCTTCGAGGTCGGCGAGGCCGCAAGCCACCTTGTCGAGCTGGCCCGCGATCCAGTCTTCCCAGCGCAGCGGCTCGGGACGCGCGAAGGTCTCGTAGCGCGTGAGCACGGCCGCATCCATGATGCCGTCGCCCATCGACTGCTCGACCAGCGCGTTCCAGCGCGCGTCCCGATCGGACGGGACGATCTCGCCGTCCGCAAGCTCGTTCAGGTATTCGCACACGACGCGGCTGTCGAACAGGATCGCGCCGTCGTCGGTGACGAGCGTCGGCACCTTGCCGAGCGGATTCACCAAGACGAGCGCGCGATCCCGGTTGACCGGGTGCGCGTTCGCCGTCACGAGCTCGATGCGGTCCGTCAGGCCGAGCTCGTGCGCCACGACGCGGACCTTGCGGACGAACGGCGACGGCGGACTGTAGTAGAGCTTCATCGGTTGCCCTCAGACAGGAATGTTGCGCACCGACAGCACGCCGGCGATCGCCGCGAGGCTCGCAATGACCTTGTCGGCCACCGGGCTGTCGGTGTCGACCAGGGTGTACGCCATCTCGCCCCGCGAGCGGTTCACCATGGTGTGGATGTTGAGGCCGGCGCCGGCCATCGTCGAGCTGATCTGGCCGAGCATGTTGGGGACGTTCGCGTTCGCGATCGCGACGCGGTGCGGCACCTCGCGCTCCATCTCGACGTGCGGGAAGTTGACCGCGTTGACGATCGTCCCCTGCTCGAGGAATTCGCGCACCTGGTCGACGACCATCACGGCGCTGTTGTCCTCGGCCTCCGCGGTCGACGCGCCGAGGTGCGGGAGCGCGATCACGCCGGGCTCGCCGATCAGCCGCGCGCTCGGGAAGTCGGTGATGTATGCCTTGAGCTTCTGCGCACGCAGCGCGGCGATGACCGCCTCCTCGTCGACGATGGCGTCGCGCGCGAAGTTGAGCAGCACCGCGCCCGGCTTGGCGAGCGCGAGCCGGCGCGTGTCGATCAGGTGGCGCGTGACCGGCAGCAGCGGCACGTGGAGCGTGAGGAAATCCGCGTGCTTGACGACCTCGTCGATCGAATTCGCCTTGCGCACCGACGCGGGCAGGCGCCACGCGGCGTCGACGGTGATCTCGGGGTCGAAGCCGATGGCCTTCATGCCGAGCTTGATCGCGGTGTCGGCCACGAGCCCGCCGATGGCACCTAGTCCGACAATGCCGAGCGTGCGATGCGGCAGCTCGATGCCGCCGAACTGCTTCTTGCCGTCCTCGACGCGCGCCTCGAGATCGGCGGCATTCGGGTCGAGCTTCTCGACGTAGCGGATCGCCGGCACGACGTTGCGCGCGCCGATCAACAAGGCGGTGAGGACGAGCTCCTTGACGGCGTTGGCGTTCGCGCCGGGGGCGTTGAACACCGGCACGCCGCGCTTGCTCATCTCCGCGACCGGGATGTTGTTGGTGCCCGCGCCCGCCCGGCCGATCGCCTTGACCGACGCCGGCACCGTCATCGCATGCATGTCGTGCGAGCGAACGATGATCGCGTCGGGCTCCTCGACCGCCTTGCCGACCGTGTAGCGCGCCGATGGGAAGCGGTGCAGCCCGTGCGACGAGATCTGGTTGAGCGTCAGGATGCGGAAGGCGGCCATGCTAGCCGTGCCGCTTCTCGAAGTCCTTCATGTACTCGGTCAGCGCACGCACGCCCTCGATCGGCATAGCGTTGTAGATCGAAGCGCGCATGCCGCCGACCGCGCGGTGGCCCTTGAGCTGGATCATGCCGCGCTCCTCGGCGCCCTTCAGGAACGGGCCGTCGAGCGCCTCGTCGGCGAGCCGGAACGGCACGTTCATGCGGGAGCGGTCCTGCTTGCGAACCGGCGAGCGGTAGAAGCCGCTGGCGTCGATCGTGTCGTACAGGAGCTGCGACTTCTCGACGTTCTTGCGCTCGATGGCCTCGAGCCCGCCCTGCGCGATCAGCCATTCGAACACCAGTCCGGCGATGTAGATGGCGTAGGTCGGCGGCGTGTTGACCATCGAGTCGGCCGCCGCCTGCTCCTTCCAGTGGAACGCCGAGGGCGTGACCGGCAGCGCGCGCTCGAGCAGGTCCTCGCGCACCACCACGAGCGTCACGCCCGCCGGCCCCATGTTCTTCTGCGCGCCGCCGTAGATGACGCCGAACTTCGCGACGTCGAGCGGGCGCGACAGGATGTGCGACGACATGTCGGCGACCAGCGGCACGCTACCGGTGTCCGGCGTCCAGTGGTACTCGACGCCGCCGATGGTCTCGTTGGTGCATACGTGGACGTACGCGGCGCCGGGGTCGAGCGTCCAGCGCGACTGCGGCGGCACGTAGGTGAAGCTCTCGTCCTCGCTCGACGCGGCGACGTTGACGCCGACGTACTTCTTCGCCTCCTTGATCGACTTCTTCGACCACTCGCCCGTGTGGACGTAGTCGGCGCTCTTGAACCCGTTCACGAGGTTCATCGGGACGATCGCGTTCTCCGCGATCGCGCCGCCTTGCAGGAACAGCACCTTGTAGCTCGTCGGCACGCCGAGCAGCGAGCGCAGGTCGGCCTCGGCCTTCGCGTGGATGCCGATGAACTCCTTGCCGCGGTGGCTCATCTCCATCACCGACATGCCGCTGCCGCGCCAGTCGAGCATCTCGGCCGCGGCCTGCTTGAGGACCGGCTCGGGCAGGACGGCCGGGCCGGGAGAGAAATTGAACGCGCGCATCG
>Ga0207648_10004145_pt1 | contig 15002 bp, 14 predicted proteins | sample KBSMisM32_FD_184310 | JGI IMG/M metagenome (GOLD analysis project Ga0207648, IMG submission 184310) | Miscanthus rhizosphere microbial communities from Kellogg Biological Station, Michigan, USA - KBS Miscanthus M3-2 (SPAdes) (version 2) | ecosystem: Host-associated > Plants > Roots >...
CGTGGGCTGGAGGATTCCGGCTGTCAACCCCATCAGCACGCCGCCGCCGAGCGCGATGAGCACGTAGTAGATGAACCACTCGCCCGTGAAACGGACGAAGTTCATGCGCGACTCGTGTGACCGCAGCGTCCCGCCCATGTACGGGAACGCCACCACGAACCACAGCACGACCGGCAGGTGGAGCGCCACAAGGATCTCGGTGTCCGAGTCCGCGTCGTAGGGGTAGAGGTTGATCACGACTGCCGCGACCGCAAACGGCGCCGCGGTCGCGAGCCACCCTCGAGCGTCGAGCTGTCGCCGGCGGGCGAAGTACGCCGCGAGGAAGGGCAGCACGATCAGGCCGAGGTTCCGGGCGAGCCATGTCGGCTCCTCGTCGGGGAACCCCGCCGACAGGCGCGCGACCTGGATCGCGACGGCCGCTCCGATCGCGAGGACGAGCGCGTCGAGCCAGCCCTCGCCGAGGAGCGCAGCCTCCTCGTCCGGCTCGAAGAGCTGTTTCCAGAGCCTGCCGCTGTGCTCGCGCGCGAACTCACGGGAAACGCCGTCGAGCTCACCCATCCGCTTCACGGCGACGAGGAATGCCTCATCGGCCGTGAGCCCGGCCGCGCTCAGCTCGTCGATCTGGTTGCGGAGGTGGTCCTCGAGCTCGGCGACGTCGTGGCCGTTGACGGCCGGGGCCTTCGCGACATGGGCGCGCCACTCGGCGATCTGTGTCTCGACGCTCTCCATCGTTCAGGTCTCCCGGGCCGCCGTCAGTAGCGGGCCCGGCCCCGGCCAGACGTCGTTGAGGGCGCGCGTGACGGTCTGCCACTGCCGCTGGTGATCCGCCAGGGCGGCGCGCCCGTCGTCGGTGATGACGTAGTACCTGCGACGACGACCCTCGGGCGGCGTCCGCCACTCGGTCGTGACGTAGCCGAGCCGGCCGAGGCGATGCAGAAGGGGATAGAGCATCCCGTCGCTCCATTCGAGCTCGCCGGCCGAGAGCGCGCGAATGCGCTTGAGGATCGCGTAGCCGTAGCTCTCACCGTCGGCGAGGATCGCGAGGACGAGCGGAGTGGCCGAGGCCGCGACGAGGTCCTTGTCGATGTGCACGCCCATAGCTAGTAGTGCAATACATAGAAGCACAAGGTATACACGGCCGCAAGGACGCCGCTACCGGTGGGTGAGCCGCCGCAGCGCTGTGCGAACCGCGCCGGGAGCCTCGAACCAGACGAAATGCCCGGCTCCCTCGATCACCTCCACCCACGCGCCGGGAATCCGCCCGGCCGAATCGGTCGAGGCGGCGAGCGGCATCGGGCTTCGTGAGCCGTGGACGAAGCCGACCGGGACCCGAATCCCCGGCAGCCCGGCCTCGAGCGCCGGAAGCTCGGCCATGATCGACGGCATCATCTCGCTCCCTCGCTCGATCGCCATGCGCAGCTCGGGCATCGGCGGCGCGGTTTCCGGATCCGCGTAGTACGCGGGCCAGACGAGGCGCATCCCCTCGAGCGCCACATCGGTGTCGGCCTTGCCGGCCATGCTGAGCTCGTCGATCTCCCGCGCCCGCTCGCGCGATTCCTCGGGCGTGCGGCGGAGCATCTCCTCGTCGAACTCGGGCCAGCGTCCGTCGCCGACGGCGCCGAGCGGATCGACGGAGAGCACCCCGAGGAGCCTGTCGGGAATCGCCTCGGCGACGTGGAGTGCGAGGTGGCCGCCCCACGAGTGGCCGACGACGTATGCCGACTGCCAGCCGAGCGCGTCGAGCACGCGGCCCGCGTCGCCGACGTCCGCCGCGACCGAGTACGGACCTTCTACCGCCGAGGGCTCGAGCCCTCGCTGCTGGTACCACGCGACGTCGTTCTCCTGCGCGAGCTCGTCGGCAAGATCTCGCAGGTAGCCGAAGCCGAGGCCCGGTCCACCGTGCAGCAACAGGACGGGCGGGCCGCCCCCGGCGCGCAGCCCGGCGAGCAAAGGCCCTCCGTCGTGCGTCGTGAACTCGGCCCAGACCGGTGTCCTCACCCGATCCTGTGAGCGCTCCAGGCGCCTCCTCGCGGACCGCTCTTGTAGCGACCCGACATCGACCGCCCCGCGACGGAGCCCGTGTAGGTGGCACCCGCCCCGACCGCGCCGAACCTGATGGTGCTGCCCTGCACGCTGCCGGTGATCGGGTACGTCCCGCTCGGACGCGAGAGCTTGATCGATCCCGTCAGCCTCGATCCGGACTGCCTCCACCGGAGGGTGAACGTGCCCGAGTAGGCACCGCTGTAGGTTCCCGACCAGGTTCCGCCGAGCTTGGGAAGCGACGAGTTGACGGCGGCACCGGCTCCGACGGCGCCGCAGCAGGCGGCCACGAGCGCGACCGCGAAAACCGGCAGCGCGAGCCCGAGCCCATGGCGTGAACGATCGACGTGCATGCGTGCTCCTCTCCCTCGATCGTTGCCCCGACGACGTCGGGGCTGTGCGCGCCTGCGCCGACATTGTCGTGTATCGCGAGCCACCAGGCAAAGGTCGTGGTTAGGTTGCGTCGATGCGTGACTGGTGCAGGCCGGAGCAGGGAACGCGGTGCTTCGACCAGCTGCCGGCCACGGTCGAGCGGCTCCTCACCGGCGCCTCCAGCGGGCCGGCGCTCGAGGAGCCATTCCTCCGTGAGCGGTTCGAGCGCGTCGCATTCGTGTACCTCGACGCGTTCGGCTGGACGTTCCTCGAACGTCATGCCGGGCACCCGCTCTTCGCTCGTGCCGGCTCGGATGGCCTCCTCACACAGCTGACCGCGCAGTTTCCGTCGACCACCACCGCGCAGGTGACGACGATCCACAGCGGGCTCACGGTTGCCGAGCACGGGCTCTACGAGTGGCACGTCTACGAGCCGAAGTTCGATCGGCTGATCACCCCGCTCCTGTTCTCGTTCGCCGGAGACGGCATGCGCGGCTCGCTCTTCGGACAGATCGATCCCGACGCCCTCTTCCCGACGGAGTCGATCTACGCGCGCCTGGCGGAGGCAGGAGTGCCGAGCAGCGTCGTGCTGCCCGCGGCGATCGCGGGCTCCGCGCCGAACCTCGCCTTGCTCCGCGGTACGCAAGTCGTCCCGTTCTCGACAACGGAGGGCGCCCTCGCAGCCGCGTCCACGGCCCTCGACGAGGGAACGGGCTACGCCCACGTCTATCTCGACGAGATCGACTCCCTCATGCACGCGGTCGGACCCGATGATCCGCTCGTCGAAGCCGGCGCAGGACTCGTGCTGGATGCGCTCGCCGGAGCGACGTTTCCCCCGGGAACGCTCGTGCTCCTCACCGCGGACCACGGGATGTCGCCGGTCGACCCGGCGCGCACGGTCTACGTCAACGAGCTCTGGCCCGGGCTGGCCGAGCTCCTGGAGACGGGCGCCGACGGCAAGCCGCTCGCCCCGGCCGGGTCCTGCCGCGATCTCTTCCTCCACGTTCGCGAAGGGCATCTCGACGAGGTGTGCGCCGGGCTCGGGGAGCGTCTCGACGGCGTGGCCGACGTCGTCCCGGTCGACGAGCTCGTGGCCGAGGGCATCTTCGCGGAGCCGTCGCCGCGACTGCGGGAGCGGCTCGCGCACGTCGTCGTGCTTCCCCGCTACGGCGAGGCGGTGTACTGGCACGAGCCGGGCCGCTTCGTGCAGCAGCTCCACGGCCAGCACGGCGGCCTGAGCCCGCAGGAGATGGAGATCCCGCTCGTCGCCTGGGTTGCCTGAGCGCGGTCGGCGACTCCGCAACCGGCTAGGTTGCCGCCATGCCGGCGTCGAGCACCCGCCTCTGGCATCCGTTTGCCGCGATGGGCAAGGTCGACGGGCACGAGCTCGTCCTGACCCGCGGCAACGGGAGCCGAATCTGGGATGCCGAGGGGAACGAGTACGTCGACGCGACGGCAGGGCTCTGGTTCTGCAACGTCGGCCACGGTCGCGGAGAGATCGCCGACGCCGTTGCGGCGCAGCTCCGCCTCCTCGCCGCGCACCACGTCTTCGGCGACCACGCGAACCAGCCCGCGCTCGAGCTCGCCGGCCGCCTCGCCGACCTCGCGCCGGTCGAGGACGCCGCAGTGTTCTTCGGCACCGGCGGCGGCGAGGCGGTGGAGACCGCCGCGAAGATCGTGCGGCGCTACTGGGCGCTCCAGGGGCAGCCCGAGCGAACGGTCATCGTCTCGCGCCGATTCGCGTACCACGGCACGAACGCGTACGGGACGTCGCTGTCCGGGATCCCCGCGGTGCGGGACGGATACGGGACGCTCGTCTCCGACGTGGCCGAAGTCGCCCACGACGACGCTGCCGACCTCGAGCGGGCGCTCGACGAGCTCGGTGACCGCGCAGCCGCGTTTCTCGGCGAGCCCATGATCGGCGCGGGCGGCGCGATCCCGGCGCCCGACGGCTACTGGCAAACGGTCGAGCGGATCTGTCGCGATCGCGGCGTCCTTCTCGTCGCGGACGAGGTGATCTCCGGCTTCGGCCGGCTCGGCCGCTGGTTCGGGTGCGAGCGCTACGGCTTCACCCCGGACCTGATGACCTGCGCGAAGGGCATCAGCTCCGGCTATGTCCCCCTCGGTGCGGTGGTCGTCGCCGGGCACGTCCGCGAGCCGTTCTGGCGCGACGACGCTGCGCCGTTCGTCCATGGCGGCACCTACGCCGGGCATCCGGCCGCGTGCGTCGCGGGGCTCGTCAATCTCGACATCCTCGAGCGGGAGCGGCTCGTCGAGCGCGTCGCGACCCTCGAGCCGGTTCTGAGCAGGATGCTCGCTCCGCTTGGAGACCTCCCCGGCGTCGGCGGCGTGCGCAGCGTCGGCCTCGCGGGTGCGGTCGAGCTCGACGCCGCGCTGCTCGCCGAGCACCCGGCGGCCGGCGCAGCGGTCGTCCTCGCGGCCCGGAAGCATGGCGTCCTCACGAGGCTCCTCCGTGGGGTGGCGCTGCAGGTGTCGCCGCCGTTCGTCGTCACCGAGGACGAGCTGGCGAAGGTGGTGGACGCGATCGCCGCATCGCTGCGCGAGGTCGTCCCGGCACTTTCGCCGACGGGTCTCTAACCGGAAGCACCCGCGATCCGCTCGAGGAGCTCGTCGCGCGTCGGCCCGATCCGGGGCCGCGCGGCGTCGCCCGCGAGCTCCAGGGCACGAGCTACGAGCGCATCGTCCCTCTCCAACGCGTCCGGAGGGTCCAGGGCATTGACACGTCGCGCAACCGCGCGGAAGAGGTCGGCGTCGGCCATCGACGCAGGGTAGGCGGTCAGGCGCAGAAACAGCGCCATGCTGTCTCGTGGGTCGCGGATGTCGATCTGCTCGCCCTTCCACAGGCGGATCCGGTCGCGGTCCTCGGCGGAGACGGCGTCGAACCGGTCGGCGGCGTCGGCACCGACCGTCTCGTCGAAGCCGAGGAGGAGACCACGACCGAGATCGGTCTCCGAGGCCAGTTCGGCGAGCGCGAACCCGTGCGTGATCGAGAGCGACGCCCCGAGTGCGAACGTCGGGTTCGTGTGACAGAGCGCATCGCCGATCGGCTGAATCCCGGTCGCCACCGGCTCCCCGTCCACCACCAGGGAGCGATGCACGTTGTGGAGGCTGCCCATCGGCAGGACCGGAGTGATCGGCTCCGCGCAATCGGGATCGACCCACGGGACGAGAGGCGGTATCGAGCGCGCCGCCACCATGTAGGCAGACTCGGCCTTCAACGCCCGCAGCTCCCGATCCCACGGCGGGACCATGAGCACGAGCGCGAACGTTCCGTTGTCTCCCAGGAACACGACGAAGACGAGGTAGCCCGTCTCACCACGTGGCCCTCGGAGCAGCGTCGGCAGCACAGGCATCTCGACGCCGGGTCGCAGGCGGAAGTGGCGGCTGTAGTAGAGGAGCCCGCACTCGTTGCGCCGCTCGGACATGGGACGTGCGCCGAGCTCCTCGAGCCATTCCTGCACACGCGAGGTCCGCCCGAGTGCATCGACGACGAGCTCGGCCTGCACCTCCCGTCCGTCGGTCGTACGGGCTCCGGTGACGCGAACCGCGCCGTTCGCCCGTCCAGGTGCACCGAGGAGCCCGGCGATCTTCGCCCCGCCCTCGATCTGGACACCCGCCTCGGCCTCCGCGGCGGCCCGCAACGCGCTCTCGAACACCGGCCGTCTGACGCAGAGGGAGACGAACGCCTCGTCGCCGGGGCTCGGGTCGCCGGGAACGAGCTCGAACTGCCGGTTCTCGAGCGCACCGTGGGCAAGCACCCGGTCGAGCACGTCGGGCGCCTCCTCCACCAGCGTGCGCCGGGCGAGGCCGAGAAAGTTGTGCGGCTGCCGAAAGTGCGCGACGCCGGAGCGCTCCCATCCGTCGAAGACGAGATCGGGGTCGGCATGCCCGACATCGGTGACATCGCGCTCCAGGAGGCAGACGCGCCGACCCCGGCGCGCGAACCCGATGGCCGCGGAAAGCCCCGCGAGCCCGCCGCCCATGACAGCGACGTCCGTTCGGATCGTCCCCCCTGCCACGCCTGCCATCATGCGCTTCGCCTCTGCGAGGAACAAGGACACCGCGACGCGGCGAGGTCCCGGGCAGCGGCCACGCGCGGTCTGCCGGGCCCGGCGGGGCGATAGCCTGCCGCGCATGGCCGACCTCGAGGAGCTGTTCGACCGGAACCGGGCCTGGGCCGCGGAGATGGTCGAGCGCGACCCGGCGTTCTTCACCGCGCTGGCCGAGCGGCAGACGCCCGAGTACCTGTGGGTCGGCTGCTCGGACAGCCGCGTCCCCGCGAACCAGATCGTCGGGCTCGCGCCGGGCGACGTCTTCGTGCACCGGAACGTCGCCAACGTCGTCGTCCACACCGACCTCAACTTCCTCTCGGTGCTCCAGTACGCGGTCGACATCCTGCGCGTCCGGCACGTGATCGTCTGCGGGCACTACGGATGCGGCGGCGTCACGGCAGCGATGACCGGAGCACGGCACGGGCTGATCGACAACTGGCTCCGGCACGTCGCCGACGTCGCCGAGCGGCACGAGGACGAGCTGGCGGCTCTGCCCGAAGCCGATCGCGTCGACCGGCTCTGCGAGCTGAACGTGATCGACCAGGCGGAGAACGTCCGCGAGACGACGATCGTCTGCGACGCCTGGGCCCGGGGCGCCGACGTCACCGTCCACGGGCTCGTGTACAGCCTGCGCGACGGGCTCCTCCGGGACCTCGGCATCAGTGCCTCGGAGGCGGTGGCTCCGCATGGGCGCTGAGCGCGCGGTCGTCGTACGGCCCGGCGAGGGCCACCACGTCGCGAACGTCGAGTTCCTCGCCCGCACGGCCGACACGCCGCGTTTCAACGTCTCGATCATCACGAAGCAGCCGGGCGAGGGGCCGCCGCTCCACGTGCACCCCGGCGAGGACGACGCCTTCTACATCCTCGAAGGCGACATCGTGATGATCGTCGAGGACGAGGAGATCGTCGTCGGTCCGGGCACGTTCGTCCTCGTACCGCCCGGCGTTCCTCACACGTTCGCGAACCGCACGCGGTCGGTGGCGCGCATCGTCAACATCCACGCGCCGGCGGGATTCGACCTGCGCCTCGAGGAGGACTGACGATGCCGCTGCACCCCGAGGCTCGCGCCCTGCTCGACCAGCTCGAGGCGCTCGGCGATCCGCCGCTCGAAACCTCGACGCCCGAGGCGGTGCGGGCGCTGCGCGCATCCCGCATCCAGCCGCCGACCGTCGCCCTGGCCGAGGTCCGCGATGTCGACGCGAACGGGATCGCCACGCGGCTCTACCGGCCGAGCATGGACGCGCCGCTCGGCCTGATGGCTTACTTCCACGGCGGCGGCTGGGTGCTCGGCAGCATCGAGACGCACGACCACATCGCGCGCGGGCTCGCCGCCGGGAGCGGCTGCGCCGTCCTCTCGGTCGACTACCGCCTCGCGCCGGAGCATCCGTTTCCCGCGGGGCTCGACGACGCGTTCACGGTCTCCACCTGGGTACAGGAACACGCGTCCTCGCTCGGATGCGACCCGGAACGGCTCGCAGTCGGCGGAGACTCCGCGGGCGCGAACCTCGCGGCAGTCGTCACACAGAGCGGGCGGTTCCCGTTCCGGTTCCAGCTCCTCGTCTACCCGGTCACCGACGTGCGGGGCGGGACGACCTCGTACGAGGAGCTCGCCGAGGGGTTCGGGCTCACGAGCGAAGGCATGCGCTGGTTTCTCGAGCACTACCTCTCGGGCGCAGAGGGCGCACCGAACGACCCGCGGGTCTCGCCGCTGCTCGCGGACGACTCGGCATTCGCGGCATCACCTCGAACACTGGTCATCACCGCCGAGCTCGATCCGCTGCGCGACGAGGGCGAGGCATACGCCGAGCGGCTCCGCGCGGTGGGCGTCGCGGCCGAGACGACCCGGTACGACGGGATGATCCACGCGTTCTTCTCGTTGGGCGCGTTCCTGTCGGACGGACGGCGGGCGTTGACGCAGGCGGCCGACGCGCTCGGAGAGGCGATCGGCTCCACGTCATCCGCGCCCAGCTGAAACGCTAGCCGCAGTCTTCGAGAACCGCGCCCGCGCCGTCCAGGCGGCCGATGAGCCGGGTGAAGACGTCGGCGAGAGTCGCGATCTCCGGTGCGGCGAGCGATGCGAAGAACCGCTCGCCGACGAAGGCGAAGACGGCATCCTGCGCCTTTCGGGTGAGCGCCTGCCCGGCCGTCGTCAGGGTGACGTTCACGGCGCGTCCGTCCGACGGGCACGGACGGCGCTCGACGAGCACGCGTGCCTCCAGTGTGTCGATCAGGCGGGAGACCCGGCTGAAGCTCAACCCCATCGCCCCCGCGATGTCCGTCTGCCGCAGCGTGAGGTCGTCCGCTCGCGCCAGCCGGCCCATGACCCCGAGCATGCTCACCGTCAGGCCCTCTACCGGTTCCAGCACGCCGTCCGCCTCCCGGCGCAGTTGCCGGCTGAGCTCCAGGAATCCCTCCCACGCGCGGGCGTGCTCGGTTGACCAAGCGCGGTCGACGTTCTCGCCCATCATGTAGCCCGCGCGGGCGGTCACGGCGGCCATCCGGCCGTCCTCGGCTCTCGTGTCGTGTGCCGTCATCAGCTGATCAGCTTGACCGCACTTCCATAGCCGGTGCCGAGTCCCTCCTGCACGGCCATGTGCAGGTACCCGAGCCCTTCGAGTTGCCTGGCGCGACGCAACGGGCCTGCGTCGACCGCGCGCAGGCCGGCGCTTTCGACGAGGGAGGCGATGGTTTCCTTGGCCTCCTCGTCGTCCGATGCGAGGAGCACGTCGAGCTGCTGTCCGGAGACGCCGCCGGACGCGAGCGTCCCGGCAAACGTCGTGTTGAAGGCCTTGACGACCTTCGCACCGGGCGACGCTGCCGCGACCTCTTCCGCGCCCGACCCGGCGTCGGGAACGATCGGCTCGAAGGTCTCGAGATCGATCGGGTTGGTGATGTCGACGACGATCTTCCCGTCGAGCTGAGCGCCGTACTGCGCGGCGACCTGGCGGGCGACGCCGTACCAGAGCGCGAGCACGACGACGTCGCCCGAGAGCGGGTCGCCGACCGCGCCGGCCGTCGTGCCGGTGCCGAGCTCTGTCGCGAGCTCCTCCGCCTTCGACTGCTCCGTGCCGAGCACCGTGACGGTGTGCCCTCCCGCGACGAGGCGGGTGCCGATGCCGCGGGCCATGTTGCCGGTGCCGATGATCGTGACGTCCATCGTGGTGCTCCTCTCGACTGTGTTGCTCAGGCCCGCTCCGCGAGGCGGAGCTCGTTGCCCGAGGGGTCGCGTGTGATCAGGCTGTCTGCGTCGAGCTCGTAGGAATGCCGCTCGGCGTCGAGCTGCCCGCGGGTTGCGGCGAGCGCGCCCGGGTCGACGGCCAGCTCGAAGGACCGGAGGCCGGCGGTGCCCGGAGGCGACGGCGGCGCGCCGACGCCCTGCCAGACGTTGAAGGCGAAGCGGTGCGGGAAGCGGCCGCCCGCGCTCAGATCGCCGAAGCCGATGTCCGGGACGTAGGTGTGGTCCTGGAATCCGATCACGTCGGTGTAGAAGCGTCGCGTCGCCTCGAGGTCGGCGACGTGCAGGTGGAGATGACCGACGGACGTTCCCGACGGCAGGGGGCGGTCGAGATCTCTGTCCTCGAGATGCGAGAGCACGTCGCGGACGTCGAGAGCCTCCGTCATGCCGCGCAGCCGGCCGTCACTGTCGCGGATCGTGACCGAGCCCGGCCCGACGGTGATCTCGCCGGCGCGCTCCGGCGTCTCGAGGGTGAGCTCGAGCTGGACTCCGTCGGGATCGCTCAGGTACGTCGCCTTCGAGAAGATGTGGTCGGTCGGCGCCTGCGCCACTCCGGCAGCAGCGACCCTCGCGAGCACACGCGCGAACTCCGCCTCGCTCGGAAGATGGACAGCGACGTGGTAGAGGCCTGAGCGTCCGCGCACCGGGCCGCGCTGGGCCCCCGGGTGGAGGACGATCAGCGCACGGCCGTCGACGCCGAGGCGAACCTCGTCCGCGGCGCGGTCGAGCTCTCCGAGCCCGATCAGGTCGCGCCAGAACGCGAGCGACCGCTCGAGGTCGATCACATCGAGATGGACGGCGCCATACGTGATGCGGTCTGTGCCTGCCGCGGCTTGTGAAAGAGATGTCTGAGCTGCGATCGCCATGGAGATCCTTGGTCGCGTTTATTTGCTAGCGCAAGCTTATCACCGAACTGTTGCTAGCGCAAGTGAAATGGCTCATCCGACGGGAAGGATGGCCGCATCGCCCTAGACTGGCCCGATGGATCCTCGGGCGCTGGAGCTTCTCGAGCTTCCCGCGATCCTCGATCGCCTCGCCGCAGAGGCGGCCAGCGAGCCGGGGAAGGACCGCTCCCTCGCGCTCGTACCCTCGGGCGACCCGGACGAAGTCGACCGCCGCCAGTCGTTGACGCGCGAGGCGATCGACCTCTTCGAACGGTCTGAGGAGCCCGACGTGGCGGACGTCCGCGACGTGCGGCACACGGCCGAGGTCGCCGCACGCGGGAGCGCGCTCGACACGTACGCGTTGCGCTCGATCGCGACGTCGATCGTTGCCGCGACCGCCGCGCGCGCCTCGATCGTGACGGCAGGGGACGCTCCCGGGCTCGAGGAGTTGGCGGCTGGTGTCGATCCCGCGCTCGTGAGACTCTCGGAGCCGATCGCGCGCGCGGTGGAGGACGACGGCTCGGACCTGCGAGACGGCGCCTCGCCGGCCCTTCGGCGCCTGCGGCGAGAGCTCCGCGAGGGCCGCGGTCGGATTACCGAGCGGCTGCGGGCGCTCGCGCGCGACCCCACGCTCCGCGAGCACCTGTCCGAGGACTTCGTCACCGAGCGGGCCGGCCGGCCCGTGCTCGCGCTCCGCGCCTCCGCCCGCGGCGCGGTGCCGGGCATCGTCCACGACAGCTCGGGCTCCGGGCAGACGCTGTTCGTCGAGCCCTTCGCCGTCGTCGAGGACTCCAACCGCCTCCGCGAGGCCGAGAGCGCCGAGCGCGAGGAGGTCGCGCGGATCCTGCGCGAGCTCTCGCGTGCTGTCGGCGACCAGGCGGACGGGATCGTCAGCCTCGTGGAGGCGATCGGCGCGATCGATCTCGCCTTCGCGTGCGCCCGCCTCTCCCGGCGCTGGCGGGGAACGGAGGTGACGCGCAGCCGGAGCGTCGCGCTGCGCGGGGCGCGGCACCCGCTGCTCGATCCCGCGACGGCCGTGCCGGTCGACCTCGAGCCCGGCGCGCTTCGCGCCGTCGTCATCTCCGGGCCGAACACGGGCGGCAAGACTGTCGCGCTGAAGACGGTCGGCCTGGCCGCGCTCCTGCACCAGTGCGGGCTGCGGCCCCCGGCCGAGCACGTCGAGCTGCCGGTGTTCGACCAGGTCCTGGCCGACATCGGCGACGAGCAGTCCATCGAGATGAGCCTCTCGACGTTCTCGGGGCACGTCCGAAACCTGGTGTCGATCCTCGAGAGCGCCACCGACCGGTCGCTCGTTCTCCTCGACGAGCTCGCCGCGGGAACCGACCCGGTCGAAGGAGCGGCGCTCGCCCAGTCCCTGCTCGAGCGGCTCACCGGGCAAGCACGCCTGACGATTGCGACGAGCCACTACCACGAGCTGAAGGAGTGGGCGAGCGCGTCCGCACACGCCTCGAACGCCGCGACCGGCTTCGACCCCGAGACCGAGGAGCCGCTCTACCGCATCGCTCTCGGGCGCCCCGGCACCTCCCACGCCCTCCGCATCGCGGCACGCCTCGGCCTTCCGTCCGAGCTGATCGAGGACGCCACCCGCCATATCGCACCGGAGCGTCGACGCGTCACGGAGCTCCTCGCGGAGGCGGAGGCCGCCGAGGAGCACGCAGCCGGGGAGCGCGAGCGCGCGGCGAGGGAGCGTGCGGCGACGGAGGAGGCACGCCGTGCCGCCGAGGCGCGGGCAGCCGAGCTCGAGGCGGAAATCGAGCGCGTGCGCGCGTCCGCCCGCGAGGAGCGCGAGCGCGCGCTCGCCGACGCGGAGCGCGAGCTCGCGGAGACGCGCACCGAGCTCGACGCCGTCCGCGCCGACATCCGCGCCGCGCGACGGCTCGAACGCGAACGACGAGCGGCGTCGACCCCGCGAGCCGTCGCGAAGGAGCGGGAGCGCGACCGGCGGCTCGGAGCAGCGTCCGAGCGCGCCGCGCGCGCAGGACGCTCGCTCCGCGCGGCGGACGAGCCGCTCGAGCCAACCGCCCCGCTCGCCGCCGGCGATCCCGTCGTCGCGCCTGCGCTCGGGGTCCGCGGGACGATCGTCGAGATCGTGCGTGACGAGGCTGTCGTCGTTGGGCGGGGCGGCCTTCGCGTCCGTGTGCCGCTCGAGCGGCTCCGCCCCGATCGCGACGGGCAGACCGAGGCTCCGGCCGAGCCTGCCGTCACCCTACGCAGCCCGACGCCGACCGACGCCCCGTCGGAGCTCGACGTGCGCGGGCGCACGGCGCAGGAGTCCCGCGAGGCGGTTCGCGCGTTCGTGGACACTGCGGCCCTCGCCGGGCGTGACGAGCTCCGCGTGATCCATGGCCGAGGCACCGGCGCCGTCCGCACGGCCGTCCGCGACGAGCTCGCGCGGCACCCCCTCGTCGCCGGGCACGAGCCAGACTCCGCGGACGGGGCGACGGTCGTGCGCCTGGGCTGATGTTTGGGCGAGTCACCGACACCGGTAGAACTCGACTCGTGCGCCGTGCTTTCGTCCTCGCCGTTCTTGCTGCCGCGCTCGCGATCGCCGTCGCGGGCTGTGGAGGCGGAGGCGGCGATGGCACCACCGAGGCGGCGACAACCACGTCGACGACCGGCGCGACCAGCGGCGACGCAGCGGCGGGCAAGGAGGTCTTCGCGTCCGCAGGCTGTGGCGGCTGCCACACGCTTTCGGCGGCCGGCTCGTCGGGCAGCGTCGGCCCGAACCTCGACGACGCGTCGCCGTCGTACGACCACGTCGTGACGCAGGTCACCAACGGCGGCGGAGCGATGCCGTCGTTCAAGAACGACCTGACCGAGCAGCAGATCCAGGACGTCGCCGCCTTCGTTTCCGGCTCGTAGCCGAAATTCACCCCGGCGACGTCGGCCGTCGCGCCTATGCTTGTGGGTTCGTGTCCGAAGCGGCGAGCACAGCGATCGAACCCAACCTCGAGATCCTCTGGCAGGAGGACGCGAGCGCGTATTTGCTCGTCCGAGAGCCGGACGGGACGCTCACGTCGCGGGGGCTGCAGGCGGGGATGCCCGCCGTCGCCGAACTCGTCCACGCGGGCCATGGCGTCAGCGCCCGCCGGCTCGAGCTCCACGAGCTGCTCGAGCTCGAGACCCGCACCCCACTCGCGCTCGAGCCGGGCGGCACCGCGCGCGTCGTTTTCGCCGTCCTCGATGTTGCCCGGCGATCGGTCGCGGCCGGCCTGGTCCATCCGCACCTCGAGGCCGCGGACGGGCGCTGGCACGCGCTCTGGGGGGCGACGCTCGACGAGCATGTCGTCGACGAGCTCCAGGCGATCGCGCACGCGACGCCCGCTGCCGCCGCCGACGCCTTCGAGGGCGACACGCGTGCGTTCGTCCACGATCTCTACGCCTGCGCGGTCGACGAGCTCGCACGCCAGGCCTTGCGCGAGTCACGCGTCAGCCTGAGCTCCGCGTCCCCTCGCACCGCGGGCGTCGCAGAGCGGTTTCTCGCGGGACTCGCCGCGCCGACACCGGAGCTTCCGCCGGACAGCGGCTACGCGGCGCTCGAACGACGGGTCGCCGCCTGGGTCGACGGCGGGCTCGCGCGCCGGTCGCGCGCGCCGTGGAACCTCGGCCTGCGGCTCGACGAGCTGGACGCCGTGTCCGCGACCGACGGGCCGTCGGTCGTGCTCGAGCTCTGGCTCGAGGCCGCCGACGACCCGACACTCGCCCTTCCGGCGGAGCTGCTCGAGACCGGTGCCGACGAGGTCTTCGGCTTCCTCCGCGACAGCGATCCGCGCCGCGCGCTCGACCGGCGGCTCGAGACGATCGCGCCGATCCTCGCGGACGCAGGCATCGTGCTCGGCGGCGATCCGCCGACACGCGCCCCGCTGGACGCCGAGCAGGTCCGCGCGTTCCTCCGCGACTCGATGCCCAGACTCGAGGCGCTCGGCGTCCCGCTGCGCCTGCCGCGCGAGTGGGTCTCTTCGTCGAGCCGTGTCCGCGTCAACCTCGTCGCGTCGGGCCCTGCCGCGGTCTCGAGCGGTCTCCTGACCAGCGACGCGATCGCGTCGTTCGACTGGCGGCTCGCGATCGGCGACGTCGAGCTCACCGAGGACGAGCTGCGCGAGCTGGCCGCGGCGAAGGAGCCGCTGATCCGCCTTCGCGGCAAGTGGCACGCGCTGCGTGCAAGCGACGTGGAGCGAGCGCTCCGATTCCTCGAGGGCCGGGGCAGGTCGGCCGGCGTCGTCGAGCTCGTCCGCGCCGTGTCCGGCCTCGAGACGGACGACGCAGGCGTCGAGCTCGGCGAGGTCAGGCTGGACGCCTCGCTGGAAAACCTGCTCGCGGGGGCCGAGGAGCGCCGCTACGAGCCGCTCGCGACCCCGTCCGGGATGCGGCACGACC
>Ga0207648_10004148_pt1 | contig 14993 bp, 12 predicted proteins | sample KBSMisM32_FD_184310 | JGI IMG/M metagenome (GOLD analysis project Ga0207648, IMG submission 184310) | Miscanthus rhizosphere microbial communities from Kellogg Biological Station, Michigan, USA - KBS Miscanthus M3-2 (SPAdes) (version 2) | ecosystem: Host-associated > Plants > Roots >...
CATCGTCGCCGAAGCACTCCTCGGCGATCTTCGAGCCCTCCCACAACGCGATGGCGTCGGGCAGGTTCCACGGGATGCGACCGATGTCGGTGGCCTCGTAGCCGTTGCCTTCGTACGCGTCGCCGAGCTTCAGCTCGTTGCGGATTCCGTACAGGCCGCCGGCGATCTGGCCGGCGAAGGCGAAGTAGCTGTTGGCATCGCTGCCGGGGATCCGGCACTCGACGCGACAGCCCTTGCCGTGGCCCACCTTGCGGAAGCCGAGCGTACGGTTGTCGACGCCCCACCCGATCCCGGTCGGCGCCCATGACCCGGGCTGGAAGCGCTTGTAGCTGTTGACCGTCGGCGCCCACAGCAGGCTGAACTCCTGCGCCGTGGCGATCAGCCCGGCGAGATACTGCTGGAAGGTCTCGCTCATGCCGTGCGGGCCGTGGTGATCGTCGAACAGCGCCTTCTTGCCGTCGAGTGACCACAGGCTGGAGTGCACATGGCACGACGAGCCCGTATCGCTGAAGTCGTACTTCGCCATGAAGCTGATCGAGCGGCCGTTGAGATGGGCGATCTCCTTGGCCGCGGTGCGGTACACGCTGTTGCGGTCGGCCATCTCGACCGCTGTCGTGTAGTCGAGGTTCATCTCGTGCTGACCGCGGCCGGCTTCTCCTTTGGAGAACTCAACCGGCACACCCGCGGCCTCCAATCCACGGCGGATCTTCCCCAGGATGTACTCGTCCTTCGTGGTCTGCAGGATGTGGTAGTCCTCGAGCCACGGCGAGTGCGGCCGCAGGTCGCGATAGCCCTTGGCGTAGGCCTCGTCGTAGGTGTCGTGGAAGAGATAGAACTCGATCTCGCTGGCCACCATCGGCAAGAAGCCCAGGGCCGCGGCGGCCTCCTCCTGCCGCCGCAGAACGGTCCGCGGGGCGACTTCGACGAGCTCACCGGTGTCGACGTCGAACAGGTCGCACATGATCATCGCGGTCTTGTCGACCCACGGGATCCTTCGGATCGTGTCCCAATCGGCGCGCGCCAACATGTCGCCGTAGCCCTGCTCGTAACTGGCGAAGCGATAGCCCGGCACCGGGTTGTTGTCCATGTCGCAGGCGATGAGATAGTCGCAGTTCTCGGTGCCGCCCTCGGCCACCGACTCGAGGAAGAACCGTCCCGTTGTCCGCTTTCCCGTCAACCTTCCCTGCAGATCCGGGAAGACCATGAGCACCGTGTCGATCTCACCGCCGCGAATGTCGCGCTCGAGTTGGTCACGGCTCACTTCGGTTCTTCCACCAGTCATGGCGGTGCACTGTAGTTACGATCGGATGATGCCCCGAGACGGAGACCCGACGATCGCCCAGCACATCCTCGACGGCATGCGAGCGACCGGCATCCGTCAGCTGTTCTGTCTTCCCGGCGTGCAGAACGACCCGTTCTTCGACGCGCTCGTCGACGCGCGCGACTGGCTGGACGTGATCGTCACGCGTCACGAGCAGGGTTGCGCGTACATGGCGATGGGCGCCGCGCAGGCAACGGGACGACCCACGGCGATGTGCGTGGTGCCGGGTCCGGGTCTGTTGAACGCCGCTGCTGGTTTGTCCAGCGCGTGTGGTGCGGGGGCGCGGGTGCTGGCGATCGTCGGCCAGATCCACTCGCCACTCCTCGGTCGTGGCTTTCGGGTGCTGCACGAACTCGACGATCAACCGGCCGTGCTACGCCAGGTCACCAAACACGCGGCGATCATCCGCGATGCCGACAACGCTGCCGAGCAGATTCAAGAGGCGTTCGACGAACTCGTATCCGGCACGCCGCGCCCGGTCGCCATCGAGGTCCCGGCCGACCTGTGGGCCAAGTCGGCACCGGGCACCGTCGGTGCCGGCACGCGCACAACGCCAACCATCGATCCCGACGCCGTCGACCGTGCCGCCGGCAAGTTGCGTGCCGCGAAGAACCCGTTGATCTGGGTCGGCACCGGCGCGCAGGACGCGTCCGACTCGGTTCGCCTCCTGGCCGACAGGTTGCAGGCGCCGGTGTCGACGAGACGGATGGGTCACGGTGTGCTCGACGAGACCGACCCCCTCTTCGTGCCGATCGGACTCGCCCACCGGATGTGGGCCGACGTCGATCTCGTTCTCGGCATCGGGTCGCGCATCGAGTTTCCACTGTTGCAGTGGGGCAGCGAGGGCCTCGACCTCATCCAGATCAACACCGACGCAGACGAGCTCGACCGGCACGGGCTCGGCGCGCTCGGAATCCACGGCGACGCCGCCGAAGTCGTCCCGATGCTCGTCGATCGTCTGCACGACTTCCAGCGTCCCGATCGACGCGACGAGCTCGGCGCGCAGCGTCGTGAGTTCTTCGACGACATCGGCCACCTCGAACCACAACTGTCGTATCTCGCCGCTGTCCGCGACGCGCTGCCGGCTGACGGGATCCTCGTCGAGGACGCGACGCAGATGACGTTCGTCGCCCACTTCGCCTACCAGTTCCGCCAACCACGCACGTATCTGTCGACCGGCTTCGCCGGCACGCTCGGCTCCGGCGTCGCTGCGGCAATCGGCGCCAAGGCCGGCGCACCGGAACGCGTCGTGGTTGCCTTGACCGGCGACGGCGGATTCTTGTTCACGGCGACCGAGCTGGCGACCGCAGTGCAACACGACATCGCCGCGATCGTCGTCGTGTTCAACGACAACGCCTACGGCAACGTGAAGCGGATACAGCAGGAGCGGTTCGGCATCGAACGGACGATCGCGTCGACGTTGGTGAACCCCGACATCGTCGCGTTGGCGGAGAGCTTCGGCTGCCTCGGTCTCAGAGCGACCGATCCGCACGAGCTCGGCGACGCGCTCCGTACGGCGATGGACAGCGGTCGCCCGACGGTGATCGAGGTGCCGGTGGGTGAGGTGCCCTCGCCGTGGCCGTTCCTGGTGATGCCTCGCGTGCGCTGACGCGTAGTACAAGTGGTTGAGCGGTGGTTCAGGTCGGCGAGTGGGCGACGGGTATCGGGCGGTCGGACAGTTGCAGCCAGCGGGAATCGAATCGTTCGCCGGTGGGATGTTTGTAGCACTTGCCAGGCGGTGGGCCCGGTGGTGGGCCGGTCGGCGGGTTGGGAATCCCAGCTTCGGGAATCAGCCGGCCGTGACGGTCGTAGAACTTCAGGTCGCCGGGGATGTCGGCGTTGCCGTGCATGGTGAACTCGCCGCGGTGATGGGCGTCGTGATCGTGGGGGCACAACGCGGCGAGGTTGTACGTCTCGGTAGGGCCGGCCGGGAAGGGTTCGATGTGGTGGACCTCGAGATGGGTGGTCGCGTTGCAGCCTGGGCATCGACACGTGCGGTCGCGGTCCAACACCATCCGGCGCGTGTGAGGCGGCACGATGTAGATCGTGCGGCCGACATTGATCGGCTTTCCGTCGGTCATCCACAGCGGGCGGACGACACCGTCGCACAGCAACGCGTCGCGCAGTGACGGCGGCAACGCGGCCCCACCGTTGAACCAGGCGTCGACGGGTCCGCCGCCGGCGTCGGTGTCGAGATGCCAGTAGACCCGGAAACGGTCGCGTCGCGACGCACTCGTGACCGTGCCCATCGAGCGGTTGCACACCTCGACGAGCGCTTCGACCCACGTGACGTTCGCGTTGCCCGCCTGGAACAGCGCGTCGCGAGCCTCCTTGACGGCCGTTTCGATCAGTTCGCCATGATGCGACGGCGCGTTGACATACATCGAGAACCGGCCGGGATCGTTGAACGACATCGACACACAATCGCGAGGGTCACCACTACCTTCGGCGGCGACCGGCACCGCCACCGGATCGGGTTCGGCAGCAGTGTCGTACACGTACGTCGACAGCACGTGTCGAAGCTGGGTGACCGTGGCCGACTTGGCCAGCGCACAGACCTCGGCATCGTTGTGCGCCGGGACGTGCTTGACGACAGCGGCCACTTGATCGACCGACAACTCGCCGTCGGCAAACGCGGCGAAGGTCACCGGAAGCTCGGCCTTGCGGCGAGCAGCATCGACCAGTTGGCGGGCATGCGACGGTGAAAGACCCGCCTGCCACGACAGCCAATGCTCCGGTGAACGCAGACCCCATTGCATCCACAAGTCGCCTTCGAGGGCCTCGACGATCGAGTCGACCAGTTGTGCGTGCAACACATTCAAGTGGCCGCAGAGGTCAGCGATGCGGGTCTGCAAACAAACCGCGGCGCCGTCGTCCATGACCGTAATCGTACATATGTTCGATCAGGAAATCAAGTCAAAAATCAAATCAAGACAGGGGTCAGGTCCGCAGGTGCCTTCGATTCGGATCGCAATCGGTCCTGTGGCGACGGATCGCATGGGACGAGGTGTCGGGCGCCCGGGGCCGTCAGTCGCTACCGCCCTTGCACAAACTCAACCGTGAGGGCAATATGCGTGCGCCTGATCGCACATACGCGTCGGCGGAGGGGAGCGGGGATGGGAGTCGTTCGGTTCGATCCGTTCGACGGTGCACTGGGACTGTCACTTGCGACACGCGTGGGGTCGCTCGTCTACACGTCAGGCATGGTCGGAGTTGACGCAACGACCCTTGCAGCGCCAGAGGACCTGGAAGCTGAGATTCGTCTTGCCTTCAGCAACCTGTCGGGCATTCTCGAAAGTATGGGAACGTCCTTTGATCATGTACTGGAACAGACCAACTTCCTGGTTGGGGATCCGGAGGTGGTGTATCCAGTGTTTCAGAAGGTCAGGACCGAGGTCTTCGCTGGACGTCTGCCTGCGAGCACGAGTGTGTTCGTACAAGCATTGGTGTCACCGGAGTTCCACTGCGAAGTGAAGCTCGTAGCAGCTGTACCGGACTGAGTAGCGTCGTCGCGCGCTGACGTGCGACGCGATGGTCAGGCCTTCTTCTTGGCTTCCTTGGCCGGCTTCAGCACACCCTTGGCGAGCGCTTCGTCGAGGTACTTCTCGGCGTCTTCCGCGCTGACCTTCAACGCCGGGGCGATCTCGCTGATGAGGTTGATGCGGGCCCGGTCGTACATCGTGCGCTCGGCCGCCGACAGCGACGCGTCACGATTGCGAGCGGCGAGGTTCCGGACGACTTCGGCGACCTGGTACACGTCGCCGCTCTTCAACTTCTCCTGGTGGTTCTTGAACCGCCGGCTCCAGTTGGAGGGCACGCGGGGATCCGGCTTCGACAGCACCGACACCAGATCTTCCAGTTCGTCGGCGTTGACCGGCGGACGCACACCGACCTCGTCGGTCTTCAACGTCGGGACCGAGAGGGTCATCTCGTTGATCACCGTGCGCAGGATCAAGTACTCCTGCGTGGAGCCGAACGCTTCCATCTTCTTGGTGCCCTGCACGATGCACGCGCCGTGCTGGGGATAAATGACGGTGTCGCCCTTTTTGAACTTCACACACGACCTCGAACGCTCGAAATGCAGACTTGTTCAGGGTAGGGCGTGATCGGCCGAATCCCTACCCGCCGGCCACCTCGTAGAGCTGAAGTCGCGGCGGATTCAGCGGCGACAGTTCGAGGTCGAACAGCCGCTCGGTGCCGTCGGCGTGACGGAGTGTGGCGCGGCCGCGCATCGGGGTGATTGCCGCGATCGATTCGACTGCGACACTGCCGTGACTCCGGCTGAGCTCGACAGCTTGGCGGGCACGTCGCGCCAACGACTCGTCGAGCGCGACGTTGTCGGCGAAGAGATCGTTGGCCGCCGCGTCGGTCCAGTCGGACAACAGCACCGCCAGCCGTTGGGCGGCATCGAGCAGCGCGGTACTGGCATGGACGGTCGCGGTGGGCACGAGACCGTGCTCGTCGAGCAGCTCGAGCATCCTCCGGGCCATCATCGACATCGGTACGTAGGTCGCGTTGCCGAGCGCGATCACGCCGACACGGCTGTCCGGCAACCAGCGCATGTTCGATCCGTAGCCCGGCAGGCCTCCCGAATGGGCGACGAAGTGACCGAACCGGGTGTCGTGGGTGACGAACAACCCGAAGCCGTACCCGCCACCGTCGATGCGGACCGGCGTGGCTTCGTCACCCTCGCCGCGAGCCAGCGTGTGCGTCGTCGGAAACGACCGCTGCACCTGCTGCATCTCGCGGCGCGACGCTCGGCACAACGGACCCTCGTCGACATCGTCACGTGGTGGGAACGCGTCCGCGAACCAGGCCACCCAGCGGGCGAGATCGGCGACGCACGACCACAGCCCGCCCATCGGCGCGATCGCCCCGTCAGCGAGCGGCGCGAGGTCCGGCACACGCGTCTCGTCGACGACGTCGTACGGCCGCGCCCAGTCGTCGTGTCCCGGCTGCACCCACGTAGTGCGAGTCATGCCCAACGGCCGGAGAAGGTTGTCGGTGATGAACTCCTGGGCACTCGAACCGGATGCGTGCCGGATGATCCGGCCCAACATCGCAAAGCCCATGTTCGAGTACTCGCCGTTCGTTTGCGGCGCCCACGCGAACGTCAGACCGCTCGACACGATCGAGTCGAGTTCGTCGTCGCTGAAGTCGAGATGACGATCCGCCCACGCGTCGTCAGTCGCCATTCCCCCTGCCATCGACAGCAGATGGCGGATCGTGATCCGTGGCGAGTCGCGTGTCGGCGGCACGAGGTTGGCGAACTCCGGAGCGACGTCGGCGACGGCGTCGTCGAGGTGTAGCAGCCCGCGATCGCGAAGAATCAGGATCGACGCCGCGGTGAAGCTCTTGGTCATCGACGCGATGCGGAACACCGTCTGCTCGGTGGGAAGCGGGTCGGGCTCGGCGGCGTGCGCGCCCGCCAGCACGAGGTCGCCGTCGGCCACCACACCCCACGAAATCGAACACTGCCGCTGCGTCGATCGCAGCGCAACGAGGCGTTCGATATCGGTGCGCGCGACGGCAAACGAGTCAGCGTCCATTGCGATCGCAACGTAGCCGACCGTCGTGTATCCGTGGGCCGTCTTGTGGGTCTGGTGAGTGTGATCACTGCACTCGGATGGCTCGGGGCCCTGTTGGCGCTCGCCGCGTACGCGCAGACGGGCACCGCACGGTTTCGTCAGATCGCGCTGCTGTCGAGCGTGGCGCTGCTGACGTTCAACGTGCTGCTCGGAATCTGGTCGAACGTCGCGCTCGAAGCCACGCTTGGCGCGGTCAACGTCGTGCGGCTGGTGCAACTGCGCTCGCGACCGACGCCGCCGACGGCGATGGCGCCCCCGGAGAGAATCGAACTCCCAACCTACGGGGTAGAAACCCGCTGCTCTATCCGTTGAGCTACGGGGGCGTAGCGGGAAGCCTATTCGGCGGCAACCAGATGACGGCGGAGGTAATCGAGGGCCGTGATCACGCTCATCTGGCGCATCTGCTCGCGCTGACCGGGCAGCCGAAAGACATGGGTGGCCACCGTCGTCCCGTCGTCGACGCCGACGCACAGCGTGCCGACCGGCATGCCATCCTGCTCGGCCGGCCCGGCCACTCCGGTCAATGCCAGACCCACATCGGCTCCCAACACGCGCCGAGCGCCACTGGCCATCGCCGCTGCCGCGGATTCGCTGACCACCGGCCCCTCGGGGACGTCCAGGAGATCGAACTTCACGTCGCTCGCGTACGAGACGATGCATCCGCGCAGCACGTCGCTGGCCCCCGGCACAGCGGTGAGGCGACCGGCGACCAGGCCGCCGGTGACCGATTCGGCCAGACCGAGCGTGAGCCCGCGCGCTCGCATCAAGGCCAGCACCGCGGACTCCATGGTCTCGTCGTCGACGGCGAAGACGTGCTCGCCGACGACGAGGCGCACCTCGGCATCCCACTTGTCGAGCAGCGCCTCGGCGGCTTCGCGCGTTGGTGCCTTCGCCGTCAACCGCACCTTCAAACCCTCCCAACCACTGGCGAGGAATGCCAACGTCGGGTTGCCGGCTTCGTCGAGCCTGGCGATCAATGGGTCGAGTCGCTCGTTGAGCCCGCTCTCGCTCTCCCCCCACGTTCGCAGAGTGCGGCTGGCGATCACCCCGGTGTCGCCCGACCGCCGGCGGAGATCGGGCAACACCGCGCGCTCGACCATCTCCTTCATCTCGTGCGGCACACCGGGAACGGCGTACATCACCTTCTCCACACCGTCGACGACCACGGGGCAGATCAACCCAGGAGCGGTGCCACGTGTCTGTGGGATCACTTCGGCCCCGACCGGCACCATGGCTTGGCGGAGGTTGTTGGCGGCCATGTACCGGCCACGCGATTCGAACATCCCGGTGATCACCGCGGCCACATCGTCGTCGAGCACGAGTTGCACGCCCATCACCTCGGCGATGGCTTCACGTGTCAGGTCGTCGTGAGTCGGCCCGAGACCTCCGCACACGATCACCGCGTCGGCGGCCGCCAACGTGCTGCGAAGCGACGCCACGACGCGGCCGAGGTTGTCGCCGACCTTCACCTGCAACAGGGAATCGATTCCGTTGGCAGCGAGGTGCTCACCGAGCCACGCGCTGTTGGTGTCGACGATCTGCCCGAGCAGCAGTTCGGTACCGACCGCGACGACGTCACATCGCATTGGCGGTGACCCTCGGTCGACGAGCACGCCACATGTATTGACCACCGCTGATGAGCGCCAGCGCGACGGACACCCACAACAAGCTGTTCCACAGCCACTTGGCGTCGAGCGCGGTCAGCGGGGCGAGCGCGAAGCCCACCGACAGTTGTTGCGTCAGGGTCTTGATCTTGGCGATCCTGCTGGCGGGAACGCTGACACCCTTGGCGCCGACGAACGTGCGGTACAGGCTGATCGCCAACTCGCGGGCGGCGATGATCACGACCGGCACGACCGAGAAGACGCCGCTGCTGACGAGGAAGATCATCGCTCCGAGGATCAGCACCTTGTCGGCCAGCGGGTCGAGAAAAGCGCCGACATTCGTCGACGCGCCATGGCGGCGGGCGAGGTAGCCGTCGATCCCGTCCGTGCAGCACAAGAGGAACCACAAGGCGAATGCCGGCCACGCCCCACCCGGCTCGTCGGGGATCAGTACGAACATGAACGGAGCGATCAACAGCCGCGCCACCGTGACCAGATTTGCCCAGGTCTTGACGGCGGAGGGATCGACCGGCATCAGATCGATTGTGCCACGAGGTCGGGGCCCATCGCGTCCACGATCTCCACCGTGTGGAAGGCCCCGACATCGAGATCTCCGTGCACCTCGATGATCCCGTCGATCTCGGGAGCCTCCCGCGTGCTGCGGGCCACACCGGGCTCGTCGACGAGCACGGTCACCCTCTCGCCGATCAACGCGTCGCGCTTGCGGGCGGTGATCTCGTCCTGCAGTTCGCGCAACTCCGCGAGCCGTTCGTTCATCAAGCCGCCGTCGACGACACCGTCGAGTCCCGCGGCGTACGTGCCCTCTTCGGCGCTGTACCGGAAGAACCCGCACCAGTCCAACTGGGCCTGCTCGACGAAGCGCAGAAGTTGGTCGTGGTCCTCCTCGGTCTCCCCCGGATAGCCGACGATGAAGTTGCTGCGGAACGCGGCATCGGCCTGGCGGGCCCGGATGTCGTCGATGCGCCGCAGGAACCGGTCACCGTCACCCCACCGACGCATGCGACGCAGCAGCGGCTTGCTGACGTGCTGCAGCGAGAGGTCGAAGTAGGCCACGCCGGTCGACAGGATCGCGTCGATCAACTCGTCGGAGAGGTCGCTCGGATAGAGGTACAGCAGGCGGGTCCACGGTGCCACCGCGCTGACCGCCTTGACCAGCGGCACGATGGAACCGGCGCCCATCTCGTCGGGACGGTCCTTGCCGTAGCTCGCCAGGTCCTGAGCGACCAGCACGATCTCCTGAGCCTCGAGTTGTTCGACCTCGTCGAGGATCGACGAGACGTCGCGGCTGCGCTGCGGACCTCGGAACGACGGGATCGCGCAGAATCCGCAACTGCGATCGCAGCCTTCGGCGATCTTGATGTACGCCCACGGGCTCGCCGACTTCGGCCGCGGCAGGTTCAACAGGTCGAGCATCGGGATCGGCGTGGTGCTGACCTCCAAGGGCTTGCGGCCGAGGCTGATCGGCACTCCGAATCCGGCGACCTGATCGACCTCGGGCAGAGCGGTCGCCAGTTCGTCGCCGTACCGCTCGGCCATGCAACCGGTGACGACGAGGCGGGCACCGCTCTTGCGCTGATCCTCCAACGTCAGGATCGTGTCGATCGACTCCTTGCGAGCCTCGTCGATGAAGGCGCAGGTGTTGACGACGACGAGATCGGCAAGGGCGACGTCATCGGTGGGCGTCATCCCGTCGGCCAGCAGTGTGCCGATCAGCTTGTCGCTGTCGACCTGGTTCTTCGGACAGCCCAACGTCTCGACGTAAAACCGCTGTGCCACGACCGATCAGGCTACCGACGCATCCTGAAGTGCAGTCAGAGGTAGTTGAGGCGCAGGCCACGGTTCGGCCAACGCGTGTGCAACAGCTTCCCGGTCGCCGAGGCGGTGATGTAGGCGTCGCGATACTCGCCGGTGCCATCGGAGTCGCCGAAGCAGATGTTCGTCGTCAGCAGATCGCCGGTCGGGATGTGGCTGAGGGACGAGCCGTCGGCCGAAATCACCGTGATTCCACCGTTGACCAACGTGGCGACACAGACGTTGCCGTCGCCGTCGACACCCAACGAGTCCAGCAACTGATAACCGGGCAGCCCGGCCAGGCACACCGACGGGTCGAGCGGAATCGCCGGCGCGAGTTGACCGGGCGAGGCGATGGTGCGCTGGAACACGCGACCGTTGAAGGTCTCCGCCCAGTACAGCTTCGAGCCGTCGGGCGACAGGCCGATGCCGTTCGGAGCTTCCGTCGGATGGACCTGTTCGCTGATGTGGCTGCCGTCGGCCTTGGCGTAGTAGATGCTGGTGAGATCGCTGGTGCGAGCCGCGCCGTCGCGGATTCCGTGGTCGGTGAACCAGAACCCGCCGTCGGAGTCGAAGACGAGGTCGTTGGGTGCCCGCAGCGGGCGGCCGTCGCACTCCGTGTACAGGTCGGTGACCGCGCCGCTCGACAGGTCGACCTTCTGGATCCGCCCGCCGATGTACTGGCCCGGATCGAACGGACCCGGCAATAGCCACTCGCCGAGTTCGAGCGGCGTGAAGCACCCGCCGTTGTTGCACAGGTACACCGCTCCGTCCGGGCCGATCGCCGCGCCGTTGGGCCCGCCGGCGATCTCGGCGATCGTCTCCTTCGAGCCGTCGGGCTGCACCCGCGTCAGCCGTTTGCCCAACATCTCGACGAGGATGACCGAGCCGTCCGGCATGGCGACGGGACCTTCCGGGAAGCGCAGGCCGGTGGTGATCTCTCTGATGTCGGGCACCGCTGGATTGTGTCAGGTGCCGCACCGGCCGCAACGAGCCGAGTTACGCCTCGCGTTTGCGGTAGGCGTCTTGCAACAACTCGTACTCCTCGACGGTCATCAACACCGCGCGTGCCTTGGAACCCTCGCTCGGCCCGACGACGCCGGCCTGCTCGAGCAGGTCCATGATTCGACCGGCGCGGGCGAACCCGACCTTCAACTTGCGTTGCAGCATCGACGTCGAGCCGAGTTGGTTGCGCACCACCAACTCCATCGCCTGACGCAACAGCGTCTCGTCCTCGTCGTCGTCGCCGCCGGCGGGGCTGAACATGCCTCCCCCACCGCCGCCGTCTTCCTCACCTTCCACGCCGCTGACGTACACGACCTCGGGTGCCTGGCGCCGCCAGTGGGCGACCACCTTGCGCACCTCTTCCTCGCTGACGAACGAGCCCTGGATTCGCTGCGACACGTTGGAGTTGCCGGGCAGCAACAACATGTCGCCCTTGCCGACCAACTTCTCGGCGCCTGGTTGATCGAGGATGACGCGGCTGTCGGTGAGGCTGTTGACGGCATATGCGGCGCGGGCCGGGATGTTGGCCTTGATGACGCCGGTGATGACGTTGACCGACGGCCGCTGTGTGGCCACGATGAGGTGCACGCCGACCGCGCGGGCCTTCTGGGCGATACGAGTGATGCTCTCCTCGACGTCGCGCGCCGCGACCATCATCAAGTCGTTGAGCTCGTCGACGATGATGACGATGTAGGGCAATCGCTCGAACTGCCGATCGGAACCCGGGTCGGGACGCAACTCGCCACGGTCGAACGCGGCGTTGTACCCGGTGATGTCGCGGAAGCCGACCTCGAACAGCAGGTCGTACCGGCGTTCCATCTCCTTCACCGCCCATCCGAGCGCGTTGGCAGCCTTCTTGGGGTTGGTGACCGGTTGGGTGAGCAGATGCGGCAGCCGGTTGTACTGCCCCATCTCCACCTGCTTCGGATCTATGAGGATGAGCCGCACCTGATCGGGCGTGCTGCGCATGAGGATGGAGGTGAGGATGCAGTTCAACCCGCTCGACTTGCCCGCGCCCGTGGTGCCGGCGATCAGCAGGTGCGGGGTCGTGGCCAGGTTGAGGAACACCGATCGACCGGCGATGTCCTTTCCGATCGCGACGTCGAGTGGATGCGTCGCCGTCTTGGCCTCGGGCGACGCCATGATGTCGCCGAGGCTGACCAGTTGGCGGGTGTGATTCGGGACCTCGACGCCGATCGCCGTACGACCGGGGATCGGAGCGAGGATGCGCACGTCGGTTGCCGCCATCGCATAGGCGATGTCGCGGTTGAGGCTGGTGACCCTGGCGACCTTGACGCCTGACCCGAGCTCGAGCTCGTATCTGGTGACCGTCGGCCCGACCGTCTGACCGAGCAACTTCGTCTCGACACCGTGCGACGTCAGCGCGTCGACGAGCGTTCGACCGCGCGCCTCGACCTCGGTCTTGTTGACGGCGTGCTGCGCCGACCGGTTGAGATAGTTGGCAGGCGGCAGCGTCCACTGACCGCGCTCGGCGCCGGGCCCGAGATCGAGCTCGGACTGCTCGACGAGACCCGGGTCGGGCGGTGGAAGAGGCCGGGGCGAACGCGGCTTTCGAGCTTTCGGGCTGTCGTCCCAGTCGTCGTCGAGCGCGGCGTCGTACAGCACCGGCGCAGGCAGCTCGCCGGAACCCTCGCGATCGCTCTTCAACGTCGAGATGTTGCCGAACGCCGTTCGCGCCCTGCGCCCGATGGGCACCGCCACCGCGCCGACACCCTTGCCGGTGTTCGACAGCAGGTTGCGAAGAGATGCGCCGGTCAGCAACAGGGCGCCGCCCACACAGCACGCGACCAGCACGACGATGGCCCCACCGGAGGCGATGAGGCTGCGCAATGGCTCGCCGACCAACGCACCGACCCACCCGCCGGCACTTCCCAGCGTGTCGAAGTCGGCCATGATCTTGTCGGGGCCGCGCACGACGTGCAGCAGGCCCAACAAGGCGAGGCTCAACAAGCCCCACCCGATCGCCAGTCGGAAGCGATGGAGGCTCTGCCCCTTGTGCACCAGGGCGATGCCGATGGAGATCAGCGCGATCGGCACGAGGAACCGGCCGAGCCCGGTGAACCAGCCGACCAGCGTTTCGACACCGCGGCCGACCGGACCGGCCAGGTCGAGGTAGATCGCCATGCCGAGCAGGACGCCGGAGACGATGAAACCGATGCCCGCGAACTCGTGCTCGCGACCCTCGATGGCCTGGCGCAGCTCGCTCGACGCCTGGCCGCGGCGTGACGACGGGGAGGCGGCCGCGGCAGCCGGCTTGGCCGGCGGTCGCTTGGCAGTGGTCGTCGCCTTCGACCGTTTCTTGGGCTGGCCCCAGGTCGTCATAGAGATTCCCACGGTACCAAGGGGGTGTTACCGAAGCGGGGCAAGTCGATCCGCACCGGTCAGTTCGGGTTGACCGACTGCACCGCACCGTCGGGCCCGACGACCACCACGAGCTGGCCGCCCTGGGGCGAGGTGGCGGCCACGCTGTACTGGACGATGCCGCCTTCTCCGCCTTCGATGAAGAACAGATCGAGGCTCGCCTGCGGGAGTCGGGTCTCGACCTGCGACAGGACCTTGTCGGGATCGAAGTCGAGGGCCCCGGCGACGAACGTGTGACCATCCGCCGGCGCACCCTCGGCCGACGACAGTTGGCCGTCGAGGTAGACCCACGGCTGGGCGACCTTGCCGTCGTTGAGGGCGACGATCAGGTTGACCAGTTTCGAGGTGGCGTTGATCTCGAAGAACTCCTGGGGCGCTCCCAACTTCGTCTCGAGTGCCGCGACGGCGTCATCGATCTCGCCGACGAGTGGCAGGGCGCGGTCGGCCGGGTCGACCGTGGTCGACGGAGCGGCGACGGAGGTGGCCGCAGGACTCGCGTCACCGGAACAGGCGGACAAGATCAGGACAGCGGCTGCGACACATCGTCGGGTGGCCGAGGCCACGTGTCAGGCCTCCATGACGACGGGCACGATCATCGGCCGTCGTTTGGTGCGCTCGTTGACGAACCGGCCGGCGGCGCGGCGCACTTCGCGCTCCAACGCATCGACGTCGCGCACGCCTGCGGCGAGCGTCGTCTCGACCGCGTCCGACACGGCGTCGCACGCCTCGTCGAGCAGGTCCTCGGCTTCCGGTGCGTACACCCACCCCCGGGTGATGATCTCCGGGCCCACCAACACCTTGCCGGTCTCGATGTCGACGGTGACGACGACCACGACCACACCCTCTTCGGCGAGCACCTTGCGGTCGCGCAACACGCCCTGGCCGACGTCGCCGACGATCCCGTCTACGTAGAGGTAACCGGCGGGGACGCGACCGGTGGCGCTGAGGCCGTCGTCGTCGAGCGTGAGGACGTCTCCGTCCTCGCACACCAGCACGTGATCGCGAGGTACACCCATCGCGTAGCCGAGCTTGGCGTTGGCGACCATGTGCCGGTACTCGCCGTGGATCGGAACGAAGAAGTCGGGGCGCGTCAGCGAGAGGTAGGTCTTGAGTTCGTCGGCCTGAGCGTGACCCGTGGCATGCACGTCGGCCACACCGGAGTGGATGACTTGTGCACCCGCGCGCAACAACCCGTCGATCACCCGGTTGACGTTGCTCTCGTTGCCGGGGATGGCATGGCTCGACAGGATCACGGTGTCGGTCTCGCCGGTCTTGACCCAC
>Ga0207648_10004151_pt1 | contig 14982 bp, 9 predicted proteins | sample KBSMisM32_FD_184310 | JGI IMG/M metagenome (GOLD analysis project Ga0207648, IMG submission 184310) | Miscanthus rhizosphere microbial communities from Kellogg Biological Station, Michigan, USA - KBS Miscanthus M3-2 (SPAdes) (version 2) | ecosystem: Host-associated > Plants > Roots > Rhizosphere...
CTCGTCCACCGCGATCGCCGCCATCGCCCGGCGCACGACCGGGTCGGTCGCGCGCGCCGCCTGATGCGCCGCCACCACCGCGCCGTACGCCTCGCGCACACACCCCTCGACGGCGTTCTCGATCGCGACGGCCTCGAGCGAGCGCACCTCCTGCTCCGGGACAGCCGGGCGCGGAACGCGGGCGCCGAACCGCCGCGCCAGCGCCGCCACCACGCGCGCATGGCGCCGTTCGTCGGCGCGCGCGCGCGTGGCCTCCACCGCCAGCGTCTCCGGCGCGCCGTGCGCGCGCAGCTCGCGCGCCAGCCGCTGGAACGCGGGCACCGACGCCGCCTCCAGCTGGGCCAGCTGCGCGAAGAGCTCGCCGGCGCCGCGCGCGCCGGCCGGCGCGACCACCAGACCTTCGGGCCGCCGCCCGCCCGGACAGTAACTCGACCAGGTGGCATGTACCTCGGCGTATTCGCCGTTGCTCGCGTGCAGCTCGCAATGCTTGATCGGCCCTTCTCTGAAGCTCGTGGCGCCGCCGTCCGGGAGACCCGAGAGGTGCTCGCACAGCGGCATGCAGTCTTTCCGCGCGGGGTCCTGGCACGCCTCCAACAACGTGCGCGTCTCGTCGTCGGGCTGGCGGATCAGATAGACGGTGTCCACGTCCGGACAGGCGCACCCCGCGAGCGCGCCCGGCAAACCGATCAGCGGCCAGGTCACCGCCAGCCGGCGGATGACCGCGCGCAGCAGCTCGAACTTTCTCTCGACCGTCGCGTCGCGCAGCATGTCCGCCACGGTAGCAAGCTGCGAGCCACGCCGAAAGTTCCACGCGCGCCGCAACCGCGACGCGTGCAATCACGATCGAAATGTCGCGGTGGATACGGGATTCCCAGCTGTCTGACGCGAGCGAGATCCGAGGTTAGAGCAGGCTCTTGAAGCTCTTGAAGAACTCCCAGAAACCGGGCACCGCGCGGCCGCTCTGGGCATCGTGGAAGGATCCCTCGCTGGTACAGAACACGATCGGGTAGTCGGGCAGACATGACGTGTACTTGACGCACTCGAAGTTCGCCGTGGATGGCACGCCTGTGATCATGTAGGGCGCCTGCGGCGCCGTGTCCTTGTCGCCCTGGCACTCGTTGAGGCGCAGGAGCCGATTCGCCGCCGCGACCGATCCCGAGTACGGGTTCGACGTGTCGCTGGCGTCGTGGATCAGGAACGCCGCGATCGGATGGTCGACGCAGACCTTCGCGCCGTTGTAGATGGCGGGCGGCAACCCGCCGGTGACGCTGCCCTGCGCGCGCAGCACGTCGGGGAACTGGCAACCCATCTGGTGCGCCATCCACCCGCCGCTGGAATAACCGGCGTAGAACTGCAGGCTGGTGTCGACGCAGTAGTCGTTCTCGATCTGCTTGTGCAGCCGATCGAAGTAGCCGTATTCGGCCGAATCCGGCGACGGCGAGCCAGCCCCGTCGTCGAAGCAGAAGTGACACAGGGGGCTGCTGCTCGTCCCGCCGTCGGCGGTGCGCGGGTCGATGCAGTTCGCGGCGTTGTACTCGGCCTTGTTGTAGAAGCCCTGCTCCATCGCGACGAGGATCGCGTCGGGATCGGACGCCGCTTCCAGCGGGTAGACCTTGCTCGCGCCCACCAGGTCCTGGGGCGGACCGCAGCCGGGACCGAGATAGACCGTCCGGTACGGTTTGGCTGGATCGTAATTTGGCGGCAGCCGCACGTAGTACAGGCGATCGCTCTGCGTCTCGCAGTCGACCGCCAACGAGAACCGGGCGTACTTCCCCAGCGCCTGCGTGACCGCCTTGCCGCAGCCCGCGCTGGCGACCCAGTTCACCGGCGTGGGCGCCACCGGGCATTTCACGCCGGCGTCGGCGGCCAGACCCTTCTGGCCGACGAAGCCGCGGACCGTCGGACTGGGCGTGCACGCCGCGAAGGCAACAGCCGCGAGCGCGATGCCGGCGGGGCGAATCACGCGCCGTCTCAGACCACGCCGGGGATCAGGTTCGGAATCGGCCCCTTGAAGTCCGGCTCGCCGAACGTGTCCCCCTCGATGCCGAACATCCTCTGGATCGACACGAACAGCTTGTTGTGCGCCATCCCCATCCCGTAGGCCGGCGTGGCGTTGCCCAGGTAATCGAAGTAACGCCCCGTCGGCAGCTGGCCGCCGCAGCTCCCCGCCAGCACCATCGGCACGTTCACGTACGTGTGCTTGCCGCCCTCGCCCAGCTCGTTGGTCCACAGGAACAGCATGTTATCGAGCAGCGACTTGCCGTCGCCCTCGTCGATCGCCTTCAGCTTCCCGAGCATGTAGGCGTACTGCTGCGCGTACCAGGTGTTGACCTTGGTCAGGTCGGAACGGATGGTCATGGCCGTCTCCTGATCGACCTTGGCGGCCATCATGGAGACGTCGACGCTCTCGTTGTGCGTCATCATGTGGTGCTCTTTGGTCCCGATGTACTGCAGCGGCAGCCACTCGTGGATGACGGTGCTCTCGGCGGTCGACCACTGCAAGCTCGCCACCCGCGTCAGATCGCACTGCAGCGCCAGGATCATCAGATCCATCTGCATCTGGCCGATCTCGCGGAAGTTGGTGACGCAGAAGTTCGCCCCCTGCGTCGCGATCACATCCTCGTTGCGCAGATCCTGATCGCGCAGGCACTGTTGCCGCTGCGGCGACACGGGCCGTACCGCGGTGATGCCCTCGCACGCCGACGACGTCGGGTTCGCCATCAGCTTTGTCACGCGCGTCTCGATGTCGCGCACGTTGGTCAGGTGCTGATCCAGCTTGGCGCGATCGTCGTTGCCCAGCTGGCGCTTCAGGTCATCGTAGTCGTCGCTGACGAAGTCGAGCACCGACTTGCGCTTCTGCAGCGCGGCCAGGATCTGTTCCGTCGTCCCGGCCTGCGTGCTGCCGGTCAGGCGCGCGTAGATCTGCACCGGATCGTCGACGGGCTGGATCGGAACGGCGCGCTTGTACTTGTCGTTCGGGTCGACCGGCCCGTAACACATGTGCGTGACAAGCGTCTCCAGGAACGTGTCGGTGCTCTCGACGCCCAGCTCCAGCGACGGCAGCAGCGTCTGGCCGCCGATCGCCGCGGCGATGTGCTGATCGATCGAGGGCCCGCCCGCGGACCCGTCCAGGAAGTGGTTCGCGCGCCCCGCCCCCGCCGGCCCCTTCACCAGGCCGATCGCGGTCAGCATGTGCGTCATGCCCTGGTCGTGCACGTTCGCGATCGGGCCGTACTTGTTCTGCGACGACTCGAAGTTCATGCCGCGCAGGACGACGAGGTCCTGCTTGAACGGTTCCAGCGGCTCCAGGATCGGCGACAGCTGGAAGTCGGTCGGCTCGGCGCGCGGCGCCTGGATGGGCCGCCAGTTCTCTGGAATCGTCCCGCACGGGCTGAAGAAGATCCCGAACCGCTTCGGCGCCGCGACCGACTGCGCGCGGATGCTGCGCGGGCGCATCAGCTCCAGCCAGGGCAGCGCGATGCCGACGCCCAGCGCGCCCTTCAGCAGCGCGCGGCGAGAGAGCTTTCGCGGGATCAGACGCTGGGTCATGTTCGCCTTCTTGCTCATGGCGCACCGTCCCCGGGCGCGAAGTACCGGAACGAGTCGCTGCCCACCACCGCGGCCACCAGGTCGACGATGCGCGTGTTGCGCGAGAAGCGCGTCTTCATCCAGTCGATGTAGCTCGCGCTGGGATCCAGCGTCCCGTCCACGAACCGCGTCCACTCCTTGATGTAGCAAGCGCGGGCTTCAGGCATGTCGGCCAGCAGCTTCGCCATCCCGGGGATGCCGTCGAACGGGTGGAAGTCGCCCGCGCCCTCGGTGGCTTCGATCGCCCCGCTGGCGTCGATGGGCATCCCGCGATCCGTGTCGCGCCATTCGCCGATGCCGTCGAAGTGCTCGAACGGCAGGCCGAGCGGATCGAGATACTGATGGCAGTTGTTGCACGCCGCGTTGGTGCGGTGCTCGGTGAACTGATCGCGCGCCGTCTTGCTCAGGTCCAGCGGCTTGAACATCGCGACGATCTCCGGCGACGGTGGGGGCACGTTCCGGCACAGGATCTGGTTGTAGATGAACTTCCCGCGGCGAACCGGGTCGGTGCGATCCTGCTTCGCCATCGTCGCCAGCAGCGACCCCTGCGTCAGCAACCCCATGCGCTGGTTCGAGTCCAGCGGGACGCGAATCCAGGTGCTCCGGTCCACCTCATCGGGCCATGGCACGCCGTAGAAATCGGCCAGCGGCCCGTTGACGTAGGTGTGATCGGCCAGCAACAGCTCCGCGAACGTGCCGCCGTTATCGAACAGCGTCTTGCGCAGGAACTGGTCGGTCTCCTTCGCCATGTAGAACGCCAGCAGCGCGTTGAACTTCGGGTAGGCGTTCATGTCCTTGGCCAGCGACGACGTCGTGTCCGTCCCCAGCCACATGGTGTGGAACTTCACCAGCTGCGTCTGCGCGCGCGGCAACGTCAGCAGGCGTCGCGCCTGCTTGATCACCTCGTCACGCGACGTCAGCAGACCCGCGTCCGCCGCGCCCGCCAGCTCCGCGTCCGGGATCGACCCGGTCAGGAAGTACGACAGCCGCGCGGCCACCTCCCACGACGTCAGCGGGACGACCTGCCCGGGCGGACGCGGGCCGATGCCGATCTCCGGCCGGAACAGGAACTTCGGCGACATCAGCATCGCCTGGATGACCAGCGCCAGACGCCCCGGGTACGCGATGTTCTCCTGGTCGCGCGCCAGCAGCGCCATCAGGCCGTCCTGCTCGGCGCTGGTGAGCGGGCGCCGGTACGCGCGCTTGCCGAGGTCCGCGAGGAACGGACCCACGCACGTCGCCTCGTCCTGCGCGGCGGCGTCGCACCCCGTCAGCGTCGTCGGATCGGCGGTGACGACCTGCGCGATCGACTGCGCCGCCGACTCGTACTGCTCCATGCGCACCAGGCTGCCGGTCTGCGAGCTGGACAGGTTGAGGAAGCCCAGCACCTTGGCGTCGGGGACGAAGATGATCTCGGGCAGCGTGTAGCCCGGGAACAGGTCGCCGACGGTGGCCTTGTACTCGGCGTTCGTCAGGCGCCGGATCGGCACCGTCTGGGGCGGCGGACCGTTCTCGTCGATCCGTTCGGGGTTGCACGCCAGCGACCCGACCGCGCACAGCAACGCGCCCAACGTCGCCGCAACCGATCGACGGGTTGTTGCCATCTTCATGGTGCCTTGAAACTTAGCCTACAAATACCATGGCCAACCGAGGAAGGCCCGCTCCCGCCGCCCCCGGTTGGACCCAGGACCCTTCATTTCGTCACATCGCCTTACGGCGCGATGAACTTGATGTTGTCGACGGTGATATCGACCATGTACTGCGCAGACCCGGTGCCGCCCCAGGGCAAGGCCCAGGCAGCCAGCGCGGTCAGCAACATCGGGTTCGGGCTCTCGCCGCTGAACGACGGCGGCCGCTTGCCCATCGTCAAGTCGTTCCAGTGGACGGTCTGCGTGACCGACGTGGCGGTGAGCGGGATGGACTTGTTTGCCTGCGCGCAGGTCCCGTCGTATTCGCTACCGTTGGCCGGCGTGCAGGTTCCGCAGGTCATGCGGGCGTCGGAGGTGTGCGTGCTGTCGACCTCGTGCGCGGAGTCGGAGATCGTCAAGGTCGCCGCGGCCGCCGGTGCGGTGCCGGTCCCGACCGCCGTGAACGTGCCCTTGATGTCGAACGAGAGGCCGCCGAACATCGACGCGTCGGTCTTCGACGTGAGGTAGAGCCCGAAGCCCGAGTAGTCCTTGACCAAGCCGGTGATGTGCCAGGTCATGCCGTCGAACGTGTTCGTCAGGCCCATCAGGTCGGCCGCCGTCATCGCGTTCGGATAGATGTACGTGCCGCCGCCGTACTGCATGCCCTCCATGTAGCCACCGAAGGTGGCCTGGGTCGCGCCGGTGGTGACTGCGTTGAAGTCGAGGATCGTCATGTCCGCGGCCGTCGGCATGACGACCGTGCAGTTCTTCTGTGCGGTCGTGCCGGCTGCGCCCGTGGTTCCGGCCGAGCCCATCGTGCCGGCTCCGGCGCTGGTCCCCGCGCTGCCCGTCGATCCCGCCGCGCCCATCGAGCCCGCCGAGCCCGTGCTGCCGCCGCTGCCGCTATCGCCGCAGTCGACCGCGGTCACCAACGCGAACGGCAACAACAGCAGGGAAAATCGCCCGATAGTGGAAACTGTCTTAACAAACATGCGAATCCTCCCAGATATCCTTGAAGTTTTTCGATTACGTCCGGTTTTGTAGCTTATCTATTGTAGTTTCGTGTGGGTGTAAAGCCCCGGCACGTTAGAGGACGGGAGGCGGCGGCATCGTCAGGAGCGCGGAACGATCCGGTACTGGTGGCCAGCCTCGGCCGCGAACCCGATCGTGTCGGCGGCGCCCGCCTCGTTCGTTGCCTTCACGTCGGCGCCCGAATCGACGTCCGTGACCGTCGCGCCCGCCGCGAGCGCGGCCGACTTCACGCGCACCGGTCCGCCCTGGCGCACGACCAGCAGCGCCTCTGTCAGCGCGCCGGCCGCCCATTTCAGATCGACCTCGTAGCCGCCGCGCGCGCGCAGCCCGCGCACGCTGCCCGACGGCCACGCCGACGGCAGCGCCGGCAGCAGGTGAAGCATGCGGTGGCTCTGCAGCAGCATCTCAGCCATGGCGGCCGTGCCGCCGAAGTTGCCGTCGATCTGGAACGGCGGGTGGTTGTCGAAGAGGTTCTCCAGCGTGCTGCTCTGCAGCTGCGACGCGAGCAACGCCAGCGCCTGGTTGCCGTCGAACAGCCGCGCCCACGCGCTCACGCGCCAGCCCTTCGCCCAGCCGGTGCCGCCGTCGCCGCGCGACACCAGCGCGACGCGCGCCGCCTCGGCAAGCGCCGGCTCCGTCAGCGGCGAGATCTGGCTGCCCGGGTGCAGCGCGATCAGGTGCGAGATGTGCCGGTGCGTGTTGCCCTGCAGATCCTCCGTGTGCTTCCACTCGCGCAGCTGACCCCAGCTGCCGATGTGCGTGCCCGGATCCAGCTTCGCCAGCGTGTCCTGCAAGGTCGCGCGGAATTCGGCGTCGGTGTCCAGCGCCTGGCTGGCGCGGATGGTCCGCGTGAAGAGCTCCCAGATCAGCTGCTGCGCGTAGGAGACGCCGTCCTCCCAGGGATCCTGCTCGGGCGACCACTCCATCGGCGCGACCAGCGTGCCGTCGTTGGTGTCGACGATCAGGCGATCCAGCCAGAACTCCGCGGCCAGCTTCATCAGCGGGTAAGCGCGATCGCGCAGGTACGTCGTGTCCAGCTCGTAGTCGAAGTGATCCCAGAGGTGCATCGAGTACCAGGCGTTCGCGGGCCGGTTCGCGTTCCAGCTGCCCAGGCCGAACAGGTTGTTCTCCGTCAGCAGCGTCCAGCCTCTGTCGCCCCACGCGGTGGCGAGCTTGCTCCACGCGGGCTGGTGCTTCTCGAGGTACTCGATCAGCGGCATGTGGCACTCGCCCAGGTTCGTGACCTCGGCGGGCCAGTAGATCATCTGGATGTTGATGTTCGAGTGGTAGTCGCAGTTCCAGGGCGGCGTGTTGCTGATGTTCCACAGGCCCTGCAGGTTCGCGGGCGGCGCGCCCGACCGCGACGAGCTGATCAGCAGGTAGCGCCCGTACTGGAAATACAGCGCCTCCAGCGCGCGGTTGTCGGCGCGGTAGTTGGCGCGCAGCGTGTTCGTCGGCACCGTCGGGCGCGTCTGCCCGAGATCGAGCGCGACGCGGTTGAACAGCTGCCGGTAGTCGGTGATGTGCGCGTCGCGCAGCGCCTGGTACGTCTTCGTGGACGCCGCGGTGATCGCGCCCGTCACGCGGCCGTGCGGATCGTCGCGCACGTAGCTTCCCGACGTGTTCGGCGTCGGATCGTAGTTGGTGTCCGCCGCGAGCAGCAGCGTGATCGCGTTGGCGCCGCGTACGGAGAGCCCGTTCGTCATGGTCGCCGTCGTCGTGCCGCCGTCCGCCTGCACGAGCAGCTTCGCCTCGTAGGCGATCGTCGTCAGCTTGCCCGTGAAGGTGATCGAACCTTCGGTCGCGTCGGCGACGGACGCCTTCGTGTGCCCGTCGCGCAGCTCGAAGTCGGCGTTCACGCCGGCGGCGGGGCCGGTCAGCCGCACGACCATCACGTTGTCCGGGTGGCTGACGAAGTACTCGCGGCGGAACGCGTCCGCGCCGACCGTGTACGCCACCGACGCGATCGCGTTCTCGATGTCGAGCTGCAGCTTGTACCCGGTGACGGTCTCGGCGCCGGGCACGGTGATCAGGATGTCGCCCAGCGTCTGGTAGGCGCCGAACGTATTGGTGCTGCCTTCCCATACCGACTTCTCGTTGAGCTGGATGCGCTCGATCGGCGTGCCGCCGAACACCATGCCGCCCAGCTTGCCGTTGCCGATGGGCAGCGCCTGCGTCTCCCAGCTCGCGGCCGGACGTTCGTACCAGAGGACCAGCGAGGGGTCGGCGACCTCGGCGCTGTCGACGGGACGGACCACGTCGACGATCGGCCCCAGATGTCCTGAGCCCGCGCCGCCCCCCGCGCCGCCCATCCCGGCCGCGCCGCCCGACGACTTACCGCCGCAACCGGCGATCACGGCGCCGGCCCAGACCAGCGCGGCAAGCAAGCAAAGCGAACGAACCTTCGTCATGCGCGGCAAGTCCAGCAAGCACCCGCGGGGGTGTCAACAAGATTAACAATTACCCGACGTCGCGGCTGACGCGTGAGGAGCCGGCGAGCTCTGCTCGCCGCGTATCATCGCGGGAGGGTTTGGGCACCCTCCCAGGGTGCCCATCTCAATTGTCCTCGGCGCCGAGCCAGTCGGTGCGCACGTCGGGGCCCAGCTTGGCGACGATCTGGGCGCGGAACCGCTTCTTCAGCCCGTCGGCGATCTGGCCCATGCGCTGCTTCGACACGCCGAAGCGCTCGCCCAGGACGCCCAGCGCCACCGGCTCCTCGGCGGCGAGGTGCTCGTTCCAGACCGCGCTCTCGCGCTTGTCCGTCAGGCTCTCGCGGAACGCCGCCACCAGCTTCTGCATCGTGGTGGCCAGCTCGGCGCGCGCCGCCTCGACCTCGGGCGATTCGCCGCCGCCCGAGATCCGCTCCGACAGCGCGTAACCTTCGTCGCTGGTCGATTCGCCCGGACGCGGGTCGAAGGGCACCTCGCGCGATTCCAGGTGGCGGCGCACCTCATCCAGATCCTGCTCGTCGACGTCCAGCTTCGCCGCCAGCAGCTTGGGCGTCACGTCGATCCCGGCGGCGATCAGCTTCTGCCGTTCCTTCTCCAGCCGGAAGAACAGCTTGCGGCCGGCGCGCGTGTTGCCGACGTGGATCAGCCGCTGGTTCGTCATCAGGAACCGCAGCACGTAGGCGCGGATCCAGTAGGCAGCGTAGGTCCCGAAGCGCGGGCCCAGCTTCGGCTCCCAGCGCTTGACCGCTTCCATCAGGCCGACGCTGCCCTCCTGGAACAGGTCGAGGATGTTCGTCCACGCGCGCCGATACTGGTACGCGATCGAGATGACCAGCCGCAGGTTGTGCACGACCAGCGTGCGGGCCGCGTTCAGGTCGCCGCGCTCGCGCGCCGCCACACCCAGCGCGCGCTCTTCCTGCTCGGACAGACGTTTGTAGCGGCGCGCCTCCGCCAGGAAGCGCCCGACCTGATCGCGGATCGTCGCCAGGCGGCCCCGGCCACCCGCGTCCCCGGCCGCGATCAGCCGCTCGGCCTCGGCCGCGTCGGGATCCAGCAGCGTGATCGCGCCGTCCGCCTCGGCTTCGCCGTCGCCCTCGCCCGAAATAGCCGCCGCGCCCTTGGCGTCGCCGTCCTGCGGCAGATCGGCGATGTCGTCGTCGGCGATGGGCGCGTCCTCGCGCTCCGCGTCCTTCTGTTCGGGCGGCGGCTGCTTGGCTTTGGGTTGGCTGCGCTTGGGCATCGCGGGGAGGTCGGGTGCGGATTGCGAGTGTATGATGACACGTCGGAAACGCCATGCGCTTGAGGTGGATCGCCGCGCTGGCGGCCATCGGGATCACCGCTACCGCCGTGTTCGGCGTCGGGCTCTCGCGCGGCTGGTGGCGCATGAACCACCCGGCTCCGGCGCGGTTTCCCGTCTGGGGCGTGGACGTCTCGCACCACCAGGGCGACGTCGATTGGGCGGCTGTCGCGCGCCAGCCGCAGATCTCGTTCGCATACATCAAGGCGACCGAGGGAGGCGACTGGGTGGACCCGCGCTTCCGCGCGAACTGGGACGGCGCGCGCCGCGCCGGGCTGCGCGTCGGCGCTTATCACTTCTTCACATTCTGCCGGCCGGCCCCCGATCAGGCGCGCCATTTCCTGCAGGTGCTGCCGCGCGCCGCCGACACGCTGCCGCCCGCGGTCGACGTCGAGCTGGGCGGGAACTGCGCCGCGATCCCGCCCGAACGCGAGGTCGTGAACGCGCTGGTGGTCTGGCTGGACGCCGTCGCCGCCGCCACCGGACGCGAACCGGTCGTCTACGTCACCCGCGAGGCGTACGACCGCTTCACCGATGCGCCGCGGCTGAGACGGCGGATCTGGATCCGCGACGTCTGGCGAGAACCGCGCCTGCCCCAGGCCGACCCGTGGGCGATCTGGCAGTTCGACGCGCGCGCCCGCCTCGGCGGGATCGCGACGTTCGTCGACCTCGACGTGTTCCGCGGCGATCGCGCCGAGCTCGACCGTCTCTGACGGCGCGGTGGACAGCGGCGCGCGTTTCGGCCAACGTCGCTGCGTGGGCCTCGACCCGAAACGCGCCGCGCTGGTCGCGTGCGTTCTCGCCGCCGGGCTCGCCTGCAAGCGCACGCGCGACGATGAGCGCGCGCCGGTCAAACCGGGGTTGTGGGCCATTCCTCGCCCGCCTCCGCCCGCCGCGACGCCGGCGCCGCGCGGCAAGCAGATCACGCTGCTCTACACGTCGAACGACGACGGCGACTACGAGCAGTGCGGCTGCCCGGTTCACCCTCTGGGCGGCATCGCACGGCGGGCGACGGTGATCGATCGCGCGCGCGCCGAGGCCGACGCGACGCTGGTGCTGGACGCGGGCGATGTGTTCATTCCCCGCGGCATCAACCTCGTCGGCAACCGGGTGCCCGACCCCGGCGAGATTGAACGGCGCGCGCGCCTGCTCGCCGGCGCTTACGGGCGCATCGGCACGACGGCCTTGCTGCCCGGCGAGCGTGACCTCGCGCTGGGCCTGCCGCTGCTCAGGCGGCTGGCGAAGAAGGCGGGCATTCCGCTGCTGGCGTCGAACCTGTACGGCCGCGACGGGAAGCGCCTGTTCGACGCCGACAAGATCGTCGACGCCGCCGGCGTGAAGATCGGCGTGTTCGGCGTGACCATGGTGCCCGCGCCCGACGACACCGCGGCGTCGAAGACCGCGGGCATCGAGGCGCGCGATCCGGTGGCGGCGGCGCGCGACGAGGTGACCAGCCTCCGCGCGCGCGGCGCCCGGATCATCGTGGCGCTGGTGCACGTGGGCGACGGCGAGACGAACCGCAAGCTGGTGAAGGCGGTGCCCGGGATCGACTGGGCCGTGCTCGGGCACAGCGGCATGACCCTGGAGCCGCCCGAAAAGGTCGGCGGCGCGCACATGCTCGAGGCGACGACGAAGGGCAAGAACGTCGGGCGCCTGGACCTGCACGTCGTCGACGACAAGCTGACGTTCACCGATCGCGGCGAGCGCGGTGAGGTCGAGACCATCCTGGCCGATCACCGGAACCAGCTCACCGAGTACGACAAGCGCCTGGGCGAAACCGATCCGGCCACGATGCGCGACTATTACCAGCAGCGGCGCAAGGACATCGAGGCGGCGATCGCGCGCGAAACCGCCCTGTTGCAGTCGATACCCGCGGTCATCACCGGAAGCTGGTTCGAGAACCGCATCATCCCGCTCGATGCGACCACACCGGACCAGCCGGGCGTCGCGATCCTTGTCGACGCTTACAACAGGGAGAGTGAGAAGCGGGCGGCGGCAGGCAAGCCGGCCGGCCTAGGCGCCGCGACGCCCCACCCGCCCAAACGCGACGCCGAGGCCGCAGCGCCCGCCGGCGGCGGCTACACCGGAACCGCCGTGTGCGGCGGCTGCCACGCGCCCGCGCTGGCGTTCTGGAAGACGACCAAGCACGCGCGCGCCCTGTCCGCGCTGGAGCGCGTCGGGCGCGACAAGGACCCGACGTGCGTCGGCTGCCACGTCACCGGCTACCTGCAGCCCGGCGGATATAAGATTGTTGAGCGGCGCGGAGACGCGGCTTCGCCGCGTCGAGGCGCGGGGGCCAGGGGGGACGCAGAGGCGCCTTGCAGCGCTGGCGAGAACTGCGGCGCGCACGGCGCCGGGCGGTCCCCCCTTGAAAATGTCGGGTGTGAAAGCTGCCATGGGCCGGGTAGCAAGCATGGCGCCGCGGCCGACAAGCGCGGCACGCAGGCGCGCGCCGTCCCCGAGGCGACCTGCCGCGGCTGCCACACGGCCGACGTCACCAACGGCGAGTTCGACTACCGGAAGTTCGTCCAGGCCATCGTCGGCCCGGGACATTCACTGGCGCCCGGGCCGCCCCGTCCACTATAGTGGGCGCGTTCATGGCCACGTCCCCTGCCCTCGCGCTCGCGGTCGCGCTGTTCGGGCCGGCCGTGCCGCAGCCAGGAGGCGTCCCGCCGGCCCCGCCCGCGGCCGCCGTGCCCGCTCCATCGGCCCCCCTGGTCGATCTTCCCGGCGCCAGCTTCGAGGCGGTGGGCCAGCACGCCGTGAAGACGCGCGACATCGCCACGCTGCTGTCGTCGTTCGTCGAGGGCTGCGACGCCGAGAAGCGCGACATCGATCGCGCGCGCTGCCAGGCGACGACCGCGTACCTGCGGCGCATGCTGCCCCAGCGCACCTTCGCGTTCACGACCGACGAACCGGGCGTGGTGGCCGTGTCGGAGTACGACGCGGCGGTGAAGGGGTACCACGTCGCGCTCGCCGGCTGCGTCGCCTGCACGAAGCCGATCACCATCGGCAAGTCCAAGGAAGCACGCCTGGTCACGCTGAGGGTGCCCGAGAAGGACGCCGATTCGCTCGCGAAGGCGGTCGCGCTGTCCCGCAACACGTTCGGCTTCGACAGCATGGAGGACGCGAAGCAGTGGCTGGACGCCGAGCGCCCCTTCCTGCGCGCCGAGTTCTTGTTCCAGCCCCAGATCGTGGGCGACGTGTGGACCTACGGGTCCAACCGCGGCGTCGCGTTGAAACTGGTCGGCGCGCGCGTCGTCAATCGTTGCACCGGCGACGTGCTGGTGTCGAAGCCGCCGTCGACGGGCACGGCCGAACATCCGGGCCCCGGCCACGAGGACCCGACCTGCAAGGTCAAGGCGACCAGCGAGTCGATCGCCCCGCCGATCGAGGACGACGTCCCGTTACAGCTCAACAAGAACCTGATCGCCGACGCGATGGCGAAGATCCGGCCGCGCGTGTTCGCCTGCTACCAGCAGTTCAAGGTGCCGGGCATGCTGGAGCTGGCGTTCGTGGTGGCCGGCAACGGCACCGTTCAAGCGGTGACGGTGTCGCCCGCGTGGCGCGGAACGCCGACCGGTATGTGCGTGCGCGAGGTGGCGAAGGACGCGCACTTCCCGTCGTTCAAGCTCGAGCAGCAGAAGTTCACGTATCCGTTCTTCCTCCGCGAGTAACCTGCGCGGATAGATTTCAGAAGTAGCTGCACACTCGCGCTTCGCGCGAGAGCAGCTAGTTCGCCGGGGGGCGGCGTTCCACCGGTTCCACCTCGACGATCTCGTGCGGTGGGTGCGGAAGATCGGCGGCTGGCAGCTCGAACCAGAACAGCGCGCCCTCGCCCGGCGCCGACGTGACGCCGTAGCGGCCGTTGTGGCCCTCGACCAGGCGCCGCACCGTCGCCAATCCCAGCCCCAGGCCCGGCACCGAGGTCCCGGCGCCGCGCACGTAGGGATCGAACGCGTGTCGCACCAGCTCGGGCGGCAGCCCCGGGCCGGTGTCCTCGACCTCGAACCGTACGCGATCGTGCCGCGGCTCGAACCGGACATCGACCTTCCGGCGCGCGCTGTTGCCCATGTGCTTGATCGCGTTGCGCAGCAGGTTGGAGAGCACGCTGCCGAGGACGCCGCTGGCGCAACGCACGGCCACCGGCGCGACCGGCGGCGTGACGGTGATCGTGATGCCGCGCTCCAGCGCGGGCGCGCGCAGCTCCTCGACGACGCCGTCCACGACCTCACCGACGGCGGCGACCATGCCGGCCTGCGGGCGGGCTCCCGCCTGTGCGAACGCGAACAGATCGTCGACCAGCGCGCGGGCGCGGTTGAGGCTGCGCTTACCGCGCGCGGCCAGCGCCACCATCCGTTCGTTGCCGGCGGCGCTCCGCTCCGTCGCAGCCAGCGACATCTCGGCCGCGGAGATCGGGTTCAACAGGTCATGCGCCACCCGACCGGCGAAGCCCTCGAGCTCCTCCGACCGGCGCCGCTCCATCGCCTCGTTGTGTGCCAGCGTCTTCAACGCCAGCAACGCCAGCGCGATCGCCAGCGCGACGCTGACGCCGTCGAGCCCGAACACCCAGAACATGCGGCTGCGGCGCTCGCCGTCGATCATGTCCGCCACCTGCGCGACCCGCGCCGCGTTCAGCTCGATGTCCGCCATGATGGCGTCCGACTCGTCGTCGATCGCCGCCGGCAGATCGTCGACCAGCAGCTTCTGCGCCTCCGCGTAGTGACCGCTGGCCGTCGCCTCCATGATCTGTCCGGCCAGCACGTCGACGTCCGTCAGCTCCTTGTCGATGCGCTGCCACAGCTCCTTCTCGTCGGGCAGCGCGGGCAGTCCGAAGTAGTGCTGCAGGTTCTCGCGCAGGCGATCGCGGACCTCCTTCAGCGGCTGGGTCGGCGCCGGCCGGCCGGTCGACGCGAGCAGCACGTGCGTGTTCAGCAGCCGCTGCAGGTCGCGCAATTCGGCGCGCGCCGCCGCCAGGTAAAGGATG
>Ga0207648_10004154_pt1 | contig 14979 bp, 10 predicted proteins | sample KBSMisM32_FD_184310 | JGI IMG/M metagenome (GOLD analysis project Ga0207648, IMG submission 184310) | Miscanthus rhizosphere microbial communities from Kellogg Biological Station, Michigan, USA - KBS Miscanthus M3-2 (SPAdes) (version 2) | ecosystem: Host-associated > Plants > Roots >...
CAACATCAACACGATGATCTCGAACCTGCGCGAGACCACCGAGAGCAACCGCGAGCAGGACTGGCTGAAGACCAACCTCGCCAAGTTCACCGGCATGCTGCAGGGGCAGCGCGAGCTGAACACCGTCGGCCAGATGCTGCTCTCGGAGCTCGCTCCGCTCGTGCACGCGCAGCAGGGTGCCATCTACCACCTCGCCGGCCCGGATGACAACGCCGGTCTCAACCTGCTGTGCAGCTACGCCCACGCGCCCGGCGTGGAGCCGCCCGCCTCGATCCGTCCCGGCGAAGGGCTCGCCGGCCAGTGCGCGCTCGAGAAGAAGGGCATCCTGCTCACCGACGTGCCGCCCGACTTCGTGACGATCTCGTCGAGTCTCGGACGCGCGACCAATCTGAGCGTGGTGGTGCTGCCGGTGCTGTTCGAAGGGCAGACCAAAGCCGTCATCGAGCTGGCCACGCTCAACGCGTTCACGCCCGCCTCGCTGGCCTTCCTCGAGCTGCTCACGCAGAGCATCGGCGTCGTCTTCAACACCATCGAGGCGACGATGCGCACCGAGGGGCTGCTGAAACAGAGCCAGCAGCTCACCGTGGAGCTGCAGTCCGGCCAGGCCGAGCTCCAGAAGACCAACGAACAGCTGGCGAGCAAGGCCAAGCTGCTCGCCGAGCAGAACGCCGAGGTGGAGCGCAAGAGCGCCGAGGTCGAACAGGCGCGGCGGGCGCTCGAGGAGAAGGCCGAGGAGCTGGCGCTCACCTCGAAGTACAAGTCCGAGTTCCTCGCCAACATGTCGCACGAGCTGCGGACGCCGCTCAACTCGATTCTCATCCTCAGCCAGCAGCTGGCCGGCAACTCCAGCGGCAACCTCACGTCGAAGCAGATCGAGTTCTCGCGCAACATCAACTCGTCGGGGTCCGATCTCTTGAACCTGATCAACGACATTCTCGACCTGTCGAAGATCGAGTCGGGCACCGTGACGGTGGACGTCGAGCCGATCTCGTTCAGCGGCGTGCTCGACAACCTGAATCGCAGCTTCCGGCACGTGGCCGAGGCCAAGAACCTGCCGTTCCGCATCGAGGCGGCGCCCGATCTGCCGCGCACGCTCGACACCGACTCGAAGCGCCTGCAGCAGATTCTCAAGAACCTGCTGTCGAACGCCGTGAAGTTCACCACCCAGGGGCATGTGGAGCTGCGGGTGGGCATGGCCAGCTACGGCTGGTCGTCGGACCACCCGGTGCTCCGCAACGCGCCCACGGTGGTCTCGTTCGCGGTCGAGGACACCGGGATCGGCGTGGCGCCGGAAAAGCAGCGCCTCATCTTCGAAGCGTTCCAGCAGGCCGACGCCGGCACGTCGCGCAAGTACGGCGGCACCGGTCTGGGCCTGGCCATCAGCCGCGAGCTGGCGGCGCTCCTCGGCGGCGAGATCAAGCTCTCGAGCGTGCCGGGAGAAGGCAGCACCTTCACGCTGTATCTGCCGCTGCACTACGCCGGGCCGGACAGCGTCAAGACGCAGCCGCGCTCCACCGAAGCCATCGCGCGCGCGGTGCTGCCGCCCGAGCGCGAGGAGCAGGTGCCCGACGACCGCGACGACATCGAGGAAGGCGACGCCACGCTCCTCATCGTCGAGGACGACCCGCACTACGCCCGGGTGCTGCTCGGCATGGCCCGCGACAAGAACTTCAAGGGCATCGTCACCGCCAAGGGCACCGTGGCGCTGGCGCTCGCGCGGCAGTACCGGCCGACCGCGATCACGCTCGACATCGTGCTGCCCGACATGCTGGGCTGGACGGTGCTGAACAACCTGAAGCTCGATCCGGCCACGCGGCACATCCCGGTGCAGATCATCAGCGCCGACGAAGAGAATCGCCACGGGCTCTCGCACGGCGCGTTCTCCTGCCTCGTGAAGGCGCCCACGACCGACGGCCTCGAAGCGGCGTTCAACCGCATCGTCAACTTCACCGCGCCGCGCACCAAGCGGCTGCTGGTGGTCGAGGACAACGACATCGAGCGCGAGTCGATCGTGCAGCTCCTCGCGCACGAGGACATCGAGACGGTGGCGGTGTCCACCGGTGCCGAGGCGCTCGAGACGATGAAGAGCAGCGAGGTCGACTGCGTGGTGCTCGACCTGCGGCTCCCCGACATGACCGGTTTCGAGCTGCTCGAGCTGGTCGAGGCCGAGCCGGCGCTTGCAGATGTGCCGGTGGTCGTATTTACCGGCAAGGACCTCAGCGCCGATGAGGAGCAGCGGCTGAAACTGGCCGCCAAGAGCATCATCCTCAAGGACGTGCAGTCGCCCGAGCGGCTCCTCGACGAGACGGCGCTCTTCCTGCACCGCGTCATCGCCGAGTTGCCCGAGGACAAGCAGCGCATGCTCGAGCGCCTGCACCGGTCCAACGAGGCGCTGCGCGGCCGCAAGATCCTGATCGTGGACGACGACGCGCGCAACATCTTCGCGCTGACGTCGCTGCTCGAGAACCAGGACATGGAGGTCATCCCCGCCACCAACGGCCGGGATGCCATCGAGATCGTCAAGGCCACCGATGACCTCGGGATCGTGCTGATGGACATCATGATGCCGGAGATGGATGGCTATGAGACCATCAAGGAGATTCGCAAGATGCCGGAGTTCAGGACACTCCCCATCCTGGCCCTGACCGCCCGCGCCATGAAAGGCGACCGCGAGAAGTGTCTCGACGCCGGCGCCTCCGACTACATCGCCAAACCGGTCAACACCGATCAGCTCCTGTCGCTGATGCGCGTGTGGCTGTTCCGGTAACGCCGTGGAGCGCAAACCGCCGGACGCCGTCGTCGGTCCCTTCGAGTCCATGAGCTCGGCGTTCGAGCCGGAGCGGAACGCCTTGCCTACCGTCGTCGCCGACGGCCGCGTCAACATCCTGATCGTGGACGACGAGCCCGCCAACCTGAAGGTGCTCGAGGTGATCCTCGACGACCCGGGCTATCGCCTCGTGCGCGCCACCAGCGCCAACGACGCCCTGCTCGCGCTGATGGCCGATGACTTCGGGCTGCTCATCCTCGACATCCGCATGCCGGACATGAGCGGGTTCGAGCTGGCGAATCTGATCAAGCAGCGGAAGAAGTCGGCCTCGGTGCCGATCATCTTCCTCACCGCGTTCTACAACGAGGACCAGGACGTGCTGGCCGGCTACGGCACCGGCGCCGTGGACTACCTGCACAAGCCGGTGAACGCCACGGTGCTGCGATCGAAGGTGGCCGTGTTCGTGGAGCTCCACCGCAAGAGCCGCGAGCTGGCGATGGCCAACCGCGCGCTGTTGCTGGAGGTGACCGAGCGGCGGCGCGCCGAGGAGCAGCTGCGTGAACTGAACGAGTCGCTCGATCGGCGTGTCACCGAACGATCCGAGGCGCTGCGGGAAAGCGAACAGCGTTTCCGCACCATGGCGGACCAGACGCCGGTGATGATGTGGGTGACGAGCCCGAGCGGCCTCGTCGAGTTCGTCAACAAGGAGTACTGCAGCTTCTTCGGCGTCTCGCACGAAGAGGCGATGCACAACAGCTGGCGCATGCCGCTGCACGACGACGACAGCACGTATCAGCAGTCGCTCGTCGAGGCGCTGCGCACGCGTCGCCCCTTCCAGGGGGATGCGCGCATGCGGCGTTCAGACGGGGAGTGGCGCTGGATGACGTCGCACGGCGCGCCGCGGACGTCGCCGTCCGGCGAATTCCTCGGGATGATCGTCACCAGCCAGGACGTGACCGATCAGCGGCACGCGGCGACGATTCAGCAGCAGATCGCGCGGGCGAAAGACGAGTTCATTGCCGTGCTCGCGCACGAACTGCGCAGCCCGCTGGCGCCCATCCGTACCTCGGTCGGGATCATCCGCGCCCACGCGACGCACCCGCTCGTCGCCCGCTGCGGTGACATCATCGACCGCCAGACGGCGCACATGGCCCGCCTGCTCGACGATCTGCTGGACACCTCGCGCCTGTCGCGGAACACCCTGACGCTGCAGCGGGCCCGCCTCCGTCTGGGCGACGTCCTCCAATCGGCGATGGAGATTGCCAGCCCGCTGCTCGATCAGCAGCGGCTGGAGCTCGTGAGCGATGGTCTCGACGAGCCGGTGTGGCTCGACGCGGACCACGCACGCCTGACGCAGGTGTTCGGCAACCTGCTCAACAACGCGGCCAAATACAGCAAGCCGGGCGGCCGAGTCGATCTGATCGTGCGGCCGTCGCCCGGCTGGGTGGTGGTGAGCGTTCGCGACGCCGGCATCGGCATCTCGCCCGACATGCTGGACCGGGTGTTCGAGCCGTTCACCCAGGCGACCATCGCGCGCGATCACGCGCCCGGCGGCGTCGGCATCGGCCTGTCGCTCGCGCAGCGGCTCGTGGAGATGCACGGCGGCAGCATCCAGGCCGTGAGCGACGGTGCCGGTTCTGGCAGCGAGTTCGTCGTGCGCCTGCCGGCGTGTCCCGACGAGGTGGTGTTCCCGGAGCGGCCCATCGAGCCGGTGGCCGTCGCGGACTCCCCGCTGCCGCGGCGCGTGCTCGTGGCCGACGACAACGTGGACTCGGCCGACATGGAAGCCGCACTGCTCACCGCCGTGGGGTGCGAGGTGCGCACGGTGTACGACGGCGAGTCCACGCTCCGCGAGGCGGAACGCTTCCGTCCCGAGGTCGTGCTGCTCGACATCGGCATGCCGGACATCGACGGACACGAGGTGTGCGCGCGCATCCGCAGCCAGTCGTGGGGCGGCAGCATGGTGCTCATCGCGGTCAGCGGCTGGGGGCAGGAGGGCGATCGCCGCCGCAGCGCCCGCGCCGGGTTCAACATGCACCTGGTGAAGCCGGTCGATCCCGATGCGCTGCTCCGCATCGTCCGCGACGTGATGTCCGAAAGCGCCTGAGTCGCCTTCTTCGTAGGGGCCGCCTTCCGCCTTCGCCAAGGCTACGGCGGACAAGTCAGGCGGCCCATCTTTAGACCGGAACGAAATCTGCACGACCTCCTAGAGGGGCGATCAGCCTCGGCGATAGATAGAACTCAGGAGGGACTCTATGGCAACTGACATCGTGGCATACGGTCTGTACAAGGACCGTGCGTCGTTCGAACGGGCGGTCGACGCACTGCGCGCGGCCAACTTCCGCAACAGCGACGTCTCGGCGATCCTGCCCGACCGTGATCACACGACGAAGGATCTGGCGCACGAGATCAACACGAAGACGCCTGAAGGCATAGCGGCCGGCGCCGGTGCCGGGGCCGCGCTCGGCGGCGTGCTCGGCTGGCTCGTGGGCGTGGGCGCGCTTGCCATTCCGGGGATCGGGCCGCTGGTCGCGGCGGGTCCCGTGGTGGCGGCACTCGCAGGCGCGGGCGCGGCGGGTGCAACCGGCGGTCTCGTTGGTGGGTTGATCGGCGCGGGCATCCCCGAGATCGAGGCCAAGCGGTTCGCGGGTCGCATCCGCGAGGGGGCGTACCTCCTGTCGGTGCACTGCGACGACAGTGCCTGGGCCAAGAAGGCCGAGGAGATTCTCGAGCGCACGGGCGGCAAGGACGTCGTGCACACGGCCGAAGCCAGCGCTGACTATCGACCGTAAACGTACAGGGGGCTGAGGGGCTAGGGAGCTGAGGGGCTGCTTAGCCCCCTTCACCTCTTGTAAACAATCGCCATGAGCACCGCCACGTCGTTCGGCTGGATGGTAGGCAGCGGCGGCAGGCTCTTGTAAGTGTCGAGCAGTTCGACCTTGAGCTGGGTGCGCATGGAGATGGTGGCGGCGATGCCGACGCCGAACGTGTAAAGCGAGTCGTCCCAGTCCTTGGTCTTCCATAGCGCGGTGACGCTCTGCGTGAGGGTCGTCGTGGCGGTGAGCGTCTGGATCAGCTTTTCTCCCGCCACCACGGCCCCCGACGAGCGCACGTCCAATCCGGGATTCTTCTCCCACACGCCGCCGGCGCCGGCGTCCACGGTCAGCTTGGTCTGCATGGTGTCGAAGACCCGCATGCCGACGCCGCCGGTCGGGGCCAGCAGATAGTCGATGTTCTTGAACTCGTCTTTCAGGTACTGGTTCTGCCCGAACACGAAGAGGCCGTCGTGCAGCTTGTACTCGTCGCGGACGTTCACGCCCAACCGGCTCGCGGTCAGCTCGCCCTCGGTCTTGCCTCGGATCAGCAGCGCATCCGACTTCACGACGTTGCGCGTCTGCGGATCGTAGGCAAGGTCGTAGGCGGCGTTCACCGTCGAGCTGTCCTTGTTGCCGTGCGTCAGCGCGAGCCCGGCGCTCGCGGCGACTGTCCAGATCTTCGGCTCCGCCGGGGTCTGAGCCCACGCGGGCGCCCCCGACAACAGTACCGCGCCGACGACGATCACGAGATGCGCGCGCATGGTTCCCCCTTTGGATTCGACCGGTGTGACGGACGGGAGATCGTACCCTGGTTCGACGTACCATATTGCCGTGAGCGACGGTCTTGCAGACGGCCGCGCGGCGCTGGCGCGCGGCGAGTGGCAGACCGCCTACGAGGCGTTCGAAGCGGTGCTGCGGCTCGACGTTCGGCCGGACGCGCTCGAAGGGCTGGGCCTGGCCGCGTGGTGGCTCGATCTCGCCGACGTCGTCTTCGACGCACGTGAACGGGCGTACCTCGGCTACCGCGAGCGCGGCGACAGCCTGGGCGCCGCGCGCATGGCGGTGTGGCTCGCGTGGGACACGGCGGCGTTCCGCGGAGAGCAGGCCGTAGCGAACGGCTGGCTGCAGCGCGCGCGCCGTCTCCTCGACGGTCTCCCCGACGCGCCCGAGCACGCGTGGCTCGCTTCGCGCGCCGGGATCTGGGCGCTCCTCGACGACGGCGATCCCCACGAAGCGCAGAAGCTGGCCGCCGAGGCCGTGCGCGTGGGCCAGGCCACCGGCGCCGTGGACTACGAGATGGTCGGGCGCGCCGTTCACGGCTTCGCTCGTGTCACCGCCGGCGCGGTCGCCGAGGGGCTTCAGGAGCTCGACGAGGTGAACGCGGCCGTGCTCGCCGGCGAGATGAGCGACCGGGTGCTCATCGGCCTGGCGTGCTGCTATCTGATTGCCGCGTGCGAGCGGATCCACGACTACGAACGCGCGACCCAGTGGTGCGATCGCCTCAAGGCGTTCTGCAAGCGGGTCGGGTTCCGCCCGCTGTTCGCGGTGTGCCGCACGCAGTACGCCTCGGTGTGCATGTGGCGCGGTGCCTGGGACGAGGCCGAGCACGAGCTCACGTCCGCGTCCGACGAGCTCGCGGCTTGCCGTCCTGCCATGACCGGCGAAGGGCTGGTGCGCCTGGGCGAGCTGCGCCGACGCCAGGGGAAGCTCGACGAGGCGATGGCGCTCTTCGACCGCGTGGGCTCGCACCCGCTGGCCTCGATCGGCCGCGCGAACGTGATGTTCGACCGCGGCGACCACGCCGGCAGCGCCGAGCTCGCCGAACGGCATCTGCGCCGGCTGCCCGCCACCAACCGCACCGAGCGTATTGCCGCGCTCGAAGTGAAGGTGCGCGCCTGCGTCGAGCAGGGGCACCTCGACGAGGCGAGGCCGGCGGTGGCTGAACTGCACACCATCGCCAACGAGTCGCACACGGCCCCGCTGCGCGCCCGCGCCAGCTTCGTCGCGGGCCTCATGGCGGCCGGCTCCGGCGACGCCAACGCCGCGCGCACGCACCTCGAGGACGCCGTCGATCTCTTTTGCGCGAGCGGGGCGCCGTTCGAGACCGGCCGCGCGCGCGTGGAGCTGGCCCGCGTGCTGGGAACGCTCGGCCGCCACGAGGCCGCCGCGGCCGAAGCGGAGCGCGCCATGGCCGACTTGACGCCGCTCGGAGCGGCCCTCGAAGTGGCCCGTGCCCGCGCGGTGCTCGAGGGCGCCGCGGCGTCGCCGGCGCCCGTCAGTGAGGACCGGAAGGGGGGGCTGACCCCGCGTGAAATCGAGGTCCTGCGCCTCATCTCCAACGGGCTGAACAACCAGGCCATCGCCGAACGGCTGTTCATCAGCGAGCACACCGTTCACCGGCATGTCGCCAACACACTGACCAAGCTCAACGTGTCGTCCCGCTCGGCGGCCGTCGCCCAAGCCGGCCGCCTCGGTCTTCTGTAGGGGCCGCCTTCAGGCGGCCCGTCCGGCATGGCCCGTTCGGGCCATTTTGGCCGCCGGTCCCAAAATGACCGGATCCGGTGAAGCCCCGCCCTCCGGCGGCTTGGTAGATTCCATTTCACGAAGGAACGAACCGTGACGACCCCCTCTTCCCTGCGGCTCATGTGCGTGCTCGCGCACCCCGACGACGAATCGCTCGCCACCGGCGGCGTGCTCGCCCAGTGCGCCGAGCAGGGGATTGCGACCTACCTCGTGACCGCCACCCGGGGTGAGCGCGGCCGCTACGGCGACGGCGCCGTGTCGCCCGGCCCCGACGTGGTGGGCCGCGCGCGCGAGGCCGAGCTCACCGACGCCGCCGCCACGCTGGGGATGCGCGAGGTGACCGTGCTGGGCTATCCGGATGGCGCGCTGGACCAGGTGGATCACGAGGAGGCGACGTCGACGATCGCCGGCCACCTGCGCCGCGTGCGCCCGCACGTGGTCATCACGTTCGGCCCCGAGGGCGCGTACGGCCATATCGATCACATCGCGATCAGCCAGCTCACCGCGGCGGCCATCGCGTGCGCGGCGGACCCTTCGTACGCGACGGCCGGGGGCGATGCGCCGCACCGCGTGTCGAAGTTCTATTTCATCGCGTGGAGCCCGGAAAAGTGGGCCGCCTATCAGGCGGCGCTCAAGACGCTCGTCTTCCGGATCGACGGCGAGGAGCGCCACGCCACGCCGTGGCCGTCATGGGCGCTGACGACCGTCGTGGACACCAGCCGCGTGTGGCCGGTGGCATGGCGCGCGGTGTCGTGCCACAAGACGCAGATGTCGATCTACGCGCGGCTCGGCGAGCTGCCCGACGCGCACCATCGGGCGCTCTGGGGTACCCAGGAGTTCTACCGTGTGTTCAGCTGCGTGAACGGCGGCCGCACCCGGGAGACCGATCTCTTCGAGGGGCTGCGATGAGCGATCGGACCACACGATTGAACGCGCTGCGGACGCGCACCGCGCCGCTGGCGATGTCGGCCGGCAAGTTCCGCGAGATTGGCCACCAGCTCGTGGACCTGGTGGCCGAACGGCTCGCGGGCGTGCCGGATTCTCCGCTGACACGGAGCGAGTCGCCCGCCCAGGTACGTGCGGTGATCGGCGCCGAGCGCCCGCTGCCTGTCGAGGGCGAGGACGCTGGCTCGCTCCTCACCGAGGCGGCGGGACAGCTCTTCGATCACTCGCTCTTCAACGGGCACCCGCGCTTCCTCGGCTACATCACGTCGAGCCCGGCACCCATCGGCATGTTCGGCGACTTCCTCGCCGCGGCCGTCAATCAGAACGTGGGCGCGTGGAGCCTGTCGCCGCTGGCGACCGAGATCGAGTGCCAGGCGATCCGATGGATGGCCGAGATGATCGGCTTCCCGCAGACCGCGGGCGGGCTGTTCGTCAGCGGCGGCAACATGGCCAACTTCGTGGGCGTGCTCGCCGCGCGGGCGGCCGCCGCCGGGTGGAACGTGCGCGCCGAAGGGATGGGCCGCGGCTCGCTCGTGCTCTACGGATCGGCCGAGACCCACACGTGGATCCAGAAGGCGGCGGATCTCTTCGGCTTCGGCACCGACGCCATCCGCTGGATTCCGGCCGATGCGCAGCAGCGCATGGACGTGGCCGCGCTGCGCCGCGCCATCGAGGCCGACCGGCGCGCGGGCCTGCAGCCATTCCTCGTGGTCGGCACGGCCGGCTCGGTGAGCACGGGCGCGATCGACCCGCTCGACGAGATCGCGGTGGTGTGCCGCGAGCAGTCGCTGTGGTTCCACGTGGACGGCTGCTACGGCGCCGTCGCGGCCGGGGTGCCCGGCGTGCCCGAGAGCCTGCGGGCGTTGAGCCTGGCCGATTCGATTGCCGTCGATCCGCACAAGTGGCTGTATGCGCCGGTCGAAGCGGGATGCGTGCTGGTGCGCGATGGCGAGACGCTGCGGCGCGCGTTCTCGTATCACCCGGCCTACTACCACTTCGACGAGCAGGTGGTGAACTTCTTCGAGCTCGGGCCGCAGAACTCGCGCGGGTTCCGCGCGCTCAAGGTGTGGCTCGCGCTCCGGCAGGTGGGACGCGACGGCTACCGCCGCATGATCGCCGACGACATCCTGCTCGCCGAGCATCTGTACGAGCGCGTCTCGCGGCATCCGGAGTTCGAGCCGGTGACGCAGTCGCTCAGCATCACCACGTTCCGGTACGTGCCGCCGGATCTGCGGCCGTCGGCTGGCGGCGACGATACCGAGGCCTATCTCGATCGGCTCAATCGCGAGCTGCTCGTCGCCGTCGAGCGCAGCGGCGACGCGTTCCTGTCGAGCGCGGTCGTGAACGGGCGCTTCGCCCTTCGCGCCTGCGTGGTGAACTTTCACACGTCTCTCGGCGACATCGAGGCGCTGCTGCCGCTGGTGTCGAGGTTGGGAAGGGAAATCGACGCGGCTCTGAGACGAGAGCCCGCCGAACCGCTGGTCGCGGCAGGCCACTAGGCCTGCCTGGAACGTAGCTGCAGGCCTTCAGGCCTGCCTGGTTTGAAAAGGAGTCAGCAATGTCGAACACGACGACGGGAACCATCGGTGGGACGCAGGTGGCCGCGAGCGCGCGTGCCGAGGCACTGGCCTACCGGCTCGAGCAGGGCATCGACGCGCTGATCGCGTTTGCGACCACGCTCACCGAGAAGCAGTGGCAGACGGCGATCCCGAAGGACGGCCGCAAGGTCGGCGTGGTGGTCCATCACGTGGCCAGCGTGTTTCCGATCGAGATCCAGCTGGCGCAGGCTCTGGCCAAGGGTCAGGCGATCGCCGGCGTCACCTGGGACGACGTGCATGCGATGAACGCCAAGCACGCCCAGGACAACGCGGCGGTGACCAAGCAGGAGGCGATCGAGCTGCTGCGTCAGAACAGTGCCGCCGCCGCCGCCGCGATTCGCGCCCTGAGCGACGAGGAGCTGGCCAACGCGGCCACCAACTCGCTGTACGCCGACGCGCCGCTGACGTGTCAGCACATGCTCGAAGACCACGCCGTGCGCCACTGTTACCACCACCTGGCCAAGATCCGGGCGGCGCTGCAGTAGCACGCACGAAATTCACACGAGGAGAAAGGTCATGACCACCGCAACGACAACCGCCCCCGTGGCCGCGCCCGACCTGGCCGCCGTCAAGACCCGCCAGCAGGCGATGTGGGCGTCGGGCGACTTCGCCGTCATCGGCACGACGCTGCAGATCGTCGGCGAGACGATCTGCGAGGCCGTCGATCTGCGCGCCGGCGAGCGCGTGCTCGACGTGGCGGCCGGCAACGGCAACGCCACGCTGGCCGCCGCCAGGCGCTTCGCCGACGTGACGTCCACCGACTACGTGCCAGCGCTGCTCGACGGCGGCCGCCGCCGCGCCGAGGCCGAAGGGCTCTCCGTGCGCTTCGAGCCGGCCGATGCCGAGAACCTGCCGTACGGTGACGCCAGCTTCGACGTCATCCTGTCGACCTACGGCGTGATGTTCGCGCCCGATCATCAGCGCTCGGCCCGCGAGCTGATGCGCGTGTGCCGGCCCGGAGGCCGCATCGGCCTGGCGTCGTGGACGCCGGCCGGCTTCCTCGGCGATCTCTTCCGCACGGTGGCGAAGTACGTGCCGCCGGTGCCGGGTGTGCAGTCGCCGTTGCTGTGGGGCACGGATGCCCACCTGCGCACGCTGTTCCCGGGGGTGGCGAAGATCGAGCACACGCCGCGGTACTTCGCCTTCCGCTATCAGTCAGCCGAGCACTTCGTGGACGTGTTCCGCACGTTCTACGGGCCGGTCCACAAGGCGTTCCTCGGGCTCGACGCCACGGGGCAGGCCGCACTCGAAGCCGATCTGCTGGCGCTGTTGCGCCGGGCGAACAGCGGCGGCGAGCGAGGCCTCGTCGTGCAGGCGGAGTACCTCGAGACGGTGATTACGAAGTAGCGCCGCAATCGTAGGGGCCGCCTTGAGGCGGCCCGTTAGCGCTGGCAGACGGGGCAGTAGAAGGACGAGCGCCCCGCCTGCGTGCGGCGGCGGATCACGCCGGGGCAGCGCGGGCGGCGGCACCGCTCGCGCTCGCGATCGTAGACACGAAAGCGATCGGTGCGGTACGGCGCCGATGTCTGCCGCTCGATCGCTTCCTCGAGCACCTGCTTGATGGCGGCGGTCAGCCGCACGGCCGCCTCTCGCGGCGCGCCGGCGGCCGTGGCGATCGTCGACGCCCGCCGGAGCGGCGACAGTCCGGCGATGTGCAGCGCCTCGACGGCGTAGATGTTTCCGAGCCCCGCCACCACCTGCTGATCCAGCAGCGCCGCCTTCAGCGAGGTGCGCTTGCCGGCGCAGGCTCGCGCGAGGGCGGCGGCGTCGAATGCCGCCGACAGCGGCTCGGGCCCGAGCCCGCGCAGCGACGGATGCTGATCGACGCGCGAGGTCCGCACGAGATCCATGAACCCGAACCGTCGCGGATCGTTGAAGATCACCTCGGCCCCCGACGCGAGGCGGAAGACGACGTGATCGTGCGGGTCGCCGCCATCGCTCGCATGAGGCACCCGGAACGAGCCCGACATGCCGAGGTGCATCAGGAGGCTGTCGCCCGACGATAGCGACGCCACGAGATACTTCGCGCGGCGTGCCAGGGTCAGCATCGTGGCGCCCTGCATCCGCTGCGCGAACCGGCGCGGGAAGGGGGTTCGCAGATCCGGCCGGTGCAGCTCGACGCGTGCGATGCGCGCGCCCACCATCACCGGCTCCAGCTGGCGCCGCACGGCTTCGACTTCCGGAAGTTCCGGCATCGGCTCAGGATCGCATGACCGCGGCCGCCGCTGCTTTGAGCGTACTTTGACCGATTCGATCGCCGAATAACCATCAGTCCGCTTGACGCCACCCGGCGTCACTTCTAATCTCCGGACGTGCGCCGAACCGTCCTGGTCGTTCTTGCCCTTGCCGCCCTGGTGGGCGCCGCACGTCTCGTGGCGGTGGACGGTGTCCCAGCACGCTGGTGGTCTCCCGGCGAAGGCACGCGGTTGCCGGCCTACGCCACCTATCCCAACGCATGGGGCGAGCTGGGCATCCTGAATACCAGCGGCCCGGTCGAGACGAAGGGCCATCCCTTCTTCGAACCGATCGGACAGAACGGCCGCGCCTGCGTGAGTTGCCACCAGCCGGCCAACGGCATGTCGATCTCCGTGGCGGCGATTCAGGAACGCTGGAAGGTCACCAAGGGAAAGGATCCGATCTTCGCGGCGGTGGACGGCATGAACTGTCCGGATCTGCCGGTCGACGATCCGAAGTCGCACTCGCTGCTGCTCGAGCGCGGCCTGTTCCGCGTGTTCATGCCGTGGCCGCCGGTACGCGACGACGGGCGCCCGGTGGACCCCGAGTTCACGATCGAGGTGGTGCGTGATCCAGGCGGCTGCAATCTGAGCCCGCGCTACGGGCTAGGCAGCCCCACGCCTACCGTCTCGGTGTATCGCCGCCCGCGGGTGGTGGCCAATACGAAGTACTTCACGCACCAGGGCTTCGGTGTCTCGGCGTTCGTCGGCAAGGGGCCGATTGCGACGGCGCGCGATCCGGAGACGGGGAGGCCCACCGCGATGAACATGATGGCCGACGCGCGCGTGTCCACGCTGAAGGCGCAGGCCGTCAGCGCGGCGCAAACGCACCTGCAGATGGCCGGCGCGTTCGACGCCGCCAAGCTGCAGAAGATCGTCGAGTTCGAGGGCCAGGTGTATTCGGCGCAGGTGAGCCATCGCACCGCCGGCAACCTGATGGAGCCCAACGGCCCGCCCGGTCTGGGCGTGCGCAACGTCGCCAACGAATCCGCAGGCGTGCTGGGTAACAACACCACGCAGTGGGTGTTTCCGGTGGGTGAGGTCTGGAAGGCGCTGCCCGCCGGCGCGCCGCCGCGCGAGGCGGAGCGCAACCGCATGCGCGAGTCGATCGCGCGCGGCCACGACGTCTTCATGTTCCGCACGTTCTGGATCAAGGACGTGCAGCACCTGAACACCGTCGGCCTCGGCAACCCGACCAAGCGCACGTGCTCGACCTGCCACGGCATGCACATGACCGGCATGGACGTGGCGAACGGCTGGATGGACCTGGGCGTCACCAACCTGCCGTGGGCGCGCGAAGAACCGCTGAACCCGTGGAACGAGCGCAAGCCGCAGATGCCGCTCTTCAAGATCACGTGCAAGGCCACGGCGCCGCCGCACGCGTACCTCGGCCGCGTCATCTACACGCAGGACCCGGGCCGCGCCCTCGTCACCGGCCGGTGCGCCGACGTCGGCTCGATCGTGATGCAGCAGTTCCGCGGCCTGGCGGCGCGTGCGCCGTACTTCTCGAACGGATCCGCGGAGACGCTGCGCGATCTGGTGGACTTCTACGATCGGCGCTTCAACATCGGCTACACGAGTCAGGAACGCGAGGACCTGATCAACTTCCTGAGCGCGCTATGACCAACCGCACGCGTCGCGCCGCCGTCGCCCTCGTCGCCCTGGCGGCGACCGTCTCGACGTCGGCCGCCCCTGAGCCGCACCGCAACTTCGTGACCTGTCCGATCGTGCGCGACACCTCCACCGTGCCGTGCTGGCTGGCCGAGTACAAGGGCGAGCTGTATTTCCTGACGCTGCAGACCGACGTGAGCGCGCCGGTGAACCCGCCGCAGCTCGGGCATCAGGTGCTGGTGGAAGGCGTGGTGTCGAACGAGCCGCGCATCTGCGGCGGCATCGTGCTGAAGCCGGTCGTGCTGTCGGTGCTGCCAGAGCTCGACAACTCGTGCAGCACCGTGCTGCCGGCCGAGGACCGCTACAACCTGACCTTCGAACCGCCGCGGCCGCCCGGACCGAGCAAGGGACGGCTGGCGTTCGCCGCAGACCCGGCGGCGCCGCGGCCCGCGGCCACCGCTGACGCTGGTCCGCGCACGTTCGCG
>Ga0207648_10004158_pt1 | contig 14970 bp, 12 predicted proteins | sample KBSMisM32_FD_184310 | JGI IMG/M metagenome (GOLD analysis project Ga0207648, IMG submission 184310) | Miscanthus rhizosphere microbial communities from Kellogg Biological Station, Michigan, USA - KBS Miscanthus M3-2 (SPAdes) (version 2) | ecosystem: Host-associated > Plants > Roots >...
TGCCTTCGCTGGCATTCTTCACGCGCGCGACCATGCGGGCGTGCATCTGCAACACTTCGCGGAACTTGGCTGTGATGGCCAGGAAACGTTGGCGCAAAGTCGGCGGCGCCGATTGGGCGATGCGGGGATCGAAGCCTTGCGCCTCGCGGCCATACAGCGCCGTCAGCTTTTGAATTTCGGGATCGTTGGTCTTCAGGGTGGTGGTGCGGCCGCTTTTCAGTTCCGCGATATCGCTTTCCAGGGCCGCGATCAGCCTTTCGGCAAGCGCAATCAGCCGCTCGATACGCGGCGTATCTTGCAATTTTTCCCCGGGCTTTGCAGGCATCATGGGGCCGCGGCCTCCTGATGCTTCAACAGCTGAGCCTTCATCTGGGCCGCCAGGCCGAAGCCGCCGCCTTGCACGATGCTCTTGCCGTATTCGTTGATCATCAAGGAGCGGAACATCTCCTCGCCTTGGCCGCCGCCGGTCAGCGTGTCGGTTCCGATGCCGGAAAACATGCTGCCAAGGAATTGCGAAATGAAGACGGCTTCGTATTCCTTGGCGGCCCAATCCGCCTTGGCTTCACTGGCGGTAGGCTTCGGTGCCGTGGCCTGAGGCGCCATCTGCGCCATCGCAACCATGTTTTGGATCCCGGCGTCCATCAGCCGATCACCTCGATGTCGGCCTGCAGCGCGCCGGCGGCCTTGATGGCCTGGAGGATGGAGATGATGTCGCGCGGACCCACGCCCAGGGCGTTGAGGCCGTCGACCAGATGCTGCAGCGATACGCCGTCCTGCATCACCGCGATCTTGTTGCCCCTGCTGTCGTCGATCTGGATATTGGTGCGCGCGACTTGCTGGGTGGTGCCGGTCTGGGAGAAAGGCGCCGGCTGGCTGACTTGCGCGGTCTCGGTGACCTTGATGGTGAGATTGCCTTGGGCGATGGCGACGGTGGAAATGCGCACATCCGAGCCCATCACGATCACGCCGCTGGTCTGGTCGATGACCACCTTGGCGCCCTGGTCGGGATCGACTTTCACCTGCTCGATGTCGGTCAAAAGCGCCATCACGCCGCCGGGATAGTTGACGGGCACGGCAAGCTCGACATTGGAAGGATCGGTGGCTTGGGCGGTGTTGCCGCCCAGATAGGCATTGACCGCCTTGGCGATGCGGGTGGCGGTGGTGAGATCGGGATTGTGCAGCGACAGTTTCAGGTTGTTGAGGCTGGCCAGCTTGAAGCCGGTGTCTTTTTCCACAATGGCGCCATTGGAGATACGGCCGGCGGTGGGCACGCCACGTGTCACGCTGGCGGCGTCGCCTTGGGCGGAGAAACCGCCGACCGCGACCGGGCCTTGGGCCAGGGCATAGATTTGTCCATCGGCGCCGAACAGGGTCGTGACCAAAAGCGTGCCGCCTTGGAGATTCTTGGCGTCACCCATGGCCGACACCGACACATCGATGCGCGAGCCGGGGGCGGCAAAGGGCGGCAGGTTGGCGGTCACCATCACGGCGGCGACGTTCTTGGTCTGCATCACCTGGCCGCGGGTGTTGGTGCCCAACCGCTCCAGCAAGGTCTGGATGCTTTGCTGGGTAAAGGGCGCGTTCTTGAGGCTGTCGCCGGTGCCGTTCAGGCCGACCACCAGGCCATACCCGACCAGCATGTTTTCGCGGATGCCCTGGACCTCGACCAGGTCCTTGACCCGGGAGAAAGCAAAGCAGGGAGAGGCCGCGATGGCGGCTCCCACAGCAAGGGCGGCGAGACAAAGGAAATAAGGTGCGCGGCGCATGAACGGCTTCTGCCTTGTGTTCGGCTCAACCCCTTGCCAAAAGCGTGCCGCGCGGCCCCCTAAAATACCCCAGTAATTTCAAAGTCTTGAACACTGTTCGGAACGTGGCCACCCATCCCCGGCAATTCCTGCCGAGACTAGGCTGCCGCTTCTGCGGTTTGCTTGCCTTTCGTGCCGATCATCAGGGCCAGCAGGGCCGCCCCCACGGCGACAAAGCCGGCGAACACAAAAGAATCAAAGTATGACCCCGTCACCGTGCGGGACACGCCCGCAAAGAAAGCCGCGGCCGCTGCCCCGACCTGATGGCTGGCGGAAATCCAGCCGAACAGGATGGGCGCCTTTTTGATGCCGAAGGCGCGGTTGGCGATGGCCAGGGTCGGGGGCACGGTGGCGATCCAATCCAGCCCATAAAACACGGCAAACAAAGACAGGCCGAAGAAGGTGAAATCGGCGAAGGGCAGATAGATCAACGACAGGCCGCGCAAGCCGTAATAGGCGAACAGCAGCTTGCGGGGATCCATGCGGTCGGTGAGCCATCCTGACGCGGTGGTGCCCACCAGGTCGAACAATCCCATGATGGCGAGCAGTCCGCCGGCCGCCACCGCATCCATGCCATGGTCGTGGCACAGAGCGATCATGTGGGTGCCCACCAGGCCGTTGGTGGTGAAGCCGCAGACAAAAAAGGTGACCGACAACAGCCAGAAGTCGCGGGACTTGGTGCCTTGCGCCAGCGCGGAAAAAGCGGTTTTCAGCGGGTTGCCGCGCTCATGAATCTCCACGGGATGATCCGGATCGGCGCCAAAAGGAACGGCTCCGATTTGGGCGGGCGATTCCGGCAGCAGAAAAAACACCAGCGGCACCAACAGCGCCATGGCGAGAGAGACGCAAAACACCACCGGCTTCCAGCCATGGTCCAGCGAAATGGCCGACAACACCGGCAGGAAGATCAAGGTCCCGGTGGAGGTCGAGGCCGCGAACAGCCCCATCACCAAGCCGCGATTGGTGACAAACCAGCGATTGACGATGACGGCGGAAAGCACATTGGTGATGCAGCCCGAGCCGATGCCGGAAATGATTCCCCAGGTCAGTATCAACTGCCAAGCTTGGGTCATGAACAGGCTCGCGGCGGTGGACAGGCTCATCATGGTGAGCGCCGTGATCACCGTGGCGCGGATGCCGAAACGCTGCATGGCCGCGGCGGCAAAGGGGCCGGTCAGGCCGAACAGGAAGATGCCGATGGCGGCCGCCAGGCTGATGACCTGGCGCGACCAGCCGAACGCCTGTCCCCAAGGCACCATCAGCACGCCGGGCGTCGAGCGCAAGCCCGCCGCCGCCAGCAGCGCCACGAAGATGACAATCACGACGGCGAGGGCGTAATGACGCCCGAAGAAGCGGCGCGGCATGCTTCTTTTATAGGGCAATCGCGAAAAACCGCTATTGCCGGGCGCGCATGTCGGCAGGGCGCATGGACGAAGGGTCCGGTCAGGCCCTATTTTCGGCCTTCAACACGACCTGGGGCCCCATGTCAGGACTGCAACCACATCCGACGTCCACTTTTGTCGTCTGGGAAAATGCCTTTTCACCAGCCGAGCTGGACCAGATCGTGGCCTATAGCGATCGGCTGGCGGCGGACGAAGCGACCGTGGCCGATGTGAGCACCTATGGCGAAGTGCGCGACGATATCCGCATCACCCGCACTGCCTGGCTTAACCCAGCGCCGGAGTCCAAATGGATCTACGACCGCATGCAACGGGTGGTTCGCACCCTCAACGACCGTTCCTATCAGTTCGATCTCAGCGGCTTTTCGGAACATCTCCAATACGCCGTCTATCACGCGGCCGAAGGCGGCCATTTCGACTGGCATGTCGATCAGGGCCGGGTCTTACAGTCGCGGCGCAAGCTTTCGATCTCGGTGCAGCTGAGCGACCCGGCCCAATATGAAGGCTGCGACCTGCAATTCTATGCCGGCAATAAGATCGAAACGGCGCCGCGCGACCGCGGCGCGGTGATCGCGTTTCCCTCCTTTGTGCTGCATCGCGTGACGCCTTGCGTCAAAGGCACGCGCAAGGCCATCGTGGCTTGGACCACGGGGCCTCAATTCCGGTGATGCTGCGATGACCAATTTCAAGTCTCGGCCCCTCAATGTCGGCGGCCCGGTGGTGATCTGGAAGGATCTATTCACGGCCAAAGAGCTGGATGCCATCGTGGCGCATGGCGACGCCTTGATGCCGATGCGCGCCGAGATTGTGGGCCGGCAAATAATCGTGAGCCACGGTACGCGCATCACTCGCGTCGCCTGGATGGAGCGCAAACCCGAAATTGCCTGGCTTCATGCGCGGCTGGAAGAGATCGTGCTTGCGATCAACCGGGAGTTCTACAGCTTCGACCTCTATGGCCTGGTCGAAGCCTTCCAATACACCGTTTACGACGACAAGGAAGGCGGCCATTACGACTGGCATGTCGATCTGGGCGGCCATGATGTCCAACCGCGAAAGATCTCCATGAGCCTGCAACTCACCGATTCTTCCGAATATCAGGGCTGCGATCTGGTGCTTCAGGCAGGCAGCGGCCACCAAACCGCGGAACGGGCGCGGGGAACCCTGATCGCTTTTCCCTCCTATGTCCTGCATCGCGTGACGCCGATCGAATCGGGTGTGCGCAAGTCTTTGGTGATATGGGTTTCCGGGCCAGATTTCCGGTGAGCCGCCGGGGTCTTTTGCGTCGTGAGTTTGTCGCGCCTTCGCTCATGGGCTTCTTGCCCACATCGCTCGGCGCTCCTGCTCACGCCACAAAATCCCTCCGGCGCAGTGGTTTAATCTGGCTCCGACTTGCTCTTAGGCCCGCGGATTCCTATTTTTTAACCTGCTTCGTTTCAGGGTTCCCTCATGCCGCCGCGTCCCGCCTTGCTTTGCATCCTCGACGGTTGGGGCCACCGGCCCGATCATGCCGAGGACAATGCCATCGCCGCGGCCCGCACACCGAACTATGCGCGCCTGCTCATGGACTGTCCGCACGCGCTGCTGGAGACCTCGGGCCATGCGGTCGGCCTTCCCAAGGGTCAGATGGGCAATTCGGAAGTCGGCCATATGAATATCGGCGCCGGCCGCATCGTGGCCCAGGACCTGCCGCGCATCGACGTCGCCATCGAGGATGGCAGTATCGCCCGCCGTCCGGTGCTGCTGAACTTGATCGAAAAGGCAAAGGCGAGCAAAGGCGCCCTTCACATCATGGGATTGCTGTCGCCCGGCGGCGTCCATTCCCACCAGGACCATATCGCCGCCTTGGTGAGGATTGTGAGTCAGGCTGGTGTGCCGGTCTTTGTCCATGCCTTCCTGGATGGGCGGGATACGCCGCCCAAGAGCGCCAAGGGATTTCTGGAAAAGTTTCTCGCGGACCTTCACAACTTGGCGGGTGTGCGCCTGGCGACGCTTTCGGGGCGCTACTATGCCATGGACCGCGACAAGCGCTGGGACCGGGTGGAGAAGGCTTACAGGACAATCGTCGACGCCGGCGGCCGCCGTTTCGATGATGTCTTTGCCGCCTTGAAAAGCTCTTATGCCGAAGATGTGACGGATGAGTTTGTTGTGCCGGCCGTGCTGGGCGATTATGCCGGCGTGGAGGATGGCGATGTCTTGCTGTTCGCCAATTTTCGCGCCGACCGGGCGCGGGAAATTTTGTCTGCCTTGCTGGACACGGGCTTTGAGGGGTTCGCGCGCGGGCGCGTGGCGCGGTTTGGCGCGGCGGCCGGGCTGACCGAATATTCCGACGCCCTGAAGCCGCTGATGGCATCGGTGTTTCCGCCGAAGGATGTGCGCGAAACCTTGGGCGAAGTGATCGCCGGGCGGCACATGAAACAGCTGCGTATCGCGGAAACCGAAAAATACGCCCATGTCACCTTTTTCCTGAATGGCGGGCGTGAGGATCAGTTCAACGGCGAGGACCGCATCCTGGTGCCCAGCCCAAAGGTGGCGACCTATGACCATAAGCCGGAGATGAGCGCCTATCAGGTCACCGAAAAACTGGAAGAGGCGATCGCCGGCGGGAAATACGACCTGATCGTCTGCAATTATGCCAATCCCGATATGGTGGGCCATACCGGGGTGATGGAGGCCGCGGTCAAAGCGGTGGATACTATCGATGAATGCCTGGGGCGCCTGATGCGCGCACTGGAAAAGGCCGGCGGCCTAATGCTTCTCACCGCCGATCATGGCAATATCGAAATGATGCGCGATCCCGCCACCCAGGAACCGCATACCGCGCACACGACTCTGGATGTGCCGGTCATCGTATTTTTTGGAAAAGGCGCGCCCAAAGGCGCGCGGCTGAACAATGGCCGCCTGGCGGACGTGGCCCCGACCATGCTGGACCTGATGGGCATTTCAAAGCCGCAATTGATGACAGGTCATTCGCTGTTGGTGAGAGAGACGTGAGGCGCGCCGGCGCATATTTTCTGTTGCTGCTGCTGGCGGCGGCGCCGTCCTTTGCCCAGTCCCCATCCAAGCCGAAGCGGGTGGATGCGGTGGTGCCCACGCCGCGTCCGGCGCCTCAAGCTTCCAAGCAGGCGTCCGAACCCTCCATCGACTTGAGCCAAGCGCTGCCCGGCAAGGCCTTGGCCAAGCTGCCGTCAAGCGACCAGCAGCTCAAAAGCCTGTCATCGGAATTGAAACAGGGACGGCCGCAGCTTGCTTCCGCCAAAGAGAAGAGCGAAGCGCTGGCGGCGCAGGCAGCAGGCCTGCGCCAAAAACTGATCGCCACCGCCGCGCGCATCGAGACTCTCGAACGCCGGAAGGTGGAAACCGATGACCGCATTGTGGAGCTGGCGGCGGAAAACGATCGCTTGAGCGTGGGCTTCGCCAATGACCGCGTCGCGGTGACCAAGCTGTTGGCGATTCTGGAAAGGCTGCAGCATGACATGCCGCCCGCCCTGGCGATGCGGCCCGACGACGCCTTGGGCGCGGCGCGCGGCGCCATGCTGGTCGGCGCCTCCCTGCCGCCGATCTATGCCCAGGCGGCCAGGTTGTCGCGGCGGATCGAGGCCTTGAAGCGCACCCGGCTGGCGCTGGAACTGCAGCGCGTCCAGGCAAGCGAAACCGCGACGCGGCTGAACGTCGCGCGGGCCGAGCTGGATGAACTTTTGGGACAGAAGGAGAAGGAGGCCGCCACCGCCGCCCAGGCTTACGGAACTCTCAAGGTCCAGATGGAAAAAGTCGCCCGCGAAGCCGCCGACTTCCAGGCCTTGCTCAGCCGGGTCAGGGCGTTGCGCCAGCAGGCCGGTGGCGATGCCCAGAATGTGGTCACGGTTACCGCGCAGAATAGCGGCCTGCCGGGGGTGCTCAGCCGCAATTCCCTGCTGGAACCCGTTGTGGGAGCCTTGGAAAACGGCAGTTCCGGCCTATCTTACAGCACACAACCGGGGGCCCAGGTCATTGCGCCGGCCGACGGCAAGGTCCTTTATGCCGGCCCTTACCATAAGACGGGACAAGTCTTGATCCTTGAGATCACCACTGGCTACGATGTGGTCTTGGCGGGACTGGGACGTGTAACAGTGAAGCCGAACGACCAGCTCTTGGCGGGCGAACCGGTTGGTATGATGCCTGCGAACCCGGCGGACGACCGGCTCTATTTCGAAGTACGCCATGGCGGCCATGGCATGTCTCCCGCGCCGTGGTTGAAGATGAACTCGCGCCCGCAGATTAGAAAGGCGAACGCTACATGAAAAAGGTTGCGCTGATTGGCTTGGGCCTGGTGGCCGGTTTCGGGGCGGCGACGTTCGCGCTGCCGGAAGCCAAAGGCGCCAACGACACATCCGCCTATGGCCAGCTCGACTTGTTCAGCGACGCCTTCGAGCGCGTGCGCGCCAATTACGTTCGTCCCGTCAAGGACAGCGAACTGATCGACGCCGCCATCCAGGGCATGGTTTCCAATCTCGACCCCCATTCCAGCTACATGGACACCAAGACCTATGGTGACATGCAGATCACCACCAGGGGCCAGTTCGGCGGCGTCGGCATCGAAGTCACCCAAGAGGATGGCGTGATCAAGGTGATCTCGCCGATCGACGGCACACCCGCATCGCGTGCGGGGATCAAGACCAACGACCGAATCATCGGCATCGATGGCACCTCCATCGCCGGCCTGCAGCTGAACGAGGCGATCGACAAGATGCGCGGCGCCGCCGGCAGCAAGATCACGCTCACCGTCGTGCGGGAAGGCGAAAAGAAGCCGTTCGACGTCAGCTTGCTGCGCGCCATTGTTCAGGTGGACGCGGCGACGTATCGGCGCGAGGGCGATATCGGTTATGTCCGCCTGCCGGGCTTTAATGAGCAGACCGCCGACGGGCTGGAAAAAGCCGTGCGCGACCTGAAAAAGCAGATCGGCCCCGGCATCAAGGGCTATGTGCTGGACCTGCGCAACAATCCCGGCGGCTTGCTGGACCAGGCGATCCAGGTGTCGGACGATTTCCTGGGCACCGGCGAGATCGTCTCCACCCGCGGCCGCCATGCCGAAGACACCCAGCGCTATGACGCCAAGGGCGGCGACATCACCGAGGGCAAGCCGGTGGTCATCCTGATCAATGGCGGCACCGCGAGCGCTTCGGAAATCGTTTCCGGCGCGCTGCAGGATCACAAGCGCGCCACCGTCATCGGCCTGACCAGCTTCGGCAAGGGCTCGGTGCAGACCATCATTCCGTTGGGCGAAGCGCGCGGTGCGCTGCGCCTGACCACGGCGCGCTACTACACGCCGTCCGGTCATTCCATCCAGGCACAGGGCATTATTCCCGACATCCAGGTGGCGCAGGGCGACGAGGCCGCGCTGCCCAAGCTGGCGCGTCCTTCGGAAGCCGACTTGAGGGGCCACCTCAATGGTGAGCCCGTGCCGGCCAAGCGGATCAATGCTCCGGTGATCAAGCCCGCGCCCGGCAAGAAATATGACGACTTCCAGCTCGCCTATGCGCTGGACCTGCTGCACGGGAAGATGACAGTCGCCTCCGCCACCATCCCGGCGCCGGAAAAAACCGCCGCCACGGCGCACTAGAAGCCGCCCCCACGAAAGCACGGCCGGAGGGGGCTGTTAACCGAGCCGTAACCAGCCCAATCCTTAATAGGGGCATGGCTGCTGCCGCCGATCCCGCAGAAGGCTTTCTCGCGTCCAGGCCTGGGCGCGCGCTGGCGTTTGGCGTCTCTTTTACCGCCTGCCTGCTGGCAGCCGGCGTCATGACCATTACCCTATTGGGCCGCCCGGGCGGTTCCTCCGCCATCCGGTTGGAACTGTCCCAGGAAGCGAGCCCCAAACCGGCCCTGCGCCCTGCATTGCCTTTGGACGAGGCCGCCGTGATCGCACCCGTCACCAAGCCCATTTATGCCGGCAAGGCTCTGCTCGCCGATCCTGACCTGATCGAAAACAGCGCCAAAGGTCCCTTGCCCCGGATCGCCGATGACGGCCGCAAGCCTATGACTGTCTATGCCGCGCCGCCGGCGCCGCAGGCCAAATTCAAGATCGCCATCGTGATCAATGGCCTTGGTCAGTCCCCGGCCGCCACCAAGACTGCGTTGGATAGCCTTCCGGCCGGGGTGACGTTGGGCTTTCTGCCCTACGCCTCCGGCGCCCAGGATTGGGTGGCAAAAGCGCGCGAGCGCGGACATGAAGTCGTGCTGCAGATTCCCATGGAGTCGCTCGACTTCCCCGAAAGCGATCTCGGTCCGCAGACGCTGCGCTCCGGCCAGGACGAAGAGACCAACATCCAGCGCCTGAGCTGGGCGATGTCGCGGATCACCGGCTATGCCGGCGTATCCAATCTGCTGGGCCAGCGCTTCTTGACCGACAGCGCGGCGCTGTCGCCGGTGCTGAGCTATCTCAATCGCCGCGGGCTTTACTTCTTCGACAATGGCACAACCAGCCAGTCGGTGGCGCCGATGATGGCGGCTCAGGTCGGTCTGCCTGCGGTCCAAAGCGGCCCCGCGTTGGACAGCGTGCAAAATCCCTCGGAGATCGACCGCCGGCTTTCGGAGCTCGAAACCCAAGCGCGCGCCAATGGCACGGCAGTCGGCTCGGCCTTTCTTTATCCGGTTACGGTCGCGCGCGTCGCCGCCTGGGCAAAAGGCCTTCAATCACGAGGGTTTGTTCTGGTCCCTGTTTCCGCCATAGTGAGTTCTCCCAAATAACGGGCGCGGGTCTTTTGCGCCCTGAGTTCGTCGCGCGTGCTCACGTACTATTCGTACGCTCCGCGCGACGCTCCTGCTCAGGTCGCAAAATCCCTCGCGCCGAGATTTGAACAGGGTCTAAGGTACAATATGTCATCTGATTTGCCCTACCGGCCTTGCGTCGGAATCATGCTGTTCAATCGCGAGGGCAAGGTCTTTGTCGGCAAGCGCATCGACCAGACGGTCGAGGGCTGGCAAATGCCCCAAGGCGGCATCGACAAGGGCGAAACGCCCGAACAGGCGGCGCGGCGCGAGCTGCTGGAAGAAGTCGGCACCGACAAAGCCGAAATCATTGCCGAGATGGAGGAGTGGGTCACCTACGACCTGCCGCCGCATCTGGTGGGCATTGCATTCCACGGCAAATATCGGGGGCAACGGCAAAAATGGTTTGCCTTGCGCTTCACCGGCAAGGATGCGGACATCGATCTCACGGCGCATGAGCCGGAATTTTCCGCCTTTCAATGGGTGAGTCCCGAAGCCCTGCCGGATCTGATCGTGCCCTTCAAGCGCGATAGCTATCGCCAAGTTCTGGCGGCGCTCGGCCCACTGGCAAAGCGGAGCCCATGAAGCCGCCCGTCTTGTTTATTCATGGCGCATTTTGTGGGCCATGGTCTTTGGAGGGCCTGCAAAAGAAGTTCGAGAAAGCGGGTTATCCTTGCAAGGCGCCGGCGCTGAGATTTCATGACCAGGCTCGCGCGCCGGCGGCTTTGGGCACCACGGGCTTGGCCGATTATGCCGCCGACCTGCAACACGTGATTTCGGCACTCAAAAAGCCGCCCATCCTGGTTGGCCATTCCATGGGCGGGTTGTTGGCGCAGCAATTGGCTGCGCGGGTCAAAGTGGCAGCGCTTGTGTTATTGGCGCCGTCAGCGCCTTGGGGCGTGCCGCCGACCACTTTGTTCGAGATCGGCGCCGCCCAGGCCATGCATTTGCAGCCCGGCTATTGGAACATGGTGCTGGAGCCAAGCCGTGATGTGGCGCTGGCGCATTCCCTGGACAAGCTTCCCCGGCACATGCGCGAGGATGTTCTTAGCCGCCTGGTGTCGGAATCGGGCCGCGCCACTTTTGAGATCATGAGCTGGGGCATGGACCTGAACCACGCCAGCGCAGTGGATGCCGATGCGGTGCGCGCGCCGCTGTTGTTCCTCACCGGCAGCGACGACCGCATCAATCCGCCGTCCACCGTGGCGCGCATTGCAGCCCTGTATGGCGGCCGCGCCACGGCAGAAGTGCTGGACGGCATGGGGCACTGGCTGATCGGCGAGCCGGGATGGGAACGCTTGGCGGCGCGGGCGTTGGCGTGGCTGCGGGAGAAGGGGCTATGACCCGCGCTACGACTTCACATCCGTCTTGCGCTTGGTGAAGTCCTTCATGAAGGCTTCCAGCGTGTCCAGCGAGGCGATCCGGGCCGCGGCATCGCGGAAGGCCACCCCATGCTGGTCGATATCCGCCGACAGAACTTGAAACAGGTTGGCGTCGGACGTGCCCTTCATTTTGGCGGCAAAGCGCTCGCGCACCCGCGCCAGGCTCGGTTCGTCATTGGCGAGAGAATAGGAAACCGTGGCCCGCAACAGCTGGCCGCGCTCCATGTCGCTCAACGGGCTGCCGTCGCTCCAGCGGGTGCCCAATATTTCCTCGGCCTTTTGGCCGGCCAGGGACCAATTGCCGCTTTCCCAATAAATGTCGGCGCGCAGCCGCTTGGTGTCCTCGGATTGATCCACCGCGATCAGGTCCAGCGCATTGTCCCATTGCTTGAGGGCGGCAAAGGCGCGCGCCTCCAGCAGCATGCGCTCATGCATCTCCTGGTCCGGCAGGCCCGAAATCTGGGAATCGCGGATGGTGGCCACCGCCTTGTCGGCCTTGTGGTCCATCAGATAAACGGCGGCGAGCTTGGTGGCCACTTGCGCCTTGGCGATGCCGTCCAGCCGCTTGTCCACCTGATAGGCCAGCAGATTCGCCGCCGGACCGAGCAGGTCCACCGCCACCAGCCGGTCCGACATGCGCCGGATCATCTCATCGCCATCCGGCCCGATGGGGGTCAAATCCAGATTGTCATAGAATAAGGCCAGGGCATCGACCGGCTTCATCTTGTCGGCGCCGCCCTTGAGAAACAGATTGACGAAGGCGGCGCGCATATCGTCTTGCGCGATACGGCCGGCGTCCTCGCTCTTGAAGCTTTGATTGGCGACCCGCAGGATCTTCAAGCCGTCGCGCCACTTGCCGCCGCCGAAATACAGCGATGCCAGCTTGCGCAAGGTGGTGAGCTCCAACCCATCGCCGCGCCAGCGGAAGCGCAGTCTTTCCAGTCTGTCGATCGCTTGCGCGGTGGTGATGGCGCCGGCATTCAGCGCCGCGCTGGTGTGATAATAGACCGCGCGCGAGGCCAGCGCTTCGTCACCGCCTTGTTCGACGGCGGCAAAATGCTTGGACGCGGCGGCAAAGCGATTCTCGCCCGCCAGCACCCGCGCCTGGGCCAATTCCGCCGCCAGCGCCAGCTTGTCGTCCAGCTCCTTGGGCAGGCGATGCAAGGCGGCATCGGCCAAGTCCAAGCGGCCCGAACTTAAGGCCGCGTCGGCATCCGCCAGCACCCCCTTCGCCTGCCAGGACGAAGAATAGCGGCGCATCACCGGGCCGGCTTGCTCCAGATGGGCATGCGCGTCTTTCCAATTTTCCATCCGGGCTTCGACAAGTCCGCGCCAAAAGGCGGCGTGGCGGTCGGCATCGAAACCGGGACCGAGCAGGTCGTTATGGGCGTCGCGATAGCGGCCCATCATATAATTCGCCACCGCCCGCATGGTGGTGAGCTGGGCGTCGCCCGCCAAGGCCGGATCCTTGGCCTGCAGCAAATTCAGCAGGCCCAAACTCTCCGCGGCAAAGCCGTTGGCTAGATAGAAGCGCGCCAGGGTCAGCCGGGCGGCAGCGGATTTTTGCGGCTCGGCTTTCGCCACAAGCTGGGTGAGCTTGCGCTCGGTGGCAAGAAAGCTGCCGGCGCCGGCCTGGCCCCATTCCGCGAAATTTATGAAGGAGGGGCCGTCGCCGAAACGCGCCAGCGCCGAGGGCGTCTGCGCCACCGGTATCTGCGGCGGTGTCAGCGAAAGTCCGCTGGGGCGCGAAATGGAAACCCGCGAATTCTCCACATTGATCTGGAGATCATCGGCATAGGGGCTGATCACCAGACCGCTGGCGGTGGGAAGCGCGCCGAAGTCCGCAAAGCTGCGCAACGAAGCCACGCCGCGTCCCGCCTGGGCGGGGATCACGGTAAGCAAGTCGCCGCCCGAAGGGTCCATCAGCTGGAAGGCATGATCGGCCGCAGGCAGGAGCGTGGAAAGCGATGCCCTCTTGGGATCAGTCTGATTGCGCGCAAAGCCGATCGCCACCGGCGGAGGCGCCACGCTGGGTGCGATTTCGACTTCCAGATTGGGGCCCAACCCGCGCGCGCCTATTTCTGCGGGAGCCTTCAGCGTGATGCGCAGAATGCCCAGCCCATTGCTGGAAACCGCTTCCAAGCCGGCGGCGAAATCGCCCAAGCTGGCTTTCAGGTGGCGGGAATCGAAGTTCGGCGCATTTTCCAAAACCACCCAGGCAGTGAGGCCGCGCACAAAGACGGCGCTGGCACGCCCGCCGGCGCCCTTGAAGGTGATTACCGCGCCGTCGCGGGTGCGTTTGCCGTCGGCGACGGGAATTGTGTCGGCCGCTATCGCTTGCGGGCCGGCTTCCGGTTTGGCTTCGGCAAGCTTGACATCGGCCGGCTTGGCTTCAGGTTTCGCCTCCGCCTTTGCCGGCTTGGCGTCATGTTTGGTTTCGACCGGCTTGGGCTGTTCCGGCTGCAGCTTGGCCACCGTTTGCGCGATCGCCTGAAGCTGGGCGGCGCTGGCGCCGCTTTTGGCAAGCTTGCTGTCGAATTTGGTGATGCTGGGTTTGGCGGTGCCGGGAGGCGCATAGGCCGAGCCATCGGTCTTGGGCGCCAGAATGTCGAGCACGATATGATGGCCATCCTTGAAGTCGTGATAGCCGGAATCGGAATCGGTTTCGAACTCCACCACCGTGGAGGCGCCGTCGATCCGCCAGGAAGCATTTTTCACCCAGGGCGGCGAAAAGCGCGCCAGCGCCGAAACATCGACGCGTGTCGGTGCCGTGAAGCGCACCGTCATTTTTCCGGCGCCGGGATAGATTTGATAGGAAACGTCCTTGGACCAGTCGAACACCAGGCGGGTGAACTTCTCGTAAGCCCCGGTGCGCAGCTTGATCTGCGGCAGGTCAGCCACATCGATCGGCTTGACCGCGGGTTGGCGCGCTGGCGTCAAATCGGGCATCACGCCGGCGAAATTGGTATCGGCAATGTCCACCACGGCGCGGGTGCCGATCTGGCTGACATGCAGCTTGACCGGCTGGCTCAAGGCGAAGCGCAAGGTCTTGCCATCGGCATCGGCGCGGCCGCTCGACAGAATGCGCGGCATGGCGGCAACGACGGTTGCAGGATCCAGGTTGGTTTTGCTGCTGAAGGTGATGGCGAGCACACCGCCGGTGGTCGTGGCGCTGATCTTGGAATCGGTGGCGAAAGACAGACGGCCGTAACCGTCCTGAATGATGCCGCTGACGCTGTCCGCCGCCCAAGCAGGGACGCTGGCGCCAAGCGCCAGCCCCAGGCTCAGAAAGGTGCGGAAACGATTCAAACCAGGACCCTCGGACTTGATATTGCGGGGCCGGCGTTAACCCATGGTTAAGCGTGTTGGTCCGCGCGGGTTAAACTCTAACTCTTTGGCGGTACTTGCTTTTCTGGAACGGGCGTGACGGCTTCCGCCTGCGGACCAGGCGCGACCTTGTCGTTGGTCTGGGGCAGGGTGAGCCGGTCGGCCAGCTTCACGGTCAGCGACTTGGCGCTCTCGGAATTCATATTGGCCAGCACCAGGGCCAGGATGTCGGACTTCATGTCATGCGCCACCGGCACCAGCACCGCGTCGGGCAGATTGTCGAAGATGCGCGCGGCATCCTTGGGCTTCATG
>Ga0207648_10004161_pt1 | contig 14967 bp, 19 predicted proteins | sample KBSMisM32_FD_184310 | JGI IMG/M metagenome (GOLD analysis project Ga0207648, IMG submission 184310) | Miscanthus rhizosphere microbial communities from Kellogg Biological Station, Michigan, USA - KBS Miscanthus M3-2 (SPAdes) (version 2) | ecosystem: Host-associated > Plants > Roots >...
GGGCGTGCGGTTCTGCAGGATGCAGTCGGAAAAGTAGAGCAGCTCGGGCGCGAACTGGTCGCGCTTGGCGAAGCGCCGCTCGCGCATCTCGCCGTCGAGCGTCAGGCGGTGGCGCAGCGGGCGCGCGTAGTCGTAGGCGGGCTCGACCGCGAGGTCGCCCTTGGTGCCGGCGAGACGGTACTCGGACACCTTGGCCGCGCCGAAGCTCGCGGTGAACGACGCCAGGCGCTGGTTGGAAAAGTGCAGCGTGGCGCTCACCGACTCCTCGACTTCGTCCAGCGTGCCGGCGCAGGCGGCGCGCACTTCGAGCGGCTCGTCGCCGAACAGCGCGCGCGCCGCGTTGATGCAATAGATGCCGATGTCGTACAGCACGCCGCCGCCGGCGTCCTTGCGCACGCGGATGTTGCCGGGCACCACCGGGGTGCAGAAGGTCGAGTTGAACAGGCGCGGCTCGCCGATGCGGCCCGAGCGCGCCACTTCGCCCGCCTCCAGGTTGGCGCGCTCGAAGTGCAGGCGGTAGGCGACCATCAGCTTGACGCCGGCCTCGCGCGCGGCGCGCATCATGCGCTCGCACTCGTCCTCGGTCACCGCCATCGGCTTCTCGACCAGCACGTGCTTGCCGGCGCGCGCCGCGCGCACCGCGAACTCGCAGTGCAGGCTGTTCGGCAGCGCGATGTAGACCGCGTCGATGTCCGATTTGAGGCACTGGTCGTACTGCTCGTACGAATAGGTTTGCCCGACGTCGTATTTCTTGCCGAGCTTCTCGCGCTTGACCGGATCGCCCGAGACCAGCGCGGCGAGCTTGGAATTGCGCCGCGCGTTGCCGAACGCGGGCAGCACCGCCACCTGGGCGATGTGGCCGAGTCCGACCACGGCGTAGCGGATTAGTCTCTTGGGCATGGGTCAGGCCGCGCGCCGCTTGCGTGCGGAGCGCCTGGCCGGTTTGGGTTTCTGCTCCACGCTCTTGCGAAGCAGCGACATGAGATCGATCACGTCCGCGCTCTTCTCCTTGCGCGGCTCCTTCTCCGGCTCGGTGATTTCCTCGGTCTCGCCGGCCTTCACCTTCTCCTTGATGCGCTTGAGCAGGTCGTCCTTGTAGGTGTCCTTGTACTTGTCGGGGTGCCACTCGTCGGCCATGTCCTCGACCAGGCGCATCGCCATGTCGAGCTCCTTGGCGGTCACCTTGGCTTTCGGGATCTCGAGCTCGGCGGGATCCTTGAGCTCGTCGGCGTAGCGCAGCGTGTTCAGCACCAGCAGCTCGTCCTGCGCCACCAGCGCGGCCAGGTACTGCTTGGTGCGGATCACCACGCTGGCGATGCCGGCCTTGCCGGCTTTTTCCAGCGTGTCGCGCAGCAGCGCGTAGGCTTTTTCGCCGCGCTTCTCCGGCTTCAGGTAATAGGGCGTGTCGAAGTATTGCGGCTGGATCTCGGACAGCTCGACGAAGGCGAGGATGTCCACGGTCTTCGCCGCCTCGGGATTGGCGCGCCGGAAATCCTCGTCCGACAGCACCACGTACTTGTCGTCCTTGTACTCGTAGCCCTTGACCACGTCGCCCCAGGCGACTTCCTTGCCGGTCGACTTGTTGACGCGCTTGTAGCCGACCGGCGCGAGGTCGCGCTTGTCGAGCATGGTCATGTCGAGCTCCGCCGCGCGTTTCTTTGCGGAATGAAGCTCGACCGGGACGTTGACCAGCCCGAAGCTGATCGCCCCTTTCCACAATCCGCGCGCCATGCGTCGCCCGTCTAGTGACTTCCCAGGTCCTGGAGAAGATTCGCCAGGTCGTCGGCGTGTTCCTCCTCCTTGGCCAGGATCTCTTCCAGCATGCGGCGCGAGGTCGAGTCGGCCTCGGCCAGGTACGCGATCATCTCGCGGTAGCTGTCGATGGCGATGCGCTCGGCGATCAGGTCTTCCTTGATCATTTCCTCGAGCGTGTCGCCTTCCACGTATTCCGCGTGACTGCGCGTGGTCAGGCCCTCGGGCGAGAAGTCGGGCGCGCCGCCGAGCTGCGTGATGCGCGCCGCGATCTGGTCGGCGTGCTGCTGCTCGTCGTTGGCGTGCTCGAGGAACTCGGCCGCCACGCCCTCGGCGTGGATGCCTTGCGCCATGAAATAGTGGCGCTTGTAACGGAGCACGCAGATGATCTCCGTCGCAAGCGCCTCGTTCAGCAGCCGCAACACGACGCTGCGGTCGGCGGTATAACCGGGAGTCACCGCGCCCTGCGCGATGTGCTCCCGGGCCCGCTTACGCAGGGTCTGGATGTCGGAGAGGAACGCTCCGGCCACTTCAGTACTTCTTCGGCTTTTCAGGAGCCGCCGGCGTCGTGCTGCCGGTCGCCGCGCGCTGCTGGTCGTGCTTCGCGTCCGCCGCCTTTTCCGCGGCGCCCTTGGCGCGATCGCGCTCGACCTTCGCCTGCTTGATGCACGCGTCCTTGGCTTCGCCCTTCTGGTCGTCGCACTTCTGCGCGGCGACGTCGTAGGCGGCTTCGGCCTTGGCTTCGCGCACATGCTTCTGCGCCTTCGCCTGGTCCTTGTCGTCCTTGGCGTCGAGCTCGGCCTTGGCGACCTTCTCCTTGCCTTTCGCCTCGGCCATGCAGATGTCCTTGGCGTTGGCCTTGAGCGTGTCGCACTTGGCCTTGTCGGCTTTCGCCTGCGCTTCGATGCGCTCGTGCTCGGCCTTGTTGACCTTGCGCTCGTTCACTTGCTGCGCCTGCGCGGAAGCCGCGAACGCGACCCCCACGGCCAGCGCGATGCTGGTAATGGATAGTTTCATAGGGACTCCTCGGTTAAGGCCTTCTCAGCAGGCCCGCGACCAGCGAGACCAGGAAAAGGACGACAAAGACTACGAACAGGATCTTGGCAATCTCAGCCGCGCCGGCAGCGATGCCGGTGAAGCCGAAAACCGCCGCGATGATGGCGATGATGAAAAAAGCGAGCGCCCAGCTCAACATGACATGCTCCTAGAAGTTGTGGATTGCAGCAGGACAGGCTGAGCAAACTCCATGCCGAGCCGGCACCGCGTTCGCGCAGGCCCTCGCATGTAACGTTCGGCGCAGCCCTGTAGAAAGTACGTGTCGAGCGCATGCGTCGCACGTAGTGATCTTGCTACGGGCTAGGGACGGGCACGGCTCGTGCTGGAGGGTACTCATGCAGAGGCAGGTCACATGAAGCCCGACGAAACCGTTCCACTCATGACGTGGCGCGCACGGCCGGACATGTCGTGCGAGCAAGTCAGTCGCGCATGGCTGGACTACACCGGTTACACGCCCGAGCAGGCCCTGGGCGAGGGCTTTACGCGCGCGCTGCACCCCGAGGATCTGGCGCGCTGGCTCGAAGCGGCGGTGCGCGCGTTCGACGAGCGCACGCCGTTCGAGGTCGAGTACCGGGTGCGCCGGCGCGACGGCGAGTACCGCTGGATGCTGGAGCGCGCCGCTCCTCTATATGCCGACGGCGGCCTGTTCCTCGGCTATGCCGGCGCGTGCGTCGACATCGATGCGCACAAGTGCATGGAGAACGGACTGGCGCGCGCCCTGGAGCGGGAGCGCCGCGCGCGCATCGCCACCGAGGAGTTGAGCCGCCTGCGCCACGATCTCATGGTGTCGGTGTTGGAAGAGCTGCGCGCGCCGGCCGAGGCGATCGCCGCCTGGGCGGGCACCCTGCAGGACAAGACCATCGAGCGCCATGCGCGCACCCAGTGCCGCATCATCGCCAGCCTGCTCGAGCTGGCTTCGCCCGGCGACCGGGCCGTGCACGAGCCGCTCCTTTCCGGCGTGCGCGTGCTGGTGGCCGGGGTCGACGGGCAGGGCGCCGAGCTGCAGAGCATGCTTTCCGTCGCCGGCGCCGAAGTGCGGCTGGCGCCGAGCGTCGAAGCGGCGCTCGCTGCCCTCGGCTCGTGGCAGCCCGATGTGCTGGTGTCCGACCTGGAATGGGGCGGGCGCTCGCTGATCCGCGAGCTGCGCTCGCTGCCGGCGGAGCGCGGCGGCTGCCTGCGCGCGGCAGCGCTCACCGAGAACGGCGACCGGGTCGCGGGGTACGACGCGCAGCTGGCGAAGCCGGTCGAGCCGGTCGCGCTGCTGGCCACTGTCGCCCGCCTGGCGCACTAGGAGAAAGGCGGGCCCGCAATTTGCATGAACCCCGGGGTAGTCAACCACGGAGGTTTTGCAATGAATTGGGATCGTATCCAGGGCAACTGGAAGCAGATGACGGGCAAGCTGAAGGAAAAGTGGGGCAAGCTCACCGACGACGAGTTCGACCAGATGGGCGGCCACCGCGACCAGCTGATCGGCAAGATCCAGGAGCGCTACGGCATCCAGAAGGATGAAGCCGAGCGGCAGGTCAAAGACTGGGAATCGCGCATCTAGATTTCCAGCGCCAGTGCCGGAGAAGGACAGTGACCCATCTTTCCAGACGTAAAGCCCTCAGTGTCCTTGCCGCGCTGGCGCTCGCCGCCTGCGCGGGCAAGGCCCCCGAAACCAGCCGCACCACCGGCGAGTTCAGCAACGACGCTGCGCTCACCGCCAAGGTGAAGAGCGCGATCGCCACCGACGTCGGCGCGCGCACCGCGGCCGCCATCAACATCGAGACCTACCGCGGCGTGGTGCAGCTCACCGGCTTCGCCGATTCGCCCGACCAGGCCGCCAGGGCCGAGGCCGCGGCGAAGAAGGTCGACGGCGTGCGCTCGGTGAAGAACGACGTCCGCGTCAAGTCCACTTCCTAACGAAGGAGGTTCCATGAGAAGCGCCGCCGCCAAGCAGGCCACGCATCTCCATTTTTCCCTTCCTCCGCTGCCGTACGCGGAGGACGCGCTCGCGCCGGTCATCTCGGCCGAGACCCTCAAGCTGCACCACGGCAAGCACCACAAGAAGTACATCGACACCATGAACCAGCTGCTCGAAAAAGAGCCGCTTCAGGGTTCAACGCTCGAAGACGTGGTGCGCCAGGCCAAGGGCAAGCTGTTCAACAACGCCGCGCAGGCCTGGAACCACGATTTCTACTGGCACTCGCTGTCGCCGCGCCGCCAGCGGCCGGCCGGCGCGCTGCTGCACCGCCTGGAAAAGGACTTCGGCAGCTACGACAAGTTTGCCGACGCGTTCTCCAAGGCCGCCATCGGCCAGTTCGGCAGCGGCTGGGCCTGGTTGGTCGACAAGGAAGGCAAGCTCGAGGTGGTGGCGACGTCCAACGCCGACACGCCGATGGCGCACGGCATGAAATGCCTGCTGACGGTCGACGTGTGGGAGCACGCCTACTACGTGGACTACCGGAACGAGCGCGAGCGCTACGTTTCGGCGATCCTCGACCGGCTCAATTGGGATTTTGCGGAGAAGAATCTGCGCTAGGCAGGACCACGATCGAGGCCACGTCCAGGCGGTAGCGCAGCATCCGGGCCACGATCGCGATGTGCTGAACCCGGTCGCGGGTCAGGCCCGCCGGCAGATCGACGAGCGCCATGTTGGCCTGCTCCTCGATCTGCAGCAGCTTCGCCGCGAAGTCGTCTCGTTCTTCGGTCATGGCTCCCCGGATTGCGACGCAGCATACCGACAGCCTCCGCATGCGGCTGTCGGGCAAATCCTGACCTTTACTTATTCTTACCGCCATTGCGGGCTGACCGTCAGTAGGGAAAAACCCTAATCGCGCAGGATTCATCCGGCGGCACCTAAATTGCACCGCGGATTCCGCATGGCCTTACCCCTGAATCCGCATCATCTCCGGCATTACAAGGACCTTGCGCTGCTCCTGTTCAAGTACGGGCGGCGCGACCTGGTGAAGCGCGCCGGGCTCACCGAGCTCCTGCCTCAGGAGGCCGAGCGCGACGAGCGCGCCGCCGCGGCCGCGGAGCAGCTCGCCGCCGACGTCGAGCGCCTCGGCCCGACCTACATCAAGCTCGGCCAGCTGCTGTCGACGCGACCCGACGTGGTCCCGCCGGCTTACGCGCAGGCGCTCGCGCGGCTGCAGGATCGCTGCGAGCCGCTGCCGTTCGAGCAGGTCGAGACCGTGCTCGCGGAAGAGCTCGGCCTGGTGGCTTCGCGCGCGTTGCGCGTGGACCGCGAGCCGCTCGCCACCGCGTCGATGTCGCAGGTGCACCGCGCCTCGCTCGAGGACGGGCGCGAGATCGTGCTCAAGGTGCAGCGCCCGGGGCTGCGCGAGCAGGTGCTGTCCGACCTCGAGGCGCTGGCCGGCATCGCGCGCTTCCTCGACGAGCGCACCGACTTCTGCAGCCGCTACGGCGTCGACCTGATGTTCGAGGAGTTCCGCAAGTCGCTGCTGCGCGAGCTCGACTTCCGCCAGGAGGCGATGCATCTCTTCACGCTGTCGGCGAACCTGCGCGAGATCGAGGAAATCATCCTGCCGCAGCCGATCATCGGCTACACCACTGCGCGCGTGCTGGCGATGGAGTTCATTCCCGGCACCAAGGTCACCGAGCTCACGCGCCTCGAGCGGCGCGAGCTCGACGGCGAGCGCCTGGTCGACGCGCTGTTCCGCGCTTATCTGAAGCAGATCCTGCGCGACGGCTTGTTCCACGCCGACCCGCACCCCGGCAACGTATTCCTGGTGGGCGAGCGCATCGCGTTGATCGACCTCGGCATGGTGGCGCGGCTCGCGCCAGCGGTGCAGGAGCGGCTGCTGCAGGTGCTGCTCGCGGTGAGCGACAACCAGCCCGACGAAGCGGCCAAGGCGCTGCTCGCGATGGGCGAATGCCGCGAGGGCGCCGATGTCCCGGGCTTCCACCGCGGCGTGGCGGACCTGCTCGCGCAGCACCACGAGATGTCGTTCCAGCAGCCGCAGGTCGGGCGCGCGGTGCTGATGCTGCTCAAGACCGCGGGCGACAACCGCATCCGCCTGCCGGTCGAGCTCGCGATGATCGGCAAGACGCTGCTCAGCCTGGACCAGATCGCGCACGTGCTCGCGCCGCACTTCGACCCGAACGCGGCGATCCGGCGCCACGCCGCCGACATCACCCAGGGCCAGATCACGCGCGAGGCCTCGCTCAGCTCGCTGTTCAGCACCGCGGTCGAGCTGAAGAACTTCGTGCAGCACCTGCCCGGGCGCGTGAACCGCATCCTCGACCGGGTGGCCGACAACGAGCTCGAGGTGAAGGTCGACGCGATCGACGAGACGCGCCTGATGGAGGGGATGCAGAAGGTGGCCAACCGCATCGCGCTCGGCCTGGTGCTCGCCGCGCTGATCGTCGGCGCGGCGCTGATGATGGACGTGCCGACCAGCTTCCAGCTCTTCGGCTATCCCGGCGTCGCCATCATGCTGTTCCTCGCCGCGGCCGCGGGCGGCGCGGCGCTCGCCGTCACCATCCTCGCGAACGACATCCGGGCAAAGCGAAAAGCGCGCGGCTGACTAGGGAAGGCCTGGTCCATCGGGAAGGCCTGGTCCGTCGTCCCCGCGAAGGCGGGGACCCCGTTTAGAAAAATCCATCGACGCAGCCGTTCCGATGACCTTCGATGCGCGCAGGGAGATTGCTTGTTACGCCCGTGTACAGCGTTCCGTAGGGTTTGCTGGCGAGGATGTAGACCACCGGCTGCTTCACGCGCTAGAAACGCGCTTGCACCGGCTGGGTTGACGTTAGAAAAATCCTAACTGGGTCCCCGCCTTCGCGGGGACGACTGCTCTAATTTTCCAAATGGGGTCCCCGCCTTCGCGGGGACGACCGGTCGGCGTTTGTCAGCCGCTCAGGCACTTGCTCATGAAGGCCTTGCGCTCGTCGCCCTTCATGTCCTTCTTGCTCGCCTGCGCGTTGCAGCTCTTCATCTTCTGCTGCTGCGCGGTCGTCTTCTGATCGTCTTTCTTGCCGTCGGCGCTCAGGCAGTCGCTCATGAAGGCCTTGCGCTCCTCGCCCTTCATGCCTTTCTTGCTCGCCTGCGCGTTGCAGCTCTTCATCTTCTCCTGCTGCGCGGTCTGCGCCGGGCTCGCGCCCTTGCTGTCGGCCTTGAGGCACTCGCTCATGAACGCCTGGCGCTCGTCGCCCTTCATGCCCTTCTTGCTCGCCTGGGCGTTGCAGCTTTTCATCTTCTCCTGCTGCGCGGTGGGCTTGTCCTTGTCCTGGGCAAAGGCGGGTATCGACAACAGGGTTGCGGCGATGGCGGCAAGCAGGGTACGGGTCATGGACTACTCTCCAGGCGGTTGGATTAGCGGGCGGCGAGCCGGATCTTACGCCCCATCAAGCGGGCGCCGTTCCTCGACCCGCGTGTGCACGGCTTTCTTCGCTTTGGCCATTGTCGGTGTGTTCCTTGTCGGTGTATGCCTTGCGCACGCGCTGCATGACTTCGGTCTCGGCGTGCAGCCAATCCTCCGCTTCGGCGCCCGGGGTGAAGCCGCGCTTCTGCGCGCGGTAGTAAGCGGCTTCGGCGATCATCTCGTAGAGCTCGGCGGCGCTCGGCATAGCGGGACGGGCTGCTTGCGGCTCGTTTGCCGCCGGCCGCGTGTCTTCGTCCATGGGTGCCGCCTTTCTCGCCAGTGTCTGTCGCATGCTCGTTCCGAAGGGCGTTCTTGCATGCATCATGCCCGCGAAGCACCGAAGGGCGATAGGGCGCGCGCTGTCGACGGCGCGTGATTCCGCTGTCGAATGAAACGGTCAGGCTGTCATTGCGCCGCTACGCGGCGCCGTTCTTCGCGGGGCGGATCGACCGACTCGCCGGTCTGGCGAGCGATGTGCTGCAAATCCCCATCGATCAGGATCAGGTAATCGGCGATGCGCCGGATGCGCGCATTGCCCTCGTCGTCGTCGGGGAAATGCAGCAGGTTGAGGAAGCCGTTGGCCATCATCGCCTTGACCGCGTGGTCGAGGCCCTCGACCGCGACCTCGGAAAGCATGCGCCCCCACGAGCCCAGCACGCACAGGATCGGCACCTTGCGGTATTTGGCGCGCGAGCGGATATCGCCCAACAGGGAGAACATCTGCGACTCGTCGAAATGCACACCGAGCATCACCAGGCCGAAGACCTCGCGCTCGAGCAGCTCGCGCGCATCGTCGCTGTTATCGACGAACATCAGGTCATGGCCCTCGAGCAGGTGCGCCAGGCGCTCGCGGTTGTCGTGCACGACCGCCACCAGGATCTTGGTGCGCGGCGCGGGGTCCATGGTCACCTACACAGCTGCGAGTGGGGCGCGCGGGTCGAAGTCGCGCCAGGAGCCGTCGGACCAGCGGCCCTCGGCGCGGCGCACGTCGCGCGCGCCGTACTGCTTGAGGATCTCGATCGCGCGCCGCTCGGTGCCGGCGCGGTCGACGTTGACCGCGATCATGCGGCCGCCGCGCGGCTCGACCGGGTGCTCGAGGCTCGCCGCGTCATAGCGGCCGGCGCGCACTTTCGCCATGGTGCCGGCGAAGGAGCCGATGTAGGCGCCGAGGCCTGCGCCGAGCGGGATCACCACCATGCCGAGCTCGTTCGAGGCGACCCAGCCGAGCGCGGCGCCGATCACCGCGCCGATTGCAGCGCCGGCGCCTGCGCCGACGCCCGCGCCGCGCGAGCCTTCGCTCGACGACGGCGCGTCGCCGCCCATGGGTGTCATGGAATGCTGGCCCGGAGGCGAGACGTAGAAGGCGTCCACCTCGCTGCGCTGGAAGCCCTCATGCTTGAGGTTGTCGAGCGCCGCATCGGCGTCCACCGAGCGGTCGAACATCCCACAAATGATCCGTGACATGGGTTATGCGCTCCGGTTATCAGCGCGCCGGACATCCACGCTCGGCATCCGCATCAGCGCGCGGTACTTGGTAATGGTTCGTCGGGCAACGCGCAGTCCCTGCTGGGCGAGCAAGCGCGCGAGCTCGGCGTCGGACAGCGGCGAGCGCGGGTCTTCCGCAGCGATCAGCTCCTTCATCACCGCACGCACCGCGGTCGCGGAGGCGGCGCCGCCGTTGTCGGTCGCCAGGCGGCGCGAGAAGAAGTGCTTGAACTCGAACAGGCCGCGCGGCGTCGCCATGTACTTGTTGTTGGTGACGCGGCACACGGTGGACTCGTGCAGGCCGAGCTCGCCGGCGATCAGCTTGAGGGTGAGGGGCTTCATCGCCACCTCGCCGTACTCGAAGAAGCCGCGCTGGCGCGCGACGATCGCGTCGGCCACGCGCTGGATGGTGGCGAAGCGCTGCTCGATCGAGCGCAGCAGCCAGCGTGCTTCCTGCAGGTGGCGCGCGATCGACTGGTTGGCGCCGTTGCGGCTGCCGCACGCGTCGGCGTAGGCGCGGTTCAGGCGCAGGCGCGGCAGCGACGCCGGGTTGATCAGCGCCACCCAGCGCTCGCGCTGCTTGCGCACGAGGACGTCGGGGATCACGTAACGCGCCTCGGAGGCGCCGAAGCGGTGGCCGGGGCGCGGATCGAGCGTGCGGATCAGCGAGCGCGCCGCGTGCAGCATGGCTTCGTTGCAGCCGACCGCGTGCTGCAGCCGCGCCCATTCGCGGTTGCCGAGCAGGGTAAGGTGACCGTTGGTGATCGCGATCGCGACGTCGCGTGCCCGGGTGTCGGGCGGCAGGGCTTCGAGCTGGATGCGCAGGCATTCCTCGAGCGTGCGCGCGCCGATGCCCGGCGGCTCGAGGCTCTGCACCAGCCTGAGCGCCGCGGCGAACTCCTCGGGCAGCACGTCGTGCTCCTTGGGAAGCAGCGCCGCCAGCTCCTCGAAGGTCGCCTTGAAATAGCCGTCGTCGTCGAGGCTGTCGATCACCATCTCGGCGAGCACGCGGTCGCGGTCGCCGATGCGGGACATGCGCAGCTGCTCGCGCAGGTGCTCCTGCAGGCTGGGCGTGGTATCGGTGGAAGCGCCGCCCCAGTCGTCCTCCTGCTGCTCGCGGTCGGTCGACGAGATGCTCGAGCTCTCCTGCGGGATGATGATTTCCTCGGCGCGCGGAACCTCGGGCGCTTCCGGCGCGGGAGCTTCGGGGTTTTCCTCGAGGAACGGGTTCGCGGTGAGCGCCTGTTCCATTTCCTGGGCAAACTCCAGTGCGGACATCTGGAGCAGCCGTAGCGCTTGCTGGACCTGCGGCGTCAGCGTCAGGTGCTGCCGCAGACGTAGTGCGATTGCCGGACCCATTGATTTCCTTTCCCGAGCCTATCTGCAAAGGCTATGCCAGCGTGCCTGCGCAGGAAGAAGCACGCGCGACGCCGGGATTCGCGGTAATACTTGCGCGCGCCCGGGTAGCAATTACCCAACAGGTCCGGCGCTTGCAGGACCGCGCGCATGACCGATCGCCTGGAGCGCTACCGCGAGATGCGCGATTTTTCGATCACGCCAGAGCCGCGCGGTCGCAAGAAAGCGCGCAGGAAGGAGGCGCTGCACTACTACATCCAACGACACGACGCGACACGATTGCACTACGACTTTCGCCTCGAGCTCGACGGCGTGCTCAAGAGCTGGGCAGTGCCGAAGGGGCCGAGCCTAGACCCGCGCGAGCGGCGCCTTTCCATTCAAACCGAGGACCATCCGCTCGACTATGGCGAGTTCGAGGGCACCATCCCGGCCCACCAGTACGGCGCCGGCGACGTGCTGCTGTGGGACCGCGGCGAATGGATTTCCGAAGACCGGGACCCGCGTGCCGCGTTGCGCAAAGGCACGCTGCATTTCCGCCTCGAAGGCGAGAAGCTGCGCGGCAGCTGGGTTCTCACGCGCCTGCGCGACCGCAAGAACTGGCTTCTCATCAAGCGCAACGACGAGAATGCCAGCACCGATGTGGACGTCGTCGAGGACCGGCCCGAAAGCGTGAAGCGCGCGCCGAAAAAATCGCGCCGCGCGGCCAAGGCCGAGCTGCCGGCGTTCGTCACCCCGCAGCTCGCCACGCTCGTCAGCGAGCCGCCGAAGAGCGGGGACTGGGTGTACGAGGTGAAGCACGACGGCTACCGCATGTTGGCCAGGATTTCAAAAGACGTTCGTCTTTTCACACGCAGCGGCAATGACTGGACTTCAAAGCTGCCGCATCTCGCGAAGGCGGTGGCGAAGCTCGGCCTGAAAGACACCTGGCTCGACGGCGAGATCGTGGTACCGGGAGCCGACGGCCGCGCCAGTTTCCAGGCGCTGCAGAACGCGTTCGACGCCGGCGCCGACACGAAGATCGTCTACTACGTGTTCGACGCGCCGTTCCTAGACGGCAAGGACATGCGCCAGCTGACGTTGCGCGAACGCAAGGCGAAACTGAAAAGGGTTTTTGAGAATACGAAAAACATCCGGTTCAGCGACGACCTGACCGGCAGCGCGCAAGAAGTACTCGACCACGCCTGCAAGCTGAAGCTCGAGGGCCTGATCGGCAAGCAGGCGGACTCGGTCTACGTAGCCGGCCGCACCAAGAGCTGGATCAAGCTGAAGTGCCGCCTGCGGCAGGATTTCGTCATCGTCGGCTACACGCCGCCCAAGGGCTCGCGCCAGGGCTTCGGCGCGCTGCTGGTCGGCGTCTACGACAAGCCGCGCCACCTGGTCTATGCCGGCAAGGTCGGCACCGGCTTCGACGACCAGATGCTTTCGAGCCTGATGAAGAAGTTCGCCGGCGTGAAGACCAGGGAAGCGCCGCTCGCGAACCCGCCGCGCGAGAAAGGCGTGACCTGGCTCAAGCCGAAGCTCGTGGCCGAAGTCGAGTTCGCCGAGCGCACCGACGAGGGCCTGATCCGCCACGGCTCCTTCATGGGACTGCGGCAGGACATCCCTGCAAAACAGGTGGGCGTGGAGCGCGCCCAGGAACCGCCCAAACCGTTCAAGATCACCCATCCCGAGCGGCTGATCTGGCCGTCGCTCAAGATCAGTAAAGGCGATCTCGCCGCCTACTACGCCGAGGTCGCCGACTGGATGCTGCCGCACGTCGCCAACCGCCCGCTCACGCTGGTGCGCTGCCCGGACGGCGCGGAGGCCAAGTGCTTCTACCAGCGCCACCTCGGCATGGGCGCGGGTCCGGGCGAACTGAAGACTTTTTCAAACCGGAAATACCTGTACCTCGAGACCAAGAGCGCGATCCTGAGCGCGGTGCAGAACGGCGCGGTCGAGTTCCACACCTGGGGCGCGTCCGTGCCGGACATCAAGCACCCGGACCGCATCACCATGGACCTCGACCCCGGTCCCGGCATCGAGTGGCAAGACCTGGTGAAGGGCACGCAGCTCACGCGCACGCTGCTCGAGAAGCTGGGGCTGAAGTGCTTCCTCAAGACCACCGGCGGCAAGGGGCTGCACGTGGTCGCGCCGCTCGAGCCGAAGCTCGAGTGGGAGCGGGTCAAGGAATTCACCCGCCTACTGGCGGAGTTTCTGGTCAAGGCCGAGCCCGATCTGTTCGTCGCGAACATGTCGAAGGTCAAGCGCTCGGGCAGGATCTTCGTCGACTACCTGCGCAACTCCGAGACCGCGAGCGCGGTCTCGGCCTACTCGGCGCGCGCGCGCAAGGACGCCGGCGTCTCCACGCCGCTCGACTGGGACGAGCTCGGCGCGAAGGACGTGCGCGATCGCTTCACGGTGCTGACGGTGCCGAAGCGGCTGGCGAAGCTGACATTGGATCCGTGGGCGGAGTACACCTCCGCCAGGCAGTCCATCACCGCTGCCATGTGGAGAGCACTGGGCTCCAAGGAGCAAACCTAATTCGGGGTCAGGGTGCGAATTAGGTCAACAAGTTCGCACCCTGACCCCGAATTACCGCTTGATGACGCTCACTTCGCCGTCGGTTTCCATGCGCGCTTCCTGGACCTCGGCGATGTCGGTAACGCCTTTTTCGCGCAGCTTGGACTTGAGCTCGTCCTCGGTGACGAACTCGTGGCGCAGGTTGCGCCGGATCACGCGGCCGTCGCGAATGAGAAGGAGCGGCGGCGGCTCGAGCCAGTTGCGCAGCGCCGGTACGTGGTAGTTCAGCCAGTCGATGAGGTAGTCCCACGCGACGATGGTCCCGACCAGGATGGCGCCGTCGGTCACCGACTTGTACTCCCCCGACATGCCGTTCTGCGCCGCATCGGCGATGATGACCAGCACCAGGATGTCGGCCATGCCGACCGCGCCGACGCGCCGGCGGATGACGACGCGGAACAGCACGAACAGGAACAGGTACATCGCGCTGCCGCGGACGATGAGCTCGACGGGGGAGACGCTGAGGCCGAACATCGCGCCCCAGTCGGGGCTCATGGGCGCAGTTCGCGCCCGACTTCCCCTTCGTAGCGGAAGATGGTGCCGTTGCTGCTCGCCGGCCGCAGCTTGGCCGGGTCGAGCGGCACCGCGTCCTGCGGCACTCGGCGCCCGCCGTTACGTCGCCAACTGAAGACAAGCAGCGGCCGACCCTGGCTGAAGAAAAGATCGCCCGCCTTCACCTGGGTGTCGGACCCGTTCGCAGAGTAGTAAACGCGCGCGAATTGCATATGGGTTCCGCCGCGGACGCCGGCGTGGGGAGATAAAACGTGGCAACCGCGCCCGGGCGGATGCGCGCTTCTATGCAGGCGCCGTGCCGAGACCTAGTTGACGCCGCGCGGCGACGCTGCGGGACGTTTTCTTGGCTTAACTTGCGCGGCGGTTCGCGACTTCGCGACCGGCACCGCGCCGCCTTCGCCTTCCCACACTTCCAGCTTTTTTTCCTGCAGCGCTTTTTTGTTCTTATGGTTCATGAAGTTGAGAAAGTGGCGGACGCCGGCGTAAAGGCCGGCGAAAGCGGACAGGGCAAGGATAGTTCTCATGGCAGCGAGGCTGGTACGCAAGTTGCGTGCCGTTCTTACAACCTGCCTTGTAACCCTTTCTCAAAGACTTCCAAAAAATGCCCCATCTCCTCCTCGTAGACGACGACCCCGAAGCGCTCGAATGGCTATCCGAGCTCGCCAAAGCCGAAGGGTTCACTGTTTCCCAGGCCGACTCGCTGCGCGCCGCGCGCATCCACATGTCGCGCCTGCAGCCCGACATCCTGCTGACCGACCTCCAGTTGCCCGACGGTAAGGGCGTCGACCTGGTGGCCGACCTCGAGCAGCGCGATTCCACCGAGGTGGTGATGATCACCGGGCACGCGAGCGTGGAGAGCGCGGTCGAGGCGCTG
>Ga0207648_10004163_pt1 | contig 14964 bp, 9 predicted proteins | sample KBSMisM32_FD_184310 | JGI IMG/M metagenome (GOLD analysis project Ga0207648, IMG submission 184310) | Miscanthus rhizosphere microbial communities from Kellogg Biological Station, Michigan, USA - KBS Miscanthus M3-2 (SPAdes) (version 2) | ecosystem: Host-associated > Plants > Roots > Rhizosphere...
ACCGGTACGGACTCGTCGGCAGCCCAAGCGTCTCGGCGGCGAGCCGGCGGATGCCCTCGCGATTCATCGTCAGCCGCGCCGCGCGCGCGGTCGGAATCACGCGCACGACGCCGGACGCTTCGAGTTCTTCGAGCATGGGCGTCGCAATCGCCTCGATCTCCGGCACGACGACATCGGGCCTTTCCGCCTCGATCAGCGCCTTGAGCTGTTGCGGATCGCTCATCGCGATCGTGCGCGCGTGATGCGCAACCTGCTGGCCCGGCGCGTTCGCGTAGCGATCGACCGCTATCGTTTCCACACCGAGGCGCTGCAGCGCAATCAGCACTTCCTTGCCGAGTTCGCCGGAGCCGAGCAGCATCACGCGGGTTGCGACTGGCGACAGTGGCGTGCCGATGGAGGGCAGTTTCGGTGCGGTCATGGGAACGCTCTCGGGGACGAGGCGTCATTATCCCGCAATGTGCGCGCCGCGGCACTACGGAGGCCGCCATCGATGCGACCGTCGGCGTAGACTGTCGCGAACCTGTATTCCGGGAGGATTCCCAAATGTGGTTGCTGATCGCCGGCCTCGTCGTTTTTCTTGGCTTGCACTCCGTGCGCATCGTCGCTGGCGATTGGCGCATGAGGCAGATCGCGCGCGTCGGCGAGGGTCCGTGGAAGGGAATCTACTCGCTGCTGTCGATCGCGGGCTTCGTGCTGCTGATCTGGGGATTTGGTGAAGCCCGGCAGCATGCGCAATCACTGTACGTGCCGCCGGTCTGGCTGCGCCACGCGAACGCCTTGTTCACGCTGATCGCATTTGTGCTCGTCGCGGCGGCCTACGTACCGCGCAACCATCTGAAGGCAAAGCTCGGCCACCCGATGTACGCCGGCATCAAGATCTGGGCGCTCGGCCATCTGTTCGCGGCCGGCATGCTGCACGACGTCCTGCTATTCGGCGCTTTCCTGATCTGGGCGGTCGCCGGATTCATCGTTTCGCGGCGCCGCGATCGCCTTGCAGGCGCCACCTATCCGGCAGGCACCATGACTGGTGATCTCCTGACGCTGGCGATCGGTTTCGCCGCCTGGGCCGCCTTTGCATTCTGGCTGCATGCGCGCTGGATCGGCGTGGCGCCGTTCGGCTAGCACCTGGGAGGTCTGAACAGGTTTTCGTCATTCCAGCGCAGGCTGAAATCCAGCTTTTTCAGCAGACTGCAGAGAACTGGATCCCAGCCTTCGCTGGGATGACAGCTTGTTAGGCTCCCTAAATGATCCCTGTCATGGCGTAGACGGCGATGACGAAGAACACCGCTGTCGTCTTGATGAAGGTGATCGCAAAGATATCCTTGTACGACTGGCGATGCGTCAGCCCGCACACGGCAAGCAGCGTGATCACCGCGCCGTTGTGCGGCAACGTGTCCATGCCGCCGGACGCCATCGACGCGACGCGATGCAGGACCTCGGGCGAGATGCCAGCCGCATTGGCCGCGGTCATGAACTGATCGGCCATCGCAGCCAGCGCAATCGACATGCCGCCGGACGCCGACCCGGTGATTCCGGCGAGCGTCGTCACGGTCACGGCCTCATTGACGAGCGGGTGCGGAATGGCCGTGAGCGCATTGCGGATGATGATGAAGCCCGGCAGCGCGGCGATCACGGCGCCGAAGCCGTATTCCGAGGCGGTATTCATCGACGCGAGCAGCGCGCCGGCAATCGCCGACTTGCTGCCTTCGGTGAATTTCTCGCGGACGGTGCGAAACGCGAACGCGAACACGGTCAGGATGCCGAGCAGCAGCGCGCCCTCGACGGCCCAGATCGCCGCGACACCCGAGATCGTCACGCCGATCGGCTTGTCGAGCCCCGGCATGCTGAGGTCGTAGGTCTTGCCATACGAGTTGTTGACGAAGATCGTGAACACCTTGTTGAGCACCGCGACGACAACCAGCGGCAGGATCGCGATCCACGGATTGACCAGCTTGCTGTCGGGAATCGGCTCCGGCTCGTTGATGTGCCCGCTGCCGTAACCTTCGCCTGCCGCCAGCGCCTGGCGCCGGCGCCACTCGAGGTACGCCATGCCGAGGATGAAAATGAACACGCTGCCGATGATGCCGAGCCACGGCGCGGCGTAGGCATCGGTCTTGAAGAACGTCGTCGGAATGATGTTCTGGATCTGCGGCGTACCCGGCAGGCAGTCCATCGTGAACGTGAATGCGCCGATCGCGATCGTACCCGGAATCAGCCGCTTCGGAATGTCGCCCTGGCGGAACATCTCCGCGGCGAACGGATAGACCGCGAACACCGCGATGAACAGCGACACGCCACCATAGGTCAGCAGCGCGCAGACGATCACGATCGACAGCATCGCGCGCTCGCGCCCGACCAGACGTATGACCTCGGCGACGATCGATTTGGAAAATCCGGCGAGTTCGATGACCTTGCCGAACACGGCGCCGAGCAGGAACACCGGGAAGTAGTTCTTGACGAAGCCGACCATCTTGTCCATGAACACGCCGGTGAACATCGGCGGCACGGCCGATGGGTCGGTCAGCAGGACCGCCCCCATCGCGGCGATCGGCGCGAACAGGATCACGCTATGGCCGCGATACGCGACGTACATCAGGAACGCGAGCGCGGCCAGGCAAATGATGAAATTCACGAAATCGCTCCGGTCAGCAGTGCGCTCGGCGCGCGCGCGCGTTCGCCGGCGCCAACACTTCTGGCAACTTCGTCACTGCGATTGGATCCGGCATGCAAATTCCCCTGGGCGTGAATGGCACTAACCGCCTCAGCGGGCGAGTGTGTGTCGCAGTATTCACGAGCAATCGACGACGCGGACAGTGTACGAAAGTACGAGCGCCGCCCGTGTCAGGCCAACGCTACGAGCGCAAGATGTTCGGCGACGAGCGCCGGGGTCCTCTGACCTTCGACCTCCACGGTCTTGGTCTGGCCGAGCAGCCAGTGGCCGGGGCGGCGCTCGACCAGCGACAGCAGCTGCGAACGAACGCGCACTCGCGCTCCCGCAATGACCGGCGCCAGGAAACGGACCCTGTCGAGCCCGTAGTTCAGCACGTGTGCGATTCCCGGCAACGACGTAATCCGGTCGACGTCATCGCCGACCGTCAGCGACAGGAGCAGAAAGCCGTGCGCGATCGTGCTGCGATACGGCGATTCGCGTTCGGCGCGGGCCGGATCGGTGTGCAGCCAGTAGCGATCCTCGGTGGCATGGGCGAACATGTCGACGCGTGCCTGGTCGACGACGATCCAGTCGCAGCTGGTGCGCTCCTGGCTGGCCCATTCGCGCAGGGTTTCGATCGCGTCGCCGGGCTTGTCGGTGTTCGCCACTCAATCCACCGCTTCAAGGAACGCATCGACGGCAGCGCGCACTTCCGGTTCCGACAGGTCGGGCGCGTGACCGACGCCGGCGACCTCGACCAGCCGCACGCTGGAGGATACCGCAGCCATGCGCGCGGCAAGGTCGGCATCCAGTACATCGGACAATTCACCGCGCAGGACCAGCACCGGCCGGTGCAGGGCAAGTTTGCGATACGCACGCCACAGCAGCGGGCGCAGCAAGCGCAGCAGGAATGGTTTCGCCGTGCGCACGATGGCCGGGTCGTAATCGAGCACGAGCATTCCGTCCTCGCGCACGCGGAACAGCCGGTCGACCATCGCGGCCCAGTCGGCCTGCGCATAGCGCGGATAGGCGACTTTGCCGATGCGCTCGATGTATTCGGTCGCTTCGGCGCGGCTCATCGGCGGCACCGGCTTGCCGGCGTACCTGCCGATTCGTTCGAGCGCGGCTTTGGGCACTTCCGGACCGGCGTCGTTGAGTATCGCCGCTGCGACTGCGTCAGAACGTTTCGTCGCCGCGGTGATCGTCACGAGCACGCCGAGTGACGTGCCGAAGAATACCGCGCGCGAAATCGCCAGCGTGCGCATCAGTTCGAGGACATCGGTGGCATACGTCGACGCGTTGTAGCTCGATGCGCGCGTCGCGCGTTCGGAACGCGCGCGGCCGCGCAGATCGACCGCGAGTACGCGCCGGCCATTTGCCGCGATCACGCGTGCAATCGCGTCGAAGTCGGCGGAATTGCGCGTCAGTCCCGGGACGCAGATTACCGGGCAACGGCCCAGCGCCTTGTCCGGCGCTGCCGGATAGTCGCGGGCATACAGCGCCAGACCGTCCCGACTGCGCCAGTACCGCTCTTGGTAGGGTTGCATCGACAAGCGTCTGCCCGCTCGATCCGTTACGAGAACCACAGCTTAAGGCCGTTGGCCGAAATCGCACTCGTACCTTTGGACAATACCGCAGCGCGGCCCGGACCGGACAATCCAGCACGAACCGGCAGGAGCTGCGCAATCGCGTGATCGGATCGTTACTCGGACACTGGGCCCGCTACCATCCAGGCAAGACCGCGCTCGTCTGCGGCGGCGAACGCACGAGTTTCGCCCGGCACAACGAACGGGTCATGCGCTGCGCCGCTGCGCTGCGCGCGCTCGGCCTGCGCCGCGGCGACGCCGTCGCGACGTTCATGGGCAACTGTGCCGAACTCGTCGAACTGTACCGCGCCTGCGCGCTGGCCGGTCTGGTCTGCGTACCGATGAGTCCATTGCTGCAGGCAGCCGGCGTGGCCGTCGTGCTGCGCGATTCCGCCGCCGCAGCGATCTTCTCGCAACCGTCGTTGCAACCGGTGCTCGATGCGCTGCGCGCGGAATTCCCGCAACTGGCCGGCGATCGCTGGGTCATGAACGGACCGGCCGTCGGCTATGCCCATTACTCCGCGCTCATGGCGGAGGCGCCGGAGTTCGGCGACATCGAGCCGGTCGATCCGGAAACGCCGTTCAACATCATGTACAGCAGCGGCACGACCGGCGCGCCGAAGGGCATCGTGCTGACCCATCGCATTCGCACGGCGTACGCGCTGCAGTTCGCCGCTGCATTCGCCGTGCGCACCGACAGCGTCGTGATGCACGCGGGATCGCTCATCTTCAATGGCGCATTCACGACCTTGATGCCGGCCTGGCTGCAGGGCTGCACCTACATCCTGTGCACTCATTTCGCCGCAGAGGACTTCATCGAAACAGTGCGCCGGGAATCGGTGACCCACGTGATGCTCGTCCCGTCGCAGATTGCGGCGATCCTGACCGCGCCGAATTTCTCGCGCGCTGCATTGGCCTCGCTGAAGATGGTCTGTTCGCTCGGCGCACCGTTGCCGCACGAGCACCGGCAACGCTTGCAGGATGTGCTGCCCGGCGCTATCTACGAACTGTACGGCCTTACCGAAGGCTTCGCGACGGTGCTCGACGGCGCCGACACCGCCGCGCATCCCGGCACGGTCGGCATTCCGCTGCCGTTCCATGAACTGCGCATCGTCGACGACAGTGGACTCGAAGTGCCGTCCGGCAGCGCCGGTGAAATCGCCGGCCGCGGACCGCTGCTGATGCCCGGCTACCATCGCCAACCCGAGCTGACCGGCCGCACGATCGTCGACGGCTGGTTGCGCACCGGCGACGTCGGTTTCGTCGACGCCGACGGATTCCTGCATCTGGTCGACCGGCGCAAGGACATGATCATCTCGGGCGGCGTCAACGTGTATCCGCGCGACATCGAGGAGGTCGCGTGCCGCCATCCGGCCGTGCTCGAAGCGGCCGTATTCGGTGTTCCGGATCCGAAATGGGGCGAGCGGCCCGTCGCCGCAGTGCTGCTGCGGCCCGGCTCGCCGGTCGATGCCGCGGCGTTGTGTGCCTGGATCAACGCGAACGTGGCCGCGCGCTTCCAGCGCGTGCACGAGGTCACGATCTGCGCCGAATTCCCGCGCAACGTCGCCGGCAAGACGCTCAAGCGCGAACTGCGCGCGCGTTGGTCGGGGCAATCTTCACCGGCCTAGGCCGGCAACCCCTGTACGAAGGTACAAGTGTCGGCGAGCCGTTCCCACTCTAGCCTGATCGGCAGGCTCGGACCAACGTCCGTCCACTACTGCCAATATTAGATCGAGGGGACCATGAAACTGACCAGACTAAGTCTCGCCATCGCTGCATTGCTCTCGATGTCCGCCATTGCCTACGCCGATCCCGCCGCCGACGCCGACGCAGACGCCGACCAGGCAAGCAGCGGCAGTACGGATGCCGATAACGCCAAACAAGCCGACCAGGCCAATTCGACCTCGCTCGAGGCCATCACGGTGACCGCGCGCCGGCGCGATGAAACGTTGCAGGACGTTCCGATCGCGATCACCGCGTTGTCGGCCAGGACCCTGGAGACCCTCAACGTACAGAATCTCGGCGATCTGCAAGGCAACGTGCCAAACCTCGTCATCCACGACGCGCGCGGCAGCAACAGCACGATCACGACGTATATTCGCGGCATCGGCCAATCCGATCCAACCTGGGGTTCGGACCCGGGCGTCGGACTCTACCTCGACGATGTATACATTGCGCGCCCGCAAGGTGCGCTGCTCGACGTGTTCGACGTCCAGCGCATCGAAGTGCTGCGCGGCCCGCAGGGCACGCTGTACGGCAAGAACACGATCGGTGGAGCGATCAAGTACGTTTCCCGCCCGCTGTCGACGCAGGAACAGGTCTATGCCGAGGCCGATATCGGCAACGAAGGGCAGGAAAACGTCAAGCTCGGACTGGGCGGGGCCTCCGACGACGGCGTCTGGCGTGGCCGCGTCGCGTATGCGTCGCTGCACGACGACGGCTACGGTGAAAACCTGCTCACCGGGGATCCGGTCAGCAACCAGAACACCAACGCCGGCCGCGTATACCTAGGATTCTTTCCGAAGGATGTGCCCTTCGACGCCGTGTTCAGCGCCGATACGGTGCACGACAACTCCAATCCGCGCGGCGCCAAGCGCCTGAACGTCAACAAGTTCGACCCGAACAAGACGCCGCCGAACGAAAGCGACTACGACGTGCAAAGCGGCATGGCGCCGGTCAACCAGACGCACATGGTCGGCGAAGGGCTGACGATGAACTACTACGCGTCGAGCGAATGGACGTTCAAGTCGATCACCGCCCATCGCCAGTCCAACACCGACACGAACATCGACTTCGATACGCTGCCGCAGCCGATCGCCGACGTCAATGGCTATTACCACGACTGGCAAAATTCCGAGGAGCTGCAGGCCACGTATCAGGGCGGCAGCGGCACCAGCGGTGTCGTCGGGTTCTACTATTTCAACGGTCTGGCCGGCGGTACGATCAAGAACGACTTCCTCGGCCTGTTGTTCGGCGTCAGCAGCGGCTCGATGGAAACGACCAGCTATGCCGGCTACGCGGATTGGACCTGGCAGCTCGATGATCGCTGGAATTTGTCGGCCGGCGCGCGCATCACCAGCGAGAAGAAGCACGCCATCGTCAATAACTACTCGACCACGGACGGCACGTTCGAGGTGCCGACCACGGTCAGCGCGAACTTCGACAAGTCGCTGACATCGAACAACGTCTCGCCGCGCGTGTCGCTGCAGTACAAGCTCAACGAAGAAACCAATTTGTATACGTCGCTCGCGCGCGGCTTCAAGTCCGGCGGTTTCAATATCCGCGCCAACACTGCCGCGGTCCCGGACGCCTCGCATCCGATCGAGGACGAGGACGTCACCACGCTGGAAATCGGCAGCAAGTCGAATTTCGACGACGGCAAGTTCGCCCTCAACGCCGACGTGTTCTACACCAAGTACAGGAATGTGCAGCTATCGGTGTTCACCGAGTACACGCTGCCGAACGGCACGCAGGGATTCTTCGGCGATTTCACCAACGCCGGCAAGGCGCACGCCTATGGCATCGAGGCGGAATTCGCCTGGCGTCCGATCGAGCACTGGGCGGTCATCGGCAACATTGCCGGCCTGCACACCGAGTTCGACGAATACCTCAGCGGCGGCATCAACGTCGCCGACCAGAAGCGCTTCAACTCGGCGCCGAACGGCCAGTTCGGCGCGAATCTTCAGTACTCAGCGCCGGTAGGCTCCGGTGGCAACCTCCGTGCGCGCGTCGGCTGGACGTACCAGACCCGCGTCTATCCGACCACCGACCTGAGTCCGGCGATCTCGCAAGGCGGATACGGCCTGCTCGGCGCCGGCGTGATCTGGGACTACGACGCCCGCTGGAGCTTCGGGCTGCAGGGCAGCAACCTGCTCGACAAGTCGTACCGCACGGACGGCTACAACATTCCGTCGCTCGGCATCCTGACCGGGTTCTACGGCGCTCCGCGCTTGATCCTCGGAACCGTGAAGTACACGTTCTGACGTCTCCAGCGGGTGGGCACCTCGTGCGCAGGACGTCGCGGCGAGTCACACGAGGTGCCCTTTTTTCACCCGCCCTGGTTTCAAAGATTCAACCACGAAGAACACGAAGAACACGAAGAGGGATTGGAGCTCATGAATTCCTGCTCTGGTGTGCTCTTCCTTCGTGTTCTTCGTGTTCTTCGTGGTTCAGTCTTTTGAGCTCTCGGTTCGCGTGCCGGCTCGCGCTGTATGGGCTATGCTCGTCGCCAGCATCGATGAAACGCCGTTGCAGATCCGATCCATGCGAGCACCCGGGCAGAATAACCAGCGCCGTTCGCGGCAGCGGCACGGCATAGCGCTGGACGCACTATTGCGCCACCACGGAGCATCGGCGTGGGCCTAGGCGCCGGAATCGTCATCGCCGCCGGCGTCGTCTGGCTCGGCCTGCTGTTCGGCGTTGCGCTGTACGGCGAACGCCATGCGCGCGTATTCGAGAACCGCTGGGCCATCGTCTACGCGCTGTCGCTCGCCGTGCATTGCACGTCGTGGACATTCTACGGCGTCGTCACCCAGGTCAGCCGCTCGGGCTGGTGGCTACCGCCGACATTCGTCGGCGCGATCCTGATGTACATGCTGGGCGTGCGCCTCCTGCGGCGCATGGTCGAACTGGCTCGCGAGCACAATGCCAGCTCACTGGCGGACCTCATCGCCGCACGGCTCGGCCGCCATTCCGGCCTCGCGGCACTGGTCACGGCGGTCATGCTGCTCGGCATCATTCCGTACATCGCGCTGCAGCTAAAGGCCGTGGCGATGAGCTACGGTATGCTGCGCGCGAGTCCGCAGGGCCTATCGGCGTGGCACGACAGCGCGCTCTACATTGCACTGCTGATGGCCCTGTTCGCCATGCTGTTCGGAACGCGGCGCGAATCGGCCGTCGCGCACAACCGCGGGCTCGTGCTGGCGATGGCGTTCGAGTCGGTTTTCAAGCTGGTCGCGATGCTTGCGCTCGGCAGCCTGCTGCTCGATGCGCCGGAGGCGTGGATCGCCTCGGTTCCGGCGTCCGATGGCACGCGCGGCTTCCCGAGCCTGATCCTGCTCGGCGCGTTCGCGATGTTCACGATGCCGCACCAGTTCCATGCCGGCATCGTCGAATGCCGCGACGCGCGCCATCTGAAAACCGCCCGCTGGTTGTTTCCGCTCTACATGCTGCTGATCGCGGCGCCCGCGCTGCCGCTCGGCCGCCTCGGCGATGCACGCCTGGCCGCTTCCGGTGTGCCGTCGGACCTCTACGTGCTGGCCCTGCCGCTCGCCCAGGGCAAGTCCGGGCTCGCATTGTTCGCGTTTCTCGGCGGATTGTCCGCCGCCACGAGCATGGTCATCGTCGCCACGCTCGCCCTGAGCCTGATGATCGCGAACCATTTCATCGCGCCGCTGCGCGTGCGTGCCGGATGGGGCACCGCGGCGAGCGGCGACTTGCGCGGCGAAGTCCTCGGGCAACGGCGGATCGCGATCCTCGCGGTGATCCTGCTCGCCTGGATCTACAGTCGCCTGCTGGTCGGCAACGACGCACTGGCGGACATCGGTGCACTGTCGTTCTCGGCGCTCGCCGGTCTGGCGCCGGCCGCGCTGGTGGCGGTCTACTGGCCGCGCCTCGGCGCACGCGCCGTCACTGCCGGGCTCGCGGCCGGCACCCTGGTGTGGTTGTATACAATTCTTCCAAGTATATTTTTCCCACACAGCGAATGGCCGACCCAGGGGCCGTTCGGGTTGGGCCTGCTCGCGCCGACGAACCTGCTCGGACTGGGATTCCTGGGTTCGCTGGCACGCGCGGTCGTCCTGAGTCTCGCGGCGAACATCGCCGTGCTGTTCGCCGTTGCCTGTCTCGGTCGCGGGCTACGCGAGGTGTCGGTGCGCCCGGCGGCGATCGATACCGAAGAGCTGCGCACGCTGGCGACGCGCTTCCTGCCGCCGGAGCGCGTTGCGGCGCTGGTCCCCTCGACGCGGCGCGGCCGTGCCGACACGGAAACGCTCGCGGCAATCGAGCACGAACTCGCTTCGGTGATCGGCGCATCGTCGGCCCGCCTGCTGCTCGATGTCGCCCAGCGCGACCGTTCCGGACAGCTCGACACGGTTGCCGCGATCGTCGGCGAGGCGTCCGCCGACCTGCGCTTCAACCAGCGCGTGCTGGAAGCGGCACTGCAGAACATGAGCCAGGGCATCTGCGTCGTCGACGCCGACTTGCACGTCGTTGCGTGGAATCGACGCTATGCGGAATTGTTCAACTACCCGCAAGGTCTGCTCGTCGTCGGCCGGACCGTCGCCGATCTGATGCGGCACAGCATCAGCGCCGGCGTGATCGGCACTGGCGACGTCGAGCAACGCGTGCAGCGGCGCGTGGACCACATGCGCGCCGGCACGCCGCACTTGTCCGAGCGGCGCTTTCCGGACGGCAGCGTGATCGAGATTCTCGGCAATCCGATGCCCGGCGGCGGCTATGTTGCGACGTTCAGCGACGTGACCGCGTTCCGCCACGCCGAGCAGTCGCTGACCCGCGCCAACGAGACACTGGAGCAGCGCGTGGCCGAACGCACGGCAGCACTGGCCCGTGCCGTGCGCGAGGCCGAGCGCGCAAACGAAACCAAGAGCCGTTTCCTCGCCGCGGTCAGTCACGATCTGATGCAGCCCCTGCACGCGGCGCAATTGTTTGCACACACGCTGAGCGCCCGCCTCGGACCGCACGAACGCGTCGCCGCGCGCCACCTCGATGGCGCGCTCAGTGCGACGGAGTCGCTTCTCGGCGGCCTGCTCGACATCGCACGCCTCGACGGCGGCCGCCTGCATCCGCGCGCGCGGCCGTTCGCACTCGATGAACTGCTCGGACCGCTCGCCGCGGAGTTCGCCGCACTCGCCGAGGAACGCGGACTGCGACTCGACGTCGTGCCGACGCGCGCCTGGATTCGTTCGGATCCACAACTGCTGCGGCGCGTGCTGCAGAACTTCCTGAGCAATGCCTTGCACCACGCCGAGCGCGGACGCGTGCTTCTCGGCTGCCGGCGCCATGGTCGTGATCTGCGCATCGAAGTCTGGGATACCGGCCCTGGAATCGCCGCGGAAGAGCAACGCCTGATCTTCGAGGAGTTCCGTCGCGGCAGCGGCGCGACCGGCCAGGGCCTCGGGCTGGGACTGGCGATCGCCGAGCGCATGGCAAACCTGCTCGGGCACGCCCTGACCTTGCGTTCGTGGCCGGGACGCGGCAGCGTGTTCGCCGTGTGCGTACCGCTTGCGCCGGCGCAGGCGATGCCGCCACCGGCGCTCGAAAGCCGCGCGATCGAAACCAGCGGCACCGCGCTGATCGTCGACAACGAGCCGCGGGCGCTGGCTGCGCTGAAGCTGCTGCTCGAAAGCTGGGGCTGGCGAGTTCTGGCCGCGCGCGACGGAGCGCTATTGCACGAACAGCCGATCGAAGCCGATGTCGCGATCTTCGACTACCACCTCGACGGAGGCCGGACCGGGCTGGATTTGTATACGACGCTGCGGAATGCCGGCAGTGATTTTCCAGCGATCATCCTGACCGCGGATCGCGACAGCGCGTTGCGCCAGCGCGTGCGCGCCGAGGGCCTGATCCTTCTGTACAAGCCGTTGAAGCCGCTGGCCCTGCATCAGGCGTTGCTGCACCTGCGCGCGCCTGCAAGCGCGGATGCGTAGGCTGGGCCTTGGCCCACCGTTCTGACATCAAAAGCAGGGCGGTGGGCCGAGGCCCACCCTACTCGCGCCACGGCTCGCCAAGATCGAGTTGCCGCAGCAACACGCCGGCCTGAGTGCGGTTGCGCACGCCGAGCTTTTCGAAGATCGCGCTCACGTGCGCCTTGACGGTTCGTTCGCCGATGCCGAGCGCATCGGCGATCTGCTTGTTCAATCGCCCCTCGGCCAGCAGGCCGAGGACACGGAACTGCTGGGCCGACAGGCTCATGAGGCGTGCCGCCATCGCGGCATCCTGAGGATTGCTGCGCGTGGTCTTGACCGCCGCGGACAAGCGCGGCGGAATCCAGCTGCCGCAGGCAAGGACGTTGCGAATCGCCGCACCGATTTCGTCCGGGGGTGTGCTCTTCGGGATGAAGCCCGCGGCGCCGTGATCGAGCGCCCGGCGCACGACCGCCGCATCGTCGTGCGCGGAAACGACGAGCACCGCGACACCCGGATATTGCGCGCGCACGGCCGCCAGACCGGTCAAGCCGCGGCTGTCGGGCATGTGCAGGTCGAGCAGAGCGAGGTCCATGTCCGGCTCCGCTTCGAGCTTCGCCAGCGCGGTCGCCAGGTCCGCCGCTTCGACGATCGTCGCATCGGCAACGGCTGCCGTCGCAGCAGCACGCAGGGCGGCGCGGAACAGCGGATGATCGTCAGCGATCAGGATCGTTGGCATTCGTCGGTCAGGTCGGCCAGTGGACTTTCGTACGATGGCACCCGCTGCGCTTGCTGCTATGGTTGGCGGATGCTGCGTAAACTCTATCCGATTCTGTCGACGCTGGCGCTAACCGCCTGCGCCACCCCGCATCATGGCCCGGAGACCGCGGTGTCGATCGACTATCTCACCAGCGCCGTGCGCGAGACCGCGCATCGCGGCAACGATGACCTGGTTACCGCCGGACTCGGCCTGGCGGGATTGCGCGGCGCACCTGCGCCATTTGCCAATGCCGACGCACCGACGCCGCAGGAGCTGCGCCGGCGCGCGATCCAGGCGAACTGGAAAGGCATCGCCGATCTTGGCCCGCTCGGTGGCTACGGCGAACTCTACGGCAACGCCGGGAGCGTTCCGGGCCGCGAGTTCCAGGCCTTTGCCAAGGTGCCAAAGGCACAATCGCCGCACCGTGTTCTTGTACAGATTCCGGACGCGTTCGACGCCAAGGCGCGCTGCCTCGTCGTTACCGCTTCGTCCGGATCGCGCGGCATCTACGGCGCGATCGCGCTCGCCGGCGCCTGGGGCCTGCCGCGCGGCTGCGCAGTCGCCTACACCGACAAGGGCGCCGGCACCGGCTACTTCGACACGGCCGGTGCGACCGGATCGGCGTTGGACGGCACGCAAGCCACGGTCGGCGGCGAGCAACTCGAATTCATGCCGAAGTCCGCGGCGCACGATGCAGGAATCGCGGTCAAGCACGCACACTCCGGGGACAATCCGGAAGCCGACTGGGGCCGTCACGTGCTGCAGGCAGCGCAGTTCGGGTTGGCCATGCTCGATCGCGCCTATCCGCAAGCCGCCCCGTTCACACGACACAACACGCGCATCATCGCGGTCGGCGTTTCCAACGGCGCCGGTGCAGTCCTTCAAGCCGCCGGGATCGATCGCGACGGAGTTTTTGGCGGTGTCGTTGCGCTGGCGCCAAACATCAACGTTCCCGTAGCCGGCAGCGGCCGTACTCTCTACGACTACGTCACAGAAGCCAGCCTGCTGCTGCCGTGCGCCTTGACGGATCCGCGCTTCGATTCGGTTCCATTTGCGCGCGTCCAGGGAAAAGTTCCGCCGGCATGGACCGCGCGCTGCGGGACGTTGCGCGACGCTGGACTGCTGCACGCCAGTGACACGGCGGCACAAGCGACCGAAGCGCTCGATCGACTGCATGCCGGAGGATGGAACGACGCCGCGCTGGCCGCGGCGGCGCTTTCCACGACGTTCGACCTGTGGCGCGCGGTCGCAGCAACCTACGCGTCGTCGTATGCGCGCACGGGCGCCGGCAGCATGCCTTGCGGCTTTCGCTTCGATGCGCACGACGCCGCCGGCAAAACGCGTGCGGCGACGCCGGCCGAACGTGCAGCGTGGTGGGCCGATGCGAGCGGCATTCCGCCGGGCGCGGGCGTCTTTCTCGACGAAACCTCGCCGGGCGACGCGGCCGACCCGACGTTGCGCGGGCTACGTTGTCTGCGCGACTTGTGGACCGGCGACAGCACCCAGGCCAAGGCCGTGCACGCATCGGTCGCCGCGACCGCGGCACAACTGCCGCGCAAGGATCTGCCGTTGTGGGTGATTCACGGTCGCGAGGACGGGCTGGTGCCGATGGCGTTCAACTCGGACGCGTATGTTGCCTGGCTGCGCGCCAATGGCCGCGAACCGGCCTACTGGCCGATTCCGCATGCGCAACACTTCGACGCGTTTCTCGCGTCGCCCGGTTTTGGCGATCGTTATGTGCCATTGCTGCCTTACGGTTATGCCGCGCTCGACCGCATGTGGCGGCATCTGGCCGAAGGCGCGCCACTGGCTGCCGGAGACGCCCCCGCCGCTGCGCCGCGGGGTGCGGGCAAACTCGATGCCTCGCAATTGGGTATTGCTCCGCGCTGAACTGGCCGCGGGACACTCCGCACTGCGCTAGCGTGAAATCCTGCGTATCGCGCGCCGCGCTCGACGGCCGCGCAAAGCATTCATGCTCTCAGGTCTTGTAATCGCTGATGACCTTGCCGTTGCGGATGAAGAAAGTCCAAAGCGTGTAGCCGTTCCAGCTATGGTCCGGATTGACCTGGGCCGAGACGTGGTAGCAATAGATGACGTTCTCGCGCTTCTTCGCCCAGTTCGTTCCCTTGGTCGGTTCGCCGACCATGAGGTATTTGGCAGTACTCGGCGTTTTGTGCACGCGCTCCATGTACTCGATGATGAGTTCCTGGTAGTTGGTCGGAAATTCGCCGTAGTCGGCGCCCTCGCGTTCCTCTTTTGTCGGCTGGTAAAACGGCGCATTGCCCGCTCGCGCGACGAGCGGCGTGGCCAGCACAACCAACAGTG
>Ga0207648_10004164_pt1 | contig 14964 bp, 16 predicted proteins | sample KBSMisM32_FD_184310 | JGI IMG/M metagenome (GOLD analysis project Ga0207648, IMG submission 184310) | Miscanthus rhizosphere microbial communities from Kellogg Biological Station, Michigan, USA - KBS Miscanthus M3-2 (SPAdes) (version 2) | ecosystem: Host-associated > Plants > Roots >...
CGCCAAGCTGATGGCGGTCGCGGTGAGCTCCTTCATCGTCGGCGTAGCCGGCGGCCTGTGGGGCTTCGTGCACCTCGGCTCGTGGGAGCCGGCCGCGTTCTCGATCGACCGCTCGTTCCAGCTGTTGTTCATGGTGATCATCGGTGGACTCGGCTCGATCGTCGGCAGCTTCTTCGGCGCGGCCTTCATCGTGATCCTGCCGATCTTGCTCGACAACCTGCCGCAGTGGGCCGGCATCCCGATAGACACAGCGCTGGCCTCGCACCTGACCTTCATGATCTTCGGCGCGCTGATCGTGTTCTTTCTGATCGTCGAGCCGCATGGGCTGGCGCGCCTGTGGTCGACGGCCAAGGAGAAGCTGCGGCTGTGGCCTTTCCCGCACTGAACCCTCGCTTCTCACGTTCCCGATGGCACCGGCGAGTGCCCCATTCACCTCTGGAGACAGACATGAAACTGAAATCCCTGTTGACCGCCGCAATCGTCGGCACGGCCGGGCTGGCCAGCTTGATCACCGCGCCGGCCGCACTCGCGCAGGCCAAGGAGCAGTACTTCCCTGCGCTGATCTACCGCACCGGCGCCTATGCGCCGAACGGCGTGCCATGGGCCAACGGCTTCGTCGATTACCTGAAGCTCGTGAACGCGCGCGACGGCGGCATCAATGGCGTGAAGATCGCCTATGAAGAGTGCGATACCGCGTACGCCACCGACAAGGGCGTCGAATGCTACGAGCGCCTGAAGGGCAAGTCGGCCGGCGCGGTGTACCACCCGTTCTCGACCGGCATCACGTTCGCGCTGACCGAGAAGGCGCCAGCCGACAAGAATCCGCTGATCACTGCGGGCTACGGTCGCTCCGAGTCGGTCGACGGCACGGTGTTCAAGTGGAACTTCCCGCTGATGGGCACGTACTGGGATGGCGCCGACATCCTGATGCAGCACCTGACGAAGAAGGAAGGCGGCAGCCTGAAGGGCAAGAAGATCGCGCTGGTCTACCACGACAGCCCGTATGGCAAGGAGCCGATCCCGCTGCTGCAGAAGCGCGCCGGGATGCAGGGCTTCGAGCTGCAGCTGCTCCCGGTCGCGGCGCCGGGCGTCGAGCAGAAGGCGACCTGGCTGCAGATCCGCCAGAGCCGGCCCGATTACGTGCTGATCTGGGGCTGGGGCGTGATGAACTCGGCCGCGCTGAAGGAGGCGGTGGCCACCGGCTACCCGCGCGAGAAGATGTTCGGCGTGTGGTGGTCGGCCGGCGAGCCCGACGTGAAAGACCTGGGCGAGGCTGCGAAGGGCTACAGCGGCCTGCTCGCCACCGGCACCAAGGGCAAGGTGCACGAGGACATCAAGCGGCTGCTGCACGACAAATCGCAAGGCACCGGCCCCATCGAGGAGCTCCACACCGCGCTCTACAACCGCGGCATGGTCTCGGCTGCGCTGACGGTCGAAGGCGTGCGGCGCGCGCAGGAACGCTTCGGCAAGGGCAAGGTGATGACCGGTGACCAGATCCGGTGGGGCCTGGAGAACCTGAACATCGATGCGAAGCGCATCGAGCAGATGGGCATGACCGGGATCATGATTCCGGTCAGCACCAGCTGCGTCGACCACGAAGGCGCACGCTCGGCGCGCATTCACACCTGGAACGGCAAGGCCTTCGAACCGGTGACGCCGTGGATCGAAGCCGACAGCGCGATCATCAAGCCGCTGATCAAGGAATTCGCGGCGAAGTACGCGGCCGAGAAGAAGATTCCACCGCGCACGCCCGAAGACTGCCAGAGCTAAGGTGTTGCGATGAGTGCGGCCAACATCCTGCTGAACGTCAACGGCATCGAGGTCATCTACAACCACGTGATCCTCGTGCTCAAGGGCGTCTCGCTGCAGGTGCCCGAGGGCCGCATCGTCGCGCTGATGGGCGGCAACGGCGCGGGCAAGACCACGACCTTGCGCGCAGTCAGCAACCTGCTCGCCGGCGAGCGCGGGGCGGTCACCAAGGGCTCGATCGAGCTGCGCGGCGAGCGCATCGAAGGCGTCAGCACCTCCGACATGGTCGAGCGCGGCGTGATCCAGGTGATGGAAGGCCGCCACTGCTTCGCGCACCTGACGATCGAGGAGAACCTGATGACCGGCGCCTACACGCGCCGCGATGGCAAGGCCGCGGTGGCCACGACGCTCGAGAAGGTCTACGCCTACTTCCCGCGCCTGAAAGTGCGGCGCGGTTCCCAGGCCGCCTACACCTCGGGTGGCGAGCAGCAGATGTGCGCGATCGGCCGCGCGCTGATGGCGAACCCGAAGATGGTGCTGCTCGACGAGCCGTCGATGGGGCTCGCGCCGCAGATCGTCGAAGAGGTGTTCGAGATCGTGCGCGACCTCAACACCAAGGAAGGCGTGACCTTCCTGCTGGCCGAGCAGAACACCAACATGGCGCTGCGCTATGCCGACTACGGCTACATCCTGGAGAACGGCCGCATCGTGATGGACGGCGCGGCCGCGTCGCTGCGCGAGAACGCCGACGTGAAGGAGTTCTACCTCGGCATGGGCGGCGGTGCCGACCGCAAGAGCTTTCGCGACGTCAAGAGTTACCGCCGGCGCAAGCGCTGGCTGGCCTGAGAGCTTGAGAGGTTTTCGCTCATGCCCGCTCATCACGCCATGACACGCCTGCTCGTCGTTGCAAATGCTCGCCATAGCCCGAGCTATGGCTGCGCTTTGCGCCTCAATCAGGCGCGCCCTGGCGCGCTGCTCGGGCACGCTCGAAGAACTCTCAAGCTCTGCCCCCACCCGAGGAGCCGAGGAGCACACGATGGCCCATGCCGATGAAGCCGCGCTGAAGCGCCTGCTGCCGCTGCTGCGCCAGCTGCGCGAGATCAAGGGCTTGCGCGAGATGAAGCCCGGGATCTTCTATCAGAAGGGCAGCGCCTTCCTGCATTTCCATGACGAGGCCGGCGCGCTTTTCGGCGACCTGAAGCGCAACCGCGGTGGCTTCGATCGCTACCCGGTCGACACGCCGGTCGGCCAGCGCAAGTTGCTTGATGACACGAAGCGCCGCGTCGATCGCGGCGACGACGAATGAACCCACGGACGAACCCGCACTACGACGCGCTCGAGACGCGCACGCCCGAACAACGCGAGCGCGCGCAGATGGCCGCGCTGAGCGCGCAGATCGCGCATGCGAAGGCGCATGCGCCGGCCTTCGCGGCGAGCCTGGCCGATGTCGACGCGGCCGAGGTGACGAGCCTGGCCGCGCTTGCACGGCTGCCGGTGGTCCGCAAGAGCGAGTTGCTCGAGCGCCAGCGCGCCAGCCCGGCCGGCGATGTGTTCGGCGGCTTCTCGGCGCTCGGCTGGGGCGCGGCGCCGGCGCCGCGGCGCGCGCTGCGTGTGTTCGCGTCGCCGGGGCCGATCTACGAGCCCGAAGGCGGCGACACCGATTACTGGCGCATGGCGCGTGCGTTGTTCGCGGCCGGGCTGCGCGCCGGCGACCTGGTCCACAACAGCTTCAGCTACCACTTCACGCCGGCCGGCGCGATGATGGAAAGCGGTGCGTTCGCGCTCGGCTGCACGGTGTTCCCCGGCGGCACAGGCCAGACCGAGCAGCAGGTGCAGGCGATGGCGGCGCTGAAGCCCGACGCCTATGTCGGCACGCCGAGCTTCCTGAAGATCATTCTCGAGAAGGCGGACGAACTCGGCGTCGCGCTGCCATCGTTGACCCGCGCCTCGGTCGGCGGCGAGGCGTTTCCGCCGAGCTTGCGCGAGTGGATGCGTGCGCGCGGCATCGATGCGACCCAGAGCTACGGCACGGCGGATCTCGGGCTCGTCGCCTACGAAACCGAAGCCCGCGAGGGCCTGGTGATCGACGAAGGCGTGATCGTCGAGATCGTGCGGCCCGGCAGCGGCGACCCGGTGCCGGCGCCGGCACCGGGCGCGACGCCCGAGGTCGGCGAGATCGTCGTGACGACCTTGAACGCCGGTTATCCGCTGATCCGCTTCGGCACCGGCGATCTCTCGGCGGTGCTGCCGGGCCCGTGCCCGACCGGCCGAACCAACATGCGCATCCGGGGCTGGATGGGCCGCGCCGACCAGACCGCGAAGGTGCGCGGCATGTTCGTGCACCCGGCGCAGGTCGCCGAGATCGCGCGCCGCCATCCCGAACTGCGCAAGGCAAGGCTGGTCGTCAGCGGCGAGATGGCCAGCGACCGGATGGCGCTGCATGTCGAGGTCGATGGCGCCCCCGAAGGCCTCGCGGCAAAGCTCGGCGACAGCGTGCGCGATGTGACCAAGTTGCGCGCCGAGGTCGTGCTGTGCGCACCGGGAACGCTGCCCAACGACGGCAAGGTGATCGACGACACGCGCCGCTTCGCCTGACGAGGCTGAGCGCGGCAGCACCGCTGCGGCGCCCTGGCCGCGGAAGGTTCGAGCAGGCGGCCCCTGCAGCGCGCGTCGTGGCCGTTGTGCGACCGGGCCTACGTGGTTTCCGCCATGACTGCGCGCGGCGCGTTGTTCAAAATCAGGACATGCGCGAAGCCGCGCCAACCACCGACTTCAGGATTCCCCATGAACCGCTTCCTGCTCGCAGCCGCGACGACCCTCGCGATCTCACCGGCCCTGGCCGCGTACCCCGAGAAACCGGTCACGATCGTCGTGCCGTTCGCCGCCGGCGGCCCGACCGACAAGGTCGCTCGCGACCTTGCCGAGGCCATGCGCAAGCCGCTCGGCGGCCAGTCCATCATCATCGAGAACGTCGGCGGCGCCGGCGGCACGCTCGGCGCCGCCAAGGTGGCGAAGGCGGCCAACGACGGCTACACGCTGCTGCTGCACCACATCGGCATCAGCACCGCGCCGGCGCTGTACCGCAAGATGACCTACGACACGCTGGGTGACTTCGAGTACCTCGGCATGGTCAACGAAGTGCCGATGACATTGATCGGCAAGCCGACGCTGCCGGCCAACACCTATGCCGAGCTGGTGAAGTGGCTCGAGGCGAACAAGGGCAAGGCGAATTTGGCCAACGCCGGCCTCGGCGCCGCCTCGCATCTTTGCGGGCTGCTGTTCCAGAGCTCGGTGAAGATCGATATGCAGACCGTGCCGTACAAGGGCACCGGTCCCGCGATGACCGACCTGCTCGGCGGCCAGGTCGACCTGATGTGCGATCAGACCACCAACACGACGACGCAGATCGAATCGGGCAAGGTGAAGGCCTTCGCCGTGACCACGCCCAAGCGCCTGAGCACGCCGGCGCTGAAGAATCTGCCGACGCTCGACGAGTCGGGCCTGAAGGGCTTCAACGTCACGATCTGGCACGGGCTGTATGCGCCCAAGGGCACGCCGAAGGATGTGATCGACAAGGTCAATTCGGCGTTGCGCGTCGCGCTGAAGGATCCTGAGTTCGTCAAGCGCGAAGAGGCGCTGGGCGCGGTCGTCATCAGCGATGCGCGACTCGGCGGCGCCGAACACAAGAAGTTCGTCGAGTCCGAGATCAACAAATGGGGGCCCATCATCAAGGCGGCCGGCCAGTACGCCGACTGACGCGCACTGGCGCCCGTTCAGCGCAGCGTGATCGGGATCGTCACCGGGCCGTCGTTGACCAGGCCGACCTGCATCAAGGCACCGAACTCGCCGCAGGCCACTCGAGGGTGCGTGGCGCGTGCCGTCGCGACCAGGCGCTCGAACAGCCGTCGGCCCAGCTGCGGCGGCGCCGCTCCGGTGAAGCTGGGCCGGTTGCCCGCCGATACATCGGCCGCGAGCGTGAACTGGCTGACGAGCAGCAGGCCGCCTTCGACATCGACCAGGCTGCGGTTCATCTTGCCCTGTACGTCGGCAAAGATGCGCAGCTTCAGTAACTTCGCGATGAGCCTGTCGGCGATCGCCTCGGTGTCGGCTGGCTCGGCGCAGGCCAGCACCAGCAGGCCGTGCTCGATGGCGCCCACGACCGCGCCGGCGATCCGCACGTCGGCCCGAGAGACGCGCTGAACGATCGCGAGCATCAGAGCACGAGGTCGTCGACGTCGTCGAAATGCGCTTCGACGTTCGACGGCAGCAACTGGATCGACGCACGCAGGCCCGGCAGCTCGGCCATCAGCGCCTGCTCGACATCGGCCCGCAACGCCGCCGCGCGGCCAAGCGACCAGTTCGCCGGCATGTGCATGTGCATGTCGACGAAGCGGCGCTGGCCGGCGCGCCGCGTGACCAGGTGGTCGAAGCGGATCGTGTGGTGCGCGAACTGCGCCAGGGTGCGGTCGATCTGGGCGCGCACCTCGGGCTCGACGGCGCTGTCCATCAGGCCCTCGATCGAGCGCCACGCGAGATGCGCGCCTTCGCGCAGGATGTTCAGCGCGACGCCGATCGCCAGCACCGGGTCGAGCCAGAGCCAGCCGGTGACGTGCACCAGCACCAGCCCGACGACGACACCGGCGGAAGTCCAGACGTCGGTATAGAGATGGCGCGCATCGGCCTCGAGCGCGATCGACCGGTGCAACGCCGACGCGGCCATCATGCGCGACGCCAGCAGCCAGTTCAGCCCTGAGCTGAGCACCGCCAGGCCGAGGCCCCAGCCCAGCGATTGCAGCGGCTGCGGCTCGAAGAACCGGTGCGCTGCGGCCCAGATGATTCCAGCCGCGGCGCCGGCGATCAGCAGGCCTTCGAAGCCACTCGAGAAGTACTCGGCCTTGGTGTGGCCGAACGGGTGGTCGTCATCCGCGGGGCGCTGCGCGATCGTCACCATCGCGATCGCGAACAACGCCGATGCCAGGTTGACGAACGACTCCATCGCGTCCGACAGCAAGCCGACCGAATCGGTGATCCACCAGGCGAGCGACTTCATCGCGATCGTCGCGACGGCCGCCGCGATCGACAGCTTCAGAAGGGTCTTGACTTGCACGCCGGCGAGATCGAGCGACTCAGGCCGGCTGACCTTCGATGCGCTTGAGTTCTTCGCTCAGGAACTGGCTGGCCAGCATCGTCTTGCCGTCGGCGAACTTCACGTGGTAGGGCCGGCCGCTCATGCTCGACTTGCTGGCGATGCGCTCGATGAACTCGCGCGCGGTGCTCACGTCGCTGCCCATCGCATGCAGCTTGCCGCGCAGGAACTTGCCGGCCTCGGCACAGCTGTATTCGGTGCCGTTGCGGATGAACTTCATGTCTTTCTGCGATTCGACGAAGCTGATCAGGCGCTCGATGCGCGTCTGCTCATGCGGCGGCGGGTCGGCCTGCGCTGCGAGCGCGAACACCGCCATCAAGCCCACCAGGAAGATGCGTCGAAACATGATGGATCACTCCATGGTCACCCGCGCGAACTTGCGCTTGCCCACCTGAACCACATAGGTGCCGGGCGCAAGTTTCAGGCCACGGTCACCGACCACCGCCCCATCGATCCGCACGCCCCGGCCGTCGATCAGCCGCAGCGCCTCGCCGGTCGAGGCAGCGAGGTTCGCCTGCTTCAGCACCGCACCGATCCCGAGCGGGGCGCCGCGCAGCGTCACCGCGTCGATCACGTCGGGCACGCCACCCTGGGCGCGACGGTTGAAGTCGATCTCGGCCGCCTCGGCCGCGGCAGCGCTGTGAAAGCGCGTCGTGATCTCCTTCGCGAGCAGCACCTTGGCATCTTTCGGGTTGCGCCCGCCATCGGTCTCGCGCTTGAGCGCGGCGATTTCGGCCTCGGGCCGGAAGCTCAGCAGGCCGAAGTACTTCCACATCAGCGTGTCATTGATCGACAGCAGCTTGGCGAACATGTCGTTCGGCGCCTCGGTGATGGCGATGTAGTTGCCCTTGCTCTTCGACATCTTCTCGATGCCGTCGGTTCCTTCGAGCAGCGGCATCGTGAGGATGCATTGCGGCTCCTGGCCGTACTCGGCCTGCAGGGCCCGACCGACCAGAAGGTTGAATTTCTGGTCGGTGCCGCCGAGTTCGAGGTCGCTCTTCAGCGCGACGGAATCGTAGCCCTGCATCAGCGGGTAGAGGAACTCGTGCACGCTGATCGGCGTGCCGGCCTTGAAGCGGGCGTGGAAATCGTTGCGCTCCATCATCCGCGCGACCGTGTAGCGCGATGCGAGCTCGATCATGCCGCGTGCGCCGAGCGGGTCGCTCCATTCGGAGTTGTAGCGGACCTCGGTCTTGGATTCATCGAGCACCAGCTTGGCCTGCTTGAAGTAGGTCTGCGCATTGGTTTCGATCTGTTCTCGCGTCAACGGCGGTCGGGTCGTGTTGCGGCCCGACGGATCCCCGATCATCGAGGTGAAGTCACCGACCAGAAAGATCACCGTGTGCCCGAGATCCTGCAGCTGCCGCAGCTTGTTGAGCACGACGGTATGGCCCAGATGGAGGTCGGGCGCGGTCGGGTCCAGGCCGAGCTTGACGCGCAGTGGCACGCCGGTTGCTTCCGACCGGGCGAGCTTGGCGAGCCAGTCAGCTTCTGGTAACAGTTCGTGGCAGCCGCGCAGCGAGATGGCCAGCGCCTCACGGACACGGTCGGTGACCGGATGGGCGGGCAGGACGGGATCAGAAGGCTTGGACATACGGGGGTTTTACGGGGATCGGCACCGGGCGGCTGGGTATACTTCGCGCCGCATCGCACCCGCTCGCACGCGCGGTCGCGATCCGCGGGGGTTCCAAGGCGCCCCGAATTCTAGTGGAGGCCCCTGGCGGGGCCGCAGGGAATACTCTGAAGTCTCGGCCCATGCTGCCGAACTCATGCTGGGAGCCCACGAGGCTCCTGAACCGGATTGAAATTGTTCGAAACACTTGATCGTGCCGTGGCGGCTGCCACCGCGCTCACGGGACGCTTCGTCGCCGCGCACCCCCGGAGCCTGTCCGCAGCGGTGATGCTGTCGCTCGCCGGCTTTGGCGTGACGGCGTTCGGCATCGCCCCGATGGCACCCGATGCCTCCGAGCTCCCGAAACGCCTCGTGACCGAAAGCGTCACTCCCGACGGCATCCAGTCACAACTTGACGCATTGGCCGAACACGAGCTGCAGCTCTACCGCACCGACCTGACGCGCGCCAGCGATACCGCCGACAGCCTGCTGAAACGGCTCAACGTCAGCGATGTCGCGGCGGCGCAGTTCCTGCGCAGCGATCCGACGGCCCGCCGGCTGCTCGAGGGCCGCGGCGGCAAGATGGTGCGCGTGCAGACCGGCGAGAACGGCGAACTGACCGAACTGGTGGCCCGCTATGCGGCTGCCGACCCGGCGCAGTCGGCGACGCACTTCACCCGCCTGCGGATTGAGCGGGTCGGAACGGAGTTTCGCGCCGGCGTCACGACGGCACCGCTGACCGCGCAGATCCGGATGGGCAGCGGCACGATCAACTCGTCGATGTTCGCGGCGACCGACGATGCCCGCATTCCCGATGCGGTCGCGACGCAATTGACCGAAGTGTTCTCGACTGACGTTGACTTCCATCGCCAGTTGCGCAAGGGCGACACCTTCTCGGTGATCTACGAAGCCCTCACGGCCGATGGCGAGCCCATCACCTGGGGGCCGGCGGCCACCGGTCGCGTGCTGGCGGCCGAATTCGTCAACAACGGCCGCAGCTATTCGGCCGTTTGGTTCCAGGATGCACAAGGCAAGGGCGCGTACTACGGCCTCGACGGTCAAAGCAAGAAGCGCGCGTTCCTGGCGAGCCCGCTGGAGTTTTCACGCGTGACCTCGGGCTTTGCGATGCGCATGCATCCAATCCTGAACACGTGGAAGCAACACAATGGCGTCGACTACGGCGCCCCCAGCGGCACGCCGATCCGCGCGGTCGGCGACGGCACGGCCGAGTACGCCGGCTGGCAGAACGGCTACGGCAACGTGGTCGAGATCCGCCACAGCAGCCAGCGCTCGACGGTCTACGCCCATATGAGCCGCATCGACATCAAGCGCGGCGCTCACGTCGAGCAAGGCCAGCGCATCGGCGCGGTCGGCGCGACCGGCTGGGCCACCGGGCCGCACCTGCACTTCGAGGTCAAGGTCGGTGGCGTGCAGCAAGACCCGATGCTGATGGCCAAGACATCCGAGGCGGTCACCTTGAGCGCATCGGCCAAGCTCGAATTCGCTCAGCTTGCGCGCAGCCTGAAAGGGCAGCTCGACGTCGCTGACAGCATGGCGCGGTCCGGCGGGTACGCCGAATAACCGGCGCCACTGGGCGTCGCGGAGCGCGCCTCAGCAGCCGGGGCGCGGCAGGCACTGCACAATCGACCGATGAGCTCGCTCTTTATCGGATTGATGTCCGGCACCTCACTCGACGGTGTCGACGGCGTGCTGGTCGACTTCACGCAGCGGGGTCCGAGCCCGCTGCGCACGCTGGCGCACACGCATCGCGCGTTCGACCCGTCGCTGACGCATGAATTGCTGGCGCTCAACACCCCCGGCCCGAACGAGCTGCACCGAGCCCAGCTCGCGGGCAATGCGCTGGCACGCCTGTATGCACAGGTCGTCGCAGCCTTGTGCGAGGGCTCGGACACGCCGCCCGCTTACATCACCGCGATCGGCGCGCACGGCCAGACGGTGCGCCATCGACCCCGCGAGTTCGACGGCGCCGGTTACACGGTCCAGCTGAACAGCCCGGCGCTGCTCGCCGAGCTCACCGGCATCGACGTGATCGCCGACTTTCGCAGCCGCGACGTCGCCGCCGGCGGGCAGGGCGCCCCCTTGGTGCCGGCCTTCCACCGCGCGGTGTTCGCTCGCGCGCAGGAGTCGGTCACGGTGCTCAACATCGGCGGTATCAGCAATCTGACCGCATTGGCGGCCGATGGCACGATGCTGGGCTTCGATTGCGGCCCGGGCAACGTGCTGATGGACCATTGGTGTCGCCTGCATACCGGCCAGCCGTTCGACGCGGGCGGGGCCTGGGCGGCGTCCGGGCAGTCCGATGCCGCGCTGCTGGCGCGCTGCTTGGCAGATCCGTACTTCGCGGACCCGCCCCCGAAAAGCACCGGCCGCGACTTGTTCAATGCCGCCTGGCTCGACGCCCGCCTGCCGCCGTTGGCGGGGGCATCGCCGGCCGACGTGCAGGCGACGCTGGCCGAGCTGACGGCCGCCGTATGCGCCCAGGCAACCTTGCAGCACGGTGCCGGTACCAGGGAACTGCTGGTGTGCGGCGGCGGCGCCCGCAATGCGCACCTGATGAGCCGGCTGGCTTCGCGGCTGCCGGGCATTGCAGTGCAGCCCACCGACGCGCGAGGGCTACCGGCCGATCAGGTCGAAGCGTGTGCGTTCGCCTGGCTCGCGCGCGCGTTCGTATCGCGCCAATGCGGCAACCTCAGCAGCGTGACCGGCGCGGCCGGGCCGCGCGTGCTGGGAGCGCTTTACCCGGCGAACTGAGCGCGTCGGGCAGAACAAAGCCGCCCGAAGGCGGCTCGTTCGGCGCCGCACGAATCGATCAGGCGGAAAAGCTCGAACCGCAGCCGCAGGTCGTCGTCGCGTTCGGGTTCTTGATCACGAACTGAGCGCCCTGCAGATCATCCTTGTAGTCGATCTCGGCGCCGGCCAGGTACTGCAGGCTCATCGCATCGATCAGCAGGGTGACGCCGTTCTTGCTCATTTGCGTGTCGTCGTCGTTGACGATCTCGTCGAACGTGAAGCCGTACTGGAAACCGGAACAGCCCCCGCCCTGGACGAAAACACGCAGCTTCAGGTCGGGATTGCCTTCCTCGTCGACAAGTTCCTTGACCTTGTTCGCGGCACTGTCGGTGAACACCAACGGCACCGGCGGTTCATCCATCGGTGCGGTGGCGAGATCGGTGGCATGGACGTGTTCAGCGGTGGCGCTCATCGGTGCAACTCCTGCGGCAACATGCCGTACTCGGATTATCGGATATTCGATCCCGCCGGTTCGGGATCAGGTCTTTCGGCTGCAGCACGAGGCATGCTGCCTCCCTCGTGGATGGTGCCAAACCGGCCAACTTCAAGCCTCAATTGAAAAAGCCACCCGAAGGTGGCCCTGGAGGATGCCCGCGCTCGACGCGGGCTCCGAAGGGTTCAGCGCTTGCTGAACTGCTTGCGGCGACGAGCACCGTGCAGGCCGACCTTCTTGCGCTCGACTTCACGCGCGTCGCGAGTCACGAAGCCGGCATGCTTGAGCGGCGGCTTGAGCGCTTCGTCGTAATCGATCAACGCACGGGTGATGCCATGGCGCACCGCGCCGGCCTGGCCCGATTCACCACCACCGCGAACATTGACCTTCACGTCGAAGGCGGCATCGTTCGAGGTCAGCACCAGCGGCTGGCGCACGACCATGATCGACGTCTGACGACCGAAGTACTCGTCGACGGTCTTGCCGTTGACGATGATCTGGCCGGTGCCCTTCTTGATGAAGACGCGCGCCACCGAAGACTTGCGGCGGCCGGTCCCGTAATTCCAAATTCCGATCATGGCCGTTCCTTAGAGTTCGAGCACTTTGGGCTGCTGCGCGGTGTGCGGGTGCGTGGCACCGGCGTACACCTTGAGCTTCTTGACCATCGCGTAGCCCAGCGGGCCCTTCGGAAGCATGCCCTTGACGGCCTTCTCGATCGCGCGACCAGGATGCTTGGCCTGCATGTCCTTGAACTTGGTGGCGTGGATGCCGCCCGGGTAACCGGAATGCCGGTAATAGACCTTGTCGTTGGCCTTGTTGCCGGTGACGCGGATCTTGTCGGCGTTGACGATGACGATGAAGTCGCCGGTATCGACGTGAGGCGTGTAGATGGCCTTGTGCTTGCCGCGCAGACGGAGGGCGACTTCACTGGCCACCCTTCCGAGAACCTTGTCGGTTGCGTCAATCACAAACCACTCATGCACCACTTCGGCCGGTTTGGCGCTGAAGGTTTTCATGGCAGTAGTTCGTTGGTTTGTCGGCCCCAATAACGCCGTATTCGGTGCCGCTTCTTCAAGTCGGCGGCCTCTCGTACAGGCTGCGTCGGATCATTGCCCGATGCCAAATTCCCGGGGGCAAATTTCGGGAAAGCTTTTGAGTGTACCAGACAGGCCGTCGGATCGCTCTTGTGCAGTGCAGCAACTTGGGTGTGCGGCCTAATCAAATACCGTAGACTGGGGTTAACCCCTAACCGGGAGGACAGATATGACCATCGACGACATCCCCCATACGGAACAGCCGACCAGCGGATTAGGTTCACTCAGCGCCGCGCCAACCACGGGTGCCACCGCATCACCAGCCACCAACTGGAGCTGGGTGCCGATCAGGTCGCTGGCGCCGCGCCATCGCGAGCGCATCGTTACCCACTTGCTGGCTTTGAATGCAGGCGATCGCTATCTACGCTTTGGCTACCACGCGACCGATGCGCAAATTTCCAAGTACGTGGACCTGCTGGATTTTGCATCCGACGAGGTGTTCGGCATCTTCAGTCGTCGCCTCGAGCTGATCGCGATGGCCCATCTGGCTCATGCGGTGGCCACGCCATCCCCGTCTGGTATCTCCGAGTTCGGTGTGTCCGTCCTGCCGCATGCAAGGGCGCGCGGTTTCGGTCGACGTCTGTTCGAGCATGCCATGCTGCACGCGCGCAATCGTGGCGTCGAGACATTGCTGATCCATGCGCTGAGCGAAAACACCGCGATGCTGAAGATCGCCCGCAATGCCGGGGCAACCGTCGTACGCGAAGGGTCGGAATCCGACGCGGCGCTCAAATTGCCGCCCGATACGTTCGGCTCGCACATTGACGAACTGGTCGAACAGCAGGCCGCCGAACTCGACTATCGGCTCAAGGTGCGCGCACGCCAAGTCGGCGACATCCTCGGTGCCATCGGGGACGTCAAGGCATCGCTGAACAAGTCGACGCACGTCGCGGAAGAGTAACGGTGGCGCGTGCTTAGTGCACGATCGTAGCTTGCGCTCCATGGCCTACCCTCATCCCGGGGGCTGTTTCGATCCGCCGGCGGTTGCACTTCCGTTACAGTTCAAGTCCGGGCCCGTTGCATCGACGCGCCCTCGGTCTTTTGAACCGCGCTCTCCGACATGCAAATGCTTCCCTGGATTGTTGCGATCGTCACCCTGGCCGTGCTGGCCATCGTGCTGGCCCTCTGGGCGTTCAGAGGCAAGCCGAAGAAGTCTTCGGCATTGCCCACCGAATGGGCCCTGGCCGCCCGACCCGTCTTCTCGACGGATGAGCGCCGCGTCTATCGGTTGCTGCGCGAGGCGCTGCCGCATCACATCGTGTTGTCGAAATTGCCGCTGGTGCGCTTCTGCCAGCCGACCGATCCGAGCGAAGTACGTTACTGGTTCGATCTGCTCGGCACCAGCCACGTGACCTTCGCGGTCTGCAGCGCCAACGGGCGCGTGCTCGCCGCGATCGATCTCGATACGGATCGGGGCAATTCGCGCCGTGTGCTGCAGATCAAGCAATCGGTCCTGAGCGCCTGCCGGGTGCGCTACCTGCGTTGCCCGGTCGACCAGCTGCCTTCGGTCGCAGAGCTGCAATTGCTCGTGCCGAGCAGCAGTGCCCAGGCCCGCGGCCCGCAGCCGGCCCCGGCGCCCGCGCCCAACCTGAACCCGTCGCGCAGCTCGAGCGCCGTCGCGTCGCGGCGCACCGAACGCACGGCGCTGTGGCAAGACTCCACCGTGTTCCAGGACTCCTTCTTCGCGCCGGATGCACGTGACGGCTTCAGCAACAGCGAGTTTCCGCCCCTCGCCGGCGCGCGGCCGTTGCGGCCGGCGTCGCGCCGCCCCGAGCCATCCATGTTCGGCAATCCCGACGACCTGCCCGACCCGCTGACCGGCCTCGACACCGACGAGATCGGCGGCGTGGTGGTCGACTCGCCGAAGTTCTCGAGCGGTTCGCGCCGCTGACGGCCCCCGCCCGCTGGGCGCGTACGATCGGCGCATGACTTCGCAGCGCCCGGCCCAGCCCAGCTCCGACACCCCTTACGCGGGCCTGAGCCCAGACACCGTTCTCGACGCGCTCGACGCCGTCGGCCTTCGCGGCGACGGCCGGCTGATTCAGCTCAATTCGTACGAGAACCGCGTGTTCCAGGTCTTCCTCGAGGACGGCCGCGTCGTCGTGACCAAGTTCTACCG
>Ga0207648_10004166_pt1 | contig 14953 bp, 12 predicted proteins | sample KBSMisM32_FD_184310 | JGI IMG/M metagenome (GOLD analysis project Ga0207648, IMG submission 184310) | Miscanthus rhizosphere microbial communities from Kellogg Biological Station, Michigan, USA - KBS Miscanthus M3-2 (SPAdes) (version 2) | ecosystem: Host-associated > Plants > Roots >...
GACCATCTGCTTGCCGAAGGCCTTGACCTCGGCGTTGCTGCCCTTCGACTCGGCCAGCTTGCCGGCGTCGATGTCGACCTGGTTGGCGGTGACGACGATCGATGCGATCTGGGCATCGCTCGGCGCCTGGGCGACGGCGTGGCCCGCGAGCAGCGCGAGCGACGACGCCGCGACGGTGATGATGAAGTGCTTCATGGACGGGGTTCTCCGGGGAGTTTGCACATGCGATCCCGTTGGATGGCGGCCGAGGCGCCGCCGTTCCCGCCGGGCCGGCGTCGCAATCAGGTCGGCGCGCCGTCGCCGGCGCCGGCGTCGAGCCGGTGCAGCCGTTCGAGCACGCCGGCGACGATGCGGTCGCAACGCGCCCCGGCGAAGGCGAAGACGTCGGCAGTCGCCATGTCCATGTCCTCGGCGAGCGATTCGCGCAGCATCGCCCGGGCGCGGAACACGCGGGTGCGGACCGTCGCCGCCGGAATCGCCAGGCACTCGGCCGCTTCCTCGATCGTCATCTCCTCGACCTCGCGCAGGATGAAGGCGGTGCGAAACGCCAGCGGCAGGGCGTCGATCTTCTTCTCGAGCAGGCGGCGCAGCTCGGCGCGCATCGCCCCGGTCTCCGGCGATGCGTGCGGGTCGTCGTCCATCGTCTGCTCCATCGGTTCGGCGCTTCCCGCCGGGCGGTCGTCGAGCAAGGCGACGACGTTGTCGCGGCGGCGCGCCCGCAGCCGCCCGAGCGCCTGGTTGATGACGATCCGCGTCAGCCAGGTCGACAACCGCGCGTCGCCGCGGAAGTCGGGCAGGTGCCGGTAGGCGGAGAGATACGCCTCCTGGAGCACGTCTTCGGCGTCGGCGTCGTCGCGGACGATCGCTCGCGCAGCGCGGAAAAGCGCCGTGTTGTGCAGGCGCATGAGCTGCTGGAAGGCATCCCGGTCGCCGGCGACGATGCGCGCGACGAGGCCCGCATCGTCCGCCGAGGTGCTGTCTGCGCTTCGCGCCCGGATGTCCGCCATGGCCATTGGATGCTGGTTCGGGCTCCGGCGTTCCCGGTACGCCGTTTGCCTATTCGATCGCGTGGCAAACGCGGAGAAGATGGTGATCGATGATTCCGTGCAAACGTGGCAGGACCTGCGCCGGATCGATCTGTCGCGCAGCTACGAAGTCCGTGACTGGTGCAGGGCCCTTGGCTGCACGAAGGAGGAGCTGCACGATGCCGTGAAGGCGGTCGGCACCTCGGTGCAGAAGGTTCGCGAGTACCTGAAAAGGTGACACTACCGCGCAGGAAATCGTAGCCTGCCTTCACGCGTCATCGACGCCAGTTAAGGCGGCGGGAAAGTCAGCTCGCAAGCCTCGTCGTCGCTGAGACTGCGTCCTTCCTCGTACAGGTGTGCGAGCCTGTCGGCCGCGAAGCGCTGCGCGAGCTCAGCGTGCAGGCGGTCGCGCAGCTGCCGGGCCACGAGGCGCGGCGAGCGGCCTTCGCGCGCCTGCACGCCCTCGGCGTAGGCGCAGATGCGCGCTGCGTCTTCGAGTCGCTCCTTGCGCGCGAGCCAGGTGGCGGCGTCGAGCAAGGCGGCCGCCCCGTTTCCGTAGTAGCGGCGGAGCTCGCCGAGCGACTTGCGATAGATCCGCTCGGCGTCATCGAGGTGACCGGCGACCGTCAGTGCCGTTGCCAACAACCGCAAGCCCCGGCCATCGGTCCATCGCAGCGTCAGCGCCTCCGGCCGGGCGATCATCGCAGCGGCCCCCACGCCGGCTTTCTCCACGAATCCTTCCGCCACGTCGAGGTCGATCAGCAAGGCGGTCGCGTTCAGCTCGTCGATGGGGCGAACGCGGGCAGAGCTGTCCAGCAAGGCCGTGAAGTGCCGGCGTGCTCGGGCGAGGTCGCCCGCCTGCATGCAGACGATGCCCGCGGTGTTGTCGAACAAGGCGAGGATCCATTCCGGCCACGCCGGATCGCGCAGCTCGATCGCCCGGCGCAACGCGTCGAGCGCCTCGTCGTCGCGGCCGACCGCAGTGAGCACGTAGGCGAGCGACTGCCAGCTGCGGAAGGTGCCGAACCGGTCGGCGAGCGCCGTGTAGAGCGCGATCGCGCGCCGCGCGTCGTCGGCAGCCTCCTGCGGCGAGAGCACACCGCCCCACTCGGCGCAGGCGAGCCAGAAGCGCGCGGCGACAGCGCCCGGCATCGAAGCGTCCACCCGTGGCCGCAGCACCTGGCGCCAGCGCCAGGTCTCGGCGCTCAGCGCGAAGAAATAGAAGTGTCCGTGGCCCTCTACGGCGGCCCCGAACAGCGCCACGGCGATGCGATCGTCACCGTCCGTGCCGGCTGCCCAGCGCAATGCGCCGCGCAGGTTGTCGAGCTCGGGCACGAGCCGCGGGATCAGATCGGCCGACGGCATCCCGTTCGTCAGGTCGCGATGGGCGCGCTCGAAGATCTCGAGCGTCACTTCGGCATGCCGGCGCAAAGTGAGCGGTGTCGCTCCGCTCGCCGCGAGGCGCTCGAGCGCGAACGCGCGGGTGGTCTCGAGCAGGCGGTAACGCGGCATGTCGCCCGCGCGGCCTTCGACCGCCACGAGCGACTTGTCGACCAGCGCGCCGAGGTGCTCCAGCACGGCCCAGGGATCCGTCTCCGGCCCGGCCACCAGCGCCTGCGCCGATTCGAGTGCGAAGCTGCCAGAGAACACGCCGAGCGCGGCAAACACTGCCTGCTCGGTCGCGGTCAGCAGGCCGTAGCTCCACTCGAGCGCGGCGCGCAGCGTCTGGTGGCGGCGCAGCGCGACGCGGGCGCCTCCGGTCAGGAGGCGAAAGCGGTCGTCGAGTCGCTGGCGGACCCCGTCGACGCCGAGCAATGGCACGCGCGCGGCACCGAGCTCGATCGCGAGCGGGATCCCGTCGAGCCGGCGGCAGATCTCGACCACGGCGGCGACGTTCTTCGCCGTCAGCGCGAAGCCACTGGCGAGCGCACGCACGCGCGCGACGAAGAGTCGCACGGCGCCGGCCTCACGGATCCTGTCGAGAGCGGCGACGTCGGCATCCTCGTCGGGGACTGACAGCGGACCGAGGCGATACACGTGCTCGTCGCGATGCCGCAGCAGCTCCTGGCTGGTCGCGAGCACGTGGATGCCGGGCGCGCTGCGACGCAGCAGCGTCACGAAGGCGTCGACGGCGTCGAGAACGTGCTCGCAGTTGTCGAGGACCAGCAGCAGGCGTTGCTGGGCGAGAGCGTTCAGCCCATGCTCGACGCTCGACGGCGCATTGCCGATCGCCACGCCGAGCGAGCGCGCGATCGTGGGCGCGACGAGCGTCGCATCGGCGAGCGGCGCGAGCTCGACGAAGCGCATGCCGTCGGCGAACGCGCCGCCGTGCGCGCGTGCCGCGGCCGAGGCGAGTCGGGTCTTGCCGATGCCCGCCGGGCCGACGATCGTGACGAGACCGTGCGCGCGAAGGTGCGCACCGAGCGATTCGATGTCGTCCTGGCGACCAAACAGCTCCTCGATCTCGGCGGGAGGCGATGCCACCGCCCCGGCGCCCGCCGGCCGAGAGACCGCTCGAGCATCGCCGGCGGGCGGCACGACTGCATCCTGGCGCGCGATCGCCAGGCGATAGCCCCGGCCCGGAATGGTGACGATCGCCTGCGGGCCGAGCACCTTGCGCAACGTGGCGATCTGCACTTGCAGGTTGTTCTCCTCGACGACGAGGCCCGGCCACACGAGGTCGAGGAGCTCCTGCTTGGAAACCAGCTGGCCGGCGCGTTCGGCAAGCGCCACGAGCACGTCGAACGCTCGCGCGCCGACCGCGGCCGCCACGCCGCCGACGACGAGTCGCCGCTCCACGGGCTGCAACTCGAAGGTCTCGAAGCAGAGGGCGTCGGCGGTCAAGCGCGCATCCGGATCGTCTGGTCGGCAGCGTGAGTGTGCGCCATCGTGGCCAGGTGTCCCCGCTAGGCAGGGTTCATTGGCGCGGCCGATTCCCTACGGTGACTGCACACGCCCGGAGCCGTCCATGCCGCTCATGCACTGCTCAGCGCATGAACTTCCAGTGGTTGATGACGATGGCCTGCAAGATCGCCGCTACCAGTGCCGGCTCGGATTCGAAGCTCGCTGCCCGCGCTACTTGCACTGCGCGCTCGAGCTGCCTTTGTGCAAGGTCAGCAGCGTTGTTCAGGCTCTTGGTGCTCTGCGCGTCGTCGGGCATGACGGTCTCCAAAGGGTCGGGCGGAGAAGTGTGCGCCGCGCCGCAGACAAGGTTGTTCTGACGAATCCGAACCGCGTTGACACGCTGCCGCCGCCAAGCGCATCCTGAACGGTTCACGGCTCGGGCTCGGGTCTGCCGGCTGCAGGAAGGGACGCAACATGAAACGCATCCTGATCGCGCTTCTGACCACGCTGCTTCTGTTGCCCGCCTCGCGTCTCTGGGCCCAACCGGACCTAGAGCTGTATTCCGCCGAGGTTTGCAATAAAGGGCAGATCACCGTCGACGTTGGCGTCGCCTACAAAGACTTCGGCTTCAGCGACGAGTTTTGGGTCATCGACGGCTGGTATGACGTTCCCAAGGGGAGATGCAAGACTGTCTTTGCCCATTCTTACGTCAAGCAGGATCGCAATTGGTTGGGGTTCAGAAGCTTCCCTGTCCATCTGGCCTTTGCGTTTACCGACTCGACCGGCGTATGGGGAGCTGCCAAGGTCAATCCCTCGCCCGGCGTTGCCCGTTCCCGTCTGCAACTGTGCGTCATGAGGAAGAATTTCGAGTACCGAGTGAATGCGAAAGACCCGGCGACGGCATGCAAAGGCAAAGCCAACGCCATGCTGATAGCCGCGTCCATCGCCTTCGAACCGACCGCGGGCGATTACTACGACTACGTTGGCCGCAAATACGGGCCTCCCAGCATGAGCGCCACGGTGGCACTCACCGCAAACGACCGTGCGATTCCGTTGGGCCCTCAGGTCTCATCCATCGGAGCTGCGCAAGGCCCGGGGACATCGGACGAATTCGTAACGCTTCTAGGTGTCGCGGTGAACGCACTACCAGCTTCGGAACCTGCTCTGAGGTCCGGTTACAGGTGGGTGAACGTTTGCGCGAGCCGGCAGGTTGTGTCGAAGGAGTCCTTGTCCAATTTGTCGACAGCACGGGCGAAGGCCATCATGAATGCGATCAGACAATTCCTCGCATCTCACGCCAACGGCAAGACCGGGTTCAGAGTGACGGAACTGAATGGTGCGATTGCGCTGGTGCCGTTCGACGGGAAAGCAGACGACTGCGTGGGCCGCGGGGATCTCCAATACCAATTCCAGAGCGCTGAGTTGGGGCGATGAACCCCAGTGCCGCCCTCGGATTCCTAAAAGGTGCGCTTGCCCTGAATGATCACCTGGATGCGGCTGATGGACGGATCGCCGTCGAGCGGATGCGCCACGTCGATGTGCACGACGTTGCCTAGCGCCGACCGCATGTTGCCCAGGCGCAGGCCCACGCCGATGTCCCTCAGCACCTTGCGCGGCGGCTCGGGCGGTGGCGGTGCGGTCACCAGGCTCGAGCCAGCGACGCCGCCCATGTCGAAGAAGGCGGCCGCGCCGACGGAGAAGAGGCGGAACGGATACCAATCGGTGAACACGCGCTCCTCGAGCGTGAAGAGCCATCGGCTCTGCCCGGTTCGATAGCGGAGGGGATAGCCGCGCAGGCCGTTGTCGCCTCCGAGCGTGAGCTGCTTGTCCACATCGAGGTTGACTCCGTGGTCCAGCGACAGGCCCGTGAACAGCGTGTTGCGCGAGGTCTGGCGCCAGTAGTGGCGGGCGGCGACGCTGAACACGGCATCGGCCAGCGCTCCCTTCTCCACCCGTCCGTTCGCGGCCGCGTTCAGCAAGGTGGTGTGCGCCCCGTTCCACCCGAAGCCCTTCGACGCGCTGCCGTCGAAGACCCATGCGTCGCGATCGGAGCCGAGCGCCTGCGTCGCCAAGCCCAGCCGGAGCTTCGCCTGCCAGCCGAGGGCGAGGTCTTCGACGCGACCGATCAGGTTGAAGTTGCGCTCCTCGCGGAAGTCGTCTTGCACCAGTTCCACGCCGATCCATGGGTAGACCAGCCGGCGGTCGGCCGGCAGCTGCGGCGCCGGCGTCGTCGCGTCCTCGACATCGGCCGCATGGCGCTCGTCGAACGTGAGGCCGCCGGTCCAGCGCGTCACCCAGCCGTCGTGCACGCCTGCCGACCAGCCCCCGTAGGCCGTCGCTTCGCGCTCGTGCGTCTTGAAGCGCTCGACGATTTCGCCCAAGTCGTACACGGAGTCGATGCGCTTCTCGTTGCGCAGCGAGACGCCCGTGGCCCACCGGGTGTCGAGCGCGTAGAACGGGCGCTCCGCCGACAAGGCCTGCTTGGCGCCGTCGCTGTTGTCCGCGACCTGCGCGGCCAGTTGCCAGTGGTCCGCAGTCAGGTTCGCGTCCTTGTATTCGAGTGTGCGGGTCTCGCGGTCGACGTTCTGCTCGTAGGTGAAGGCCAGCCGCGACCCGAAGCCCAGGAAGTTCTGCTCCTCGAGGCCGACGCTGGTGGTGTTGGAGCCGCCCTTGCGACCAAACCCGAGCTGCGGCTTCAAGGTCCAGGTGTCCTGGGTCACCACCTCCACGTCGACCTTGCCGTCGGCGTAGGCGACCGGCCTGATGAGCGCGTCTGCCAGATAGCCGTTGCTTCGCAGCCGGCGCTCCGATTCCCGCATCGCGCTCGCCTCGTATCGGTCTCCCGGCCGGAACAGGAGTTGCGTGGCGATCGTCGACTCGCGCGAGACGATGTGGATCCGGTTGATGAACCGGAACAGCGGGATGTTCTCGTCGGGGATCGTGGGATCGAAGACGTTGACGCGAACGAGGCGCACCTCCCCGATGACCGCACCGGACGCTTCGAGCGCCACGTCGTCCGGGACGCCCGGCGGCCTCACGACGGCGCGCTCGGGCAGGCGCGAGCGCACGCTGGGAAGCAGGCCCTCGCCGGCGGCAGTCAGGCACGATAGGAGGCTAAGGCAGGCGACGAGGGCGATGCCGATCCGGTGGATTGCCACGATTCATTCTGGCGTCCACCGCGCACCAGAACTTGACCCTCGACAACACTCGCGCCGACTTGCTTGCCTTTAGGGCATGAACTTCCAGTGGGACGACAATGGCCTGAAGGTCGCCGCTACCCCTGCCGGCTCAGATTCAAAGCTTGCCGCGCGGGCGACTTGAACTGCGCGTTCGAGACAGTGACCACGACGACATCGTGGTTGGGTTGAGAGTCGCGGCCATGACTGCACCCCGTAAGTCGGGGGGCAGGTGGACGGGCGGTGCCAGATCGCGCGTCGCGACCACGCTCAAGCGCGGAACGAGGCGTAGGGTACGCACCCATGGGCCCGCTCATGTTGTCGATTCGCAGGGTCGCGCTCGCCGCGGCCTTCGCGAGCACGTTGCTCGTTCCCGCGCGGGCGGGCGACGATGTCCCCAGACCCGTCGAGGATCTCGCGAGTTACGTCGCAGCGCGCGATGAGAGCTTCGGGTGGCGCGAGCTCGCGTCCGGCAAGCTGGGAGACCTCGAGTACGTCGAGTATCTGCTGACGTCGCAGACCTGGCGCGGCATCGCGTGGAAGCATCAGTTGTTCATCCTGCGCCCGGCAAACATTCCGAAGGATGCGAGGCAGGGGCTGCTGTTCATCACCGGTGGAAGCTGGAATCCGGAATACGAGGGCCAGCGAAAGGAGGCCGACCTTCCGATGCAGGCGCTGCTGTTCGCGCAGTTGGCCAAGAGGCTCGGAACGCCCGTGGGCGTGCTGCGGCAAGTGCCGTTTCAGCCGATGTTCGACCTCAAGGAAGATGCGCTGATCGCATACACGTTCGATCAGTACCTGCAGAGCGGCGAGAGCGGCTGGCCACTGCTGCTGCCGATGGTCAAGAGCACAGTCCGTGCGATGGACGCGATGCAAAAGATCACCCGCGAGCGGTGGAACGTATCGCTCGACTCGTTCACGTTGACCGGGGCTTCAAAGCGAGGGTGGACGGCATGGCTCACCGCCGCCACCGACAAGCGCGTGACGGCAGTCGTCCCGATGGTGATCGACGTGCTCAACATGAGCGCGCAAATGGATCATCAGCGCGCGACGTGGGGCGCGCTCTCGGACCAGATTCGCGACTACAGCTCGCTCGCTCTGCCGACCAGCCTCAAGAGCGAACGTGGAGCGGCCTTGTTGTCGCTCGTCGATCCCTTCAGCTATCGAAAGCAGCTTGCGCAGTCGAAGCTCATCATCCTGGGCACGAACGACCGCTACTGGCCGCTCGATGCGCTGAACCTCTACTGGTCGGGGTTGCCCGACCCCAAGCGTGTGCTCTACGTGCCGAACCAGGGGCATCGACTGCAGGACCTCGAGCGTGTCGTGGGCGCGGTCAGCGCCGCGCATCGCTACGCCGCGTCAGGGAGGCCGTTGCCGAGCACGACCTGGTCGTTCGCCACTTCGCCGCGGGCGTTGGATATTCAGGTCAAGACGGATCGGCCCGCCGGTCGCGTGCTCATTTGGAGCGCGCGCAGCGACACGCCGGACTTCCGCGACGCGCATTGGTCGTCAAGTCAGTGCACCCAGAAGAATGGCAGCTACGTCTGCTCGTCGGCACGCGGCGAGAAGGGCTACACCGCCGTGTTCGCCGAAACGGCCTTCAGCGACGGCGACGATCTCTCCTTCTCCACCTCGACCACGGTCTGCATCGCCGGCCCTGACAAGAGCCGGACACCCGCGTGCTGAGGGATGCAACGTCGCGCAGTTGTCTCGACTCCCGCTCAGCTGACCAGCTCGTCGGCGCGCGCGATCACGGCGGTCGGCAGCTGAATACCGATTCGGCAACACGCCGTCGCAGCACCGGCTTCAGCCCTCCGCGCCGGGGCGCTACGAGATGTGGTGCCTGCCCGTGCGGGCGGTCTACCGGCCCAAGAAGCGCGAGCGGTAAGGCGCTCGTGGCTCGCAACCCCTGGAAAGGCGAAATCAAAGCCCTCCTACGGGAACTCTCGTGCGCTGAGGAAGCAGTAGGAAGCGCTCGATGGGCAATAGCCGGTCGTTCGGCGCCGCTAAAGGCTCCTACTGCCACCGAAATAAACGACCGGGAAGTACGGAGTCAAGTTAATGCCATTTATCGCAACTGTCAGAGGCACTTAGGCCAACGTCAGCAACGAGAAGTCAGCTCCTAAACGTCCTGTGAGATCAAGGAGTTAGCCTACGCGCGCGTACTGTTCGGTCCGTCGCGCGCGGGCGCTTCGTCTGTCCTAGACGTGTGGGTGAACCCTGCGAGATACTGGCAAGGGGACACTCACGCTCGCCGGTCGAGGGATGGACGTGACGGAAGCCTTTAGCTCTCTGACCGACTGGCGCAACACGCCCCAAGCGGAGGCTAGAAACAGAGCTGCTATCAATACGCCAACAACCAAGTCCGGCCATTGCGACGCTAGCGCGTAGCTTGCGGCCGCCGCAATCAAGACTCCTACGTTGGCGATCAAATCGTTTCTAGAGCAGAGCCAAGTCGAGCTCATGTTGAGGTTGTCCGCACGGTGCCGATAGAGGATGAAGAAGCAAATCGCGTTCGCCGCGAGGGCTACTGCCCCGACCAGCCCCATCGTCCCGACCGTTGGCATGATCGGATGAAAGACCTTGTATGTGGCTTCGGCCAATACGCCCAAGCCAAACATCAGCATGAAGGCCCCTTTCACCAACGCCGCACCAGCTTGCCAGCGGAGGGATCGCGCCAAGACGAAGAGACTGAAGCCATAGACCAATGCGTCGCCGAACATGTCTAGAGCGTCGGCCATCAGGGATGTCGAATTTGCCAAGATACCGGCGGCGCCTTCCACCAGGAACATCGTCGCGTTGATCACCAGGACGATGATCAGCACGCGACTGTGCTTGTCACGCAAGGCCGTGATTTCGCAACCCTTGTCTTCGCAGCAACTGGCCATGCCTCGCAGTCTAGGCGCAGATTCAAGGCCTGGATGGGCGAGGCGTTTTGGTGATTGGCCCGCGCGTCGGGGTCCTCAAAATAGAAGATCGGTTCGCGCAATGAACGACGAACCCCTCGCGATAGAAGTCGCGCAGTTCGTGCGGGAAGTCCACGACATAGCCGACCTCCTCTCAGGGCATATGGCGACGACCGGAATGCCGAAATTGCGTCGAGCGTGGGGTACAAAGTCTCCGTCGTGATCCGGACGCGGGTCGAAGAGTTGCTTAGCCGGCGGTGACTCGGGCGGTCTGCCTGAGAATGCAGGCAAGGACGAGGTGGGGATCCAAGCAGCCGAAGGCCTTGCCACCGATGTAATCAATGAGTTCAAGGACATGGACCGCAGGACTCTCCTCAGAGCACTACCGATCGCGATCTACGTCCCGCTGAGCGCGCGGGCTCAAACGACGGGGAGGGTGCGTCGGCTAGGTTTTCTCACCCCTGGCCCCGCACCCCAGTTGAGCGATGCCTTAGTCGCGGCCTTGAGTGATCGGGGCTGGGGAAGCCAGAACCTCGTCATCGACATTCGACACACGCAAGGAAATCCCGAGCGCGCCGAGTCCCTGGCCAGGGAACTTGTGAAGGAGCGCGCAGATGTGATCGTCACGGTCGTGACCGCCACGGCCATGGCCGCGCGACGTGCGACGAACGTCTTGCCGATCGTCATGTATGTCAGCGGCTACCCGGTTGAAGGGGGGCTTGCGGACAGCCTCGCGAAGCCCGGCGGCAACGTGACCGGCATGACGGCCTACGCTGGCGGCGGTGTGTTGTTCGGAAAGTTCGTGCAGCTGCTTCGCGAGCTGCGGCCGTCATTGCGCGAGCTGGGCGTCTTTTGGGGATACGCCCCACCTTCCTACAAACTGGCGCAGGTGGCCCCGGCAACGGAAGAGTTGCGCCAGGCTGCGACAGCGTTGAACATCACTGTGCACTTTTGGCAGACCGGGACGGACAGCGACCTGAGCGCCGCGCTGTCGGCCGCAGCAAGTGCACCGCTCGATGCGATGTTCGTGACGGCTGGTCTCATCCACGCACTCCCAGAGACCGCGAAAAAAATTGTCCGATTTATCCAGGAGCGGCGTTTACCCACGCTCACCGACGGTCCTGCAAGTGTCTTCTTCGGGGGCGGCGCAGTCCTCTCGTATTCCGCGGAGCTCAAGGAACTCGCCTCTAGAACCGCGCACTTCGTGGCGCGCATTCTCGAGGGCGCCCGGCCCGGTGATCTCCCGATCGAACAACCAACCAAGTACGAACTCATAGTCAACCTGAAGGCCGCGAAGACAATCGGTCTGGACATTCCATCGGCGCTACTCGCACGTGCCGACCGTGTGATCAGCGAATGAGGCGCTGCCTCAGGCGGTCCGCGGGCCGCGCCGAGCAGTTGGCAAGGTTCCTGTGCCTGGAGCGAAGCGGAGGCCCCGCAACTTCAGTGTCGGTTTGGTCGACTTGGCTTGCGGTAGTCCTTGGCGGCGTCTGCGGGGTCGCGCTTTAACGCCGCACTGCTGTCTGGCCTGGGCTCGGGCCCGCCGATTCCGCGCATGGCGTGGCCAGGCCGAATCTCAGGAGGGTCAGCTCGACGCACGGGCGTCAAATCGACCGTGAGGACTCGCCTAACCCGTTGATTTCCTTGGTGGGCGGTGCAGGTTTCGAACCTGCGACCCCGTCCGTGTGAACGCCGAGGTTGAGGCCGGGCTCGATGCCGCGATCATCCTCAGCGCCGAGGTCCGCGCCGTCGCGCTGGCGCGAGCACGTGCCGTGATCGACGAGCGCTTCAGAGTCTGGGAAGACCTAGCTCGCGCGCAGATCGAAGGCACTGTTCACTAAGGCTCTCGCTCCCCATGCGGCGTCATTGGCACCGGCGACGCGGCCAGCAAACGAGTCCGGCGACTCCGATCGCAATCAACGTCAGAGACGAGGGTTCCGGAACGGCGCTGATCGCACCCCGTCGTGACGTTGCATCGAGGCTGGGCGGCGTCGCCGAATCGCCTCGGCAGCTTGCCGAATCAACCATACGCGTCTCGGGCGGCGCGCGCAAAAGCCAAGGCTCATCAGCCCCGCTGCGAGAAGCGCGAAGCTGGGCGGCTCCGGCACCGCTACGGCCACAAACCCGTGAGTACCCGTGCTGCTGTTTCCGAATGCCCCGACCACCTGACCCGCGTCGTTGATGCCATAGGCATACGTAGCGAAGGCGCCGGGCATGTCTATCGGTATGTAGCCGCCGTTGTAGAGAAATCCGTGGGAGATGCCAACGCTATCGGTGAAGTCACCAACGATCTGCCCCGCGTCGTTGATGCCAACGCCTTCCGTAAAGGATGCAGCGGGTGCGCTGAGTGTTGTGTAGCTGCCGCCGCTCAACAAGAAGCCCTGTTCGCCCGCCCGGCCGACGATCTGACCGGCGTCGTTAATGCCGAAGGGTTGCGTACTTACTGAGCCGGGCACGTCGAATGTTATGTAGCTGCCGCCGCTATACAGGAAGCCGTGTTGGGCTCCGGGGTTAACGAAAACCCAGCGCCCGACGATCTGCCCCGCGTTGTTGACGTCCGCGGCGAGATTGATGGCGCCGACCGGCAAATTGAGTCTTGTGAAGCTGCCGTTGCTGTAGAGAAAACCGTGTTCGCCCGTGCTGTCGGTAAAGCGTCCGACGATCTGACCGGCGTCGTTAATGCCGAAGGGTTGCGTACTTAATGAGCCGGGCACGTCGAGCGTTGTGAAACTGCCGCCGCTGTAGACGAAACCGTGTTCGCCCGTGCTGTTGCCGAAACGTCCGACGATCTGCTGCCCGTTATTGATGCCGTTCGCGACAGTAAAGGTTGCGCCGGGCACGTCGATCTGGCTGAAGTGGAACTCAGACTGGGCACGAGCCGCACCCATGATCACGAGCGACGCTGCTGCTATCAGGATTCTCAGTTTGCGCATGGGCCATCTCCATACGTTGACGGCCGAAGATAAATCGCGACACGCGGTTTTGAAGAGAAACCCCTCGCGTATGGGGGTGTGAACGCGCGCCACCGTCGCCCGCAGCAACGCGGCATGGGGGTGCCTCCAAAGGCGTCAGACGTTCGTCGGCGGTCGGCTATTGCCGTGCACCTCGCCGGGTTCCGGCAGATGCCGGACCTCGCGCGATTGCAGGTCGGGCTCGGCGCCGTGGAACTGCCGCTCGGCATCGGCTCGCTTCAACTTGTACGTCGTACGGCGGCGCTTGCCGGTGCGCTCGCCGACGATCCACCAGCGGAAGAACTCGGTCGGGGTCATTGCTTTGCGCTTGCAGCCGCGAGAATGGCCGCTCCACTGTACCGGGCGCTGAGATGCCAATCTCGATTGTGCTAGGCGGTGATCGGCCTGAGGTCTCTATGGCCCTCCGACTATTTATTTCGATCACTGGGCGATCCGGGCGTTCTCCGAAAGGGGTCAACCCCAAGATCGCTTCGTCGATTTGCTTCATCGCAAGGCGGCGACTTTCGTGCTTTCCCTGTGTAACTTAGCCGAATTCAGCGCACCGAGCGATCGACGACACGCCATCGATGCCGAGCATTTCCTCGATCGGTTGATGCCGAACATTTATCTGACTGACTTCGACCTCGATCGGGCGCTGCGTATGGAAGGAATCGCCCAGCAAAACAACCTCAGGGTGTTCATGCCGCATTGCGATTGGTTAGCGCGAAAAGTTCTTGAGCGTACGCTCCGGACAGGCGAACCACTGAGTCTGCGCGGCTTACTCAGTGAGGCGAATCAGGCGCCCGAGTTCACCGAGATTTGGAACGCCACTACGCGGGCGATTCTCGACAAGATACTTGAACTGCGCGATACGTCAGCGTTCGTCTCGAAAGCACGGTCGTCGATCCCGTCGGATGATCGTCCGAAGGTCCATGTCGTACTCGGAGAGCTAATGCGGGACCTCATATTGAATCCCGGCGGGCGGGTGACACAACAAGACGCCGCAGACCTGCTACACGCAGCTCTCCCGTCGATGGGATGCGACTTTGTCCTTCTCGACGGCCGCTGGGTCAGTCGAGTTGAAACCATGCGACGGCGATTGGCTAAGCATGGCTCGGACTTCCGTCTGGCGCGGTGCTTCTCAAAGCGCGACGAGGGCCTTAGTCAATTCCTCGACGAACTCGACGCACTGCCTGAGCCGGCACTGCCTGGGCCGACGCCGGTTCGCCTTTGAACGAGCTTCGGCCGGGCCAATGATCGAGTCCGATTCCTGTCGGGTCCGTATAACTCGGCGCCGTAGGGGCACATGCGGGGGCACGACAGGATTTCAGCCTCGTCGAATCGAGCACTGGCGCGGGTTCTGGCCGTTCGTTAGGCAGCCTCCGGCTCAGGAGTCCAAGGTGGCCGTGTTCGAGTTAGCGTGAAGTCGGTGTGATCATCCACCTGGGAAGCGACAAGGCACCCACACGAAGAACTCGTAGACGATGGAAACCACGGCCACGAGGGCCAGGGCGGCGAGCAGGTAGCGCGGCATGGACCGCAATCTACAAGGGACTCGAACAGTAAGTCGCGCCGTTCGTCAAACTACTCGCTGTATCCCGCGAGAAATTGGTAGGCGCGATTGGACTCGAACCACGGATCGCGACGGCCCGTGACATGGCTCACCGATGCATGGTGCACGGCGAGCCGCTGAGCGAAACCGGCTGGGGGATAGCCAACCCTTCCCTACCCTTCCGGCGCTGCCCGCTGCACTTAGGGTGCACTTACGGACTCGCAGGGAAAGTGCACTGATGGGTCCGTTTTCATTGGTGGGCGGTGCAGGTTTCGAACCTGCGACCCCGTCCGTGTGAAGGACGTGCTCTACCCCTGAGCTAACCGCCCGCGCGGGGCGCGAACGCCTGCCTGCGGAAGGCAGTCATTGTGCCATGGCGACCAGGTCGGGCACCGCTGCGGCGAGGCGCCAGACAGCGCGTCCGCCGCTCGCCTTGTCGATCTCCGCGAGCATCGCCGCATGGCCGGCGAGGTCGTCTTCGTCGGCCGGGATGACGATC
>Ga0207648_10004167_pt1 | contig 14951 bp, 14 predicted proteins | sample KBSMisM32_FD_184310 | JGI IMG/M metagenome (GOLD analysis project Ga0207648, IMG submission 184310) | Miscanthus rhizosphere microbial communities from Kellogg Biological Station, Michigan, USA - KBS Miscanthus M3-2 (SPAdes) (version 2) | ecosystem: Host-associated > Plants > Roots >...
AATTCTACCGGAACCCGGATCACGCTAAGCCAGGTCATCCATTGTTGATCAAATGAATCAATTTGTTTTCTTCCGCCTCTTGTTGCAAAGAGTATGATTATCCCGATCAAACCTGGTCCAATCAGCAATGGCAAGGGAGGCGGGAATGAGGAAGTATTTTGATAAAACCCCTTTAATCCAAGTACAGTTTGCAGTGATAAAAGTATAATTGATATTCCGATTATAAGCCGGGAGCGGGTAGCTTTATACAGGAAGAACACTGTCAGAAAAGTAATGAGCGCAATACTCCAGCTCACCCAGGTTGGTAAGTTTTCCATTTGTAAAATGTTTAATGATTAATTGATAGTACAAAGGAAATACATACCTGATCGTTGTCACTTGCCAAATGGCAAGAAAATAAAATAGAACTAAAATTGAGTCTTATTTCTTTGAGTACTCTTTCCTGATGCGACTTAGTGATGAGTCAGTTATGCCTAAATAAGAAGCAATCGTTTTTAAAGGAGCGTGCTGGAATATTTCAGGATTGGTAGCTAATAATCTGCCATATCTTTCTTCCGCGGTTTCAGTGATCATGGATAACATCCTTCCCTTTAAAAAGATCAGGTATTTAACTAAAACAGATCGTCCAAATTCCCGGAATTCATGCAGTCCATGGAAGAGATTGTTTAATTGATCATAGGTAATGTACCAGCCGCGGCAATCTGTTAGTGCCTGGAGATTTTCTTTTGAAATGGTATGTGTAAAGAAAGAAGATACTTCAAGTACAATTTGGTTACTGGAAAAGAACCCGGTTGTAACCTCGGTTCCTTCCGTATCAATAGCGAAGGCCCGCATAAAGCCTTCATCGAGGAACATGTATTCGTTGCTTACTCTTCCAGCCCTGAAGAAGAACTCATTTTTAGGAATGACCTTTTCAGAAAAGTGGCTTGCAATCTCTTCAGCTATTGGGAGGGTAACAAGGCCTGATCCGGTAAGGAATTGAACCAGTTTATTTTTTTCGGTACTCATGAGCGAAAGGTTGTGCTTTCGCAAAAATAGGATTACTCAACTGTACGGCGGGAAGGCCAGCCAGTACGGGCAGCAGGCCTCAGCGTTTTCTTTTTTCAAGCTGTTGGAGGGTTGCACGGAGGTCTTTGGGGATAGCAGCTTCCAGGTTTAAGTATCACCGGCTCTGTCAGTGAACTTTAGCTGCCAGGCATGAAGTGCCAGTCGTGCCAGCAGTGGTCTTTCCTGCTCTTCGTTTTTAGAAAGCTTGAATTTATTCTTGAAGGAGGAAAGTAATACGGGCTGACCATCGCCATATACTTCATCACAAACTATTGGATGGCCAATATCTTTCAGGTGAACGCGTATCTGGTGTGTTCTGCCGGTATGAATGCGGAATTGCATCCAGGAGTAAATTTTAAAATCTTCCAGCACCTGGTAATCAGTCAATGCTTCCTTGCCTTTATGATTGATCACCATGGTCCCTTTCTTTACCGGATGTTCTGCAATGGGTCCATCGATGCTGCCACTTGATGGAGTGGGGGAGCCAATAACAAGCCCCAGGTATAATTTTTCTGTTTGCCTTTCTTCAAATTGCCGGGAAAGATGTTTGTGTGCCTCTTCTGTTTTGGCAAATAGGATCAGTCCGCTTGTGTCCTTATCCAGGCGGTGAACGGTATAGATCTTTTCAAATTTATCCTGCAGTAATTTCTTGAGTGAGATTTCTTTTCCTTCGCGGTCAGGAATAGATAATAAGCCAGCCGGTTTATTCAATGCAATGAAATCGTTGTTCTCCAGGATGATCCAGTCTTTTTGTAACACTTACTATTGGAAATTTTAATAGAAGAAAATCATTTGCCTTTGCGGAAATGCTTAAGATCTCTCACTTCCTTTTCATTCAGGAAACGCCATTTACCACGTTCAATATTCTTTTTGGTGAGACCGGCAAATACTACTCTGTCGAGGTTCCTTACATCATACCCCAATGATTCAAAAATGCGGCGTACAATACGGTTACGGCCGCTATGGATCTCCACACCTATTTGTGTTTTGTCTTTATTATCTGCGTAGGCCAGTACATCCACACTGGCAGGACCATCTTCCAAGGTCACTCCTTTCAATATATGGTCGAAGTCTTTTTTCTCGAGCGGCTTGTTGAGCGTTACTGCATACACTTTCTTTACTTCATTGCTGGGGTGAGTAAGCTTCTGTGCCAGTTCGCCATCATTCGTTAATAATAATACCCCGGAAGTATTGCGGTCAAGTCGGCCAACAGGATAAACCCTTTCGGGAGTAGCTCTCCCGATTATATCAAGAACTGTTTTCCTGTTTTGAGGATCATCCGTAGTTGTTATATAATCCTTTGGCTTGTTCAATAAAATATAAACAAGATTTTTCGCCAGCCATACTTTTCTTCCATTCACTTTTACTTCATCCCTGGCACTTACTTTATGACCTGGTTCTGTTACCAGTTCGCCATTCACTTTCACTAAACCTTTTTTCACAATTTCGGCTGCTTCCCTGCGTGCGCAGATCCCTGTATGGGCAATGAACTTATTCAATGGCATCATGCCGGTTGATTCATTCGGAAAACTTTCCTGTCCGCCCGGTAGTGGACCGTTATCTTTTTTTCCTTTTCCAAAACCCTGTTTAGGATCATTACTTCCGGGTTTGGTCCCACGGGTAACACGGGTATTATCGATTGGACCACGAGCGGCTCTTTTCTTTTCTTCAAAAAAGGCTTCCCGTTCTTTTTTGATCTTTCTTTTTTCCTGCTTGAATTGTTCTTTAATGGCAGCGTTGGAGCGCTTGGTGCTGAACTTGCTAAATGAATTTGAAGGCTTTTTCATGCGTGTAATTTGCTGTTTTACAACAGTAAGTAGATTAATAAGGGGCAAAGGTACGAAATAAAAAATCCCTCCGGGGAACCGGAAGGATTACTGCTTCTGAGTATACTTACACAGGCAGCTTTGCGGGCCTGCGTACTTGCTTTTCATGCAGTCTCTTCAGCTGATCTTCAGACAATATCGTTTTCAGGTTCTCCTGGTTCTTTTTCTTCAGTTCTTTTACCTGTTCCTTCTTTTGGTCATCTGTAAGCGACTGGTTTTCCCGAATAGACTGGATTTTTTCAGCCATATCTGAATGGCTTTGTTTCAATTTGGCTGCCTGATCATCGGTCAGGTTAAGCCGGGTTCTCATCCTGTCAAATCCTTCCTTTCTGCGATCTGATTGCCTTAATTGTCTTGCTTCTCTCGACTTCTTTAATTGATTCTTCTGATCATCAGTTAGAAGAGCACTTATTTTATCCCGATGGTCTTTACGCAAGTTTTCCATTCTGCTTCTCCACTCTTTCACCGTTATATCATCTTTCTTCTTCAACTCCTCCATCTGGGTGCGAAAATCCTCATTCAAAGATTTGAATTTGGCTTTTTGTTCTTCTGATAGGTTTAAACGATTCACACCATCTCTGTGATGCCTGTTAATCGTTTCGCGGGTTCTTTCTGGTATTTCCTGGGCTTTTATTCCCTGTATAGCAACGGCCAGCACAAATGTGCACACAATGAATTTTTTCATGGCTATAAATAAATTAGAGTCCGAAAGGATTTAAAACTTTCGGTACTGTTGTTAAAAAAAATGGTGAACAGGAATTGAGACCTGCAGAGTATGTTTCCGTTTAATCCTTAGGTAGGAAAAGTTTCGTAGTGGTCAAAATCCGGGATAAACGGTAAGGCATGATTTAGCTACTAGCTACTAGCCACTAGCTGCTAGCCTTTAGCCTCTGGCCACCAATCAAATAATTAGCAATATCTCTAAAGAAAGGTATTTTCCTGCCTTTAAGTCCAGGAGCTAGGAGCTAGTGGCTAGTAGCAGTTTTACCCTTTATTAGCCAGTTGTCCGCAGGCTGCATCTATATCTTTTCCCCTGCTTCGGCGAAGGCGGGCATTGACCCGATTTTTTCCAAGATATTCCATAAAAGCTTCTACTTTTTCTTCAGAGGGTTTCTGGAATTTGGCAAAATCGATGGGATTGTATTCGATGATATTAATGAGATCAGCAGGCACCTGGCGATAGACCTTTATCAACTCATCCGCATCCTTCAGGCTATCGTTGAAATTATTGAAGAGGATATATTCAAAGGTGATCTCGTTCTTGGTCTGCTTATAAAAATAATTTAATGCGTCAATCAGCGATTTGATATTGTTAGTGTCATTGATGGGCATGATCTCATGCCTTTTTACATCATTAGCCGCGTGAAGGCTCAAAGCCAGTTTGAATTTGACTTTATTATCTCCCAGCTGCCTGATCTGTTTGGCCACACCGGCAGTTGATACGGTGATCCTGCGTGGACTCATGGCTAACCCTTCCGGGGAAGTGATCCGCTCAATAGAAGCCAGTACGTTTTTGTAATTGAGTAGCGGTTCCCCCATACCCATGAAAACAATATTGGTCAGCTTCTTACCATGTTTTTTTTCACTCTGCTGGTTGATCAATACTACCTGATCATATATTTCATCAAAGGCCAGGTTTCTTTTCCGGTCAATATACCCGGTAGCACAAAACTTACAGCTTAGAGAACACCCGATCTGGGAGGATACACAAGCGGTTATCCTTTGTTCTGTTGGGATCAAAACACCCTCCACCATATGCCCATCCCAGGTCTTAAACCGGGTTTTAATGGTGCCGTCTTCTGATTGCTGCGTAGTGTCTATTGTTAATGCAGGAAGGGTAAAATCTTCTTTCAGCCTGTTACGGAGTTCTTTACTCAAATTGGACATTTCATCAATGCTCTGCACGGGCTTGAGCCAGAGCCATTCATACACCTGCTGAGCCCTGAATTTCTTTTCTCCGATATTCTCCATGTACTCATCGATATCCTGGCGGCTCAGCGTCCTTATATTTCGTTGATTCTCTTTCATCCGGCTGCAAAGATACAACCCCGATGGCTATTGGGGTGGGAATAACGCATAGGCGTTGATCCCGATCACTATCGGGATTATCTTTGCGCTCCAAACACTCGTTCATGAAACCTGTCTTTGTTATAGACTCAGTGAGAACTCCAGTTGGAAAGTATGGTGGGGCCCTGAGTTCTGTTCGTCCTGATGATCTCCTGGCTTATGTGATCAAATCCCTTTTGCACCGGAACCAGACCATTGATGTCAATGCAATAGAGGATGTAATTGCAGGTGATGCCAACCAGGCAGGAGAAGATAATCGCAATGTGGCCCGCATGGCTGCTTTGCTGGCAGGATTACCCGTTACTGTGGCGGGTAATACCGTAAACAGGCTTTGTGCTTCCGGATTGCAGGCGATCATGGATGCGGCGCGACAGGTCAACAATGATGATGCAGAACTGATCATTGCTGCCGGCGTTGAAAGTATGACCCGTGCGCCTTTTGTAATGGCCAAAACAACTGCACCGTTTCAGCGTAATGCAGAAATATATGATACCACATTAGGTTGGCGCTTTACCAATAAGAAACTTGCTGATCAGTATTATCCTTACAGCATGGGTGAAACAGCCGAAAATGTAGCCCGTCAATGGAAGGTAACAAGAGAAGAGCAGGATGTATTTGCCATGGCCTCCCAGCAAAAATATTTTGATGCATTGAAGGCGGGGAAATGGGGAGATGAAATAACTGGTGTTACCATAACTGATGATAAAGGTCAATCAACTATTGTTGAAGCGGATGAGCATCCACGACAAAGTACAATCGAAAAGCTCGCATCCCTTAAACCTGCCTTTGCAAAAGACGGAACAGTAACGGCTGGCAATTCTTCCGGAATTAATGATGGAGCTGCGGCCATGCTGCTTGCCAGTGAATCAGCCGTCAATCAATATGGATTAAAACCAATGGCGCGTATCGTTTCAATGGCTGTTGCCGGTGTTGATCCTGCAATAATGGGAATTGGGCCGGTACCTGCAACCCAAAAAGCATTGAAGCGGGCCGGACTTACCATTAATGATATTGACCTGGTTGAATTGAATGAGGCCTTTGCGTCGCAGTCGATAGCGTGCATCCGGGACCTGGGACTGGATATCAATAAAGTAAATGTAAATGGTGGAGCTATTTCCATTGGTCACCCGCTTGGCTGTAGCGGCGTACGCATTTCCACTACACTGCTTCACGAAATGAAAAGAAGAAAAGCCAAATATGGTTTAGCTACGATGTGTGTTGGAGTGGGTCAAGGTGCAACTGTTATTTATAAATTGGAACAATAGCATTAGAACATCCGGTACAGGAGTTTCTTCACCAGCCGGTAATTGGTAATGATAGAAAGAATGATCAATACTGCTGAAGCTGCAAGCACTGCCCAGTGTACGAAAGAAGAAAGTTCCGGCCGGTCATACATGACAAAATGATGAAAGCTCCACTGCATCACCTGCGTTAATGCAAGTCCTGTTAACACAACGAAGATATACACAGGCACAAATTGTTTCGCCATGTTTTGGCTAAGCCAGGCTGGTGAATATCCAAGAGTGAGCAGTAATTGAAGATTATCCCTGCTGCGGGCGATCACTAACTGCAGATAAAAAGAGAAAAGCATTAATGCCAGCAATATCACCAGTAAGCCAAATACACCCAACCCGGAAATAATTCCCTGAAGTATCTGTTTGGAACGGCCAAACATTGTTTTGTCTTTATTGACCCGGTAATTTTTCTGATCAAGGAATTTCAGGAGATCGCTATTATTGGCGTCTTTTGTTTTTATGAAAACACGGGATGATTTGGTTGAATCCTGTCCCTCCAGAGTTTTATTGGCCCATTCCAGGAAATTCTCCGGTACAAGAATGGAGTTCACACGATCAGAGAATGCAACAATGCGTGCAATAAAAGTTCTTTCTCCAAATTTTCCTTCGCAATGCAATGAGATGGCTACATTGGTTGCTGTGGCGGGAGATAGTTGCGGCAGTTCCCAGCTTGGTGCAAATACATTATACATTTCCAGGAACTCTGAAGAAAATATGACGGGCAGGGTAGGCTGGTTCTCCACCCAGGTAAAGGTGGGTGGAACTGTATCGATAAAATTATTATTAAGCGCTTCGATAAAAATATCAGAAGAGAAATTGATCATCTGGCCGGCACTTGCCTGTACGCGGAATAAATTGGGAATTAAAGGAGCTGCATCTTCAATAAAAGGTTGGGCTTTGAGTTCTTTGAGGTCGGCACTGCTAAACCTGTTGTCCTTCCCCATATTTTCATTCGTGATATTCTTAGCTATTGAAATATAGTCAGAACCATTTTTCCGAATGCTATTCCGTGTAAGTAATTGCTGGATATTGATGAACATCTGAAGCGAGCACAACAATAGGAGCACGCCAATACCCAGTCCTATATAAGAGAACCACCTGGAGGCCGCATTGGTACCGGTGAGTAAAAGGGGTTTTATGGTCTTATAAGACAGTGCCACAGTTCAGTTATAAATGAAAAAGTTTAGTGTAAGGGAAATAATCGATCCTCTCCAGGTCAGCAAAAATGATACAGGCTTCCCGCTGTTTTGCTTCTTCCAGCATTAATTCCATTGCTTTTTGGGAATTGTTAGTATCCAGGTGGCTGAAAGGTTCATCCAGCAATAAGAAATCAAAGGGTTGAAGCAGGGACCGAATAATAGCCACCCGTTGCTGCTCACCATACGAACAGATCTTGGCCCTGGACTGGAGTTTATTACCAATGCCCAGGCGTTCTGCCATTTCTTTGATCTTCTCTGAAGGATGAAAGGGATTCAGCTGGCGTTTGATCTCCAGGTTTTCACCAACGGTCTGTTCAGGAAATAAGCGAAGGTCCTGGAATACCACACTGATATGATCCTTGCGGTGAAGGGCAAAATCTTCCGCTCCAAACTGCCTGATATTTTTCTCGCCATACAAAATGGAGCCGTTATAATCCTGCCGCATGCCATAGAGGAAATGCACCAGCGATGTTTTTCCGCTACCGGAAGGAGCCACGATCTTGATCATCTCTCCTTTTGAAAAAGAAAGGTCTTTGCCCCAGATATCAGAGCTGTCTTTCCTTGCTTCATCAAAATAAACCGGTAATAATTGCTGGATGCGGAGTTGCATTCAATGGGTTTGAGAGTAAAAAGCTGGTCTCCAGGTTATATGGGACCAGCTTTTTAATGAGATTATTTTTTCTCCTTTAGTTCCTCCATTGGAGGGGGAGCTTCAGTTTTAATTGAATCATCAATTTTCATATTCTCCCAGGCTGCTTTCCTTTTATCTTCCTGTGCTTTGAACATTGACGCAATCTTGCCCAAGTAATTATGCAATTGTTTCAGGCTATTGGTGGTGTTGTCTATCAGGTTAATTTCACCGTAACTCTTAATGGCATCTCCATCTTTCTCTCCACCATAAAATACAATATCCTGCCACATTCTTACAGATTCATCTGCTATTACAAAGCCTATGGAATCTTTGATGGTGGGCCTAACCCCAGTAATGAATTTCCGAATATCAATGTAGGCTCCAAAGGGGTGACCACTGATTTTTCTGATGAAATCATGATCAGTAGTAGTAGTTCCAAAAGCATGAACATAAGTTGAATCACTGCCGGCAACAAACCAGTCGTTACTCAGCGCATAAGGAACTTTATTGATCATTTCCTGCACGGCCGCCCCTCCTTCTGCTCCCACCTTTTCGTGGAGGATGGTTAATAATTTATCCCAGGAAGCTTTTTCTTTTACTGAAGTAGCAAATAGTATTTTGACCTCAGGTTTGGTGGTGGTATAACTGTGTTTTTGTCCATCACCCATATCATAGCTTACTTCATGTGGTTTCATATTGAAATCAGAAACTGCCAGGATCATATCTCCTTTATTGCCTTTCACAAATTCATCAACACTATAATTGAGTTGGGAAAGATATGCGTTGGCCAGACCGTCAACACCAATCAGGCTCAGGAAGCCCTGAAGCGCTTCAGGAGGATAGTTTGCAGCAATTACAGCATCGATATCGCCTGCAGGGATCTTCTTCAAAGTAGATTCATCCAGGTTTTTCATGCTGTATTTATCATACAGTGCTTTCAATTCTTTATTGTAATAGCTATGGGAAGACATTGTAATCTTTCCATTGGCGAAATTTATGGTAGAAGCTGTATAATTACCCTGGAGAAGTACTCCAAGTTTGGGAAGCATGGTGAGTGCCTGGGTCAACGCAGTGTTATACAGGCCGCCGCCTCCAGTCCACATATGAAAATCACCTTCTTCCTTTAGCATTGATGAGAACTTACTATTGCTGGCAATGCTACTGCTTCCTTTTATATCATAAATATTCTGTGCATATTTTATAAGGCTGTCCTGAGTAACGCTGGAATTGGAACTCCCACTAGCAAAGGGGCTACGATTAAATCCTTCCATTTCGCCTGTCATAACAAAACGGTTGCTGCTCCAGGTTAATATCCCATCGCTCCCCAGTTTCATTACTGAAAGATTTCCCTGTTTGGAAATTTCTTTCGTCGGTTTTATTTTCTGAACCACCCTTGCAAAAGCCTTTTCATCTTTCAGGCTGGCTGTAAAGGCAACATAACCATTGGAACCACTATTGGCGATGAAAAACCAGGCGTCAGACTTGATATCAATCCCTGAAGAATCTGGATTGTCCAGTATCTTCTGGGCAAGTTCATCTTTGGCTTCCACTTTAGCTATTTTATATAATTCACCCTGTTTAAACTCATCCCAGCTTAGCTTGGAACTGAGCGAAGAGCCATTGATGTGTATCACCAAACTGGCGTTTTCAGGAACAGGCACATTTGATTGTTTACCGCATGATCCCAAAAGGATCAGCAGCAGTGCCAGTAATGAATATGGTCTTAGTGTTCGTTTCATAATGGTTATATTGATTTATTTAGGTTTTGTTTTGCGGCTTAAAGAAAAGAAAAACTACCCACCTGTGCAATAGGTAAAGCCTTCTGTTCACCTGTACGCGTGTCTTTTATGACGGCGTTTTTTTCTGCCAGCTCCTTGCTTCCTATTATAATTACGTAGGGAATATTCTTTTTTTCTGCGTATTTAAATTGCTTGTCAAATTTGGAATTCTCATGAAACAGTTCGCAGGCTATATTATTCTTCCTGAGTTCCTGCATACAGGAATATGCCGCCAGGCTTTCCTGCTCTCCAAGGTTAAAGAACAATACTCTTGTGCCCACCTGCACATCTTTGGGAAACAGTTTCAATTCTTCCATCACGTCATATATCCTGTCTACCCCAAAAGAAATTCCCACGCCTGGTACATTTGGCACACCAAACAGACCCGTGAGATCATCATATCTTCCACCACCGCCAATGCTACCCATGGTTACTCCTTTGGCATTTACTTCAACAATCGCGCCTGTATAATAATTGAGGCCACGGGCAATGGTGAGATCGATTCGGATATTATTAATACCGGATGCTTCACACCGGGAGATGACATATTCAATATCCTTTACACCTTCCTGCAGCGTAGTTGATTTATTATATAATGCGCTTTTTTTAATGAATTCAAATTTATTTTGATTGGAGGCGTTCCGGTTTTCTTCTCTGAAGAATATCAGCTCATTCAGTTGATCGATCTTTTTATCATCCAGTCCCCTGGTCTTTAACTCCTCCTTTACGCCATCCACTCCAATCTTATCTACTTTATCAATGGCGATGGTGATATCCATCATCCGGTCGGTTTCTTCAATGGCTTCTGCTATGCCACTTAATACTTTACGGCTGTTGATCCTTATATCCACATCAATACCCAGTTTCTGAAATACCTGCGCATAGATGGTTAACAGTTCTACCTCATTCAGCAGGGCCGTGCTACCCACCACATCGGCATCGCATTGATAGAATTCACGGTAGCGGCCGCGTTGTGGTCTGTCTGCCCGCCATACGGGTTGTATCTGGTAACGCTTGAAAGGATAGGTGAGCTGTCCATGGTTCATGGCCACATAACGGGCAAAGGGAATGGTCAGATCATATTTCAATGCCCTTTCGGTGATATTCTTATCATTCCTGCCGGCAAGTACATTCTCAAATGCCAGTTTGGCTTTCTCAATATTCCTGGGATCACCTAAACCGTTGTTCAGGATCCTGAAGATCAGTTTATCACCTTCTTCACCATACTTGCCCATGAGGGTCTCCAGGTTTTCCATTGCCGGGGTCTCCAGTGGCTGGAATCCGTATAATTCAAATACTGAACGAATGGTATTGAAAATAAAGTTCCGTTTCCTGACTGTATCCGGTCCGAAATCTCTCGTGCCCTGTGGTAAAGCTGGTTTGCTCATTCGTTATTTGAAAAAGATGGTTTTGTGTTGGCAGAATATTTTGAAACGATCTTATCACATACGGAATCGATCATCCGGTACACTTCATGATAACCTGGTTCCGGTCCGTACCAGGGATCAGGAACATCAAGGTTTTTGCCTGGATATAATTCATTCATCAACAGGTCCACTTTTTCCGGATTGAATTTATTACGGGCTATGCGGCGAATCTCATCCAGCACATCATCTGCCAGCGCATATATTTTATCAAATCTTTCGAAATCCTCGGCAACAAACCTCCGGGACCTTTGTTTGCTGATATCCAGGCCATTCATTTTAGCAACTTTCTGTGATAGGGGATGAGGGCATTCCCCGTTATGATAGCCATTAGTGCCTGCACTTTCCACACTCCAGGGCAGTCCTGCTTCAAAAGCTTTGTGTTGCAGGATCCCTTCTGCCAGGGGGCTACGGCAAATATTACCCAGGCATACCATCAATATTTTCATGGCGCAAAGATAATCCCGATAGGGATCAGGATGAAAGCCAATATCGTATTCTGCCAGCTATGGTTCCTGAATCGCCTGAATGAAGGTGCGTAAGGCACAAACCTTATGGATTTGGCTTCAAAAAGCATCTTAGCAACGCCCCAATAGTCATTTTTATGGGGGCTATAATTTAAAAATGTGATAATTTGCCCGTCCTGAAAACAATATCAATGCCCGAGCTCGAGGAATATGAAAAAAGAAAGAGGAAACAGGTTGCCCTAATGCGGTCCCTGCTGGATTACGGCATCGGAACTATGATCGTGGCTGCCGGTATTTTCTTTTTTATCCGCAGGAAACTGCATATTCAGTTCAACGAGACGTTCCCCCCGGATGATATCGATATATTTTTCGGTGCCATCTGCTTAATGTATGGCGCCTGGCGAATATGGCGGGGGTATCAAAAAAAATATTTTAAATGAGAGCAGGATTTTCAGGTTTCTTAATAGTGGTCTTTTCCTGCTTGATTGTATTTGGTTGTAAATCCTATAAAGCCCAGGAAGAAGAGTTACCGGATACAAGAACAAAAGGCAGGATCAATGTAAGTGCTGATGAATCCTTCAAACCGATAATAGATGCACAGGTGCAGGTATTTGAGTCCAATTTTCCCGGAACAAAGATCAATGTTACTTACAAACCGGAAGCGGAATGCCTGAAAGACCTCCTCAATGACTCCGTTCGCATGGTGATAGCTACAAGGGGTTATAATGAGGATGAGAAAAAGCTGCTTTCAGATTCTTTGAGAATAGGTCCTGAAAAAATGGTAGTTGCAAGGGATGCCATTGCAGTAATAGTGAATCCACAGTCGCCTGATTCTTTGTTCACTATGAACGAGATAAAAGCCATCCTGAGAGGGAATTTTAGCAAAAAATTAATCCCCGTATTTGACGGTGTTCAGGCAACCAGCACAGTACGTTTTATCGTCGATAGTGTACTGCGTTCTGATTCACTTTCCCCTCAAACAATGGCCGCCAGAAGCAGTGAAGGAGTTATAGATTATGTGGCCAACCATCCCGAAGCAATTGGATTTATCGGAGTTAGCTGGGTTGGGAACCAGGATGATGCACAGCAAGTTAGTTTTTTGACAAAAGTGAAGATAGCCCGCCTTGAGAGCAGGGGCCTGACAGACAATTACATATTACCCGTTCAGGCAAATATTTACTACAATCAGTACCCGATGGTACGTGATTTGGTATACATGCTCCGGGAACGGCATAAAGGGCTGGGACATGGCTTTGCAGATTTTATGAGCGGTGAGATTGGACAACTGATTTTTAAAAGAGCGTACCTGATGCCTGCACAACGTAAGTTTTATCTAAGGCCCATCAGGCTCAAAGAATAAAAAGTATATATATTTACAAATCTTAAAAAACAGACAAGTAATGAAGAAGTTTTTCATAGCGGGATTGGGTTCTTTCTTACTAACGATTGGTGTTGTTAATGCGCAGGGCGTTGCCGGTAGTATTAATGATATTTATGCTGAAAGATTCCAGACTGCTAAAGCGAACCTTGAAAAAGCGGTGGCTGCCAATCCGAATGATCTCCAGGCTACTTACTGGCTGGGCCAGGCCTATATAGGAATGAATGATATTGCTGGTGCAAAAGCGGTTTATGATAAGGGACTTTCATCCAGCGCCAATGCGCCTTTATTAATGGCAGGATTAGGTGAGGTTGAACTGAGGCAGGGCAAGGTCAACGAAGCGCGTCAGCATTTTGAAATGGCCGTTACCAGTGCTTCCGGTAAAAAAGGGGGTGATCCTGAAATCCTGAATGCAGTGGGTAGAGGAATTGCCAATACTTATACAGATAAGGAGAAAAAAGGTGATATCAATTTTGCAGTTGCAAAATTGACAGAAGCTTCCAATGCATCTACAAAGGACAATGTGCTTAAGGCTGACATATATGTGAATCTGGGCAATGCATTGCTTGACGCAAAACCAGGCGAGAATGGGGGTGCCGCATTCACAAATTATCAAAAAGCAATAGAAGCCAATCCTGCTTCTGCAGTTCCTAATTACAGGATGGCCATGTTGTTTAAAACACAAAAGAACTGGGAACTTTTTGAAAAATACCTGAATGATGCCATCGCAAAGGATCCTCGTTTTGCACCTGCTTATTATGAGCTGGCGTATTTTAAAATGGGAAAACTGGATCTGGCAGCAGCTGAATCCTTTGCTACAAAATTTGCTGGTGCAGCAGACACTGATCCTCAAAATGAATATTTAGCTGCAAGTATGCAATGGGCTCAGAAGAATTATGACAGGGCTATTCAGTCAGCAAAATCTATTACCGATCGGTTGGGAGATAAAACAAAAGCCAGGGTTTATAAGCTTATGGCGTATAGCTATCGGGATAAGAAAGATACGGCAGCAGGCAAGCCTTTCATTGATCAATACTTTGCCAAGGCAGCCCCTGAAGAAATTGTTGCACAGGACTATAGCCTAAAAGCAGATATCTACAGTGCAATACCTGGTCAGGAAGCAGTTGTGTTCCAGAGTTACCTGGACGGTATTAAAGCAGATACATCAATAGATAACAAACTTGATCTTTTGAAAACAGGTGCAGATTTTTTTGCTGCCAGAAAACAATACGATAAAGAAGCTCAGCTTCGCCAGATGATACTTAATATCAAGCCTAACAAGAACATCAATGATTATTTCAGTACTGGCCTGGCACTTTATAGAACAAGGGACTATAATCAAATAATGAAGGCCTACAATGTTTTTGATACATTACAGCAAAAGTTTCCTGATCAGCAATTCGGGTATGAATGGAAGTATAACACAGCAATTTTGATAGATACGGTCAAGCGGGACAGTATTGGTGTACCTGCGGCCGCAAAATGGCTGGAGTTTGCACAGAAGGATACTGCAAAATATTGGAAGCAAATATCTGCCACAGCGTACTACCTGGCTACTTATTACCAGGATAAGGATAAAGCAAAAGCTATCGAATTCCTGACGACTATGAAAAATGTTAATGGCAGGGATCCGGCTATTCAGGATAACATTCAGAAGAATATAGACATCCTGTCAAAACCAACGCCAACGCGTACACAGCAGCCGGCAACAAAGCCTAAACCGGAGACGCAGCCACCTGCCACAAAGCCCAAGAAACCGGCAACTAAGTAATAAGAAAATTTTCGAAGAATTAATACGAAAGCTGTTCGTTCCAGACGGACAGCTTTTTTATTTTGAAT
>Ga0207648_10004168_pt1 | contig 14939 bp, 19 predicted proteins | sample KBSMisM32_FD_184310 | JGI IMG/M metagenome (GOLD analysis project Ga0207648, IMG submission 184310) | Miscanthus rhizosphere microbial communities from Kellogg Biological Station, Michigan, USA - KBS Miscanthus M3-2 (SPAdes) (version 2) | ecosystem: Host-associated > Plants > Roots >...
GAGATGATGCTCTCCGAGAGCCAGGAGCGCATGCTGATGGTGCTGAAGCCCGGCCGCGAAGCCGAGGCCGAGGCGATCTTCAAGAAGTGGGAGCTGGACTTCGCGGTGATCGGCGAAGTGACCGACAGCGGCCACATGGTGCTCGAATTCGACGGCGAGGTGGTGTGCGACATCCCGCTCGGCCCCCTGGCGGACGAAGCGCCCTGCTACGAACGCCCCTACGCGATCCCGAAGGCGCCCGAGCCGCTGAAGGACGTTCCCGAAAGCACCGACATCGCAGCGGACCTGTTAAAGCTGATGGCCTCGCCCAACCTGGCTAGCCGACGATGGGTGTGGGAGCAGTATGACCAGTCGGTCGGCGCCGACACGGTGCAGCGCCCCGGCGGCGACGCCGCCGTGGTGCGGATCCACGGATCGAAGAAGGCGCTGGCGATCACCACCGACTGCACGCCGCGCTATTGCTACGCTGATCCCTACGAGGGCGGGAAGCAGGCGGTCGCCGAGGCCTATCGCAACCTCTGCGCGGTCGGCGCGCGGCCGCTGGCGATCACCAACTGCCTCAACTTCGGTAACCCGCAGCGGCCGGAGATCATGGGCCAGTTCGTTGCCTGCGTCGAAGGCATGGCCGAAGCCTGCCGGGCGCTCGACTTCCCCGTCGTGAGTGGCAACGTGTCGCTCTACAACGAGACCAAGAACGAGGATGGGTCCTCGCTCGCGATCCTGCCCACCCCCGCCATCGGCGGCGTCGGCCTGCTCGAGGATTGGGAGAAAAGTGCTACGACAGCCTTTAAAGCCGAGGGAGAAACCGTCGTACTTCTGGGCCATTCGACCGGCCACGTCGGTCAGTCGCTGTGGTTGGACGTCTGCCATGGTCGGCGCGATGGGCCGGCGCCGCCGGTCGATCTTTCCGTCGAGCGCCGGCTCGGCGAGCTCCTTCGGCAGCTGATTGGCGACGGTGTCGCGACCGCAGTGCACGACATCAGCGACGGAGGCCCATTGGTCGCCATTGCCGAAATGGCCCTCGCCGGCGGGATCGGTGTTCAGCTGAGCTTGCCAAACGTTCCCAATCCCGCAGCCATATTGTTCGGCGAGGATCAAGGCCGCGCCATCGTCACGACGAGCGATCCCGGCGCGGTGATCTCAGCCGCTACCGTCGCGAACCTCTTCTCCGCTCCCGTCGGGCGCGTTGGTGGGGGAGCAGTTGCGGGACCCGGATTCTCAGCATCGCTCGCCGACCTCCGCGCCGCGCACGAGAGCTTCTTTCCCAGGCTGATGGGTAGCGAGCTGACGCCGGAGTTTTGATGGCGTCCGGCTATTCCGGAACGCCGCTGGCGAAGAAGTTATCGCTCAAGGACGGCATGCGGGCGTGGCTGGACGGAATACCCGAAAGCGTTGCCCGTGAGATCGCGGCGGAAGGCCTGCACCTTCAGCATCTCGACAAACCCGAAGCGCCGATCGATGCCGCGCACATTTTCGTCACCAACCGCGCCGACCTCGAAGCAAAGCTGAAGCTGCTGATGCCGCTCCTCGCGCCTGCGGGCTTCATCTGGGTCAGCTGGCCGAAGAAAGCCTCGAAGGTGCCGACCGACATCACCGAGGATGCAATTCGCGATGTCGCGCTCCCTATGCATCTGGTCGACGTGAAGGTCTGTTCGGTCGACGACATATGGTCAGGACTGAAGCTGGTGATCAGGAAGGAACATCGCTCGTGAAGGGGGAAACGATGCAACGGTCAGTCGTGAAGCCAATCATAGTAGCGACGCTCGTCTGCGGCACGCTCGACATCCTTCTGGCGGTCGTCCTGACGCTATCCCACGGGCGTGAGCCTGCGGCGATGCTGCGGTCGGTTGCTTCAGGGCCCTTTCCTGCTGCGCCGGGCTGGGGAACCGCCGGCTCGGCCCTCGGCCTTGCGGTCCACTTTACGTTGATGGCCATCATGGTGGCGTGGTTTATGATCGCTGCCCGGAATGTCCCGCCGTTGACGGACAAGCCGTGGCTGGCGGGGCTGATCTACGGCGTTATCACCTATGCCGCGATGAACCTGGTTGTCGTGCCATTGCGTTTTCCGGCGGCCTGGCCCCCGCAACCGACGGGAATTGCGACCCAGCTGTTCGCCCACATCGTGCTCGTCGGGCTGCCGACGGCTTACGTCGCGCGGCGCTACCTTCGCGCCTGAACATTACTTGCGAATGGTTCTCATTAGCGCTAAATAGCGCCGGATGATCGTCTGCGTCTGCAACAGGATTACCGAAGCCGAAGTGCGCAAGGCCGCGCACCAGGGTCAACGTTCGCCCGAAGCGGCTTACGCCTCCCTCGGCTGCGAGATCCAATGCGGCTGCTGCCTCGATTATGCGCAAGAGGTGATTGACGAGGAGCTAGGCAAGCGACCGCGCCTCAAGCTCGTCGCCTGACTTGACCGCTATGGTTTGACGGAGCATCGCCCGCTCGCGACGCGGAGGCGATTGATGAAGGGCGACCCCAAGGTCCTCGAGCTCTTGAACGAAGCGCTGAAGAACGAGCTCACCGCCACCAACCAATATTGGCTGCATTACCGCCTGCTCGACAACTCGGGCGTGAAGAAGCTCGCTGAGTTCGAGCGGTCGGAATCGATCGACGAGATGAAGCATGCCGACCGCCTCGCGGAGCGGATTCTGTTCCTCGATGGGCTGCCCAACTTCCAGTCGCTCGGACGCCTGCACATCGGCGAAAATGTCGAGGAGATTTTGAAGGCTGACCTCGAACTCGAGATCGAGGCTCTCGGCCAGCTCAAAGGAGCAATCGCCCACTGCGAAACCGTGAAGGATTACGTCAGCCGCGATCTCTTCTCAGAAATTCTGGAGAATGAGGAGCAGCACGTCGACACGCTCGAAACGCAGTTCGAGATGATCGCGCGAATGGGGCTGCAGAATTACATCCAGCTCCAGTCGGAGCCGGCCAAGGATTAGATTCGGCCGAAACCCTGATTGCTGACTTTGCGGCCGAATCCGGTCGGGGCGGCGCGCTGGACGAGCGGGTTGGTCGCCTTTTCGAACAACTCGACCGTCTCGTCGAACAGCTTCCGCAGTTCGACGACCTGCGGCACGAGCTCGTCCGGGAAGCGGTGGGTCTCGACGCACAGACGCGCGGTCGATTCGATCAGCTCCGCGAGCTTCGCCACCGGCTCGGCGCCAAGCTGGCGCGCTTCGCCCTTGAGCGTGTGCGCGGGGAGCACGAGCGCAATGGTGTTCTGCTCGCGCATGGCGAGCTCGATATCGGCGATCGACTTGACGCCGTCTTCCTTGAAATAGCTCAGGATTCGGATGAAGGCAGGACCAAGCTCGGTCCGGCTCTTCTCGAAGTGAGCCCAGTCGACGACGTCCCGAGCCTCATCGGCCAACGTGCATGCTCCTTAAGCGCCGGACGCGTGCCGGCAGTGAACCCACCTCTCCGGATAAGGCGAAAAGGGTAAATTTTGCCTTAGCGGCGCCCTATCGGCGACCGCGGTCGAAGGGATTGGAGCGGCCGCGGAAGTCGAGCCGGATCGGCACGGGGCCAAGGCCGAGATCGCGCCGCATCGCGTTGAGCAGGTAGCGCCGGTAGCTCTCGGGAAGCTCGTCGGTGCGGTTGCCGAACACGACGAACGTGGGGGGGCGGCTCTTCACCTGGGTGATGTAGCGGAGCTTGATCCGCTGCCCTTTCGGCGCCGGCGGAGGGTTTGCCTCGACCGCGCTCTCGAACCACCGGTTGAGCTCGCCCGTGGACACGCGTCTGCTCCACGCCTCGCGCAGGTCGAACGCGACCTTGAGGATCGTGTCGGTTCCCTTGCCGGTCTTACCGGAGACGGTGAGCAGGGGCACGTCGCGGAGTTGCGCCAGGCCCTCACCGAGCGCTGCCTTCACACCGTTGAAGAGCGCCGAAGCATTCTCCGCCACGTCCCATTTGTTGAGGGCGATGATCAGCGCTCGGCCTTCCTCGATGACCTGGGCGGCGATCTTCAGGTCCTGGACCTCGAGTCCCCGCGTCGCATCGAGGAGCAAGACCACGACCTCCGCATAATCGATCGCTCGGCGCGTATCGGCGGCCGACAGGCGCTCGAGCTTGTCATCGACCTTGGCACGCTTCCTGAGGCCGGCGGTATCGACGAGGCGGACCGCCCGTCCGTCCCACTGCCAATCGAGGCTGATCGAATCGCGCGTGATCCCGGCTTCGGGGCCGGTGATCATGCGCTCTTCGCCGAGCATGCGGTTCACGAGGGTGGACTTGCCGGCATTGGGCCGCCCGACGATCGCCAGCTTGAGGACCGCACCGGCGCCCTCCTCTCCTTGGTCGATATCATCGTTCTCGCGCTCGACATGCGGTCTAAGGATCTGGAACAGGTCGGCGACGCCCTCGCCATGCTCGGCGCTGAGTGCGATCGGTTCGCCGAAACCGAGGCGATAGGCGTCGAGCGTACCGCTTTCCCCCACACCTCCTTCGGCCTTGTTGGCGACGACGATCACGGGCGTCGATTCGGCGCGGAGCCAGCGGCCGATCTCCTCGTCCAGCGGAGTGAGGCCTTCGCGGGCGTCGATCATGAACAACGCCGCGTCGGCGTCGCGGACCGCCGCCTCGGTCTGCTGGCGCATGCGTCCCGGCAGCGAAATCGGATCCTCGTCCTCGAAGCCGGCGGTGTCGATGACTCGAAACTCGAGGCCCAGCAGGTTCGCTTCGCCCTCGCGGCGGTCGCGTGTCACGCCGGGCCGGTCATCGACCAGCGCCAGGCGCTTGCCGACGAGGCGGTTGAACAGCGTCGATTTGCCGACGTTAGGCCGGCCAACGATGGCGACGGTGGGGATCGGCATAAGGATGGCGATAGCAGCGCCTTAAGAGCGCCGCGAGGCCTTACCGGAACGCGTGCAGCCGGCCGCGGTCGTCGTAGATGTAGAGCGTCGAATTGGCGACGACCGGCGGCAGGCTGACGCCCGCGCCGATAGCGGTCTGGCTCTGGAACGCCCCGGTCGTCGGATCGACAAAGATCAGCGCTCCGTTGGAGCCGGTAACGATCAGCCGCCCCCCGGCGAGCACCGGTCCCGAATATTCGATTTCACCCTTTTTCGACTTCGCCTTCAGGAACTGCGGCAGCTGGGTGATCCAGCGGATGTGGCCGTTCTGGCGATAGATGCAAATCAGCTTGCCTTCATCGGTGACGACGAAGATCCAGTCGCCGGCAAGCCACGGCGTCGAGATGCCGGCAAGGTTCAGCTCCCACTGGCGCTGCCCGGTGATGAGGTCGAGCGCAACCATCCGGCCGCCGCCGCCGACGGCAATTACCTGCCCGTTATCGATCACCGGATCGGCATCGATGTCGTTCAGGCTCGAGACGCTGGTGCGGATGCTGGTCCGCTGGAGAGCGTCCTGCCACACCTGTCTACCGTTCTCGTAGCGATAGGCGTTGAGCTCGCCTGAAGAGAAACCGGCGACCACCGTCCCCTGGCCGACCGCGGGTGAAGCCGAGCCGAACACGCCGGCGATTTCGAGGCTGGCCGGCTGCGACCAGTTGGTCGCGCCGTCTTCTTCCTTGAGGGAGTAAATCTGGTTGTCCTGGCTCATCACATAGACCGCGCCGCTACCGACGGTCGGCGAGCCACGCAGCGGTCCACCGGGCCGCACCTTCCAGACGAGGCCGCCGTTGCGCTCATCGAGCGCGACCACGTAGCCAAGACCATTGGTCGCATAGATGCGGCCCTGGTCGTAGGCGATGCCCCCCCCATAGAGCGACGCCTCGCCGCCCTTGTCGGTGGGTGTCTGGCTGGCCCAGAGCTGCGCACCGGTGCGTCCGTCGAATGCTCGAACGGTGCCGATGGTGTCGGTAACGAAGACGTGGCCATTGGCAACAACCGGCGAAGCGGCGAGCCGCGCGGTCAGCGAGCTTCCGCGACCCGCCTGGACAGTGAACGCGTTGGCAAGCGCCCCGCCGAGCGCGAGGTGGCCCATGGACTTGCTGGCACTGCCGCCGGACTGCGTCCAGTCGCTGTTCACGGCGGCCTCGGGCAGACTCATCGGAAGAACCGCGGTCGCGGGGTCGACGGTCACGTCATTCTCGCCGGTCAGGACCGAGATGCGCTGGCCGAGGACCGGCGTGCTGGTCTTCTTGCCCTTCTTCAACACCCCGCAGCCGCTCGCGGCGAAGGCCGCGGCAATCAACAGGGCAACACGGATGCTTTTCGATCTCGTCATTCTGGGTCCTACCGGGCCTGACTCTGGAGCGCGGCGCTGACATCGATGCCGAACGATGCGGCGAGCTGAGTCGCGCGATTGCGGATTGAGCTGGGTACTGTGGTGTCCTTGGCGATCATGGCGAAGAGCTGACCCGCCTCGGCTCGCTTGCCTTGCTTGGCGAGCGCCAGGGCGGTCATTTCGCCCGCGCTTCCGAACCAGGGCTCGCCGGGCTTGGCCAGCGGTGCGAGGCGGGCGATCACCTCCTGCGGCTGGAGCCGGTCAAATTCGAGCGCGGTCTGGCGCACGAGCGCGGCGTCGCGATAGGGCTGGGGCAGGCTGCTTTCGGCCGCGATCGACTTATAGGTTTCGGTCGCGGTCTTCGTATCGCCCTGCTGGATCGCCAGCGCGGCGCGGGCAAAGCGGGCCGAGGCGCGAACCGATTTGCTGCCGCTGTCCGACAATTGATCGAGCTTTTGCTGCGCCTGCGTCGTCTTGCCGGCGCCAATGTCGGTGAAAACGCCCGAAAGCTGCTCGACCTCGGCTTCGGATTTCTGCACCTGATGTTGGCGCCACCAGATCAGGCCGCCGCTCGCCGCGAGGAACAGGACGACGCCCGCAATCAGCCAGTTGCCGTAGGCCTTGAAAAAGTCGCGCATCTGATCGCGACGCAGATTCTCATCCACCTCGCGGAGAAACGTCTCACCAGCATCAGGGGGTTGCGCCAACGTGCTTCAGTCCGCTCGATCGGGGATCCAATTGCCGGCACTTCCCTTCCCCACCCGGGATTAACGGAAGCTGGCGGCGCCTCGTCTAGCGGCTGATGCGCCAAACGCAAAGGGGGCTGCTACTTGGGGCGGTAGGTCTGGTCGGCGGTCGGGAAGGATCGTGCTCGCACCTCCTCGGCGTAAGCGCGCGCAGCCTCGCCGATCCGCGTTGCGAGGTCGTCGTAGCGCTTCACGAAACGCGGCGTACGCTCGAACATTCCAAGCATGTCGTCGGTCACGAGGACCTGCCCGTCACAATCCGCCGAAGCGCCAATACCAATCACTGGCGCGCGTACCTTGCGAGTGACTTCGGTGGCGATCTCGTCCACCACGCCTTCGACCACGATGCAGAATGCGCCGGCCTGGTCGACCAGCTGCGCATCTTTGATGATCTTGCCCCGCTCTTCCTCGGATCGACCGCGAGCGCCGTAGCCGCCGAGGACATTCACGGCCTGCGGCGTGAGCCCGACGTGGCCGATTACTGGAATGCCCCGGTGGGTCAGGAACTCGATGGTCGGCGCCATCGCTTCGCCGCCCTCGAGCTTCACCGCCGCACAGCCGGTTTCCTTCATGATCCGCGAAGCGGATTCGAATGCCTGGGACGGCGATGCCTCATAGCTTCCGAACGGCATGTCCACCGCGACCAAAGCGTGCCAGCTCCCACGGACCACCGCGGCACCGTGCGCGCACATCATCTCCATCGTCACGGGAATGGTCGACGGCAGCCCGTAGATCACCTGGCCGAGGCTGTCGCCGACCAGCAGCATGTCGCAATGCGGGTCGAGCAACTGGGCCATGCGCATGGTGTAGGCGGTGAGCATCACGATCGGCTGCTCGGTCTGGCCGTCCATCTTCCGCGCCCGGATCGACGGCGCGGTCATGCGCTTGCCAGGAACCGGCGAAGGCGTCGCCCGGCTGGTCGACGTGTCGATGGTGAAGGTCGACATGGCGCGGGCTTCTAGCGTTACCGCGGTGCAACGACCAGTCCCGCTGCACTGTCGGCCGGTCGACAATGTGGAACTTTAATCAGCCACTGTTCTTCAACAGGCAAGTGCGCTGGCCGAGTGCCGGCGTGACATAAGAGGGAACGTTTCAAATGGTCGATCGCCATTACTTCGGCGACCTCGCGCTTGCGGTGTTACTTGCACTGCCGCTCGCCGGGCTAGCGAAGCCCCAAACCGTCGTTCACCAGCAGCTTTCCAAACCAGCCGCGATCAGCACCGCTGCGGCGGACCGTGCGCCTGGCGGGCGAATCAGCGTCTTCGGCTAGAGCTCAGCGGAGCCAGCCGCGTTGGCGCGAGTGGCGCGCGAACCAATAAATCGTCCAGGTCAGGGCCACAGTTACGATCAAGATCGCGATTTGCTCGGTCGACAACAGGTCGCGAAACGGCTGCGTCGCGAACATCCCCGCGAACCACACCAGCATCCCAGCGAGCGAGATGAGAAGCACCCGCTCCGCCGCCTGCCGCTTGAGCAGCAAAAGGACCGAACCGATCAGCCCGGCGACGAAGGCGAACGAAGAAGCCGTAAGCACCCATTGGGGCTCTGCCTCGAAGAGCTGGCGCTGGTCGAGCGGGAGCGTCCGCGGGTCTGCGGTCACGTGCATGACCAGCGCGACGCATCCCAACGCCATGAACAGTAGCGAAGCGATGGCACCGATCGTGAACCAGGCGGCCACCGGGCGCGGAGTGAAGCGTTCGTCCATGTCTGGTCCCTATCGGCTATATTAGGTCGCGCCGTTCAGCCGCTCTTCCCAGCCGGCGCCTTCAGCCAGTGAGATCGAGTCGAGTACCGCGGTGCTCTGGTCACGGAGGATCGCGAACGCTCGCCGGATCGCGCAAGTCGCCTCGTCCTGGCAATCGCCGCACGGAGCATAGAAGTTGACGCTGGCGCACGAAACGAGCGCGATCGGCCCCTCCATCGTGCGAACGACCTCACCGAACGAGATCTGGTCGGCGGTCCGTGCCAACCGATAGCCACCCTTGGGCCCGCGCGCGCTCTTCACGAGCCCGGCTTTCTTGAGGTCGAGCATGATCAGCTCGAGATATTTGGGCGGAACGCGCTGCGTCTCGGCGATGCGGCCTAGCTGGACCGGCGCTCCGCCCTGCTCTTCGGCGAGGAACAGCAGCGACCTAAGGGCGTAGCGGGTTTTCTGCGCAATCATGCCTGCGCCGAGCCTAGCGCCGACGCGGCAACGGCGCAAAGCCGGCCGCCCTCGCGCAATGAACACTTCTTAATGGCCCGGCCACGCGAACGAAAAAGCCTCCGTCCTATTGGCAGCTCGGCTCATCAGAGCCTGATCATTTTGGAGTAATCATCGCATGAAACGTTTGCTTATCGCTTCCTTCGCGGCGCTCTCGGTCGTCGCCGCACCCGCCGTTGCCGCCACCGCGGCCAAGGCGCCGACCAGCCAGTTGAAGTCGCAGAAGGCCGCTGCGAAGTCTCAGAAGCGCGCCGCCAAGGCCGCGGCCAAGCAGCAGAAGGCTGCCGCCAAGACCAACTAATTACCACGTCGACCGGACAGGCCGCGCCGCTGGGGCGGTCTGTCCCTCGAATGAACGTCATTTAACCTTGCCGCCACCGCGATGAGAAATCGGCGGTCCTAATCGCTCGTCGCCGGCGCATCATCGCCGGAAGACAGGAGGAACAGATGAAGAAGTTGATTGCGTCGGTCGCCGTGGCCGCACTGATCGCGACCCCGGCAATCGCCGCGCAAGCGCCGTCGAGCAAGACGGTCACGACCAAATCGGGCAGCACCAAGGCGACGACGACAGTGTCGACCAAGGGCAACACAACGACCGCCAAAACGACGGTCACGAAAGCGAAGCCCAAGGCTCACAAGGCCAAGAGGCACGCTAAGAAGAAGAGCCACAGGGCGATGAAGAAGGCGGCACCCAAGAAGACCGCCGATACGACCACGACCACCGGCTGAACCGGCATGCCGCACGGCGCTGCCTACCGACTCCCGGGCACCGCCGTGCGGCCCCTGCCGCGACGCGCCATTTGGAGCTAAGACAACAGCATGGGACGGAAGATCCTTCTGGTCGAGGATGACAGGGAAACCGCCGCTTACCTGGCGAAGGGCCTGACCCAGGAAGGGCATAGCGTCGAGCAGACGACCAACGGACAGGACGGCCTGTTCCGCGCTACCGACGGCAGCTTCGACCTCATCATTCTCGATCGCATGTTGCCGATCATCGACGGACTGTCGGTGCTGAAAGCGCTGCGTGCCGCAAAGATCGAGACACCCGTCCTGATCCTGTCCGCGCTGGCCTCGGTGGGCGACCGCATCGAAGGCCTCGAACAGGGGTCCGACGATTATCTCGTGAAGCCCTTTTCGTTCGCCGAGCTGCTCGCCCGCGTGAATGCGCTTCTGCGCCGGCGCGAAGCGCGGGTAAACCCGGCCGACCACCGCCTCAGCGTCGGCGACCTCGAGATCGACCCGCTATCGCGAAGCGTGCGGCGCGCGGGGAAGAAGCTCGATCTTAAACCGCGCGAATATCTGCTGCTCGAATATTTCGCGCGCAACGAGGGCCGCGTCGTCACCCGAACGATGTTGCTCGAGCAGGTCTGGGACTATCACTTCGATCCGGGTACCAATGTCATCGACGTCCACGTCAGCCGCCTCCGGCGCAAGCTCGACGAGGGCTTCGAGAAACCCTTGCTGCATACGGTGAGGGGCGCGGGCTACATGCTCGCGGCCTGAGCCGCTACAATCCAAGAGTGTCGACCACCCTTCGAATAGCGCTTCTCGCCGGCTTGCTGGCGCTGGTCTCGAACCTCGCCGTGATTGGCTTCATCTATTACCGGACGCATGACCAGGCCGCGGCGACGCTGCGCCAACAGGTCATCGAACAGGGCAAGGTGCTGGCCGATGTCTACCGCTCGGGGGGCAGGCCTGCGCTCGATGGCGCCATTCACGACACGATGACCTATGCTGACCCGCAGACCGCGGTCGCGGTTATTGGTGCTGACGGGCGCCAGGTGGAAGGCAATCTCGACGCGGTGCCGCCGTCGCTGCTCAAATCCCGGGAAGGCTACCGCAACGCGCTGATCCGGCTGCGCGGCCAAACCACTCCGCGCGAGGCCGCGCTCACCATGCACCAGCTCGCCGGCGGCCAGTGGCTCGTGAGCGGCCGGATCGCCGGCGAGGGGCTGGCGATCCGCGACACGCTCGAACGCTCGCTGCTGATCGCGCTCGTCTTCGCCGGGCTTTTGGGGCTGCTCTGCGGTCTCATCCTCGCCCATTACGTCGGCCGCCGGATCGGTGAGATCGCCCGGGTCGCCAACCGGATCAGTGCACGCGACCTCACGCAGCGGGTTCCCGTGTCGCGCGCCGACGACGCGTTTGATCGCCTGGGCCGGCAGATCAATGCGATGCTCGACCGGATCAGCACGCTTATGGAGGAGCTCCGGCTGCTCACCGACAGCTTGGCGCACGACCTGCGCTCGCCAGTGAGCCGGCTGCGGTCGGCGGCATTTGCAGCAGCCCACGCGACCGATCCCCATGAGCAGGAAGAATTGTTCGGAAGCGTTATCCGGCAGGCGGATTCCCTGATGCGCATTCTGACGGCGGTGCTGGAGATCAGCCGGTCCGAAGCGCTGACCGGCCGGCGGCAGTTCGCCTGGTTCGATGTCGGCGAGCTCGCCGATGAGCTAACCGAAATGTACGACCCGCTCGCCGAGGAGCGCGCGGCCAAGCTGGTCTACGACCGGCCGGCGTGGCCGGTACCGCTGTTCGGCCACCGCCAACTGCTTGCCCAGGCGATCAGCAACCTCGTTGAGAATGCGCTTCGGTACGGGGCGGCGGGTGGTGAAATCTGGGTCCGCGTCGAGCCGAGCGAGCGCAACATCCGGATCGAGGTCGCCGACCGCGGCCCCGGCATCCCGCCCGAGCGGCGCGAGGAGGCGCTTCGCCGGTTCGGACGGCTCGATACCAGCCGATCGGATGAGGGTGCCGGCCTCGGCCTGGCGCTTGCCCAGGCAATTGCGCATCTCCATAACGGCCGGCTGCTGCTGGAAAACAATCAACCCGGATTGCTCACCGTGCTGGAGCTGCCCGTCCAGGCCGAGCTCCCGCCGGCCCCGGCCGAATAGCGGACTTGTCGCTAGCCCTCGATCACGACCTTCGTGCCGAGCTTGGTCACTCCGTAGAGCTTTTCGGCGAACTTCATCGGCAGGCGCATACAGCCGTGGCTCGCCGGATAGCCCGGGTTCACGCCGCCGTGGAAGGCGATTCCATAATCGTCGATGCGCTGCATGAACGGCATCGGTGCATTGTCGTATTTCTTCGACCTGTAGAACGGCCGCTTCTCGAGGATCGTCCAATAGCCATAGGGCGTGATGTGGCCCTGCTTGGCGCTCGACATGGATGAAGCGCCGACGAGCTTGTCGCCGCGGTAGACGTAGGTCATCTGCGTCAACAGATCGACGACGACGCGCGTGTCGCCTTCCTTGGGGACGGCGGCCGCCCACACATATTCGCCGGGCTTCAGGCCCACGCGGCCGAACTCGGCGACCATGTCCTTGTGCGCCTGCGGGGCATTGCCCACGGTCCAGTGGTACGGGACCTCGGTGGGAGCCCGCGCCGCCTCGTTCCGGCTCGCGATCTTTGGCCCGGGCACGGTGTCGCACCCGCCGAGCGCCGCGACAGCAATGGCAACCACGAGTGTGTCGATCGTCCGCACTATTATGCTCTCCGTTTGCCCGTCAGCAGCAACAATAGGTTGCGGAAGTCAAGTCTCTATTAAAACCCAAGTCACTGTTAACGCAGAACTAATCGCCGCAATCCGCAATTCGGCCGAGTTTTCGCCGCTCGACGGTGAAACTTGTGGTGCATTTTGCGGAATCAACAATAAGCTGGCGCAATGAGTGACTGTCGTATTCCGTCCGCTCCCGTCGCCCTCAACGTTGTTTCCCGGCGCAGCACCCTGGCCATGTTGGCGTCTTACGCCGTGCTGGCGGCATGCGACCCGGGCGGCGGCGGCAGCGGCGGCTCACCGACTCCGAGCCCCACTCCGACGCCGACGCCCACCCCGACACCGGGCACTGGCCCGGCATGGTTCGGCTACGGGCACGACTCACAGCACACCGCGGTAAGCGCGGCCACGTCCCAGGATCTGGGGCACATCAGCTGGTCGTCCGCGGTGGATCTCGCCCCGCAGTATACGCAAAGCGGAGCGTTGCTGACGCATTACGGATCCCCCGTCGTCACTACCGCCAACACGGTGATCATTCCGGTCAAGACGACGGCCAGTGGCGGTTATCGCGTTGAAGGCCGCGTCGGTTCAGCCGGAAATCTGCTGTGGTCCGCGAACACCGCCTACGTTTCGCCGCCCCACAACTGGCTTCCGGCCTACAACGTGCTGCTGACCCAGCAGGGCCGCGTCTATGCCCCCAATTCGGGCGGTCGGCTGTTCGTCCGGACCAGTGCCGACACTGCCACCAGCAGCACGGCGTCGCACGTGTTCTACGGGTCCGCCGCCTACGACGCCAATCCGGCGGCGTTCGATGGCAGCGTGTTCGTCAATACCCCGCTCACCGCGGACGCACAGGGAAACATCTTTTTCGGCTTCCAGGTCACGGGCACGAACCCGGCCGGACTGGTGAGCGGAATTGCACGCGTTGCACCCGACGGTACCGGCATCTGGGTCAGCGCCGCCACGGCGGCCGGCGATCCGGCGATCCAGAAGCCGGCGATGAACTGCGCGCCGGCTCTCTCCAACGATGGCGGCACGGTGTACATCGCTGTGAATATCGCCTCGGCGCCGGGCGTCACGCAGCGGGGTTTCCTGCTCGCGCTCGACAGCACGACCCTCGCGACCCGGGCGAAAGTTGCCCTGATCGATCCGAACCTGAACACCGCGGCCCGAGTCAGTGATGATGGTACTTCCTCGCCCGTCGTCGGTCCTGACGACCGGGTGTTCTATGGCGTTTTGGAAGGGCAGTTCCCCACCCATAACGCGCGGGGCTGGCTGCTTCAGTTCGATGCGATGCTCAATCCAGCGGGCGTTCCCGGCAGTTTCGGTTGGGACGTCTCGCCCAGTGTGATCCCCGCCACAATGGTCACCTCCTACAGCGGCACCTCGACCTACTTGCTCGCGCTCAAGTACAACAATTACGAGGGCGCAGGGACGGGGGACGGCCTGAACAAGCTCGCCGTTCTCGACCCAAAGGCGAGCCAAGCCGACCCGATCATCGCCAGCGTATCCGTCATGCGCGAAGTGCTGACTATTCTCGCGCCTACCCTCGACGCCGGCTCGATGACCGCGCGCCGCGAATGGTGCATCAACACGATGGCGGCGGACCCGGCGCGCAAGTCCATCCTGGCGAACAACGAAGACGGCAAATTGTATCGTTGGGACCTCGCCACGAACACCTTGTCGCAAAGCATTCAGCTGACGTCGGGCCTGGGCCAGGCCTACACGCCGACGCTGGTCGGGGCCGATGGCGCGATATACGCAATCAGCAACGCGACATTGTTCTCGGTCAGGACCAGCTAGAGAACCGACGTCGCAGTGCGCGGCTGCGAACTAGCTCCAGACGTTGGCGTCCTTGTCGAACCCGTCTCGCTGAACTCGTACGATGCAGAAGCGTTGGCCCGAGGGCGCTCGCATGACCACCCAGCGCTCGAGTTTTTTATCGACAGTCGCGCCAAGCTTCTCCAGCCGCGCGACCTCCGCCGCAATGTCATCGGTCTCGATGTCGATGTGGACGCGGCTTTCGTGGTCGACGCGCTGGACCTGCACGCTGATCTGGTCGGGACGATCCTCGAGCATCACGTAATTGCCGCGTGTGCCCGGGTGATTGGGATTGATCGGGCGGCCTAGCGCTTCCCCCCAGAAGCGCGCAGCCGCCTCGATATCGTCGACGTTGCAGTCGATGAGAATCCCGTTGATGCGCGAGCGGTGCATCGCTTCACTCCCACTCAATCGTGCCGGGCGGCTTCGACGTATAGTCGTAGACGACACGGTTGATGCCGTTGACTTCATTGACGAT
>Ga0207648_10004170_pt1 | contig 14936 bp, 11 predicted proteins | sample KBSMisM32_FD_184310 | JGI IMG/M metagenome (GOLD analysis project Ga0207648, IMG submission 184310) | Miscanthus rhizosphere microbial communities from Kellogg Biological Station, Michigan, USA - KBS Miscanthus M3-2 (SPAdes) (version 2) | ecosystem: Host-associated > Plants > Roots >...
CAGCGTCGCCGCCTGGGTAGCAGACTCGAAGCCATCCGTCCGCGGGCCGCGTAGGCGGTGCGGCCGCGCGCTGCAAAGGCGGTGGCCGTGTGACCGTCGAAATCCGAAATCTGTCCCGGCGGTTCGGCCGCGACGCTGAGCGCCCCGTTCTGCAGGACATCACGCTGCAGGTGGCGTCGGGCGAGTATGTCGCGATTATGGGTGAATCCGGCGCGGGCAAGTCGACGCTCCTCAACCTGATCGCGGGACTCGATCGGCCCGACTCCGGCACGGTGCTCATCGACGGCGTCGACCTCGGCACCCTCGATGACGACGGGCGAACTCTGCTCAGGCGGCGCCGCATGGGCTTCGTGTTCCAGGCGTTTCACGTGTTGCCATATCTCAGCGTGGCGAGGAACGTCGCTCTGCCGCTCGCGCTTAATGGCATCAGCGGAGCGGCCGCAGACTTTCGGCTTGGCGAGCTCCTTGCGGCCGTGGGTCTCGCGGATCGCGCCGACAGCGCGCCGGGCGAGCTCTCGGGCGGCGAGATGCAGCGCGTGGCGATCGCGCGTGCGCTTGCGCACCGTCCCGCCGTGCTGCTCGCCGACGAGCCGACCGGCAACCTCGATCCACGGATCGCGTCGAGCGTGCTCACGCTGCTGCGCGACCAGGTGAAGCACGACGGCGCCGCCGGCATCCTGGTCACGCATTCCGCCACGGCAGCGGCGACCGCCGACCGTGTGTACGTGCTGGAGAACGGGCGGCTGCGATGACGACGGTGACCGCGCCGGCCGGGCCCCGACCCACGCCTGCGCCGTGGAGGTTGTGGCTCTCGGCCACGGTCCTCGGACCACTGCGACAGTCGCCGGGACGCGCGCTGGTCGCGGTTATGGCGATCGCGCTCGGTGTCGCGCTCGGGCTCGCGGTGCATCTCATCAATCGCGTCGCCGCCGACGAAGTGCAGCTCGCGGCGCGCAGCCTGTTCGGAATCGCGGACCTGTCGGTCCAGGGATCCGGGCAGGGTCTCGATGAGTCGCTATACCCCACGCTCGCGCGGTTGCCGATGGTCGCGGTCGCAAGTCCCGTCGTCGATGTCCGCGCACGTCTGCCGGATCGCGGTCGCACGCTGCAGCTGCTCGGCATCGACCCGTTCCGGGTCCGCGAGCTGCAGGCGCCGCTCGCGCCGCTGGGCGCGACCGCGGTGCGCTCGACCGGGATGCTCGCCGAAGATTCGGTCTGGCTGAGCCCCGCGGCCGCCGAGGCGCTGGACCTCGCGGAGGGCGACGAGCTCCGGGTACAGGTTGGACTCGAGACGCAAGGCCTGCGGGTGGCTGGCCTCCTGCCGGCCGGCGCCTTTCGTCAGCAGATCGGCATGCTCGACATCGCGGAGGCGCAGCAGCGCTTCGCGCGACTCGGTCGCGTGGATCGCATCGACCTCCGGCTCGTGCCGGGCAGCGAACTTGCGGCCGCGCGCGGCGCGATTGCCGCCGTCCTGCCGGCCGGGGCGCGGCTCCTGACGCCGGGCGAGGCGAGCGACGACGCGCTGCGTCTGTCGCGTGCTTATCGCACGAACCTGACGGCACTCGCGCTGGTCGCCTTGTTCACCGGCGCGTTTCTCGTCTACTCCACCCAGATGCTGGTGGTTGCCCGGCGCCGGCGCGAAATCGCGTTTCTGCACGCGATGGGCTTGACGGTGCGCGAGCAACTCGCCGCGATCCTGCTCGGCGGCGCGATCGTCGGTGTCACCGGCGCGGCGCTCGGCATCGTGCTCGGCATCGTCGCCGCGCGCGCCGGCCTGGCCGCATTCGGAGCGGATCTCGGGGCCGGCTACTTCCGCGGGCTGGCGCCATCGCTCGCCGTGCCGCCGCTCGATTGCCTGGTCTTCTTCATCCTCGGCGTGCTCGCGTCGATCGGCGGCTCGGTCGCGCCCGCGCGCGAAGCCGCGTCGGTGTCGCCGGCCGCTGCGCTTCGCTCCGGAAATGTCGGCTCAGAGCCAATTTCCCGCCGCCTTGGAAAAATCGGCTCCGAGCCATTTTCCGGTGCGGTGCTGTGGGCGATCGCGGGTCTCATCGTTTGGCTGGAAATTGGCCCCTGGCCATTATTCAAGCAATTCCGGGGCGGGGGCGTGCCGTGGCCGGGTTACCTCGCTATCGCATGCCTGCTGATCGGCGCAGTGCGGGTCGCCCCGGCGCTTGCACGCGCGGTCCTGGACCGCTTGCCGGGCGGCGGGCCGGCGTGGCGCCAGATCGCCACCGCACAACTTCGCGGCACGGCGCGGAGCACCGCCATCAGTCTCGCGGCGGTGCTGGTGAGCTTCAGCCTGATGGTGGCGATGGCCATCATGGTGCAGTCGTTCCGGGACTCGCTCGATACCTGGCTGCAGCGTGTGCTGCCGGCGGACCTTTACCTGAGGGCGGGCACGCCCGGCACGTCGGCGTACCTCGACGCGAAAACCCAGCAACGACTGGCCGGAGTGTCCGGCATCGCGCGGATCGATTTCGTGAGCTCGACCGAGGTGAGCCTCAAGCACGGCGCGCCGCGGATCGTGGTGCTTGCGCGCCCGATCGATGCTTCGGATCCGACGCGGTCGTTGCCGCTGCGCCGTGAGGCGCGCCACCCGCTGCCGAGCGGCACCGTGCCGGTCTGGGTCTCCGAAGCCGCGCTCGATCTGCACGGGCTCGACGTCGACACCGTGTTCGACCTGCCGCTGGGCGAGCGATCCGTGCGCGCGAGCGTGCGCGGCCTGTGGCGCGACTACGAGCGGCCGGGTGGCGCCGTCGTGCTGGCACGCTCGACCTACGTGGCCGCGACCGGCGATGAGCGCGCGACCGGGGCCGCGCTCTGGCTCGAGCCCGGGACCTCGGCGGACACAGCGAGCGCCGCGCTCCGGCGCGTGCTCCCCGGCGGCGGCGTGTACGAGATCGCGCGGCCGCAGGAGCTGCGCCGCCGCTCGCTCGAGGTGTTCGACCGGACCTTTGCCGTGACCTATCTGATCGAGGCAATCGCGGTGCTGATCGGCCTGGTGGGGATCAGCGCAGGTATCAGCACGCAGGTGCTCGCGCGTCGCGGCGAGTTCGGGATGTTGCGGCATGTCGGTGTTCTGCGACGTGAGATCGCCCGGCTACTCGCGTTCGAGGGCGCGGTGCAGGGCGCGCTCGGTGTCATCGGCGGACTGGCCCTCGGTAGCCTCGTGAGCCTGATCCTGATCCATGTCGTCAACCGGCAGTCCTTCCACTGGACCATGGATCTGCACGTGCCATGGGGTGCGCTCGCTGGCCTGACGGCGCTCCTGATCGGGGCGGCGGCCGCGACGGCCGCCATCAGCGGCCGTCTTGCAATGGGAGCGGACGTCGTGCGCGCCGTCCGCGAGGACTGGTGATGCGCGGCGCCCGCCGGTTCTTCGCGTCGCTCGTGTGGTGGTTTGCCTCGTCGATCGCCGTTCCGGGCACGGCGTTGGCCGCGGACCCCGACTACCCGGCCGTCGTTCCAGGTCGCGCCATCGAGTTGCCGCGCGACGCGGGAAGTCACCCGGCGTATCGCATCGAATGGTGGTACGTCACGGGCTGGCTCGCCGATCATGAGCGCCGCACGCATGGTTTCCAGGTCACGTTCTTTCGCGTACGCCCCGGCGTGGGCGAAGACAATCCGAGCAAGTTCGCGCCGCGGCAGGTGCTGTTCGCGCACGCGGCGGTGGCCGACACGGGGATCGGCCGGCTCCGCCACGCCGAGCGCAGTGCGCGCGAGGGTTTCGACCTGGCTTACGCGCACGAAGGTCGCATGGACGTCCGGATCGATGACTGGACTCTGAGCGAGCAGGACGAGCGCCTGCAGACAGCGGTCACCGGAACCGACTTTGCGCTGCGGCTCGAGCTCGAGGTCACGCAGCCGGTGCTGCTGCAGGGCGCATCGGGGTACAGCCGTAAGGGTCCCGATGCGCTCTCCGCGTCGTACTACTACAGCCTCCCGCATCTCGCCGTGTCGGGTGAGCTCGCGATCGAGGGACGAACGACGCCGGTCACGGGCGAAGCCTGGCTCGACCACGAGTGGTCCAGCCAGGAGCTCGACTTCGAGGCGCGCGGCTGGGACTGGACCGGCGTCAATCTCGACGACGGCGGCGCGCTGATGGCGTTTCAGATGCGCGACGCGCACGGCCGCGCGCGCTGGGCGGCGGGCACCTTGCGCAGACCGTCAGGCGAGCTGACGATCTTCGCGCCGGACGAAGTCGCGTGGACACGCCTGCGCGAGTGGCAGTCACCGCGCACAGGAATCCGCTACCCGGTCGCCTGGCGGCTCGAGCTGGGTTCGCGCGTGTTCCTGCTCGATCCACTGATCGACGACGCCGAGCTCGACTCGCGCGGAAGCACGGGCACTATTTACTGGGAAGGCCCGGCGCGCCTGCTCGATGCCGACCGCCAGCCGATCGGTCGCGGCTACCTCGAGCTCACCGGCTACAAATAGATAGGCTAGAGCGGGTTGGCCTTGAACGTGTCGCAGTTATCGGGTCGTCCCGCTTCGTACCCGCGCATGAACCAACGCTGGCGCTGCTCGCCGCTGCCGTGCGTGAACGCGTCCGGCACGACGTAGCCCTGGGTCTGTCGCTGGATCCGGTCATCGCCAATGGCACTCGCCGCGCCGAGTGCTTCCGCGATGTCGCCCTCCGACAGGAGCTGCCGCGAGCGCTGTGCGGTGGCGGCCCACACGCCCGCGAAACAGTCCGCCTGCAGCTCCATGCGCACCGACAGGTCGTTGGCCTGCGCCTGGCCGGCCTGCTCCTGGGCCTCGCGGACCTGCTGCGCTGTGCCGACCAGGTTCTGGACGTGATGGCCGACCTCGTGCGCGATGACATAAGCCTGCGCGAAATCCCCAGGTGCGCCGAACCGCTGATGCAGTTCACTGTAGAAGGACATGTCGAGGTAAACCTGCTGGTCCAGCGGGCAGTAGAACGGCCCGGATGCCGCGCTCGCGCCGCCGCACTCGGACTGCACCATCTCGGAGAAAAGTACCAGCGTCGGCGGCCGGTAATCGATGCCGTGGCCGGGCAGCAGCTGCGACCAAGTGTCCTCGGTGTCGGCAAGCACAACCTCGGTCATTTCGCGCAGCGCCGCTTCCTCCGCGCCCTCCTGGTACGGCTGGTCCGACGTCTGCGGATTCTGCTGCTGCGCCTGCTGCAACCCCGCCATGAAGGGCAGCGGGTTGATGCCCAGCAGCGACAGCACGAGCATGATCGCGAGCCCACCTAGACCGATTCCAACTACCGGCCGCCCGACGCGCATTCCCCGGCGATCCTCGACGTTCGTGCTGCGTCGGCGTCCCCGTATGTCCATTTGACTGCACTCCTTGCGGCGCGCGGTGCGCCGTGCAGGCAGATTACGTCAAGTCGGAGCCCGTTGGAACGAGAGGAACTCGCTCGCTTGTGCCGGAAGAGTCGCGTAGCAAGAAATACACCGCGAGTCGAAGTCGTCCCGGCGTCATGAATCGGTGGTCAGTGACTACGAATCCGGCCTTGACGATGCCACGCAGTGGGGTCAATGTTCAGGCACGGCGGATGGAACTGCCGCCACCTTAAGAATGACGAGTGCTTAGACGGGAGTCGGGCAGGATGATGATTAGGCGACGGTCGGGTCCGGTCTTGGTTTCCGTTCTGATCCTCTGCGGATTCGCAGCCCACGACGCGAACGCAGCACCACCGACACGCGCAGAGGCCTTTCGTTTCCTGAACCAGGCGACGTTCGGTCCGACCAGCGCGGAGATCGATCGGCTGACCGCACTTGGCGACTCGAGCCAGGCCTATGCGCAATGGATCGACGAGCAGATGGCAATCGGGCCATCGCTGCAGCTGCCCGCGGTGCAGGCGAAATACGCCGTCTCGAAGAGTCCCTGGGTGCTCCACGACGCGCGCCAGGACATCTGGTTCAAGCATGCGACGCGCGCGCCCGATCAGCTGAGACAGCGCGTTGCCTTGGCGCTTTCTGAGATCATGGTCGTGTCGCAGCACAGTGAACTGCTCTTTATGCCGTTTGCGACCGCGGACTATTACGACATGCTCTCCCGCGGAGCGTTCGGTGATTTCCGCCAGCTGATGGAAGACGTGACCCTGCACCCGGCGATGGGCACGTTCCTCAACATGCTCGGCAACCGGAAGCCCGACCCGTTGCGCAACATCCGCCCCGACGAGAATTACGCCCGCGAGCTCATGCAGCTGTTTTCGATCGGGCTGGTAACGCTGAACTCTGACGGGAGCGTGCCGGTGAACGCGGCCGGCGATCCCTTTCCGACTTACGACCAGTTGGTCATCGAGGGCTTTGCCCACGTCTTCACAGGTTGGAACTACTCGGACGCTACGCTCTTCTCGAAGGCCAGGCGCACGCACACGACCCAGGTTCAGCCGATGAAGGCGTATCCGGAGGAGCACGCGACGGGCTCGAAGAAACTGCTGAGCTACCCGGGTGTCGCACAGCCTGTCCTGCCCGGGGGGCAGACCGCGCAGCAGGACCTCGAGGGCGCGCTCAATAATATTTTCAATCACCCGAATGTCGCACCGTTCATCTCGCGACAGCTCATCGAGCGCCTCGTCGCGAGCAACCCGTCGCGGGCCTACGTGGCGCGCATCGCAGCCGTGTTCAACGACGACGGGCAGGGGCATCGTGGCAACCTCGGCGCCGTCGTCAAGGCGATCCTGCTCGATCCGGAGGCCCGGCCGAGTGCTGCGGCGACGACCGACGTCACCGGCAAGCTCAAGGAGCCGCTGCTGCGACTTGTGCAGTTCTGGCGGGCCTACGACGCGGCCGCTCGCAATGGAAATTACCACTTCACGGACTCGGACAGGGTGTTCGGTCAGGGCCCCCTGCTGTCGCCGACCGTGTTCAATTTCTTCACGCCTGCATATGCCCCGCCGGGCGAAATCGGGGATCGGGGCCTCGTCGCACCCGAGATGCAGCTCGCGAACGAGAACTTGAACACGTCGGTCACGAACTATTTCTACACGCAGATCTTCCTGCGCAACTCGACCAAGAAGAGTCTCGGCAGCGCCATCGTCATCATCGATATCGCGGACGAAATGGCGGCCGCGGGCAATCCCAATGCGCTGATCGCGCTCATTGCCGACAAGCTGCTGGGCGGGCACATCTCGCCGATGCTCGCCGGCGAGGCACGCGCTGCCGCGCTTCGCGTTGCGGCAAGCAAGCCGGCGGCGCGAGCCACCGAGGCACTCTATCTCATCGCGACTTCGCCGGAATTCGCGGTGCAGCGCTAGCGGAAACAGATATGGATCGCATGTCCCGACGACGATTCCTGCGAGCGCTCTCGGCCGGTGGCGCCCTGTACGCATTCGGGCGCACGCCCGGAACGGTCTGGGCACAGTCCACCGGTGTCAGCGGCTTTGCGGACTACAAGGCGCTGGTGTGCGTGTACCTTACCGGCGGCAACGATTCCTGGAGCACGCTCGTGCCGCGCTCGGCGGCGGAATACGCGGCATATGCGAATTCGCGACAGAACCTCGCAATCGCGCAGGACGCGCTCCTGCCCGTGCAGCTACAGAACACCAACGGTGTCGAGTTCGGCGTCCATCCGTCGATGCCAGGTCTGCGCAACCTGCTGGAGTCCTCGCGCTGCGCGGTGATCGCCAACGTCGGTCCACTGATCAGGCCCGTGACGAAGGCGCAGTATCAAAACAAGACCGTACCCCTGCCGCCGCAGCTCTTTTCGCACAACGACCAGACCAACCAGTGGCTCACGCTGCGCGGCCGCCAGCAGCTGCGCTCCGGCTGGGCGGGCCGGGTCGCCGACGCGCTCGCCGGGGGCCTTACCGAGCAGCAGCTTGCCACCAATGTATCGCTGTCGGGCAACTCGGCGTTCTCGGCGGGCGAGATCGCGACGCCCTACATCATGGGTGCGACCGGCGCGAAGGAGTTCACCGGGTTCGGCAACACGGGCACCAATCTGCAGCGACAGCTCGCGTTCGAGCGGATCGCCGCAGCCGACTACAACGACGTGTACGCGCGTGCATATGCCGACGTTCAGCGTCGTGCCGTGCTCTACGCCAAGCAGGTCAACGACACACTCGAGGCTGCACCGGCGCTCGCGACGGGGTTCAACGCGCAGTCGGCGCTCGCGACGCAGCTGAAGACGGTGGCGAAGATGATCGCGGTACGCGATCGTCTCGACATGTCACGGCAGATCTTCTTCGTCGCGACCGGCGGCTATGACACTCATGACGATCAGCTGGCCAATCAGCCCGGGCTGCTGAGCGACCTGAGCGAGTCGCTGTCGGCGTTCTACGCTGCAACCGTCGAGCTCGGCGTGTCGCAGAACGTCACGACCTTCACCCAGTCGGATTTCGGCCGTTCGCTGACGTCAAACGGTGATGGGAGCGATCACGCCTGGGGCGGTGTGCAGCTGGTAGTCGGCGACTCGGTATCTGGAGGAACCATCTATGGTCAGTATCCGCTGCTGCAGATCGGCAGCCCGCTGGACGTGGGCGGCGGCCGGTTGATTCCCTCGCTGTCGACCCATCAGTACGCGGCGACGCTGTCGCAGTGGTTCGGCGTGCCGGTTGACCAGCTTGACGCTATCGCCCCCGACCTGCAGAACTTCTCGCCGACCAACCTCGGCTTCCTGAACGCCTAGGCGTTGCCGAGCCGCGGCGCGAGCCAGCGATCGGCCGACCAGGCCCCGGGACCGTAGATCGCGACCACCAGGAGCATGAAGCCCCAGAGATAGTGCTGGCCGATCGCGGCCTCGAAACCCTCGCTGTAAAGCACGTGCGCGTAGGACACGACCGCGACAACGTTGACCGCAAACAGACCCGCTGCGGCATACCGTGTCAGGAGCCCAAGGATCAGCAGCAGCGGAAAGACGAGCTCGCCGAACGTTCCTGCCATGGCCGCCGCGACGGGCGGCAACAGGGGCGTGTGATACTCGTCCTTGAACAGAAACAGCGTCGTCTCCCAGTCCGTCACCTTGAGCCACCCGGACTTGAGGAACTGCCAGGCGACGTAGAGGCGCGTGCCGAGCAGAAGCAGCGATTCGAAGGGCCGCGTGGCGCGTTCGGCGAGACGATTCGCGCGGTGCAGGAATCCCATCACTGGTGGGTCTCCGACTCGGCGGGCCGCACGGCGGTCACCAGACCAGCCTCGAACAGCAGTCCGAGGGCATCCGGCAGTGTCTCGATCGGGATCCGCGACCGGTCCACGGCCTCGCCGAGGGTTGCCTCGTCCTGCAACAACCGGATGAACTCGAGAACCGCCGGTGACAACTCCCGCAGCTCGAGTCCCGCCTCACTGCAGCTCACGGCGACGCACTGTGCGCCTCGCGCGAGATCGATCGGGGCACCGTCAGCGCCCGGCTGGTTCGCGCGCCACACATCCAGAACCGGGAACGAGGTCGCAATGCATCTGAGCGAGGGCTGCAAGCGAAGACCGGTCGCGCCAAGCTGGTCCGGCGGCAGTCCAGCCAGCGAGTCCGGGCCGACGGCCGGCTCCTGTCGTGCTACCAAGGCGGTTTCGCAGGCCCATTCGAGCGCGGCGAGCTCCGCAAGCCATTCGTATCCGGTTCCAGTCTCCGTATTCGCGACATAACCGGGGAAGTGCTCTCCGATCCAGTGCAGGTCGCCGCTGCGGGAGGGATGGCGCGCACGGTAGCCACGCGCGAGCTGGTGAAAGTAATCGTCGCCGACGCGACGTCGGAGCACGGGATACGTGCGCTCGAGTGCACCTTCGAACATCGCCAGGGAGTTACTGCGGTAGATGCTGACGCGACCTGCCGCGTCGATGCCGCCGCTCGAGACCTCGCATGCGAGCGCGTCCGGGTCGCCGCGCACCGCGGCGGAGAAGCGGGCCTGCAGTTCAGGCAGCGAGGCCATGCGCCACGTCCAGGCAGGCCTGCGCCCGCGTTGCCTCGCCGAGGAGCACGGAAAGGTCCGGCAGATTCGTATCCCATTCGATGAGAGTCGGCACGGGTCCGAAATGCCCGATCGCGAGTTCGTAGAGATTCCAGACCGCCTCCGGAACCCTCGAGCCGTGATCGTCAATCAGGACCACATGCTCCCCGATCGCTCGTTGCGTGTGCCCGGCGAGGTGGATCTCCTGTACCGCATCACGAGGCAGGCCGTTGATGAAGGCAACCGGGTCCAGCCCGACATTGCAGGCGTTCACGTACGCGTTGTTGACGTCGAGCAGCAGGCCGCAACCCGCGCGTTCCACGACGGCGGCCAGGAACTCCCATTCGGTCAGACGCGAGCTGGAGAAGGCGAGATAACACGACAGGTTCTCGACCAGGATCTGGCGGCCGAGCGCGTCCTGCACCTGCGCGATCCGGCGGGACAGATGCTCCACCGTCTCGTCCGTGTATGGGAGGGGCAGGAGATCGTTGAAGTGCTCGCCCTCGAAGCTGCCCCAGCACGCATGCTCCGAGACGAGTGCGGGGGCGAAGCGATCGACGGCGCGTCGGACGCGCTCGAGGTGCGTTCTGTCGAGCGCATCGTTGGAACCGAGGCCCAGCCCGACACCGTGCAGGCTCAGGGGGTAGGTCTCTCGCGCGCGTTCCAGCGCGCGCACGTGCGGTCCGCCATCGTGAAAGTAGTTCTCGGTGTGAACTTCGATCCAGCCGACCCGCGGCTGCTCACGCAGCAACGCCTGATGGTGCGCGGAGCGCAGCCCGATCCCGGCATCAGCCAGGATCGGGCTGCTCGATTTCGGCTTGCCGCTCGAAACCACCGCTCACATCTTCGCGGGAGGTGCCGTCTTGCCGCCCATCTTCTCGCACTCGCCCTTGGGAACGTACTTCCAGTCGGCCGGGGCGTTGTCCATCTTCGCCTGCCCGGCGCACGAATGGCCGTTGGAGGCGCAATCATTCTTGCCGGCCTGTGCGACCCCGTAGCACTTGTCCTTGTCGGCCTTGTCATCCGCAGCCGACGCGGTCGTCATGCTCATGCTGAGCAGGCTGCCGACGGCTGCGGCCAGGGCCAGGTTCCTGATGTTCATCGCTGGTTGCTCCTTGGTAGTGGACACACGAGTTCTTTCTGTGGGCTGCGGAGCGGTGCCTGCACCGTTCTCCACTGCTCTCGGTAGACTAGACCGTATCAGTCGCCAAACTGTTTCGCGAGAGAGGCACGGGGACCGCCCGATGCATGGGATGCGCCACCCCGGTTGACGGTCGCGCGGGCCGACGGGTCTAATACGCGGCCTCGTTGAGGGCGGCCCACCCAGCTCGATCGCAGCGGGCAGGCGGACCCCAAGAGTCCCGCGATGGCCAGGTAGCTCAGTTGGTAGAGCAGCGGACTGAAAATCCGCGTGTCGGTGGTTCGATTCCGCCCCTGGCCACCACTTCCAATTTTTTGAAACGCAACGGGTTTCGGGCATCACCGGCCGACTATCGGCGCGGAAATCGGCCGACCATCGGACTATCGGAAATCGGGTCGGTCGCGCAGATCCGCGGCGCGGCGCGGGCGGCGACCCGGCGAACTGGAAAACTGGAACTCCGGGATCCGCGCGGCGCGGGGCGGGTCGACGCGGGCCCGACGTTGCCCGGAGTGCCCGCGTAGGGTGCGGGCCGCTGATCGTTTCAGCAATCCGTGCACGTAACACTGACTTGGCAGTGAACGAAATGCCGCACTAGAACGCGTAATCGAAGCCGACCCCGATCGTTCTGGGCTGCAGAATCCGCGCTTGGACGGACGCGGGTGGATTGGCGGGGTCACCCTGGACGAAGGAGTGCAGATTGGCGCGGGTGTCCGTGAAATTTCGGCAGAAGGCGCGGAGCAGGAGTGGCCCCCTAGCGATGCTTGCGTTGAAGTCGAGCACGGAGTACGACGGCATTTCCATTGTCGGCCCGCCGCCAGCCGAACGACTTTGCACGCCGATCGCGTCCCAGCGCTTGTCGATCCAGCGCCATGCACCGCCAACGTGGGCATCCCAGACGTCCGTAAGAGGCCAGTCATAGTTGGTGGTGAGCGTCATGCTCCACCTGGGTATATCGGCCAATTGATAGCCGGGCAGCAAATACTCGGCGCCGGGACTGACTGTCGTCAGCTCGGATTGTGTGTACGCCGCGCTGTACCCAAGCCTCAGCCCCGCGAGCGGAGCATAGGAACTTGTGAGTTCGACGCCCTGGGACGTGGCTTTTCCACCGTTCGCCAAGCCGAAGCTGCCGTCGTCGAAACTCGTCCCAAGCTGAATGTCGTTCCAGTTGACGTAGAACACGGAGAGATCGAGCAATGCTGCGCGGTCCAGGAACTCGGACTTCAGACCCACCTCGTAATTGGTTACCGTCTCCGCCCCAACGGTAGGCGGCAACTCCTGCGGACTGGTGACCGGTTCGCCGTTTAGAAGTTGCACGACGCCGTTCGGGGAGCCGGGCTGCGCGCCGGTTGCCACACGACCGTAGAGCATCACCTCGGACGTGAAGCGGTAGCTCCCAGCGATCATCCAGGTCGCTATCCCTTCCTCGCTCTGGCCTACCACATACGCCGTCTCGAAGATCGAGCTCTCGTCCAAGGTGAATTGCTGGTCATTGTGGGCGAAGCGGATTCCGCCCGTCAGGTCGATCTGGTCGGTGAAGTGCCACGTCAATTCCCCGAACGCCGCCCACTCATTGTAGGTGCTCCGCCGGGTTGAAATACTGATGGCCGGTGCGAAAGCCGCAATCGGCTGGTAGCTGTTGTCGAATGCGTGCTCAGTCGCCTCGTCGGTCGCGTTCTCGTGCGTGTAAAAGCCGCCCAGAAGCCATGCGATGTGCCTGCCTGCGGTTGAGACGATGTGTAGCTCCTCGGTGAATTTCTCGAAGTCTATATGCCTGCTGAAAAGCGCCAGGCCCGCGGGGACCGCACCGTCACTCCACTCCGGGAAGCTGGCGCCAAGGAACAAGGTGTGATCGGAGGCTGAGTGACTCCGGGTGCGCGACCCCGCCGTCGCGGAGAGGATCTCAAACGAGCCAGGGTTCCAGTCTACCGTTGCCGCGTAGTAGTCGATGCTCTTCCCGAATGGCGCCTGGAAGGCATGGTATTCCGTGAGGTCGCCATGGGACCCCGTCGCCTTGACGATATTGGCATCGCCCGTGTCGGGCACGATGGTGACGCCGGCTGACGATGTGACCGCCTCGGAGTCCGCATCGATCCTGGGCCAGAATGCCGTGACTTTCACCGCGACCGAAGCGGCCGGGTACCACAGCAACGCGAAGCGAGCACCGCTCTGGCGGACGACGTTGCTGTCCTTGGCTCCGCTATAGGCGTTGTCGATGTATCCAGGCGCGTAGCTGTCGTAAGCGCTGACGCGCATCGCCAGCACGTCCTCCACGAGGGGCGCATTCATCATGACTCGGAGCGATGCACCCGCTTCGGACGCCCCGCGGATCGCGCTCCCGTCCGCGCCGACGCGTGCCTCGAACTCGCTGACATTCGGCTCCGTGAAGACATACCGGATCAGGCCCGACTCCGAGTTGGCGCCATAATGCGTCCCTTGCGGCCCGCGTCGTACTTCGAGCCGCTCGAGGTCGTATGGCATGAGATCCGGGACCTCGCAGCACGCGTTCGCCCAAGGCCCGTTCGGACCGATCGGTGTGTCGTCGAGGTAGAAGGCACCGGTCGCAGTCTCGGGGAACGACGTGATTCCTCGCAGGATGACAGCGCCAACGCCGGGCGCACCGAAGCCGACGGGGTTGACCCCGGGAAGGTAGGCTGCGTAATCGGAAAGCTGCTCGAGTTTCTGTGCCTCGAGGCCGCCGCCGCCTACGATGCTCACCGAGGCGGCGGCGCTTCGGATGTCCTCGGCAGTGCCCAGGCCGTGCGCCCCCCGTGGGCCCGTCACGATGATCTCCTCGCGCTGACGGAACGATGGGGCGCGGGTTCGCGTCGTTCCCGCTACAGGAGTTGCTGCCGGCGCCGGAGCGACGGAGACCGCAAAAATTTTTACCGTGCGAGCATTGAGCAACTCGAAAGCCAGCCCGGTACCATCCAGCAACTGCCCAAGCGCGTCGACGGGCGACAGACCAGCCCGTGCTCCTTTGGACCGGCGTGCTGTCACTAGGTCTGAGAGGTAGATGATCTGCAGGCCGGTCTGTCTGGCAAACGCTGTGAGTGCTTGCGCCAGCGGCTGTGGTCGAATCTCCGCGGATAGGATCGATTCCGACCGCGCCTCCATGGTCCCTGAGACCAGCGAAACGACCATCGCTAAGGGGAGCAGCAGGCGCCGCACAGGCGGGGTGTCCATGCAAGTCGACGGTGCACAGGCTGCGCGGAAATGGAACTGTGGTCAACGAGCGCCTTGGCCGGCCCTGACCTCCACGTGTGAACACACCGACGCCGGGTCTGGCACGCATCGATACGTAGAGCGTCAACTGGATCGGGTCAACATCCCGCCGAGAGGTCGACGACGAGACTAGGGGCATTACGGCACGCGTACAGGAAACGTGTCTGGGTTTTCGCGGGCTGTCCGGGGGGACATTTGGCGGTAGCTTGCAGTGCACAGGACCCGCCGATGCCTCCATATCTAAGGCAAGAACCGGTCAGCACACCACCGGAGACGAGGCAATGATTGTAGGGAGACGGCGATGATGCGCCGGTCCCCGATAATCTCGCGCTTTGCGGACTGCCGGCGGCCCCATCGGTGACGGTCAATGCTGCGAGACGCGTTCCAGTGGCCGTCGGCCTGAAGCTGATACTGATGCTGCAACTCGCCCCCGCTGCCAATGAACTCCCACACGTGTGGGTTTGAGCAAAATCCCCAGCATTGGGCCCGGCAATCGTGATGCCGCTGATACTGAAGGTGGTCGTGCCCACGTTGCTCAAGGTCACAGCCTGCGGCGGACTCGTACTGCCAACAATCACATTCCCGAAACCCAGGCTGGTGGGAGAAAGCTTCGCCGTCGTCCCGAATCCGCGCAGGCTTGCTTTCTGCGGACTGCCGGCAGCATTGTCCGTGACACTCACTGCCGCCGTACGCGTTCCGCTGCCCGTGGGCTTGAAG
>Ga0207648_10004172_pt1 | contig 14935 bp, 8 predicted proteins | sample KBSMisM32_FD_184310 | JGI IMG/M metagenome (GOLD analysis project Ga0207648, IMG submission 184310) | Miscanthus rhizosphere microbial communities from Kellogg Biological Station, Michigan, USA - KBS Miscanthus M3-2 (SPAdes) (version 2) | ecosystem: Host-associated > Plants > Roots > Rhizosphere...
AGCAGCAACGCGTTGCTGCTCGGGGCGCGCGACGGCGGGCACCTGCCGCGGCTCTCGAAGCGGCTGGGCGACGACGTCCGCCTGAACAACGAAGAGATCCTGTTCGCGACCACGGGCAGGACGGCGGATGACTTCACGCGATCGGCCGCCGCGACGTCGCGCTATCTGCCCGACGACAAGACGTCGATGATCCTCGTCCGCTTCCCGCCGGGGTCGTGGCTGATGCGCCTCCTCAGCGTTCCGTGGTTGCGGGCGGCCTGGCGCGCGCTGCGCGGCCTCTTCACGCGGCGCTGGGCCGAGACGACGGCGGGGTTCGTCGTGATGCAGGCCGGTGACGACCGCATCCGCCTGGGCTGGAGACGCTCGCTGTGGACGCTGTTCCGCCGCGGGCTGGTCACGCAGCGCGTGCCCGGCAGCCGCGTGCCGGCAAAGATCCCATCCGCGCGCGCGGCCGTGGCGTCCTTCGCGAACGAGCTGGGCGCCGCGCCGGCGGGTACGGTGAACGCGGAGCTCGCCGGCATCACCACCACGGTCCACGTCTTCGGCGGCTGCGGCATGGGGCGCGACGCCGACGAGGGCGTGGTCGACACCAGCCAGCGCGTGTTCGGGTATCGCAGCTTCTACGTGTGCGACGGGTCGGTCATCACGGCCAACCTGGGAGGCGCGCCGACCCTGACCATCACCGCGCTGGCGGAGCGGTGCATGGCCAGCATCCCGCCGCGCGCCAGCCGATCCCGCGCGTAGCGCGGGATATCGGCTGCCTGAAAAAACAGTAGTCGCACACCGCGCCTGCGGCGCGGAGCGACTAAAATCCGGCCGATGGACGACGACGCCGCCGAACGCGAACGGCACGCGATCGTCACGCGCCTGATGCCGAAGACGCAGGCGTCGGGAGCGCTGTCGGGGCCGTGCCTTCCGTCGCTGGTCGATCACTACTGGGGGAAGGTCCTGGCGCTGTTCGAGGCGATCGACAGGCCGCTGAGCGGCGAACGGCTGACGCAATTCCACGACCTGTTCCGGCGGACGATCGAGCAGGGGTTCGAAACGTCGCCCTACGCGAAGTTCATCCTCGAGTACAGCCCGACGGGCCCGCAAGGGGCCGAGATCCAGTGCGAGCTGTCGCTCGCCGCGCCGACCTTGCAGCAGGAATTTCAGCGCTGGGCGACGGGCAGCGTTCCGGCGAACGAGCTGTTCGGCAAGCACCCCGACGCGAAGGTGATCGACGTGGCGACGCGCATCGTCTCCGGCGAGGCCGGCCGCGCGCGTCCCGCCCGCGCGCTGGACGTCGGCGCCGGCGGCGGGCGCAACGCGCTCGCGCTCGCGCGGCTGGGAATGGACGTCGACGCGATCGAGCCGGTGCCGGCGCTGTCCGACGCGATCGCGCGCGAGGCGGCTCGCCTGGGCACGGCCGTGAACATCATCCGGGGGGACGTGCTGGAGGACGGCACGGTCATCGGGGAAGAGCGCTACGCGCTGATCGTTCTCGCCGAGGTCTTCACGCACTTCTCGTACGCGGAGATCGCAGCCGCGCTCCCCAAGCTGACGCGCGCCCTGACCGCCGACGGCACGCTGCTGTGCAACGCCTTCCTGTCGCGGGACGGATATCGACCAGGCCCCGTCGCCCTGGAGGTGGCCCAGACGGCCTGGTCCACCTTCTTCAGCCGCCAGCAGCTGGCGGCGCTGACGGCGCGCCAGGGGCTGCGCCTCGTCCAGGAAGACCCGTGCCTCGCCTACGAGGAGCCGCGGCACCCCGCGGGCGAATGGCCGCCGACGCCGTGGTACCCGTTCTGGGCGCGCGGCCACAACGTGTTCGACCGCGCCGCCGGTCCCGCCCCGATCGAGCTTCACTGGCTCGAGTACCGCCGCTCGTGACGGCGTCGGTCACGCGAGCAGTTGATCGACGGTCCGCAGCGTTTCGCCGATACCCGCGTTGATCACCAGCGTCGCCAGGCGATCCAGCGGCGTCGGATCGCGGTTGACGATCACCAGCGGCGCGCCCGCCCCGACCGCGGCCTCGGGCAGCAGGTTGGCGGGCGACACCGCCAGCGACGAGCCGAGCACGATGAACAGCGAGGCGCGCTTCGCCGCCGACTGGGCCGCGCGCAGCGTCGCCAGGGGCAGCGCCTCGCCGAACAGCACGACGCCGGGACGGCGCTTGCCGCCGCAGGGGCAGGCGAGGCCGGCCGCCTCGAGGAATTCGGCGGCGGGACGTTCGCCGCCGCAGCGGTTGCAGCGCACGACCGACAGCGTGCCGTGCAGCTCGAGCACGCCCTCCGTGCCCGCCTGCGTATGAAAGCCATCGACATTTTGTGTGACGACCGTCGTGACCAGGCCGCGCCGCTGCCAGTCCGCGACGACGCGGTGGCCGTCGTTCGGCCCGTGGCCCGCCAGCATCTCGATGCGCCAGCGGTAGAAGGCGACGTGCTCGTCGTAGTCGGTCTCCAGCGCGTCGACCGACGCCAGCTCCTCGAACCGCCGGCTCTGCTTCCAGAGACCGCCGTTGGACCGGAAGTCGGGCAGGCCTGATTCGGTGCTCATGCCGGCGCCCGTGAAGACGACGGCGGGCTTGTGCGCGGTGAGCAGGCGGGCCAGCTCGGCCGAAGGATCGGCTAACGCTTCGCGGCTCATCGAAGATCCCCGGGAATCATAGCGGACGCCGACGTTCACACACACGGCGTGCCCCCGCCTGATCCACCCGACCGTCCTGCTCGCCCGGCTCCGGGAAAGCTTGCTGGGCCCCCGACCGGAACGATAAAGTCGTCAGGGATGGCGAATCCGGGGAGTACGGCTGACGAGAACGAAGTACCGACCCTCGCCCCCGGAACCATCCTCGGCAAGTACAGCATCGTCCGCTTGCTGGGCACGGGCGGCATGGGCGCCGTCTACGAGGCGACGCACACCGAGATCCAGAAGAAGGTCGCCGTCAAGGTGCTGAGCCCGCTGATCGCGGCGGTCCCGGGCGCGCGCGCGCGCTTCCTGCGCGAGGCGCAGCTGACGTCCCGCGTCCGCCACCCGCACATCGTCGACGTCGCCGACATGGGCAGCGACGGCGGCCACACCTACCTGGTGATGGAGTTCCTCCACGGCGAGGATCTCGCGCAGCGGCTGGAGCGGCTGGGCCCGATCGGCAGCGAGGAGCTGGCGGACATCATGCTGCCCGTCTGCTCGGCGGTGTCGGCTGCGCACGCCGCCGGCATCACGCACCGCGATCTCAAGCCGCAGAACATCTTCCTGGCCGCGGGTACGCGCCGCGTGCACCCGAAGGTGCTGGACTTCGGAATCTCGAAGGGGAACGACGCGGTCACGCAGGCGGGGACGCTGACCGGCACGGGCGCGATGATCGGGACGCCGTACTACCTGGCGCCCGAGCAGATCATGGACAGCAAGTCCGCCGGCTCGGCCAGCGACCAGTACGCGCTGGGCATCATTCTTTACGAATGCCTGACCGGGAAGCGCCCCTACGACGGCGACAACTTGTTCATCGTCTTCCAGGGAATCGTCGGCGGCACGCCGAAGCGCCCGCGCGAGCTGCGCCCCGAGATCCCGGCCGAGATGGAAGAGGTCCTGTTGCGCGCGATGAAGGTCGACCCGAAGGCGCGCTTCGCGAACATCGATGACTTCGGGCGCGCCCTGCTGCCGTTCGCGTCCAGCCGCGCGCGCGTGATCTGGGAGGAAGCGTTCGCGGGCGGTCCGGGCGGGACCGAGAGCGCGCCGTCGGGGCGGCCGTCGATCGCCGTGATGCCGACACCGACGCCGCCCACGCGCGCGCCCACGCTGATGCCGCCAGGGATGGCGCCCCCGGGCCGCATTCCCGGCGCGATGACGCCGACGCCGCCGCCGCAGTCGCCGCTGGCCGCTGCCGGGATCACGACGTCCCAGCAGCGCATTCCGACGCCGGTTCCCAAGACGATCGCGTGGGGGCAATCGCCCATGCCGCAGTCGCGCCCAGCGACGGGCGCGACGATGCCCGGCTCGCCCGAGTCGGAGGCGGCGGCGTCGGTGCGCGCGTCGATGGTGCATTCGAAGCAGCATCCGATCGTCACCGGCGATCTGGCCGACGATCTGGATCTGGCGCCGGCGCCGGCGCGCAGCAAGAAGGGGATCTTCATCGTCGCGGCCGTCGCGATCGGCGTCGCCGCCATCGGCGCGGCCATCCTGGTCCCGAAGGGCGGCGGCGAGTCCAAGGCGCCGACGCAGACCGCGGCGCCTGCCGCGCCGGCTCCGGCGGCACCGCCGGCAGCGGCTCCCGCGGCCGCGGCGCCTGCGCCGGCCGCCGCGGCGCCCGCTCCGGAAGCGGCCAAACCCGCGGCGCCTGCGCCGGCGGAGGTCAAGCCGGCCGCGGCGCCCGCCGAACAAGCAGAAGCGCGCGCAGCGAGCGCAAAGCATGAAAGCAAGAGCGAGGGCAAGGGGCAAGGTAAGTCGGCCAAGTCGCACGGACACAGCGGCGGCGGGGCGAAGCCCGCGGCGGCGAAGCCTGCGGCCGGCAAGCCCGCGGCGGCCGGCGTGCCGGTGATCGATTGATCGAGAGGAAGATGACGCTGAACCTCAGACGAATCGTCATTCATATTGTTGGCGCCACGGCGCTGCTGACCGTGCGGCCCGCCTGGGCGGGTGACTCGGCCGAGGCCGAGGCGCTGATCCGGCAGGGCGTCGAGCTCCGCGCGCAGAAGAAGGACGAGCGCGCGCTGCCGCTGTTCGAGAAGGCGTACCAGATCTCGCGGTCGCCGCGCACCGCCGGCCAGCTGGGCCTGGTCGAGATGGCGCTGGGCTACTTCGTCGACGCCGAGAAGTATCTGGGCGAGGCGATCGCGTCGCCCGATCACCCGTGGGTGGCGAAGAACCTGGCGACGTTGAAGGCGCAGCTCGCCTCGGCCAAGGGCCAGATCGGCGAGCTCTTCATCGTCGGCGAGCCGAACGGCGCCGAGGTGCTCGTCAACGGAAAGTCCGTCGGCAAGCTGCCGCTGCCCGGGCCGGTGCGCCTCGACAAGGGGCGCGTCGACGTGCAGGTGCGCGCGGCCGGCTATCTGCCGTCGTCGGACACGGTGACGATGGTGGGCGGCAAGCGCGAGGATCGCTCGTACCGGCTGAAGCGCGAGCCCGTCGCTGTGGCGCCGCCGCCACCGCCGCCCCCGCAACCGGCCGCGCCTCCCGCTGCGGCGCCGACGCCAAAGCCTGCGGAGACGAAGCCGGCGGCGCCCGTCGTCGCGGTCGCCGCGCCGCCGCCAGCCGCCCCGCCCGAGCCGGCGGCCGCGCCCGCGGGCGCGCAGCCGGCGGCGTCGATCACCGCGACGCCCGCGCCCGCCGCGTCCGATCATTCGAGCCTGCGCCCGATCGCGTATGGCGTCGGCATCGGCGCCGGCGCTGCGCTGATCTTCGGCGCCGTCGAGGGCTTCCTCGCGATCAAGAAGCGGAACCAGTTCAACGATCACCTCGGGCCCGACCCGAATGATCCCTTCGGCGGCGCGATGATCACCGACTGCAACACGATGACGCCGACGGCGGAGTGCAAGGGAATCCAGGATTCGTGGTCGCGCGCGCGAACGCTGTCCATCGTCGGGTTCGTCGCGGGCGGCGTGCTGGCGGGCGGCGCGGCGGTGCTATGGGTGCTGTCGTCGCCGAAGGAGAGCGCCTCCGGCGCCGGCTCGACCGCGCTCGCGTGCACGCCGGACATCGGGACGCGCGGCGTCGCCTGTCGGTTGCAGTTCTAGGAGGACGGGATGCTGCTGCTTAGACATTGCCTCAGGGTCACGATGGTCGTTGCGGGCGCCACCGCGCTGGCCGCCGGGTGCGGCGGTTTGCGGGAGCTTCCGGTGAACGGCCACGACGCGGCCGCGGGCGGCGCCAGCGGCAGCTCCGCCGGCGCGGGGCGCGGCGGCAGCGGCGGCGTCGGCGGCGTGGGCGGCAGCGCGGCCGGTACCGGCGGCTCGACGATGATCGTCGACGCGGGCGGCGTCGATGCGCCCAACTGCGTCGCGGGCGGCGCCTGCGTGCCCGCCAACCCCTGCCACAAGGGGATGTTCGTCTGCAACGAGAACGCGATGGTCTGCATGGAGCTGACCGACCTCCAGGCGAACGGCACCGTCTGCGGCGCCGACAAGGTCTGCCGCAACGGCAGCTGCGACGCGTGCGTCGCCGGCATGGCCTGCGATGTCACCGGCAAGCCGTGCCGCGTGGGCAGCATCGTCTGCACCACGGGCGCGCCGGTTTGCACCGAGACCGACAACAAGCCGAACGGCACGATGTGCGGCACCGGCATGGTCTGTCAGGCGGGCGCGTGCGCGGCCTGCCAGATGGGCGGCGCGTGCACGCCCACGAACAAGTGTCACACGGGGACGCTGGTCTGCTCGGGCGCGGCGCCGTCGTGCACCGACACGAACGCGAATGTCGGAGCCGGCACCTCCTGCGGGACGGACATGGTCTGCAACGCCACCGGGACCTGCGGCGCTTGCGTCCAGGGCATGGACTGCGCGGTGCCCGGCAAGCCGTGCCGCAAGGGAACGATTGCCTGCAACACGGGTACGCCGGTCTGCATCGAGACCGCTGACCAGCCGAATGGCACCGTCTGCGGGACCGGCATGGTCTGTCAGGCGGGCACCTGCGCCGCTTGCTCGGCCGGCACCGTGTGCGTGCCCGCGAATCCGTGTCACGTCGGGATCACCGTCTGCACGCCGACGATCGCCTGCACCGACACGGGCAACGTCCTGACCAACGGCGCCTCGTGCGGCACCGACAAGGTTTGCAACGCCGGCACCTGCGTGTCGTGCGCGGCGGGGGCCAGCTGCCAGCCGGCCAACGCGTGCAGGACGGGCGTGGTGTCGTGCGCGACCGGCTCGCCCGTCTGCAGCGAGACGGGCAACCGCCCGAACGGTACGGTGTGCGGCACGAACATGGTCTGCACGAATGGCAGCTGCGCGACGGATTGCCCGCCGAACTCCGCCTGCACGCCGATGAACCCGTGTCACACCGGGACGCTCAGCTGCGCGACCGGAGCGCCGGTCTGCACCGACAGCGGGAGCAATCAACCCGACGGGACCGCGTGCGGGATGAACCTCGTGTGCAAGACGGGGATGTGCGTGTCGTGCACGGCCGGTCAGCCGTGCCAGCCGACCAACCCGTGCAAGACGGGCCAGACGTCGTGCTCGACCGGTTCGTCGGTCTGCGTGGAGAGCGGCAACAAGGGGCAGGGCGCGCAGTGCGGCCCGCCGCAGTCGTGCTCGGGCGGCGTGGTGACGCTGCAGGGGGCGTGCAACGCGACCGGAATGTGCGTGGCCGGGACGATGCAGTGCACGACCGGTTGCAACACTGCGGGCACCGACTGCGCCACCTGTCCGCCGGGCCAGACCAGCTGCCCGCAAGGCTGCAAGAATCTGACGAGCGACGTGACGAACTGCGGGATGTGCGGCAACGTCTGCCCGTCGCCCGCCGGCGGGGCCGGGATCCCGACGTGCGGGAACTCGACCTGCGGCATCCTGTGCAACGCGGGATTCGTCGAGTGCTCGCCGCCGTCGCTGGGCATCTGCCAGCCGACGGTGTGGGACTTCGAGGACATGTCGATCGAGGGGTACCGGGTCATCACCACGCCCTCGGCGGCGGGCAAGCTCGGCGTCACGAGCCAGTTCGCTCACAGCGGCAAGTTCTCGCTCGGAGCGATCATCAAGGCGACCGGCACCGGGTTGACGCGCGGATTCCAGATCGGCCCGCTGATGTGCGCCGATAAAGGGCTGATCCCCGGCAAGGGCGTCACCGTGACCGGATGGATGCTGATCGAGCCGTCCGATCCGAAGGAGACGTTCGGGCCGAACTCTTACTGGGGCATCCGCATCACGACCGAGAGCGGTGAGACGCTCGCGAAGGGCTCGCCGCGCGGGTACAACATGTGGTTCCCGGTCCAGGTCGCCGTACCTGCGGGCGACGTGCGCCTGATTTCGTTCGTTCTCGAGGGCGTATTCGCGCCCGAAGACACGCGGTTGCCGACGGACTGGACGGGCACCATGTACTTCGACGACATCAGCATCGACTACCCGTAGCGCGCTGCGCCGATCGAGTCGGTGTCGATTCGTTAAGAGCCTTCACCAAGGCGTCGGGTTTGGTAAATTGGGGGCGTGTCGCCCCCGCGCTGGTTGCTTTCGCGCGCGCTCGCGCTGGTGATCGCCGCGGCCGGTTGCGGCGGCGGTGGCAGCGGCGGGACGGGCGGCGCCGCGGCCGGCGGCGGTAGCGGCGCGGGCGTCGCGGGCACGACGGGCGGCGCCGGGACGACGGGCGGCGCGGGCACGACGGGCGGCGCGGGCACGACGGGCGCCGCAGGCACGACGGGCGGCGCCGGGACGACGGGCACTGCGGGCACGACCGGTGTCGGGGGCACGACGGGCGCCGGCGGCACGACCGGCGCGGCCGGCACCGGCGCGGGCGGGCGCGGCGGTACGACGGGCAGCGCTGGCAGCGGCGGCGTCGCGGGCACCGGCGGCAACGCCGGCCGCGGCGGGACGACGGGCGCGGCCGGAACCGGCGGTGCCGCGGGGGCGGGCGGGCGCGGCGGCACGACGGGGACCGCGGGCGCCGGCGGCAGCGTATCGGCCAGCGCGCTGGAGGCGCTCCAGCGCAGCTACATCGAGCTGCGCTTCGGCATGTTCATTCACTTCGGGATCCTGACCTACACGGGGACGTGGTCGCAGGCGAACCTGCCCATCAACATGTTCAACCCGGTGAACCTGAACCCGGGTCAGTGGGCCGACGCCGCCGTCGCGGCGAAGATGAAGTACGGCGTCCTCACCACGCGGCACCACGACGGCTTCGCGCTGTGGCCCAGCAGCGTCGGTAACTTCAACGTCCGCAACATCACCTGGCGCAACGGCCAGGGCGACGTCGTGCGCGAGTTCGCCGACGCGTTCCGCGCGCGCAACCTGGCGGTCGGCCTTTACTACTCGGTCTGGGACAACACGCAGGGGACCGGCAACGGCACCGTCACGCGCGCGCAGATCGATTACGTGAAGACGCAGCTGACCGAGTTGCTGACCAACTACGGTCCGATCACGATCCTGGTCTTCGACGGCTGGTCCTGGAAGATGGGGCACAAGGCGATGCCGTATCAGGAGATCCGCGAGCTGGTGAAGTCGATCCAGCCGAACTGCTTGTTGCTGGACCACACCCACTTCATGAGCCCGTGGGACGCCGACGTCGCCGCGATCGAGGAGCCGAAGGGCGCGTTCGTTCCCGCCGACAACACGTTCCCCGCCACGCAGGGCCAGAAGATCAACAGCAGCGGCGGCAACGACTGGTTCTGGGCGCCGAACATCGGCGGCCTGATGACCGTCGACAGCATCGTCAACGGCCACATCAAGGTGCTGGAGTCGCGCTGGACCAACTTCCTGCTCAACTGCCCGCCCAACCGCGACGGCCTGATGGACGCCGCGATCGTCACCCGGCTGACCGAGGTGGGCGCCGCGTGGAGCCCGAACGCGTCGCGCGCGGCGCTGCCCGCGCAGGGTCCGCAGAACGAGTGGCCGTACACGCCCACCAGCGCCACGGCGACCAGCGGCACGGCCGCCAACGGGATCGACGGCATCAACGATTACGGCTCGTACACGATCTGGCAGAGCACGGCGTCGCTGCCGCAGTCGATCACGATCGATCTCGGGCAGTCGCGCCCCGACGTCGGTTACGTCGGCTACGTCCCGCGCTACGTCGCGAACATGGGTCCCAGCACCGACGGCGCGATCACGCAGTACGCGATCCTGACCAGCACCAACAACACGACGTTCACGATGGCCACCACCGGCACCTGGCCGGTCGACGGCAAGATGAAGTCGGCGACGTTCGGGCCGGTCGCCGCGCGCTATGTCCGGCTGGAGGCGCGCGCGGTCAACGGGAGCAGCGGCGCGGTCGCGACCGAGGTCACCGTCGGCGCGCGGCGCTAGCGGCTGGGCGCGGCGCGACTAGCGGCTCCCGCGCGCAGCGCGGGTGTGCCGCTATCATTCAAAAAGTAGTCGCACACCGCGCCTGCGGCGCGGAGCGACTAGAGGGACGGGCCCTGTCCCCAGCCCTCACCTCGCTTCGCAGGACGAGGGGGCAACGAGGGCTGCGGTTCGATCGTGCCGTTGACGGGTACGCCGTGGCCGTCGCGGCCGGCGCCGCGCCGCCCGAGGCCGACGATGGCGGCGATCGGCAGGCCGAGCGCGGTCGCCCGGCGGAGCTGCCGCTGCCGCCAGATCGTGTACAGCACCGGCAGCACCTCCAGCGTCAGGAAGGCGCTGGTAGCCAGGCCGCCCAGCATCGGCGCCGCCACCCGCCGCATGATCTCGGAGCCGGCGCCGTCGGACCAGAGCAGCGGTAGCAGGCTGACGGCCATGGTCGTGATGGTCATGATCTTGGGGCGCAGCCGCTGCACCGTTCCCTCGGCGTGTGCGGCGACGATGTCGTCGCGATTTCGCAGGCGCCCCTCGCGCACGCGCCGGTAGAACGCTTCGTCGATGTAGACGACCATGACGACGCCCGTCTGCATCGCCAGACCGACGACCGACAGCAGGCCCACCCAGACCGGCGCCGACAGCGGGTAGCCCAGCAGGTACAGCGTCCAGAAGCTGCCGACCAGCGCGAACGGCACCGACGCGAGCACCAGCAGCGCCTCCGTCAGCCCGCGGAACTGCAACAGCAGCAGGCCGAGCATCGACAGCAGGACCAGCGGGACGATCCAGGCGAGGCGCTGCTGGCCGGCGATCAGCAGCCCGTACTGGCCCGTCCATTCGATACGCTCGCCCGGTCCGAGCCGGATCTGTCCGCCCGTGACGGCCGCGTCTACCTCACGGCGCGCGCGCTCGACGTACCGCTGCACGTCGGTGCCGTCGTTGAGGTCGACGTAGACGTAAGCGCAGAGCTCGCCGCGTTCCGTGCGCAGCGCCGCCGGGCGCTGCACGTACTCGGGCCGGCCGACGAGCGCCAGCGGCACCGGCTGCCCGGTTGCGCCGGACGTCGCGGCCGAGCGCACGGTCAATTCGCGCAGCTGATCGGCGGGGCCGCGCGGGCGCAGATCGGGCACGTCGGGCGCGATGCGCACGCGCAGCAGGCGGCCCTGCGCGTCCTGGATCTCGCCGAGCTGGCCGCCGGTCGCGAACAGATCGACGACGTTCCGGACCGCCGCCGGATCGACGCCCAGCCGTGCCAGGGCCGCCTGATCGGGCGCGAACGACAGCCAGGTCTCGCCGCCCGTCGCTTCGAACACGGCGCTGCGCGTGCCCGGTACAGCATTCACCACGCCGCGCACGCTGGCGCCCAGCGCTTCGAGCCGTTCGGGATCGGGCGAGACCACCCGAACACCGACGGGTGTTCGCACGCCCGTCGCCATCATGTCCATGCGCGCGCGGGCCGGACCCGTCCAGGCGCTGCGCCAGCCGGGCAGGCTCGCCGCCTTGTCCAGCTCCTCGATCACCTCCGCGTTCGTGCGCGGCGTGGCGTCGGGCCAGACGATGCGCAGCGCGCTCTTCAGCGGGGCCGGCGCCCAGCCCGAGTACCAGCGCCGGCGCGGGATCTTCGGACGCTCGTCGAGCGGCCGCAGGCGGACGGTCGTCTCCGCCATCGAATACGGCGCGGGGTCGGTCCCGGTGTCCGCGCGTCCGACCTTGCCGAAGACGGTCGCGACCTCGTCGAACTGGCTCATCGCGAAGTCCTGCCAGAACAGTTGCAGCGCGGCCTGCTCGGGCGGCGCGCCGGGTCGCGTGGTCGGCATGTACAGGAGATCGCCTTCGTCGACGCGCGGCAAGAACTCGCCCCCGAGGCGCGTGACGATCGGCAAGCACGAGACGAGCGCGAGGCCCGCGGTCGCCAGGGTGAGGGCGGGGCGGTTCAGGGCGAAGCGGACGAACGGGCGGTACACGCGGACCAGGCCGCGCGTCAGCGGGTTCGCGAACTCAGGGATCACGCGGCCGCGGAGCAGGCGATCGCGTAGCGCCGGCGCGAGCGTCAACGTCACCAGCGCCGCGGACGCGACGACCAGCGTCTTGGTCAGCGCCAGCGGGCGCAGCAGCCGGCCGGTCTCGCCGCTGAAAGCGAACACCGGCAGGAACGAAAGCGCGGTGATGACCAGTGACGTCAGGATCGCCGGCGCGAACGACTGCGCCGCCGCGAGCATCTTTGCGCGCCGGCTGTCCGGGGCCGCGCCGGGCTCCAGCGTCTCCAGCCGGCGGTGCGACGCCTCGAGCGCGACGATGTCCGCGTCGACCGCCATCCCGAGCGCGATGCCGATGCCGCCCAGGCTCATGATCGTCGCCGGCACGCCCAGCGCCCACATCGCGCCGAACGTCAGCAGCAGCACCACAGGCAGCGTCGCCAGCGGGACCAGCGCGCTGCGCACGTGCAGCAGGAACAGCAGGATGACCAGCACGACGACGCCCACCTCCTCGCCCAGCGCGCGCAGCAGCGTCTTGCGCGCGCGCGTCGCGAGGTCGGAGCGATCGTACGTCGTCGAGACGTGCACGTCGGCCGCGACGCCCGAGTCGAGGCGCTCGGGATCGGCGGGGCGGTGCGGTAGCAGGCGCGCCTCGCGCGCGATGGTGCGCTTGACGGCGTCCGTCAGCGCGGCGATGTCGGCGTCGCGCTTCGCGATGACGATGCCCCCCACCGCGCGCACGCCCGCCAGATCGGCGAGTCCGGTTTGCATGTCCGGCACCTCGCGCACCAGCGCGACGTCGCGCAGGCGGACGTCGCCGCCGATCGCGTGGGTACCGCCGGGCTCCGCCTGGCGGGACCCATCGCGGGGGGTGTGGGACCCTCCCAGGGTCCCACGGTCAATCGGAACGGCCTCGAGATCCGGGATCGAGACGCGCGCGACACCCTTCGCCAGGCCGGGGCCGGCGGCGTCGAACACCGGCCGCAGCGCCCCGAGCACGTCGGTGAAGGCGAGGCCGCGGTCGCGCAGTTCGCGGGGCTTCAGATCGATGCGCACCTGCCGCAGGTCGCCGCCCACCGACGCCACCTCGGCGACGCCCGGGATGGCGCCGAGCGCGGGCTTGAGGACGTCCTCCTGGAAGCGGCGCATCTCGTACAGCGACGACACGCGCGCCCGATCGGTCAGCGCGTACTCGAATACCCAGCCGGTCGACGACGCGGTCGGCCCCAGGTAGATGCGGACGTTCGGCGGCAACTGGGCCCGCGCCCGCTCGACGCGCGCGGCGATCTCGCGGTGCGCGGCCTCCAGCCCGTCCGACGACGCGAACACGACGTCGACGTACGCCATCCCCGTCATCGTCGACGCGCGGATCGCCTTGGCGCCGGGGACGTCCGCCAGCGCCGCGGTGAGCGGCTTGGCCACCGCGGCCGCGACGTCCGGGGCCGGATGGCCCATCCAGTCGGCGACCAGCGCGATCTGCGGGTCGGCGAGCTCTGGCACCACGTCGCGCGACAGATGCCGGCGCGCGAGATCGCACGCGATCGCGATCGCCAGCGAGGCGATGATCACCGCCCAGTGGTGCCGGGCCGACCAGGCGACGAGGCGGGCGATCACGGTTTCTCCTCCAGCCCGACCTCGCCGGCGTTCGCGCCCATCCGGCGGTCCGCGTCGACGAAGAACGTGGCGCGCGCGATGACGCGGTCGTTGGGCGCGAGGCCCGACAGCACCGACACCAGGCCTTGCTTCAGGAAGGTCTCGCCGATCTCGATCGGCCGCCGCACGAACGTGTAGCCGTGGCCCGACCAGGCGAGGACGTAGGGCCCGTCGGGCGATTGCAGCACCGCCGACGCCGCCACGCCCAGCACCTGCCGCGGGCGCGGCGCCAGCTCGAGCCACCCGACCTCACCCGCCGTGAGCCGGGCGTGCGCCGCCACGGGCCGGAAGCGGATGCGCGACGTCGATCGATCCCAGGCGGCCGGCGCGTCCGTGGTCCGGCGCGCGGCGACGGTGTCCGCGGGCGAGGCGGTCAGGCGAAACGATCCGGTCTCGTCGGGCGCCAGCGCGTCGATCTGGTCGTTGTAGAAGATCGCCTCGATGGTTCCGTCGGCGTCGACCCAGGCGGGACCGCGCAGCTCGCGCAGCACGGGCAGCAGCGCGTGCCTGCGAACGAAGTCGACGATGTTGTGCTTCTTGACGTTGTCGACGGTCCGCAGGTCGACGGTCCCGGCCGCTTCCAGGTAGGGCTTCACCGCGCCTGGCACGAAGCCGACGCGCTCGAGCGCCATGCGGCAGATCGGACACTCGCCGGGATTGGCCGAACGCACCTCCGCGTGCATCGGGCAGGCGTAGCGAACGGTGGCGTCGCCGGCCCGGCCGCGCGCGCCAATCCCGACGGCCACGACGACCGCCAGAGCGGCGGCGAGCAACAGCACGATGCGCAGGCCCAGAATGAACGGCGTGATCGGCGTGGACGTGCCCGTCGCGGCGGCGGCGGTATCACCGCTGCCGCCGGACGGACGCTCCTGTCGCTCGTCGTCGGTCACGAGAGCCTCGTCGGCTCCCGACTACTTGATGACCAGGTATGGCCTCATGAACTCGTTGTCCTCGTGGTCGAGGATGTGGCAGTGCTCGGCGTACCCCGGCGGGTTCGTCGGATCGAACGGGAACAGGTTCTGCCCCGCGCTGACCCCGTTCGCGGCCACGCCTTGCGGCGCCCAGCGGATCGCCAGCCGCGTGATCTCACCCGGCCACATCTTGATCGTGTCCTTCCAGCCGGCGTCGATCGCCTCCGGCGCGCGCGACGGACAGGCGCCGCCCGCGCACGCCCCCTGTTGCAGGTACTTGGCCGCGTTGAAGTTCAGGTTGCCGCCCACCGCGCCGGCCGAGTTCCTCGTCAGGTAATTGAGCGGCGGCCCGAAGCCGGGGATGTAGACGCCGGGCGGGAACGTGAACCCGTTGAACGTGCCGCCCGGGAACGCCGCCATCCAGTCGGTCAGGTAGGTGTCGACGTCGAACGGCTGCCGCGAGATCACCTGGAACTGGATCAGGTGGATGTGG